>Ga0114946_10002560_pt1 | contig 12471 bp, 9 predicted proteins | sample WalLakDeSediment_FD_88676 | JGI IMG/M metagenome (GOLD analysis project Ga0114946, IMG submission 88676) | Lake sediment microbial communities from Walker lake, Nevada to study Microbial Dark Matter (Phase II) - Walker Lake 11/02/13 Deep Sediment | ecosystem: Environmental > Aquatic > Freshwater...
AGGAAGGGCATTGTGCGACCAGAATAAAAGGTTATCATTGGAGTAAACGAAAAAAGTCAGCCCCTCGGCTTCAAACAATGGCTCAAGCCGTGAAACAAAGTTCCGGCCGGTAAGTACTTCAGCCCTATTTATTTCAACCTCTGTTGCAAACCACGTCAACTGTTCCTTTATCCTTTTATCTTTCTCAATGAAAGCATCCTGAAAATCAGTTGCAACAGCCTGGGGGTCAATTTTCTTCTGACGCATTTGGAAGGTAACTTCCGAGAGCAGGAAGGCAATCAGTGCGATCAGCAACAGTCGGTTAAAAAGTTTTAAGGTTGAATTTTGCATAGAATTTTCTGAGGCGGTTGTTTGTCAGGCATTTTGTACCTGCTAATTTACGCTTTTTTACACATCGCAGCCGGCAATATGCACTGCTGCAGGCGGGTTATTACAACAAACAGCGTTCCAGATTAAAAAACCCGGGAAAATATCAGAAAGATTTCTGAAAAATGAAGATTTGGCTCGACCAAGGTCTAACCCTGAGAAGGGCAAGCAAGTTTGACCATGCGGCCACAAGAATTGCCCTGACTGCGCCAAGCGGTGTACCTTTGAATTGTTCGCTGAGCAGGGCCACATAAAAGGCATCGAAAGGCATTCCAATTTTTTTGCGGAAGGCAAAGCCATTTTTCCGACAGGCAAGCAGCAGAGTTTCGAAAGAGAAATGATGCAGGTGCCGCGGAAGGTCGTAAGCAGCCCAGTATTGGCGGTAAAAGCCAGCATCAAAACTTTGGTGCTGTGGCACGGCAACGACGAGCCACCCCCCCGGAATAAGCAAGGTGAAATATTGTTGCAGGCCTTGCATAAAATCAGGTTGGTGTTCCAGCACATGCCAAAGGGTGATCACCCCAAGACTATTCTCTCCAATTTCTTTAATATATTGCTGATTTTCAAAAACTTGAAGGCCTTTTTCTATAGCCATTTTGCTTGCCGACATATTTGGCTCAACCCCAATTACCTGAAAATGAGACTCTTCCATTTTTTTTAAAAATGCGCCGGTGCCACAACCCACATCCAAAAGCCTATGGTTGGGTATATTAAGTTTTCTGATGAGTTTAGCCTTGCGGCCCAGCATATAGGCCCGTACCCTGAAGTAAAGGTAGTCGCGAAATGAACTGGCTTGTTCGGTGTGAGAAATGTATTTCTGGCTTTTATAGAATTTTTCCAGGTCTTTTTCAAAGGGACGCGGGTTGGTGTAGATATGGTGGCAGGAGTTGCACTTCACCATTGAATAATTCGAGGTGCCCAGCAGGTGGTCGGGGCAATCCAAAAAACGAGCGGGCTTCTCCCCCTCTTCGCACAACGGGCAATAACTTAAATATTCCATTTCAAAATTGTTTCACGTGAAACATTTTTTCCGGACTGATAATTTTTATGATTGTTTCACGTGAAACAATTTAGCGGCCAAGGTGAACCAGCAGCACAGAAATATCGGCAGGGGTAATTCCGCTGATCCGGCTGGCCTGACCAATGTTCTGCGGTTTCACTTTACTCAACTTTTCCCTGGCTTCAAGGCTAAGGGCTTTTAGGTCTACATAATTAATATGATCACCCAGCCGAATGTCTTCAAGTCGGGAGAGTTTTTCAGCAATCTCTTTTTCCTTTTCAAGATAGCCCGCGTACTTCACCATGATCTCTGCCGACTCTATGGCCTCTTCATAAACAGCTTCGCCCGAAAACCCATAAACAAATTCATAAAGAAGTTTATCATTATCTAAAAGTCCTTTGAGTGAAACCTGGGGGCGAAGCAAAACATTCCCAAGACGGGAAGGGATCTTAATTGGAGCAGAATCAACGGAAGCAAGATAAGGGTTTATGATTTCAGGATCAGTGTTTTCTTTTTTAAGAAACCAAGCTATATCAGAAATAATTTGCTCTTTGCGCTCAAGGCGTTCCAGCCTTCCATGTTCAGCCAGTCCTAATTCAACCCCTTTTCTTGTAAGCCGCTGATCGGCGTTATCCTGCCGGAGCAGTATGCGAAACTCGGCCCGGCTGGTAAACATTCGGTAAGGTTCGTTAGTGCCCTTAGTTACAAGATCATCGATCAATACACCTATGTAAGCTTCTGAACGCTTCAAAACAAACGGTTCCTTCCCCTGAATTTTTAAATGCGCATTAATCCCCGCCATTAAGCCCTGCCCGGCGGCTTCTTCATACCCTGTGGTTCCATTAACCTGGCCTGCAAAGAATAAGTTTTCAACCTTGCGCGATTCAAGTGAGAATTGCAACTGTGTCGGCGGGAAATAGTCGTATTCTATGGCATAACCCGGTTTTAGAATGCGTGCATTTTCAAAACCCAGAATCTTTTTCAAAGCTTTGTATTGAATTTCTTCAGGAAGGCTCGAGCTAAAACCATTCACATAATATTCATTGCTGGTCCATCCCTCAGGTTCAATAAAAAGTTGATGCCTCCCCTTGTCGGCAAAGCGGTCAATTTTGTCCTCAATCGAAGGGCAATATCTTGGTCCGCTACCCTGGATGCGTCCTGCAAACATTGGCGATTCATTAAAGCCCAACCTCAAAATATCGTGCACTTCATCGCTGGTATATGTCAAGTAGCAACTGAGCTGCTTTTTAAGCTTAGGGGTATCGAGAAAAGAAAACCGCCCGGGTTCATCATCACCTTTTTGCTCAATCATTTTGTTGAAATCTATGCTACGCCCATCTACCCTCACCGGGGTGCCCGTCTTAAGCCGCTCGCTCTCTATGCCGTAACTGTATAAATTTTCTGTTAATCCCGAAGCGTTCGAATCGCCTAATCGACCTCCGCTGAAATTCTTTATTCCAATATGAATTTTGCCATTCAGAAAAGTTCCGCTGGTTATAATAACGGTTTTACCGAAAATTTCACTGCCCAAACCCGTCCTGACTCCAACGGCTTTGCCATCTTTAACAATAACTTCAACAACCATATCTTGCCAGAAATGAAGGTTGGGGATTTTCTCCAACATTTGTCTCCATTTCTGTGAAAACAATATCCTGTCGCTCTGTGCCCGCGGACTCCACATGGCAGGTCCTTTGCTGCGGTTAAGCATACGAAACTGAACCATTGTGTGGTCAGTCACAATGCCTGAATAGCCGCCGAGGGCATCAATTTCTCGTACAATCTGGCCTTTGGCAATACCACCCATGGCAGGGTTGCATGACATTTGGGCAATGCCCCCAAGGTTCATTGTTATAAGCAACACCTTTGAGCCCATGCGGGCACCGGCTGCACAAGCCTCACTGCCCGCATGCCCAGCCCCCACCACAATGATATCGTAGTGATCAAACATTATTCAATAAAAAATTTTTAGGCTTGCAAAGTTAAGTAATAATTCTCTCTCTGGTGCATAAGGGCTTCGCTAGCAGGGTCTTTATCATTGTATCCAAAAAGATGAAGCACTCCATGAATTATAACTCTCTTTAACTCTTCTTCAAACGGAAGATTTAATTCACGGGCGTTATCCCTTACCCGGTCAACACTGATAAACAGATCACCAGAAATATTACCGCATTCTTCGCAGTAGTCAAAGGTAATGATATCAGTTAAGGTGTCGTGACCAAGATATTGAAGATTCATTTGGTAGAGATAGTCATCAGTGCAGAAGATAAATGAAATATCTCCAGGCTCCTCCCCTTCATATTTAATAGCCTTAATAATCCATTCCCGGATCTCCTTTTCAGAAAACCCGGGAATGCTCACCTCCTTAAAATAGAAACTTATATTGCCCGTGTTGTCCAATCAAACAGGTTTTTTTACATTGATCTTTTCAAAATATTCATCCAGCAGCCTGATTCTGTCTCTGGTAAGGTGCTGGTTAATGCTAGTAATGTAAAACACCATTTCCATTAATTCCTGCCTGGCATCAAAATTGACCTCATCGCTCAGCATCCTGATCATAACCATGCTGCGTTCACTTCCGGAAATTTCCTCAGCTTCAAGGGCACCATCAAGCTCTTCTTGAAACAGGGCGGCAATTTCGAGAAAACGATCAAAAAGTGCAACTTTAAACACCAGTCCATAAGATCGTGATTCAAAGTAGATATCCACATACTTTAATTGATCACCTTTTTCGCTGACGACAAATTCAAAGGCTTCGGTTACTGAAAAAAGAATGTTTCCGAAATAAGAATGGTAAATATTGTATTGGTCACAGATTTTTTCAACAAAGGCTTCAAGTTTATGAATTTCATCCTTTCGGGCCTTTAGACGCAGATGTTTTTCGAGCTCAACCATGGCGGGTTTCATTCAACGTTTAGGAAATAATTTTCTACAAGCGACCTGTAGAATGGTTTAAGGCCAGGTGGTAAACTCCTGAGCATTTCCAATTCACGGTTTCTTATCTTATTATACTCAAAAACATCGGCAGGGTTACTTATTTTGTAATTTTCTGCGGTAGTTCCTTCGCGGCGTTCTTCTTGTTCTCGTTCAAGCAGGGCTTTTTCGTGTTCAAGGAGTCTTGTAAGTATTCTTTCCTGTCGCTGAATGGTAAGTCTGGTAACGTTTCTTCTGACAATATCGAGTTCAGTACGCTCCATATCGCGCTGCAACTGGTCGAGTTCTCTGGTATCTTCTCCGCTTTGTTTTAAATCATCAGCCAAACCTCTAAGCATATTTCTAATGGCTTCTTGTTCGGCAGCCATCCGGGCAAGTTGTTCGCTCATCGACATGGATTGGCCCGATTCACCAGGCATGGGCTGGTGGCCACTCTGAAGTTTTTCTAACATCTGATTGAGCTGTTCCTGCATTTGCCTCAAATCAGGAAAACCACCCTGGCATTGACCGTTGCCTGGCTGCGGATTTCCGCTGTTATTGGCCATTTGCATTTGCATGTTTTGCAGGCTTTCGTTGAGCAAAAGCGCCAGGTTATTTATGTGGGTCATAACAAACTGCTGCCGGCTGGCACCTTGAAAGCGCCGGCGGTTAATCAGTTCTTCCATGCCACGTGCAAGGTTTATGTTAATTTCACCAATTTCCCGGTTTACATAGGAGCCGATCTGTAGTTGCCTTTTACTAAGCGCAACCAATGAATCTTCAATCATTCGAAGGTCCTCCTGTATCTTTCGCTGCTCCTGGATAAGTTCAACATACCGCGGATCATTCACATTAATAGACCGGACTTCGAGTAAAAGGCCTTCCTGGGCAAAGCTGCTCTTTAATAGGTTTTCAAGAATAATTCGAAGGGCTCTGGCATCTTCAACAAGTTGATCTTGAAACATAGCTGCCTGCATATTCTGAAGCCGTTGGCTAAGCTGATCCATTTGTTGTCGGCCGCTTTGCTGCTGCTGCAGGGACCTCCTTTGTTGCCCCTGTTCAAGTTGATCAAGGGCCTGCTGCAATACATCTCCCAACGATTTTTCAGCATCACTGGTATCATCAATGCGGTGCGGACGCCTAAGCTCCTGGTTCTTTTCACGGAACTCTTGAAGAAGATCAGTAACATTTTTAATGTTTTTGTTAATATCTTCCTGATTATCAATAATTTGAAATTTATCGGACTGCCCAGACCGGGTACTTTCAATATTATGATCCTGTTTTTCCTTAGCCTTCTCAAGCAAGTCAACACTTTGCTGAAGGAGGCGTTCAATCTCAAGTTGTTTAAAAAATTCGAGGGCACGATCCATTTGGTTTTCTAAATTGCGCATTTCAAATTCCATCTGATTAAGCATATCATAAACCTGATTTTTGTCAAGTTTATCAATCTCCTCTCGAATTTTTTCCATTAATTCACGGAGTTCATCTGAAACCACTTCTTCGTAAAGACGGCTTAGTTCATCTTGTTTTTCCCTGATTCTTTCATTCATTTCGGAAAACTGTTCTTGCCGCAATTCATTTCTTCCTTTTTCTTCTCTTAACCTTTCAAATTTTTCTTCGATCTCTTTTTGTTTGTCAAGCAAGTTTTCGATAGCATCTCTTTGTTGCCAGTTAAGCCTCTCAGAATCAAGCATCTGCCGTTTAATTTCCTCGATTTCTCTTCGTGACTCCCTCACATCAGAAATTCCACTGCTAAGCTCACTCTTAAAAACCTCATTATTTACCCTGGAGCGTGCAAGAAGTTCTTCCTGGCTGGGAACATAGAAAGAAAAAGTACGGCTGCGTGTAGTTTTGGCGCCGTTTATCCCATCATTATCAGAAACCGTAAAGAAGTATTCAACCGTTTCGCCCGGGTTAACATATATGGAGTTTAAATCGAAATGATGATAAAAAGTCTGGTTCAAGGCCCTGGTATCAAACGGAAGCTTTTCTGCAAAAAAATCAATGTCCTTCCCCGTCCTTTTTTGCCTTTCATCCAATATCCTGTAACGAAATTCCAGATTGCTGAAACCATAGTCGTCCTGAATAATGCCGCGATAAAACAAATGCGACAATAGAACTGAGTCTTGTTGTTCTTCAATTTGTATTTGAGGCCAGGCATCGGGTTTAACTTGCACAAAATAACTTAGTGAATCACCTTTGCCAATTTCAGAATTCCAGGAGTATACCTTGTAATAAAATGATTCATTTGCTTTAAGGCTAACGGTATAAACACTAGCTCTAACTTCGGTGCTTTCCAATTCATCTTCACCCTTAAAAAAATAAATATAACCACTACCTCTTGTATTAAATTCCCATGAAATGAGCGCTCCTTCAGCAACCACCAAATCACCTATATTACTGAATTGAAGCACCCCCAAATTGGTATACGCAGGATTTTCAACCTTTACAGTGAAATAATTGAAAGAAGGCTTTTGCACAACTTTCAAATGGAAAGGACCAAAAACAAAACCTTCTGATTCAATAAAAAACTCAAAAGATTCTTGAAGATTTCTTACCAGGTAGGAAAAAAGGCCTTTCCCATCATCGTTCATAACAAACTCTCCGCCCCCATGGCGAATTGTTGCCAGTGAAGGCAATACACTACCCTGGCTTCGAACAGAAATTTTAATGTTTTCGCCCTGAAAACCCATAAGTTCGTTTTCAAACACAAAGTTAAAAGGTGCTGGCTTGGTAAAATAGGTTTCGTAGCGTGCAATACGATTGGCAGGCTCAATAATAAACCCAGGGCTGAAAAGAATAAAACCGCATAAAACCAACAGCGGAAAAAGAAAGAAGGGCAAGTACTTCCGGTTGCCATTCAGATCGATGGCCTGAGAAAAAGGAATATTAAGGGCAAATCGGGATTTCTGGTCAATGCCGGCCATAACAAGCTCCCTGTCTCCGGGGCTTTCTTCCATGTATTTCTTAAGCTGAAGGGCATTGGTTATCTTATCGTTCAATTCGTTTTTAAAATGCCGACCCAGAATTTGTGCAGCATCTTTTTCATCAATTCTTTTCCAAATTTTAAGAAAACCTGCCAAGGGTTTCAGAAAATATTTCAGTAAAACAAAGGCATTAAAAGCCAAGAAACCATAAAACAAAACAAATCTGACAGGGGTGCTGAAGTATCCAAAATATTCCAAACCCGAAAACGAAATAAAGAGAATAAGAAACCCTGCACCAAATAGTAAAGCTCCTTTAATCAGAAGATTAAGATAATATCGTCTGATAAAATTGTCGAGTTTATCAAGAAGAATTTCGAAATTTCCGGCCATAATTAAAGTTTCTTTCGACAGTTTAAAGAATTAAATTTACAAAAATTTTTTGGTCAATCAGCCTAAAAAACCTTAATTTGCAAAGTTATATCATTCATTAACTCAATCTATTAACGTTTAAATTAAACAATTTGCTATGGCAAAAAAAAAAGAAAGTATTAAAACCCAACTTAAAGATTCAATCATTAGCCTTTTCACCAAGAATAATGATATCACATACAACTATAAGCAAGTGGCGAAAGCTCTTGGAAGCGAAGGCCTTGATAACAGGAAATTCATTTCCGGGCTTTTATACTCACTGGCCAAAGAAAATATTTTACTTGAAGTTTATAAAGGCAAATTCAAACTTAGTCCGCTTTTCGCTGAAAAACAGAAAAAGATTGGCCCCTTCATTACCGGAAGGGTGGATATGAAACAAACCGGGAAAGCTTACGTCATAACTGATGAGTTGCTCGAAGACGTGCTCATTCATTCTAATAATACCGATAACGCCCTTCATGGAGATTTGGTCAGGGTAAGACTTTTCCCAAAAAGGAAAGACAGGAAAATTGAAGGTGAGATCATTGAAGTGCTTGAAAGACCCAATAAAACCTGGGTAGGGTTGGTTCAAATAAGCCGGAATTTTGCTTTTCTTGTTACTGACAGCAAGTCCATGCCGGTTGATATTTTTATTCCGCTTGAAAACCTGAACGGTGCAAAGAACGGCCAGAAAGCCATTGCCGAAATTGTTGAATGGACACCCCCATCAAAAAACCCTTTCGGGAAAATTGTGGAAGTGTTGGGAGAGCCAGGCGACAATGAAGTGGAAATGCACGCCATCCTTGCCCAGTACGGGTTACCGGTCCGATTTGATGAAGCTGTTGAAAAAGCTGCAGAAAAGATCCCTTCCGAAATTTCAAAAGAAGAAATTGAAAAACGCGAAGATTTCCGTAATGTGCTTACATTCACCATTGACCCTGATGATGCAAAGGATCTTGATGATGCGCTATCATTCAAAAAATTAGAAGAAAATCTCTGGGAGATAGGGGTACATATTGCAGACGTAACGCATTATTTAAAACCGGGCGGAATTATTGAAAAGGAAGCGATTAATCGTGCCACTTCCATTTACCTGGTAGACCGCACCATACCTATGCTACCCGAAAAACTTTCGAACAACCTTTGTTCCCTTAATCCCAATACAGATAAGCTATGTTATTCTGTTATTTTCAATATCAACGAAAAGGGAAAGGTTTTAAAATCGCGTATTGCAAAAACCATGATAAATTCTGACACGCGTTTCAGTTACGAAGAAGCTCAGAAAATCATTGAAGAAGGAACGGGTGTTCATAGCGAAGCCATTCTCACTCTAAATGAACTTGCAAAAATCATACGCCGCCAGCGATTAAAGGAAGGTGCCATTGCCTTTGACAAAAAGGAAGTGAAATTCAAATTAGACGAAAAGGGCAGGCCTTTGGAAGTGTATTTCAAGGAACAAAAGCAAGCTCACAAGCTCATAGAAGAATTCATGCTTCTGGCCAATCGCACCGTAGCCGAAAGAATTGGCAAACCCAGGGTTAATAAAAAGCCTAAAACATTTGTTTACCGCATCCATGATATTCCAAATCTGGAAAAACTCACTACTTTATCTACTTTTGTAGCCAAGCTGGGTTACAGGCTTAAAACCGACACCCGCAAAAATATTTCAGAGTCATTCAACAAGCTTTTGGAAGATTCGCAAGGCAAAGGCGAAGAAAACCTCATTGAAACCTTAGCTATACGTTCAATGGCAAAGGCAGAATACTCTACCCAAAACATTGGCCACTATGGCTTGGCTTTCGATTATTACAGCCATTTCACCTCTCCTATTCGCCGCTATCCTGATATGATGGTGCACCGGCTGCTGTTCGATTACGCCAATGGCAAACCCAGTGCACCGGCTGAACATTTCGAAGAACTTTGCAAACACTCATCTGATATGGAAAAAAAAGCCCAGGATGCAGAAAGGGATTCCATAAAACTGAAACAGGTTGAGTTTATGGCCGATAAGATTGGCCAGGAATTCGAAGGCCTTATTTCTGGTGTAAGCAAATGGGGTATTTTTGTGGAAATCAAAGAAAACAAAGTGGAAGGCATGGTACGCATGAGCGACATGGCCGACGACTATTATTACCTTGATGAGGACAACTTCCAGGTAATTGGTCACAATAAGCGGAAAATTTACAAACTGGGAAGTCCTGTAAGGGTAAAAATAAAAAGCACCGATTTAATTAAGAAAGAACTCAATTTTGAGCTGGCCGAATAAAAAAAGCCCTTCTAAAAACAAGGAAGGGCTTTAAACTTTAATGAAAAAAAATTAAATCAGGTTCAGTCTGCCGTAGAGTTCTTTACGATATAAACCACCAATTGGCAGCACCTTCATTTTTCCTTCAATCACCAGGTCAGGATATTTTATTGAGAAGATTTTATTCAGATTCACAATAAATGAACGGTGAATGCGCACAAAATCTTTGTTCGGAAGGATGCGAACCATTTCCTTCATGGTGGTGTGAGTGGTGTAACTGTTGTCTGATGTGTTAATTACCACATAGTCCTTCAAAGCTTCCACATAGAAAATGTCATCGAAATTGATCTTATTCAGGCGATAGTCGGCACGAACAAAGATGCTGTCTTTCGATTCCTTGTTTTCGATAATGGAATGATACAAGTCACGCTCTTTCTTAATAGAGTCATCCTTCTCGTGCTTGTAAATGGCCATCTCAATAGTGGTTTGCAGTTCCTTTTCCTTAAACGGCTTGATGATGTAACCATAAGGCTCGGTGATCTTGGCTTTGCTTAACGTATTGTCGTCGGCATAGGCAGTAAGGAAAATAACCGGAATACCGAAACGCTCCTTAATAATATTGGCAGCATCAATACCGGTCATCTGGCCTTTCAGCATAATATCCATTAGCACCAGTTCAGGACGGTTGTCTTCAATTTCTTCAATGGCCTTTTCACCACTGTTTACTGTTGTCGGAACCTGATAACCCAACTTCTTCAGACTGTTCTGAATATCCTTGGCTACAATACTTTCGTCTTCAACAACCAGAATTTTAATTTTTGCCATATCTCTTCATTTAAAAAATTAACACAATGCCACTGGATAAATCCCAATACGTTTAGCCAGTATTTCTTGTTTTTGGTAAAAACTTGAGTTTATAGAACTTCCAAATTTACTACTTTTTTTTTATTATCCAATCTGCACAAAAGACCAAGCACCACCAAGAAAAAAAAAATCAATTTTTTCCAATTTATGAACACTAAACCCTATTAACAAAAACATTATTAATATAAATTATTTTAAATTTTTTTTATGATGTTGTTTATGGTGTTGATAAAGTGTATAAAATATAAGCAAAATGCTTGACAAAAGCTTTTATAAAAACAATTCAACAGCCTATTAACAGTTTTGTGTAAAACAAGAAAGCCATTTTCAGTAAATTACGTAATTATTAACAAGTTGTTAGATTTGGATAGAGGTAAAAAAATGAACGAAATTAACATGCCATTTTTAGGTTGATTTTGTCAGTATTTTGTCAGTATTTTTTGAAAATTTCTGCCTTTCTTGTGTAGGATTTATATCAGAATTTTTTAAGGAGGAATAGCTTTAATATTCACAAATTTTTTTGTTAGAAATTTCTGAAAGATAAGCCCATATTTATTAACAAGCCCTTGTTGAAAAACACAACTCTCTGACGCTTAGATACTTTGCATAAAATGGTTTTAGAAGGCCGTGGGTTCACAATGAGTTAAGTAATTAAAAACTAATTTTATATAATTTCTTTGTAGCTTTGTTTAATACACACTTCAAAAAACATTATTAACAATGGTAACAAACGGCTTAAGGGTTGCCCTTGGATGCGACCATGCAGGGTATTTGCTGAAGCAACGCCTGATTCCTTTTTTGGTTGAAAAGGGTTGTAAAATAAAGGATTTCGGCACATACTCGGAGGAGAGCGTCGATTATGCCGATGCAGTGCACCCCCTGTCTTCGGCCATTGAGGCCGGAGATCACGATTTTGGTATTGTAATCTGCGGAAGCGGAAACGGGGTTAACATGACAGCTAACAAGCATCAGGGTGTTCGCTCAGCGTTATGCTGGAAAATGGAGATTGCCCGTCTGTCTCGCGCACACAACAATGCCAACGTATTGGCCCTGCCTGCGCGCTTTATTTCTGAAGATACAGCCCTGCAAATTGCCGATATCTTTCTGAAAACCGACTTCGATGGTGGCCGACACACCCGCCGCATTGGCAAGATTGCCTGGAAGGATGAGAATGATGATTTCGACCAGGACATGGAAGAAATGCAAGATTTACATGATGAAGAACTTTAGTATTAGTAAGCGGCAGGAGGTAGTGGCAGTAGATAGCAGTAGTAGGTAGCGGTAGTAAGTAGTATTTTTTGATTTCATTTTGAGATTCATGTTGCAAAAGGGTTATAAGGAATTAAAAGTTTATCAGTTGTCTTACAGGCTGGCTATGCAGATTTTTAAAATTTCAAAAGACTTTCCTGTTGAAGAAAAATACTCACTTATTGATCAAATATGAAGATCTTCCCGATCTGTTCCGGTAAATATTGCTTCAGCTTACAGAAGAAGAAGTTATCCAAAACACTTTTCAAGCAAAGTTACCGATGCAAATGAAGAGTGCACTGAAACCCAGGTATGGCTTGATTTAGCCTTTGATTGTGGTTATGTTGATGATGAACTAAAAGCTCAAATTTCAAATGATTATAATGAAGTAGGACCTATGTTAGGAAGCATGGCTGACAATCCCGAGAAGTTTTTACCTAAAAAGAATCAGTAATTTTTTTTGACTACCGCTACCTACTGCCGCTACCTACTTTTTCTTTGAA
>Ga0114946_10002561_pt1 | contig 12466 bp, 12 predicted proteins | sample WalLakDeSediment_FD_88676 | JGI IMG/M metagenome (GOLD analysis project Ga0114946, IMG submission 88676) | Lake sediment microbial communities from Walker lake, Nevada to study Microbial Dark Matter (Phase II) - Walker Lake 11/02/13 Deep Sediment | ecosystem: Environmental > Aquatic >...
CCACCGCGGGCGTGGCCCACCAGGGCTGACCAAGCACCGCGACGGTCACCGCCCCAGACGGCCCCTGGGGCACACCGCGGCGCCGCCGCCGCGGAGGGTGGGCCTCCGCTCGGTGCTGCGACCACGCGCGCCGCACCGCGCCCACGTCGGACGTGAGGCGCCGAAGGAAGGGAATCGCGTCGCTCTCGACGGGACGACCGAGGTCGGCCGGCAACGCCCACACCGGCGGCAGGCCAGGCACCGAACGCGAGAGCATCGTCGGAAGATCGGCCACCCAGGGGTCCTGCGCCGCGCCGCGGGTCGCGCCGTCGTCAGGGTTGAGGCTCGGCGCGACCAGGAGATCGACGGCCTCCAGCGCCAACGCCGCCGCGACGGCCAGCCGGAACGCGGCCGTCGGCGCCACCGCCACCCGCGGGTCGGACAGGCGCGCGACGACCTCGTCGGGATCCGGCAGCACGACCTCCGAGCCCGCTGCCACGGCAAGCGTGGTCCAGAAGGGACCGTAGCGGTCCCACAACAGGTGGGTGAGGAAGCCGACGCGCACGACCGTCGAGGGTAGCACGGGGCGACCCGTGCAGCGACGCCAGGTCTGGCCGCCATGCTAGCCTGACCGGCCAAGTGTCAGCCGGGCTCGTCGTCCTCACCGCCCTCGTCGTGCCGTACCTGGCGCTGATGCTGCTCATCGCGCTCGGGATGCGCTGGCCGACGGCACCGACGCCGGCGGTCCGGCGGTGGCCGAGCGTCGACGTCGTCGTCGCCGCGCGCGACGAGGCCGTCCGGCTGCCCAAGACGCTGGCGTCGCTGAGGGCGCTCGACTACCCCGGCGCGCTGCGGGTGATCGTCGTGGACGACCGCTCCAGCGACGCGACGGCCGACGTCGTGCGCGCGGCCCGCGCGCTCGACCCGCGCCTGACGCTCGTGCAGGTGCGACGGACCTCGCGGCGGATGGCGCCCAAGGTGCACGCGGTCGCCGCCGGTGTGCACGCGGGCGACGGCGAGATCGTCCTGACCACCGACGCGGACTGCCTGGTCGACCCCGGGTGGGCCCGCGCGATGGCGGCGCCGTTCGCCGATCCGCACGTCGTCTGGACGCTCGGGTCGGTCACCACCCGCGGCCCTGGCGAGGCACGCGGGTTCCGCGAGCGCTTCGAGGCGATCGACTGGCTCTCTCTGATGCTCGTCTCACGCTCGCTCGCGCGACTCGGCTGGAGCCTCGCCTCGAGCGCCAACGCCCAGGGGTACCGCCGAGCGGCCTTCGAGGCGGCCGGCGGCTTCGGCCTCGCGGGCCGCGCGCCATCGGGCGACGAGGACCTGCTGGCGCAACGGCTCGGCCGCCTGCCGCGCGCGCGCAGCGTCTTCGTCGACGACCCAGCCGCACGCGTGATCACCAACCCGATGCCATCGTGGCGCGCCCTGCTCGAGCAACGGCGGCGCTGGGTGAGCCGCTACCAGCACGTCGAGCAGTACCATCCCGGTTTCTGGCTCGGCATCACACTGCTCGGCGCCCAGAGCCTGGCGCTGTCGATCGCGCTTCTGGCTCTGCCGCTCGCGCCCGGCGCCGCCGGCACGGTACTCGCGCTGTGGGGTGCGAAGCTCGCCATCGAGGTGCCCGGCATGCGTGCGGGCATGCGCCTGTTGGGGCGGCCCGACCTCGTCGGGGGTGTGCTCGGGTGGGCCCTGTTGCACCCGGTCTTCATCGCCTTGGCCCTGATCGGATCACTGCTGCGCCCCATGGCATGGCGTGGGCCCGCGGCCTGGGGTTCGTCCGTGGCCATGGCGGGGTACCGCCAGCGGCTCTGGCGGGCACGCTGGCGGCGCTGGCGCCGTCGCCACTCGGCGCGCTCGGTCGGCGGGCCGGGGTGGTAACTTGACGGCCGTGGGGCACGCCGTCCGTGCCTTCGCTCGGGCCCGCGGGCGGACGATCCGCCGCCTTTCGACCGGCTGACGACGGGCGTTCGGGACGGCAGGAGGACGTCGACGATGCGCATCGCGATGTACACCGAGAACTTCCTGCCGAAGATCGACGGCGTCGTCACCCGCGTCACGCGCACGCTCGAACAGCTCCGCGCTCTGGGGCACGAGGCGCTGATCTTCGCCCCGCACGACCCGCCAACGTCCTACATGGGCCACCGGGTCGTACGCGTGCCGGCGGTGCCGTTCCGGCCCTGGCAGCCAGAGCTCTTCCTCGGCCTGCCGCGCCCGCGCCTCGGACGCGAGCTCGATGCCTTCGCCCCTGACGTGGTGCACGTGGTCAATCCGGTCATCCTGGGCTTGTGGGGGACGATCGTGGCGCGCCAGCGCGGCCTGCCGCTGCTCGCCTCGTACCACACCGACATCACCCAGTACGCCGTGCACCTGGGAATCGGTTTCCTGTCGCCCTTCTCGCGGGTCTTCCTGCGCGACGTCCACAACCAGGCACACGTCAACCTGTGCACTTCGCAGCCGATGGTGAACTCAGCGCGCGGGTTGGGCATCCGGCGCGTCCGCCTGTGGCCCAAGGCGGTCGACACCGAGCTCTTCCACCCCGACCGGGGCGACCGCGCGATGCGCGAGCGCCTGTCGGGCGGCCACCCCGACGCCCCCCTGATGCTGTACGTCGGGCGCGTGTCGGCCGAGAAGCGCCTCGATTGGCTGTACGCGCCGGTCACCCAGATCCCGGGCGTGCGGCTGGCCGTGGTGGGATCCGGACCGGCGGAGGCCGCGCTGCGCGAGCGCTTCGCCGGCACCGCCACCCACTTCCACGGGTACATGACGGGCGAGGAGCTGGCCCGCGCCTATGCCAGCGCCGACGTGCTCGCCTTCCCCTCCGACACGGAGACGCTGGGCTTCGTCGCGATGGAGGCGATGGCCGCGGGGACCCCGGCGGTCGGCGCCCGTGCCGGGGGTGTGCCGGACGTCATCCGCCACGACGAGAACGGGCTGCTGTTCACGCCCGGCGACCTCGGCGACCTCACCGCTCAACTGCGGCGGCTGCTCGGAGACCCCGCGTTGCGGGCGAGGTTCGCCGAGGCCGGGCGCCGTGACATGGAGCGCTGGTCGTGGCGCGCCGCCACCGAGCGGTTGGTCCACTACTACGAGCTCGCACGCGAGGTCCACGCCCGCTTCGAGCCGCCCGCCGACGACCGCCGCACGCGCCGCGCCCGCTAGACGCGCGGCACGACGACCGGACCGCGCGGCGTGTCGAAGACATCGACCTCGGTGAGGTAGGCCCGCGCCAGCCGCTCGGGCGACAGGACGCGTGCGGCGGGCCCCTCGGCCACCACCCGCCCATCGGTCAGCAGCAGCACGCGATCGCAGACGCGCGCCGCCAGGTTGAGGTCGTGCGCCACCAGCACGACGCCGACGCCGTCGGCCGCAGCCGCCCGCGCTGCCGTCAGCACCTCGGCCTGGTACCGCAGATCGAGGTGGCTCGTGGGCTCGTCGAGCAGCAGCACGGCGGGACGCTGCGCCAAAGCCCGCGCCAGCACCACCCGTTGCCACTCGCCACCCGAGAGCTGTTCGACCGGGCGATCCGCGAGCTGCCAGACGCCGGTCGTGCGCATCGCGCGCTCGACCTCGTCCTCGTCGACCTGTCGCGGGCCGCGCCACGGGTCGAGATGCGGGGTGCGCCCCATACGCACCACCTCTTCCACGAGAAAGCCCTCGGGCAGCGGCGCGGCCTGGGGCACCACGGCGAGCCGCCGGGCCAGCTCGCGACGCCCGTAGCGCGCCAGCGGGCGGCCCTCGACCCAGGCCTCACCGGCGGTCAGGGGGACGACCCTGGAGGCGACGCCGATCAGGGTCGACTTGCCCGCCCCGTTGGGACCGATCAGGCCGACGACCTCCCCGGCGTCCAAGGTCAGGTCGACCCCGTGCAACACCGTTCGCCGGCCATACCCGGCCACCACGCCGACGAAGCGCAGCAGCGCGTCCCGGGCGGAGCCCGGGGCCCGCGCGTCGCCCGGGGCCCGGCCTCCCCGTGGGCCGCTCAAGGCGCCACCCTGCGCCGCAGCAACAGCAGGAAGAACGGCGCACCGACGAGGGCGGTGACCACGCCGACGGGCAGCTCGGCCGGCGCGATCACCGTCCGCGCCACCAGGTCGGCCAAGACCATGAACCCCGCCCCCCACACTGCGGAGACCGGCACCAGGCGCCGGTGATCGGGCCCGAGCGCCAGGCGCACGGCGTGCGGGACCACCAGGCCGACGAAGCCGATCACGCCGGCGACGCTGACCGCGGCCGCCGTCGCCAGGGTGCCGGCCGCCACGACCGTCAGCTTCAGCCACTCCACCCGCAGCCCGAGCTGGGCGGCGGCGCGCTCGCCGAGCTGCAGCACGTCCAGAGAGCGGGCCGCGGTGATGAGCACGGCGCCGGCCACCAGTACCGGCGGCAGCAACGTGCCGACCCTGGCCCAGGAGGCGAACGCCAGGCTGCCGAGCAGCCAGGTCAGCACCCCGGCGGCCTGCTCGCGCGCGGCGAGCAGGACGAACGACGTACCGGCCGCCAGGCACGACCCGACGACGACACCGGCGAGCACCAGCGGCACGATTGGCAGGCTCCAACCCCGCCGGGCCAGCGCCACGACCAGCGCGACCGTGGCGGCCGCCCCGACGAAGGCCGCGAGCGGGACGCCGAGCAACCCCAGCCCGAACGCCCCGCCGCTGACGATCGCCAGCGACGCGGCGAACCCCGCGCCGCTCGCCGCGCCGAGCAGGTAGGGATCGGCCAGCGGGTTGCGGAAGACCCCCTGGAACCCCGCGCCGGCGAGCCCGAGCGCAGCCCCGACGAGCGCCGCCAACGCCACGCGCGGCAGGCGAATCTGCCACACGATCGTGTCGATCACGCGCGTCGCCTCGGCCTCCGGACCGATCCTGACCTCCGCGAGGCTCCCCCAGACGCCGCGGCCGACGGCCGCAAGCACATCGCCGGCAGGGATCCGCACGCTGCCGACCCCGGCCGCCACGATCAGCAGCAGGGTCAGCACCCCGATCGACGCCACCAACGGCGTCGCGAGACGACGGCGGCCCAGGCGGCGCACGGCGATCGGGGCGACGCTCAGAACGCCCCCGGGTGCAGGATGCCGACCAGCAACAGCAGGGCCTCGCCAACGCGCGGCCCGGCCCGGCTCATCACGTCGCTCTGCTCCTGCGAGAGCTCCACGACGCGACCCTCGCGGACCGCGGCGATCGCACCCCACCCTGGCCGCGCGGCCACCGCCGCGGCGTCGACCCCGTAGGGCGCGTCGGCCAACACGATCACCTGCGGATCCGCCGCGACCACGAACTCGGGATCGATCAGCGGGAAGTCGCCGAGGCCCTCAGGCACCACGTTCCGTCCGCCAGCCATGTCGATCAGCGTGCCGATGAAGCTCGCCGGCCCCACCGAGTACGGCGACGGATCGACCTCGTAGAAGACGCTGGGCCCCACCAGGCCGGCGACGACCGCGGCGACCCCGTCGAGCTCGCCCTGCAAGCGGCCCGCGAGCAGTGCGGCCTCGGTCGGCGCGCCCAGCAGGCGGCCGAGGCGATCGATCGTCACGAACAGCTCGTCGAGGCGCTGCGGAGTGCCCGCGTAGACGACCAGGCCGAGCGGCGCGAGCGCCTCGGCGGCGCCGCTGTACTCGTCGACCAGCACCAGATCGGGCCGCAGCGCGACGATGGCCTCGAGGTCGGGCGCGAAGGCGCTGCCCAGGTCCTGAAGGGTGGCCACGGCGGCCGGGAAGTCGCTCCAGGTGTCGCGACCCACGAGGCGCTCACAGGCACCCAGCGCGCAGACGGTCTCGGTGTGGCTCGGGACCAGGCTGACGATCCGTTGGGGGGGTGCGGACAGCGTCACGTCGCGGCCGAGGTCGTCGACGACGGTGACGGGCCAGGCGGCGTGGGCCACGCCAACGCAGGCCAGCGCCAGCAGGAAGAGGCGGCGCAGGGCCGCCGGGCGGATGGATCGGGTGGGGTTCACAAGGCCTCCATGGGCGCTTGCGAGTCGGGAACGTCCGCCGAAGGGCGGACGGACGGCAGGCGAGCGACCGCGGCCGCCGCATGCTGCCCTTCCTCGTCCGCGCAAGGGGTGCAGTCATCCGCGTGTGGCGATCGGACTCGGCCCGTGGGCCATCACCGTTGCGGGACAGTGCCGGGTTCGCACCGGACTTCCCCACACGCGAACGTGCCCGTAGCGTACGCGCGCGGCCGGCCGCGGTCAAGGCGCGATGGGCGAGCGGAGCGCCCCACGGACGCCGGCCGCCGACGCCTGTGGTACGTTCCCGCGCGTGCCGAGTCGTCTGTCCGACCTCCCGACCCCCGAGGTGCCCGGCCGCGAGGATTGGGTGCCGCCGCCGCGCTTCGGGCGCGTGAGCTTCGACGCCTACCTGCCCGCGCATCCCACGCAACGCGTCGCCCTGGCGACGGTGGCGGACTTCGCCCGCTGGCAGCCAACACGCCGCCGCTTCCCCTGGTCGCGCGCCGCCGCGCCGCCGGTGGCCGGGCTGTACCTCGACGGGGGGTTCGGCGTCGGCAAGACCCACCTGATGGCCGCCGCCTGGCACACCTCGCCGGAGCCCAACAAGGTCTACCTCTCGTTCGCCGAGCTCGTTGCGGCCATCGGCGTGCTCGGGATGCAGGGCGCCCAGGCCGCGCTCGGCCACGAACGCCTGTACTGCATCGACGAGTTCGAGCTCGACGACCCTGGGAACACCCTGATCGTCAAGACCTTCCTCGCCGCGGTGTTCGAGCGCGGCGCGCGCGTCGTCACCACCTCGAACACGGCACCCGAGGCGCAGGGGCAGGGACGCTTCGACGCGGTCGCCTTCCGACGCGAGATCCAGTCGATCGCCGAGCGCTTCACGGTCGTGGCGATCGACGGGCCCGACCACCGGACCGGGAGCGCGCACCGACGGCTTCTGAGGCCCAACGACCTACGCCACGCCCCCGACACCGCGGTCGAAGCCGGCTGGGACGAGCTGCATCGCGCCCTCGAGCACATCCACCCGGTGCGCTACGGCGCCTGGGTGCGGGGCGCGCCGGCGTGGATCGTGCGCGGCGTGTGCCCGATCCCCGACCAGCAGCGTGCACTGCGCTTCGTCCACCTCGTCGACAAGCTCTACGACCAGCGCGTGCCGCTGTGGCTCGAGGGCGACCTCGCGTTGGACGATCTGTTCGACCCGCACTACGCCGGTGGCGCCTACGCCAAGAAGCACGACCGCTGCCGCTCGCGGGTCGCGGAGCTGCTCGCCGAGGCCGAGGCGGCGATGGCCGGCGCGCAATCCGCCGTGGCCGCGCCGCCCGTCGCGACCGGCACCGGGGCCTGACCGCCGTCCGCGGCCGGCCGACGCCGCGACCTCACGACGCCGACGGGCCCACCAGGCGCGTCACCAAATCGTCGGCGATGGCAGCGGTGCCACCCGGACCGCCGAGCCGCGTGGGGCCGTCACGCCGCGCGGTCTCGCGGCGCTCGGGGTCATCGAGCGCGCGTTCGACCGCTGCCGCGATCGCCGCGGGCGCCCGCGTCACGACCTCGAGCGACGGGCCCAGTAGCCGCGCCTGGTTCGCCAGGAACGCGGGCCCAGGCGCGGGCCACAGCGCGAAGGTGACAACCGGCAGCCCGAGGCCGACCGCCTGCTCCTGGGCGGTCCCGGTGGCGCCGAGCACGGCATCCGCGGTGGCCAGCACGTCACGGAAGCGGGCGCTCACCCACGCGACGCTCACCCCGGCGCGGCGCCAGACCGGTCCGACCGCGGAGGGCACGCCCTCCGCGGACCACCCCACGGCCGGCGGCGGCGGGGAACCCTGCGTCCAGGCGACGGCGGCCGCCAGCTCGCGTCCGCGGTCGGCCAACACCGCAAGGGCTTCGAGCATGACGGTGACGGCCTCGACCGCGTAGTCCCGGCTGCCCGGCAGCAACGCAAGCGTCGGCTGGTCAGGCCAGGGCTCGAGCCGCTGGCCCTGCAGGCCATCCATGATCGGGTTCCCCAGGAACGTCGCCCGCACCCCGCGCCGGCGCAACCACGCCGCCGTCGGCTCGTCGCGCGTGTAGACGACCTCGGCGCGGCGCAGCAGGCGTCGCTCTGGAGCGCGGATGCGCTCCATGAACGCGCGGTTCCAGGCGACCCGGCGCCCGCCGTCGGCCATCCGCACCGACACGAGTGGCTGCAGCACGAAGCGCCTGGGGGCACCCAACGCGGCGGCCATCGCCTGTGCGAACACGTCACCAACGATCAGGACGGCGTCCCCGTCGCCCGCCCGCAGCGCACGCAGCTGTGCAGCGGTCTGCGACAGGATGCCGGCCCGCAGGTCGCGCCACAGCAGGATCGGGTGGTGCATGGTGAGGCCACCGGCGGGCAGGTTGCGACGCGGCCCGACGATCTCGACGCTGCCGCCAGGTGCAGCGGCATACGCGCGACCGTCGCCGACGAGAGGCAGGGCCGTCGCGCGCCACGCAGGCAGACTGGCCACCATGCGGGACCACAGCGCAACGGCCAGGACGTCCTCCGCAGGGCCGTTGCTCACCAACCAGAGTCGGCGAGCCGCCCGGCTCATCGCGGGGCCGGCCTCACGCCGGGCTGACGGCCGGATCGGCCGTCGCCCACAGCAAGTACAACGGGTCGCCGTCGGCGTCCGGCACGAACGACCTGGCCTCGACGGCGCCGAAACCGCCGGCGGCAGCGAAGTACGAGCGAACCAGCCGAGCGTGCGCAGCGTCGTCCGACGCGCGCCAGCAGAGAACGGCCTTGGTCGGGAACATGCGGTTGGAGAACGCGACGAGGAACGGCGCGCCCGGCCGCAGACAGCGGGCGACCTCCGCGAAGACCGCGACCGGCTGCGTCAGGTACTGCACGCTGACCGTGCACACCGCACCCACGTGGGAACCGTCGGCGAAGGGCAGCGAGGGCTGCAGGTTGAGGTCGAGTCGGTGGCGCTCCGCCAGCCGCTCGTTGCGCGCCAGCGCGTCGGCGTCGAGGCCGACGCCGATCACCTCCGACACGCGCGCCGGCAGGTGCGAGGCGGCCCCGGCAAAGAGGTCCAGGACGCGCCCCCCGGCCGGGAGGAGCTCCTCGTACCAACCCGCGACCACGCGATCGGCGCGCTCGTCGAGGTGCGAGGCGGGACGGGGCACCGCGTAGAACTCGTCGTCGGGGCGCTCGTCGTGGCGGCGGAAGAACTCTGGCGGCAGCGAACTCACGAGACCATCATGACGGACGGGGCCGCCGTGCGTTCTGGTCGCAACCCACCATCCGGTAGCCACGCCGTCTCAACCCGGGTCCAGCGTCGGACCCTCGGACCAGCGCAGCTTGTGCCGCAGCACCGCGAACGGATCGTAGCCATCCGGCACCAGCCGCACCATGTCGGGCCCCAGCGAGATGTCGATGGCGTCGCCGCTGACCAGGTCGACGCGCTCCTGCCCATCGAGCACGACGGCGAGCTCGTCGACCCGCCCCTCGACCACCAGGCGCAGCCGCGCGTGCTCCGAGAGCACGATGGGTCGGTTGGCCAGAGCCTGGGGGGCCACCGGCGTGACGACGATCGCGCGGACGTCGGGCATCAGGATGGGGCCGCCCAGCGACAGCGAGTAGGCGGTCGAGCCGACCGGCGTCGAGACGACCACGCCGTCGGCACGGTAGGTGGCGGCGAGGAGGCCGTCGACGTCGAGGCGGAAGTGGATCAACCGGGTCATCACCCCCTGGTTGATGGTGACGTCGTTCAGCGCCACGCGCACGGGTTCGCCGCGCACCGAGACGTCGAGCAGCGGCGTCGCCAGCGATCGCCAGGGCTTGGCGTCGCGCCCCTCCGCGTAAGCCAGGACCTCATCGGCACCGAACGCCGCCAGGAACCCGAGCTTGCCGAGGTTGACGCCCAGGACGGGGCCGGGCCGGCCGTTGAGGAGGCGCGCGGTCGCCAGCAGGGTGCCGTCACCGCCGACGGTCACCACCAAGTCGGCCGGCGCGTCGTCCTCGGCGACGGAGTGCGTGCCCTCGAGGTCGAGATCGACGCGCGGGACGTGCTGCGCGAAGGCCTCCGCGATCGCCCGCGCCGCTTGGTGCGCCTCGGGCTTGTAGCGACTGCTCGTCACGACCACCCGGCGCAACGCCTCGACCGGCCGCGCCCACGGCGCACCCTCGGGACGGGAGGTCACGGCGTGTCCACTCCCCGCACGCGGGCCAACACCCAGTCGACGACCTCGTCCAGCGTCAGCGGACCGGTGTCGAGGTGCTGCGCGTCCGGCGCTGGCGTCAGCTGCCGGGCGTCGAGGCGATCCCGCCGCCGGATGGCCTCGGCGACCGACACCAGGTCGGCCGCGCGCTCGCCCACGCGCCGGGCCGCCCGGACCTCCGGCGACGCCTCCAGGTAGAACTTGTGGCGCGCGTGCGGGAAGACGACCGAGCCCATGTCGCGGCCGTCGATCACGAACGGCGCCGGCATCTCCCGCAACCGCTCGCCGACCCAAGCCCGCACCTCTGGGTGCGCCGCCACCCGCGAGACCACCGCGTCGACCTCGTCCGACTGGACACCACGCGTCACATCGCGCCCGTCGATGCGCAGCACGTCGCCGCAGACCCCGGGGACCAGCTCCACGCGGTGCCGCGCCAGCGTCACCAGCAGGGCCGCGGGGTCGTCCGGGTCGGTGCCGGCGCCGGCGGCGATCGCGGTCGCGGCGCGGTACAGCAGGCCGGAGGACACGCACGGGACCGCCAGCGCCTCCGCGACACGCCGGGCGACGGTCGACTTGCCCGACGCGGCCGGGCCATCGAGCGTGATCACGTCATCGACGCCGGACGCGCTCACGCGGCCTCGACCCCCACGCCCCACGCCCGCAGGTCGTCGAAGTACGCCGGGTAGGTCTTGGCCACGCAGGCCGGGTCGCGGACGGCGACGCCCGGCCAGCGGGCGCCCGCCAGGGCGAACGCCATCGCCATCCGGTGGTCGCCGTAGGTCTCTACCTCGACGCGCCCCGGCGGCACCGCAGGCGGGACGATGCGCAACGCGTCGACCCCCTCCTCCACCACGGCCCCGAACTTGCGGAGCTCGGTGGCCAGGGCCCGCAGCCGATCGGTCTCTTTGATCCTCAGGTTGCCGACCCGGACGATCTCCACCGGCCCGTCCGCCGCCAGCGCGAGCACCGCGAGGGTCTGCGCCTGATCCGGCAGGTCGTTGAGATCGAAGGTGCCGGCGCGCAGCCGCCCGCCCACCGGGGCCGCCAGCGTGGACGACCCTTCCTCCCAGCGCACCTCGCAGCCCATGCGCCCGAGCACGTCGAGGAGGGCCCGATCGCCCTGCCGCGAGGCCGCGCCGACGTTGTCGACCCGCAACCGCCCACCAGCCATCGCGGCGGCCCCCCACGCGTAGCCGGCGGCCATGGCATCGCCCTCGATCCGATACTGCCGGGCGCGGTAGCGCCCCGGCGCGACCGTGAAGCTCTCGTAGCCGTCGCGCTCGACCTCCGCCCCGAAGTCGCGCATCACCGCCAGGGTGAGGTCGACGAAAGGCCTGGACTGGAGCTCGCCGGTCACCCGGACGGTCGTCGCCGTCCGGGCGTAGGGCGCGGCGATCAGCAGGCCCGACAGGAACTGGGACGAGCGGTCGCCAGCCACCTCCGTGACGCCGCCCGGCAGGCCGTCGGCGTCGATCTCGACGGGGGGGAACGCGTCACCGCCGGACGCACGCGCGCGCACGCCGAGGCCGCGAAGCGCCGCCACCAGGTCCCCGATCGGGCGCTCGCGCATGCGTGCGTTGCCGTCCAGCCGGTAGCGGCCGCGGCCCAACGCGACGGCCGCCGTCAGGAAACGGAGCGACGTCCCCGAGAGCGCGAGGTCGAGATCGGCCCCGGCGCTCGTCCAGCGGCCGTCGACCCCGTCGACGTCGATCCCGGTCGGGTCGCCGCCGACGGGGCGCAGCTCCGCACCGAGCACGCTCAGCGCGGCGACCATCACCGCTGCGTCGTCCGCCACCAGCGCGCCCTCGAGGCGTGAGCGCCCCCCGGCCAGCGCCGCGATCAGCAGGGCCCGGTTGGTGATCGACTTGGAACCTGGCACGGTCGCCGCGGCGTCGAGCGGCCCGCGCGGCGAGATCACGAAACGGTCGGGGTACGTCGGCATGACGTCCACCAGGGTACCATCGCCGCCTTCCGCGCCCTTGGCCGCCGTTCGGTCGATCGGTTCACCGGCCTTTTGGGCGAACGTTTGACCCCAGGACGTGCGCCCGCGGCGCCCACGTGCTACGATTCGACGTTCGAGCGGATCGCCCGCGCCCACGGTTATGGGTCGAGGGGCCGCCTGGAGGACGTCGTGAAGAAGAACATCCATCCGAAGATGGTGCCCTGCAAGGTCATCTGCGAGGGCCAGGTCGTGCTCGAGACCTACAGCACCCGCCCCGAGGTCCACGTCGACGTGTGGTCGGGGAACCACCCCTTCTACACGGGCCAGCAGCGCTTCATCGACACCGAGGGCCGGGTCGAGAAGTTCCAGAAGCGCTTCGGCACCAGCTACCGCAAGTAGGCG
>Ga0114946_10002562_pt1 | contig 12464 bp, 7 predicted proteins | sample WalLakDeSediment_FD_88676 | JGI IMG/M metagenome (GOLD analysis project Ga0114946, IMG submission 88676) | Lake sediment microbial communities from Walker lake, Nevada to study Microbial Dark Matter (Phase II) - Walker Lake 11/02/13 Deep Sediment | ecosystem: Environmental > Aquatic > Freshwater...
ATAATCGGCTCTTGCAGGTATTGGTTCAGGCTGCTGTTGAGGATGCGCTGGAGCTTGTCGTGGATACGGCCGTGCACCACGCGCTGCTGCTGGCGCACGTGGGCTAATTTCTCGCTGGCGCTGTCCAATACGTCGCCGCGCTCGTCCAGCGTGCGGCTGATGGTCTGCACAATGCCGGGGCACTCCTCGATCAGGCCGGCGATATCGGCCAGATAGGGATAGGTGTCCGCCAGCCGCAACAGCTGCCGCTGCAGGTTGCGCGCCGCCACAATCGTGCCCTGCACCGCCAGCAGCTCTTCTGGGCGCAGCGTAAAGCCGCGCTGCGCGTTGTCGGCCGCGCGGCGCACGTCGCGCGCGCCGCCGATGGCGACGTCGCTGTGATGCTCGAACAGGTCGCGCGCCTCGCGCGTCTCGGCCTGCCATTTGCGGGCCTCAAACAGATCCGTCGTCGGTCGCAGCCCCAGCGCCAGTTCTTCGCCGCCGCTGAAGCTCGTATAGCTGGCCAAAATCCGGCGAACTTTATCAAATTCTAGCGTGTGTAAGCTTTTTTGATCCATCACTCACTTTTTTTGCTGCCCTGAACCTGATTGCCGGCGCGTCGGCGGCGTTAAGGCGGCATGCAGTGTGTAAGTATAGCGGAATTCGCGGCGCCTGGCAGATGGCTACAGCAATTGTTCAGGGAAAGCGCCAGGCACGGGTTTAATGTCGGTTGGCATCCAGAAGCCATATACCCCGTGGCCGGCACGCGCGTTTGGTTACGTTCCGCTTTTGCGCTACAATGCCGGGTGGCATCCACGCAACAAGAGCATGTTTTTTTATGAGTAACGCGATTCAACCGGTAGTCAGCCTGCGCAACGTCAGCAAGCGCTTTACCTACACCCCTGACCAGCCCCGCTCCGTGCTGGAGACGCTGATCCATACCTTCAACCGCCGCCTGGGGCGCGCGCCCCACCAGGATTTGTGGGCCGTAAAGGACTTGAGTTTTGACGTGCTGCCGGGCCAGTCGCTAGGGCTAATCGGCCGTAACGGCAGCGGCAAGAGCACCGTACTCAAGCTCATCGCGCGCATTCTACGCCCCACGCAGGGCCAGGTGATGGTGCGCGGCCGCGTCAGCGCCCTCTTGGAACTGGGCGCCGGCTTTCACCCCGACCTCACCGGCCGCGAAAATATCTTCCTGAACGCCTCCGTGCTGGGCCTGCAGGCCGCGGACGTGCGCCGTCACTACGACGAAATCGTTGAATTTTCGGAGCTGGGTGAATTTATCAACATGCCGGTGAAGCATTACTCCTCCGGCATGTACATGCGCCTGGGCTTTAGCGTAGCCGTGCACGTCAACCCCAACATTTTGATTATCGACGAGATCCTGGCCGTGGGCGACCAGGCCTTTCGCATGAAGTGCGTCGACCGCATCCACGCGCTGAAAAATCAGGGGGTAACGATCATCCTGATCAGCCACGAAATCGAAACGGTGCGGCGGCTGTGCTCGGACCTGATCTGGCTGGAACACGGCGAGGTGCGCGCAGCCGGCGCGACGGAAAGCGTGGCCAGCGAGTACACACATTTTTCGGACGAGCGCATCGGCGCACAAATGGCCCACCAGGATGACGCGCAGGCGTTTCGGCGCTGGGGCACGCGCGAGGTGGAGATTACGGCCGTGCGTATCCTCAACGCCGCCGGCAATGAACAAACCATTTTCCGGACCGGCGACGCCATCACGCTGGAGATGAGCTACGAAGCCCACCGGCCGGTCCCTGAGCCGGAATTCGGCCTGGCTATTTTTCGCCAGGATGGGGTGCACCTCAACGGGCCGAACAGCCGCCTGGCCGGGCTGGAAACCGGCGTGGTTTCCGGGCGCGGCGTGGTGCGCTACCGGATTGACAGCCTGCCGCTGCTGCCGGCGCTTTACCAGGTGACGATGGCCATCTACAGCAGCCGCTCGCCCGAAGCGTATGACCACCACGACCGGGCATACAGCTTCCGCGTGATTGGCGGCGGCAATACGGAAATCGACGGGCTGCTGGAACTGCCCGCCGTCTGGGAATGGCAGCCGCTGGGCGCCGCCGCCGCCGAACCCACCCTCAGCGCGGCCGACGCCTAGCTCCATGTGGACGGCCGTTCTCCCTGCAACAATCTGGTCCCTGGCCTGGTTCGGACTGGTCGCGAGCGCCTTTTTGCGGCTCGCCCTCTATCCCCCACGCGCTGACGGCCTGGCGCGCCGGCTGCAAAACCCGGCGCGCGCGCTCGGCGCGTTAGCGGCGCTGGCGCTGCTGGCGCGCCTGCCGCCGGCGCTGCTGCTGCCGGTGGGCGCGGGTTACGACATCGACTCATTCCGGCTGGTGGGTACGGCGCTGCTCAATGGGGAAGAGGTGTATCGTTCGGCGGCGGCCGGGCGGCACCCCTACCTGCCTTTCCAGATGTTTCTGATCGGCGGGGCGCTGTGGGCGGCGGAGCAGACGCCGCTGCCTTTTGTGGTGTGGATCAAGCTGCCGGCCGTGCTGGCGGACGCGGCGATTACGGCCGTCATCTTCCAAACGCTGTGGCGGCGAGACCCGTCGGGGACGACGGCCGTTTCCGGCGCGGCGCTCTACGCGCTCAACCCCGTCAGCCTGCTCGTCAGCGCCTATCACGGCCAGTTTGACGCCCTCCCAACGCTGCTGCTCCTGCTGGCCTGGAGCACGTGGCGCACGTCCGGAGCGCCTTCGGCGATAGCGCTGGGTGCGGCCATCCTGAACAAGAGTTGGCCGCTCGTCTTTCTGCCCATTGTCATCATCCGCCTGCGCACGTGGCGCGCCCGCCTCGGCTACACGCTGCCGGCGCTGGGGATTCCGCTGGGGGCGACGGCCGTTTACCTGCTGGTCTTCAACGCCGACCCGCTCGTGCTGGCGCGCCCGCTCACGCACACCGGCGTGCCCGGCTATTGGGGAATTTCGGCCGTGGCCGCCCTCGGCGCGCGCTGGGTCCCGGCGCTGCAGCCCGCCTACGAGCTGCTGCTGCGCGCCGCGCCCTGGCTGCTGCTCCTTGCCGGGCTGCTGGCGCTGTGGCGCACGCGCCGCCAAAGCGCGCTCGACGCCCTGGTGACGACGATTTTGACCCTTTTTGCCGTCAGCGTCGGCATGGGTATCCAGTGGCTGCTGTGGGTCACGCCCTTCGCGCTGCTGGCCGGCGAACGCCGCCGGCTGATGTGGTACAGCATGACGGCCGTCATTCTCTTGCTGACCCAGCTTTACGGGCTGCACATGGTACCCTGGGCCTGGAACGCCTTCGGGCCGGAAAACGGCAAGCTGCTCTTCCGCCTGGCGTCGCTGCCGCCCTGGGTCGTGACGACGGCCTGGGCGTTGCAGCGACTGCGCAGCGCGGATCGGGCGTGAACGGCCGGGATCATAGCACAAAGGGCTAAGCCCTGGCGGCGCTTTGAATTTGCCGGCGCCTTGGTTACAATCTGCCGGCGTAAAAGCCGCCGCTACTACGCGGATTAAGGTGAAGTATGGATCAAATGACTCTGCTCCTTTTGATGAAAATGGGCTAAATTGAGGAAAATTTTATGAAAAATGTGATGCGTAAATGGATTTTGTTCTTGCCGCTCCTGGGGGCGGCGCTGGTTATCATGCTATTGGCGGCGCGGCGCGAAACGGCCGTGCAGGCCGCCCCCACCGACCCGCTTAACAGCACGGTCGCCAACTGCCGCTATGGCGTGACGCCACTGGAAACGGACGTGGACTGGACCCAGGTACAGTTCGTCTCGCGCCTGGGCGCGGGCTGGTACATGAGCTTTACCCATAGGGAACCTGATATCCCGGTCCCTAATAACGCTGAATTTGCTCACATTATCCACACATACCAGACCAAAGCCGCAGATGGCAGCTATCTGCAAGGATACCGGACGCGGCCGGCGCTCAACGCTACCCTGGCCACCTACATTCGTAATCATCCCGGCCGGCTGTGGATCGTCGGCAACGAGGTCGACCGCGGGCCGGCGCCCGGCTACAGCGTAGGCGGCCAGGGAGACATGTTTCCCGACATGTACGCCGTGGCCTACCACGACGTCTACCACTTCATCAAGCGCCACGATCCCAGCGCACGCGTGGCTAACTCAGCGCTGGTGCAGGTAACGCCCGGCCGTCTGCAATACCTGGACCTGATGTGGAACGCCTATCGCGCGCGCTATGGGGCGCCGATGCCGGTTGACGTATGGACCATGCACCTTTACATTCTGCCTGAAGTGGAGCCCGACGGCGTCACGCCCAACAATATTGCCAACGTGGCCCTGGGCACCGACCCCCGGTTAGGAAAACGGAGCAGCGGCGGCGCGCCGCAAAATTGCTCTGATCCCAACGTGTATTGCTATGCCGAACACGATGACATGAATGTTTTTGCCGAGCAGGTCATCAGCATGCGCCAATGGATGAAGCGCCACGGCCAGCAAAACAAGCCGCTTGTCATCACCGAATACTCGCTTCTGTACCCGTTTCTTGACTATGACGATCCGGTGAATCCCACCCAATGCTTCCTGATGGACGAGTTCGGCAACTGCTTCACGCCGCAGCGCGTGTCGACTTTTATGCTCAACACGTTCAATTACCTCAACAACGCCCAAAATCCCAACCTGGGCTACCCGCTGGACAGCAACCGCCTGGTGCAGCAGTGGATGTGGTTCGCGGTCTATACCATACCCCCAGCCGAGGGATCAGCCAGCAACCTGGTCGAAGCTGACCTGGCTACGCTGACGCAGATGGGGCGGACATTCCAAAACCACGTCTTTGACGAGACGCCAATCTTCAACCTGGTGGTGGACCGTGTGAGTAACCCGGTTGTGTTTACGAATGAAACAGGCCGCGCCCGGGCTCAATTGCGGGTCACCTTCCGCAACAACGGCAACGCCAATATCAACACGCCCTTCGACGTCACCTTCTACGCCAACCCGCAGCGCACGCGGGTCATCGGAACGGCCACGGTAGACGCACTGGTGCGCGGCTGCGCCACCAACGTTTACACGGCCGTTGTTCCCTGGGCAGATCTGGAACCAGGCGCGCACCGCTTCTGGGTCTACGTGGACAGCAATTACGACATCCCCGAAGGGTTAGGAGGCGAGAGCGACAACCTGGGCCAGGGGATTGTGCTGGTCGATCCGGACCAGGCTTATCTGCCGCTGGTGAAACGGCCGTAAAACAAACCTCATCCTGCCCGGTCCGCGCGGACCGGGCAGGTCCCTCCCATTCTTAGGCGCGCAGCAGCAGCCAGGCGTTGGCGACCACGAGCGCCAGCCCCGCCAACAGCAGGAGCAGACGCCGCCCAACGGCCGTTGCTCCTGCCCGCCGCCAGCCCCAACGCCCCAGCCGCCATAACGCCGCGCAGAAAACGGCCGTGAGCAGCAGCGCCGCCACGTGACGCCCCGGCCACTGCCCCTGGCGCAGCAGCAAGTCCAGCGGCGCGCCGGGAAAAATCAGGAAGTCGAGCGGATCGCGCGCCGCGCGCGGCAGCAACCCCACCAAATCCTGCGCAAAGCGCGTCCAGGAGGTATCTTCCCACGCAAAAGTAGGGGCCATGCTGCGCACCCGGCCGCCCAGCCGCAATTCCAACCCATAACGCAGCAGCAGCCACTGGTGCAGCGCCAGCCCCACCCCCAACAAGGTCGCTACCGGCGCGCGCAAACGCCGCGGCAGCCAGTACAAAAAGGCCGCGTAGCCCACTACCCAGAGCGTCAATTCGCTGGTAAAGCGGCGCGGCCCATAGCCGCCGCCCGCAAACCAGTCCGGCGTGCTGGCGTTAACGTAAATGGCCAGCAACAGCACGATCAGCAGCGGCAGCCCCAGGTGCGGCCGGCGCCGCGCCAGCACGCCCAGTCCCAGCAGGGCCGGCAGCGCGACAGGCATCCACGGCAGCAGCCCGCGAAACGTGGAAAAGAGCGTGGGCCCCAGGTAAGCCGGTCGCCAGGTCAAAAAGCCCTGGCCCTGCGGAAGCGTCACGAAACTGCCGTAGAGCACTTTCCAGGCAGACAGTTGCAGGGTAAAGACGGCCGCGGCTGCGGCGCTTACCAGCAGCAGGTACATCCCCCACGACCACGCCGCCGCGCGTCGCTGCATACGCGGTAACCTTGCCCAACCGACAACGGCCGAAACCACCGGCAGCGCCAGGTACAGCCCATTTTGCCAACGCGTCAGCGCCGCCAGGCCAAGCAGCGTCCCCAGCCCCAGCGCCTGCCATGGCGCGCCCGGCCTCTCGCCTTGCCTATGCCAGGCAGCCACAACCAGCGTTGTGGTGAACGCCGCGGCGGCGTGCGAGTAAAGTGGTTCGCGATATTGGTAGTAAAGCAGGGGCGTGGCAAAAAGCAGCGTCGCGGCGGCCAGCAACGCCGGCCCTGGCTGCGTCGTCCGGCGCGCAACGCGATACGCTAGCCAAAACGCCGCCAGACCGCTCAATGCCGACAGCGTCGCCACATTGCTGATGAAGAAACGCTCGTAGCCGCTGAGCGGCGGCGCCGCGCCGGACAGCGGCGCCAGCAGACGCAGCGCGGCCAGCCAGGGCAGCCAAAGCAAGCCGCTGCCCATGGCAAACAAATTTGCCGCGCGGCCCGTCGGCGTTTCGATTGCGTCATACGCCTTGGCGACAAAATCAGGCGACGCGGTCGGGTATGCCAGGCGGAAATCGTTGGCGAAGTCCAGGTCCCGGTCAAACAGCAAGGAGCGGGCGTAGACGTAATAGGAGACGGCGTCCCACGTGGGGCCAGCAAAGCTAAACAGCAGCGCCCACTGAACCAGGAAGAGGAGCAATAAGGCGCCAAAGGCCGCGTGTGGGAGTGTCGCCGGACGTTTCATAAATCGCTTCAAGTATAACAAGAAACGACGTAACTGCTCAGCCAACCGAAGATGCCAGGCATTTCTAGCTAATCCCGGTTCATATAGCCCGGTGAAAATGCCTGAGCCAACCGAAGATGCCAGGCATTTCTAGCTAATCCCGGTTCATATAGCCTGGTGAAAATGCCTGGCATCTAGTACGAGTCGTACCAGGCAAGCCGTAATTGTGGCCTGTTTGCGCTGATGCCGTTACTCTATGGGCAACATTATGCCGCCGGAGGCCTGTATGCCGCCTGTCACACTCATTGTCCTCAACTGGAACGGCCGTCATCTGCTCAATGACTGCCTGAGCGCCCTCACCGGGCTTGATTACCCCGCTTTCAACATCATCCTGGTTGACAACGCGTCCAGCGACGATTCGGTCGCCTTTGTGCGCAGCCGCTTCCCACACGTCTTCATCCACCAAAACGCCGCCAACCTGGGCTATACGGGCGGTTATAACGCCGTTTTGCGCAACCTGACCAGCGAGTTCGTCGTGCTGGTCAACCCGGACGTGGTGGTGACGCCCGGCTGGCTGCGCGCCTTAATCGCCCCCCTGCTGGCCGATGCGCGCATCGGCATTGCCGGCTGCAAGCTCTACTATCCCGGTTGGCGCAGGCTGCAGCACGCCGGCGGGACAATCGTGGAACCGCGCGCCCTGCCGCGCCACTACGGAGGCCACACGCCCGATACCGGTGAGCACGATCGGCTGCGGGACGTGGATTACGTCACCGGCGCGGCGCAGGCCATCCGGCGCGCGCTGCTGGACGAAATCGGGCTGCTGGACGAAGGCTACTTTTTGTACTATGAAGATGTCGACCTGTGCGTGCGGGCGCGGTGCGCCGGGTATCGGGTGGTCTACGTCCCGGACGCTACGGCCGTACACGATGAATCCTCCCTTTCCCACAAAGGCAGCGACGCCTATCTACGCCTGTTCCACAGCGGGCGCTGGCGTTACCTGCTCAAGCACAGCGATCTGGATACCCTTTGCCGCGACGCCGCGCCGGCTGAACAGGTCTGGCTGGCCGCGGCTCCGCCAGCCGAGCGCGAGGCCGCCAACCAGGCGTACCGGCTCGCGCTGGCGCAACTGGCGGAGATTTGGACGGCGCGGGCGCGGGATGGAGCGCCACCGGCCACGGCTGTACAGCAGCAGCAGGTCATCGGCGCGCTGGAAAGCCTGCGCCAGGCCGCCGCGTGGCCTTTCCCGCCGGAACGGCTGGCGGAACTGCGGGAGAAAGCGCTGGTGGTGGAACGGCCGTTGCGCTCCCCTACGCCGCTTTTGGGGCCGCTCTTCGCCTCGCTACGTCGCGCCTGGTACAGCCTGGCGGAAAAATGGTACGTGCGCGACCTGCGGCAGCAGCAAAACGAGGTCAATCGGGAGCTGGCCCAGGCGCTCGGCGCGTCGGCCGGCCATTTGGGTGATCAGGCGGCGCGTCGGCTGGCGCAGGACAACGATCTGCTGGCGCTGGAGCGCGCGCAGGCCGAGTTGCGTCAGGCGCTGGCGCATACGGAGACGTTGGTAACGGCCGTTGAGACGCGTCTGGCGCAGCTAGAACAAAACCAAGGCTCAGAATAAACGAATGGGGCGCGCCCCAAATTCGTTGCCCATTCGTTGACCCATCTCGCTCACTCCAGCGTCAGCGTCCCCCACGTGGTGGGGTCGGTAAAGGTGCGCGTAGGCACGTGGGACTGCATCACTTCCTGCACGGCCGTTCCCGGCGTATCGTTGTCGCTCACGTTCAGCGCAAGCCCCAGCGGCGCGCCAGGCGTCGCCGCCAGCCCCAGCGCCGCCCAGGGCACGGCCGCTTCCAGCGTATAGCCCGTGGCGGTCCGGCGCGCGCCCACCGCGATGGTTGCGCCAGGCGCGTCGACCATACGCCCCTCCTCCGTGCCGCGAAAACGGAAAAACGCCGGCGGCAGATCCGCAAAATTCCCCGGCGAGAGCGTGATTTGAAAATCGGTCGGGCTCAGTCGCGGCTGCGGATTGGCCGCGCGGTTGGTTGCGATCTGAACGTCTACGCTATCACCGCGGAAGATCTGGTTGCCGGTTTGAGTCTGCACGTGCACGTCGTCTGTCACCGTCACGGCTAGGTAGAGGTTGTCCGCATCCCAGCCAAGCTGCCAGGCCGCCGCAACGTCGTCGCTGCCGTCCCAACCGGCCGCGCTGTAAACGCGGAACGTGGACTCGGCCGCCACGACGCCATCCCAGTCAGACAGGTCCCCGTCAATCACGGGCGGCGCGGCGCGCTGCCCGGCGACGACGTTCCCGGCAGCGCTGCTGCCTCGCAGGGTCGCCGTGGGGGCCAGGGGCGCAGCGGTAGCGCCGCCCTCGGCGTCCGCGGTCGGCGCCAGCACCGGCGTCGGCAAGGCGGGCAGCAGCGACCCGCCGCCCGCACCCGCGCGCACAATCAACTGCTGCCAGGCTAGGTAGCCACCCACCAGACAAATACCAATCAACAGCAACAGGGCCAGCAAGATACCCAGCCAGTAGCAGCCGCGCCGCCGGGACGGCTGTTCCGGCTCAAGTCCGGCCCACTCCTGGTCTAAATCTACGCCTCGATAGCTCATACGTCACTCCTTTGCGCCCATTATCCTCGAAAAACGGCCGAAAGAACAATCACACCGTTTGGCCGCGCGCCACACCCGACCTATAATTTGCTTCTATGAAGCCACAGATGCCACATCGATCAGCCCTACGGCCACGCTCCGTAACGCTTACGTTTGGGGGTATGTTGCTCCTTGGTGGCTGGAATGCCGCGCGAGTAGTTGCACTTGTCCGACAAGTCGGTTTATTATTAGCACTGGATGCGGGCCCAGACCCACGGGTACCCCTGGTGGGCGCCGTTTTGTGGGCGCTGTTGTTATGGTCGGCAGCCGTAGCGCTATGGCAAAAACAGCCGCTTTCCCGGTATGTCATCCCGATATTGCTGGTCTTGTTTGCGCTTTACGAATTCAGCTTGACGGCCTTCTACGCGGCCACGCCGGCCGGTGGGGCTGTCTGGTTAAGACGCCTCCTGACGCTCGCCGCGCCCGTTCTCTTCACGATTTGGGCGCTTAACAGGACGGCCGTAACCCATTATTTTCAAAAGGAGTTCCCCACGCGCGGGGCGCAACAGAAGGAATAACATGAACCCCAAAATCGAACAACTGCGAAAATTGAGGCGTGAATCCGAAGCCGGCGGCGGCGAAGAACGCATGCACCGGCAGCGCGCGAAGGGCAAAATGACTGCCCACGAGCGGCTGGAACTGCTGCTCGACAAAGGTTCCTTCCGGGAACTGGATACCTTTGCCGTACACCGCGAACATAACTTCGACATGGACAAACAGCGCATCCTGGGAGATAGCGTTGTGACCGGCTGGGGAACGATAGACGGCCGTCTCGTCTACGTCTTCAGCCAGGACTTCACCGTCTTTGGCGGCAGCCTCAGCGCGGTGCACGCCGAAAAAGTGTGCAAAGTCATGGACATGGCCATCCGTAACGGCGCGCCCCTCATCGGCATCAACGATTCCGGCGGCGCGCGCATCCAGGAAGGCGTCGTCAGCCTCGGCGGCTACGCCGACATCTTCCTGCGTAACACCCTGGCCTCCGGCGTCGTGCCCCAAATCAGCGCCATCATGGGCCCCTGCGCCGGCGGCGCCGTCTACTCGCCCGCCCTCACCGACTTCATCTTCATGGTCAAAGAAACCAGCCACATGTTCATCACCGGTCCCGACGTTGTTAAAACCGTCACCGGCGAGGAAGTCACCTTTGAAGAGCTGGGCGGCGCCATGACCCACAATGCTATCAGCGGAGTGGCCCACATGGCCACAGAAAGCGAGGCCGACTGCCTCTATCTGATTCGCGAACTCATGACCTATTTACCCTCCAACAATATGGAGGATCCCCCCTTCAAGCCCACCAACGACGATAACCTGCGCGCCGAGGCCGCCCTGAACGACATCGTGCCCGATAACCCCAACAAGCCGTATGACGTTAAGGACGTGATTCATCTCATCGTTGACGACGGCGAATTCTACGAGATCCAGGAGCATTACGCGCAAAACATCGTCGTCGGCTTTGCGCGCCTGGGCGGCCAGAGCATCGGCATTGTGGCCAACCAGCCGCTGGTGTTGGCCGGCGTGCTCGACATCAACGCCAGCGAAAAAGCCGCCCGCTTTGTGCGCTTCTGCGACTGCTTCAACGTGCCGCTGATCGTCTTCGAAGACGTACCCGGCTTCCTGCCCGGCCTGGACCAGGAGCACGGCGGCATCATTCGCCACGGGGCCAAGCTGCTTTACGCCTTTTGCGAAGCCACCGTGCCCAAGATCACCGTCGTGACGCGCAAGGCGTATGGCGGCGCCTACTGCGTTATGAACAGCAAGCACATTCGCGGCGACCTGAACCTGGCCTGGCCCACGGCCGAAATTGCCGTGATGGGGCCCGAAGGCGCCGTCAATATCATCTACCGGCGCGAACTGGCCCAGGCGGATGATCCCGATACGCGACGGCGCGAGCTGGTGGAGCAATACCGCACCCATTTTGCCAATCCTTACATCGCGGCCCAGTATGGCTACGTCGACGACGTGATTGAGCCCAGCGATACGCGGGCGCGCCTCATCAACGCCCTGCAGATGTTGCAAAACAAGCGCGATCAGAACCCGCCGAAGAAGCATGGAAATATACCGCTGTAGATTGACGATTTGGGATTGACGATTTGGGATTGACGATTGACGATTTGGGATTGACGATTTTGGGGACCACGCAAGATGAAACGTGACGGACTTCTGGTTAAAAAGTTTGATAAAGTGCTGATCGCCAATCGCGGCGAAATTGCCATGCGCATTTTACGCGCCTGCCACCAAATAGGCTTACAAACGGTCGCGGTCTACTCCGACGCGGACCGCAACGCGCCGCACGTGCGCTTTGCCGACGAAGCCTATCACATTGGCCCTTCCCCTTCGAGCCAGAGCTACCTGGTGATTGACAAAATTATCGACGTAGCCAGGCGTTCGGGGGCCACGGCCGTACATCCCGGCTACGGCTTCCTGGCCGAGCGCGCCCCCTTTGCGCGCGCCTGCTACGACGCCGGCGTGGTCTTCATCGGGCCGTCGCCCTACGCCATTGAGGTGATGGGCGACAAGCTGACCGCCCGCGCCACGGTCAAAGCCGCCGGCGTGCCGGTCGTGCCGGGCACGGAACCGGGTCTCAGCGACGCCGATCTGCTTACGGCCGCGGACGAGATCGGCTACCCGCTGCTGGTGAAAGCGTCGGCCGGCGGCGGCGGGAAGGGTATGCGCCCCGTATACGCCGCCGCGCAGATGGCGGACGCGATCGCCGGCGCCAAGCGCGAGGCAATGTCGGCCTTCGGGGATGACACCGTCTACCTGGAAAAGATGATCACCGAAAGCCGCCACATCGAAATTCAGCTCCTGGCGGACGCGCACGGGAACGTGATTTACCTGGGAGAGCGGGAATGCTCTTTGCAGCGGCGCCACCAAAAGCTCATCGAAGAGGCGCCTTCGGTAGCCGTGGACGAGGCGCTGCGCCGCCGCATGGGCGAAGTAGCCGTGGCGGCGGCCCAGGCGGTTGATTACGTCAACGCGGGCACGATCGAATTCCTGGTCGACCGGGACAAAAATTTTTATTTCCTGGAG
>Ga0114946_10002563_pt1 | contig 12463 bp, 9 predicted proteins | sample WalLakDeSediment_FD_88676 | JGI IMG/M metagenome (GOLD analysis project Ga0114946, IMG submission 88676) | Lake sediment microbial communities from Walker lake, Nevada to study Microbial Dark Matter (Phase II) - Walker Lake 11/02/13 Deep Sediment | ecosystem: Environmental > Aquatic > Freshwater...
ATACCATTAGGGGGTTCGCCGCGCTGTAGCCGTCCAGTTGAGATTGAGGTGTGAAATACCTCTTTGTCACCTTCGTAAGCACTTAATGTCTGTTTAGCAATTGACATTTCAATGCGTTTCTCCAAAGGGGGTGTATCTGGTGATATTGGCTCAAGCTCTTCAGGATGGATTGGGCGCATGTGTGTGGCAGGGACATGATAGACAATTCGTAAACGGTCGTCGGTGATTCCATACCATGGTTTTCTATCTGGCCCCTCGTCTATTTGTGTAATCCAAAAAACTGAGCCATAATAAAGATGGTAGAGAGGTTTCCAGCCGGTAGATTGTCTATACCTTAGCGATCTTACATACGGTACCGTGATCTCTGCCAGCATTTTATCATTAGGAATTCTCTTTAGTGGTTGGTTGTAGCGCCAATGATCAATACGCTGTATATGGCCGGAGTGAACGTAGCCATCATCCAGGCGGTACCAGCGAGGATTATATGCTGGACCATACCGAGAATTTAAATCATATTTCAAAACCAGTAATTTGTTTCGTTGAATCCAACGAATTGCATCACTTTTAAACGTTGGTCTCTTATACAACCGGATCGCGCTAGCTGCAACCCGACCAATTCCTAAAGGTTGTTCAACATTTCTGTTTAAATAATTTAGTCCCTGGTTAGTAAAGGCCAGGGATGCAAGGGATAACCCACTTAGTTTCAAGAAGTCTCGGCGTGAGAAATGATTAACCATAAATAATGTTGGTGCCTTTTGAGAAGTTTTCTCCATTATTTCTCAAGCGTTAGTTTTGTAAGAATTAATTCTTGGAATTACCAGTCTGAATATAAGAAGCTATAGATATCCTGTGCAGCACAGACCCTATCAGTTTCAGCAGCAAACACAACTCCATCGCGATGACAGTAGTAAGTCAGATTCCAATGAAAAATTGCCTGCTCCCAAATTGGCTTATGAACTTCAAAATATTTAGCAGCTTTCTTTCTGGTTATAAAATGATACAGCAGCATTGCTCCGATTGCCAATATGAAAACCACAAAACTGGCGGGTATAGCAATCCTAAGTAAGGATTCGAAGTAGATATTTATTGGAAACAATCCCTCTGCATATTCTTGTGCAAAGTTCGTGTATAGATAATCCGTTACCAGGAATAAGATTGGCCAGAGACCAAAGAATATTCCTAATCCAACCCAGGTGGTTACACTCAAGCCTGCTGATCGGTTGGGGGGTGGGGGTGGAGCCAGCAGGCGTGCCAGTTCGCTGGTTCCTAATCCTACACCATCTATCTGGGGCAAGTAGAATTTCCCACCTAAAACTACCGCAGATAATCTTTGGATAGTGTCAGATTGGCCACAAACTGGACATATATTATTGGTTTGAGAGTTCATCTGGAGTTCGTTATTCTCTCCACAGTTTTCACAAATCCATGAGTCTCTAGTATTAATATGATCACATGCTCTGCACTTCCAGCCTGTTTGTCCTAGCATTGTCACTCCTTGTCTACCGCCGTACTATTGAAGGAAAGGAATACTCAATAATTCACAATGGTCTTTTCAATCTGATTTTGGCTATAAATATAGACGATTATTGAGAATTAATCAAATAGATGATTAGCAGGTTGTCAAAGCAAATTATTTATTTCACTTCAATATGAGAAATTCAATCATTCTTCGCTTTTTAAAGCCCAGAATATTGCTCTATTAGATGAAGATGTGAAGGGACTTCCATCTCGATCGCCCAGGATCTGTTCAATTGAGAAACCATGATTTTCTAACCATGTTTTCATCTCTTCCACACTCACTGGATGTTTTTGCTGTATAGACTCACGAGTTATGATCTGGCCATCAGGATATTTGATTATTGCCTTGCGAAGGAACCTGACGAGCCTGTTTGGCACATCGTACCATATTGTTTCCATCGTACATTCAACCTGCGTTCCATCTGAGCATAAACCAGATAGTGTTTTCCTGACTACACCTTTATCCTGCCAGGACTTATCCAGCTCACCTTCCATGTGGTTATTATCCAGATATAAATAACCTTCTGTTTTCAAAGAAGAAACAGCTTTTGCAATACATCCTTCTTGCTCTTTTACTGTGGCTAACTCATAGAAACAATTCCCACCTAAGATGACCAAATCAAATCCGCTCGGCCATTCACAGGTAGTTACATCAGCCTTAATTATCTTAATTCTGGCTTGTTTTTCATCGGATAGTTGGCTTATCTTAGATTGTGCTTGAAGCAGCATTCCATGGGATTGATCCATTCCTACCAGGGTATGACCATCAATCGCCAGTGGAATTAAGATGCGACCAGTTCCGCAAAAAGGCTCAAGCACTCTATATGGGCCTCTCCCTTGGAGAAACCGCCGAATTAAACCAACATCATCACTATTGGTTTCAGTTTGGTCGTAAATCTCTGCAATATGATAATCGAGGTCGTAAATATTGTTCAAATTGACCCTTATTCAGGTATTTTATGAATGCAATTTCATTTTGAGCTTTATCACTTGCTAAATCTCTTGAAAAGATTTCAAGACCAGCTCTATTTGTGAATGATTCCTTTTTGGTCCACAATCCAAAATGAATGCGTATAGTTCGCTTTCCCGCTCGCAAGCAATTTTGGATATATCTGTGACTCTTACATCCTGTGCTTCTAGAACCTTGTTCTTTTAGTAATTTTTCAACAAGAAAGCCAACTCATTATCCATTTATGGAAAAAATCTTTATCATTCAGTTAGAATGTCTATTAGGGTACCTGAAAAACGAGCTAGAATGGGAAAACTACCGGTAGTAACAGAACACTTATAACCAGGACAATGATTGAGATTGGTAGCCCGTTTATTATGTAATCAGTAAAACGATAGCCACCTGGGCTCATGACTAGAATATTTGCTGGGTGAGATACTGGCGTCATAAAACTGGAGGCAACAGCATACGCAATACCCATAATGAATGGATATGGGGAAACTCCCAGGCTGACAGCTGTCGCCAGAGCAATCGGAGACATCACAACAGCATTTACTGCGCTGGGTATGAACTGGTTTACCACTAAGGTCAGGAGCATGAGGCCAGCCAGGATCGCGGTTGGCCCATAAGGTCCTACCGTACTAATTACATGAAAAGCCAAGAGCTCTGCAGCGCCGGTTTGCTGCATGGCTAATCCTAAAGGTAGCATTGCAGCGATTAAAAATATAGCATGCCATTCAATGGCTCGATAAGCCTCATCCATTGTTAAGCAGCGCGTAATTACCATAACCGCTGCCCCGCCAATCGCTGCTACTGAGATGGGAAGCCAGTTTAATATCACTGAAAATATTACTGCAAGCATGATCAGGCTTGCAATTGGTGCTTTTTCGGTGAGTGGTTTTTCCTGAACACCAAGTTTTAGAACTATAAAATCAGGGTCGCTGGCAAGAATCTCAAAACGTTCATGTGCGCCATAACACAAGAGTGCATCACCGAAATGCAGTGGTATATCTGCCAAGCCAGTGCGATAGGAGCGATCGCCACGCCATATTGCCAGGATTGAAATTCCGTACTTCTCACGGAAATGCAGGTCTCTAAGAGTTTTTCCTGCTAATCTGGTATAAGGAGAGAGCATTACCTCAACGATTGAGAGTGGCCCTTCCTCTAATGAATCCAAATCGACATGGATATTAGGTTGGATATTGATCGACTGAAGACCTCGCAAGACTTCGATATCAACCGGATGGCCAGATACAACTAATTTGTCACCCTCTTCTATTTTCATTGTTGTACTTGGCAAACGCCACTCATCACCTGCGCGGATGATATTTATTACCGTGATGCCATATGCTGCTCCAAGACGGGCTTCTTCCAGGGTGACTCCTGCCAATGCTGAGCTTTTTGGAATACTGACGAAGAGTAAATACTCATCCAGGTGATATTCGTTAGCATCATCAAGCCCAATCCTGCGATAACCTGGTTGATTAGAAAGTCCATCTAAATGTGAAGGTAATCCCTCAATGAGCAGCCGATCACCTGGTTCAAGTTCGATGTGCTGCAAATTGGTGCGGCGAATCAGGTCGTTCCGGCGGATAGCAAGTACATTAATGGCGTAACGTTGTCGCAGTTCTGCTTCAACTAATGATTTTCCGGCGAAAGTGGAATCAACGGTGATATCGAATTCTGCCAGACCGATGTTCTCTGACAGCAATCGTTCCATCGTGAAGGTATCCGTCTCAATAGTGAAGAGTGGCCGTTTAGAAATCTGTTCGAACTGGTCAAGGCGGCCTAGAGCAAGTAGTTGGTCTCCACCTTCTAGGATAAGGTCAACTTTGGGGATTAGCCGTTCGCCAGTTTTTCGTTTGATACTCAGCACATTCAGACCAAGAGCCCGGCCTATGCGGCTCTCTGACAAAGTTTTACCTGTCAAAGGGTTGTCCTCAGGTAGGATAAGCATAGCCAGGCGTTCTTCTAGTCCATATAGGCTTCGAACATCCCGTCCACCAGGAGCTCCAGCGGCGGCTGATAGAGGTTGAGGTGTTTGGTGGTATGGCAGTAACCGCTTTCCAATCAGGTTCATGTATAGGATAACGACAATCAGGATTACTATACCAATTGGCGTAAAGTCAAACAAACCTAATGGCTTCATCCCCGCTTCACGTAGGAAATCGCTTACGACCAGGTTGGAGGCAGTGCCGATAAGAACGATCATCCCCCCCAGGAGTGAGCCGTAAGCCATAGGGATCAACAAGCGAGAAGCAGCTTGCTTGGTACGGCGGGCGATATCGATCGTCACAGGCAGGAACATGGCAGCCACGCCAATATTGTTCATAAATGCAGACAACACTGCTGTACTTGAAATTAAGACACTAAGCAGACGGTTCTCTCCAGTGCCTGCCATGCGTATGACCTGATCGCCTAATTTGCTGGCAACCCCAGTGCGGGCTAGTCCAGCGGAAAGTATGAAAACAGCCCAAATTGTTACAACAGCAGGATTTGAAAAGCCAGAGATAGATTCATTAGGGGAAACCAGTCCGGTGATAACCAATGTAACCAGAACAAGCAGGGCTATCAGGTCAGCGCGAAGCCATTCAGTTACAAAAAAAACAATTGCAATAAGTAAGATACCAAGGGTGAGGGCGATGTCTACGTTCACGATTGCTTTATTGTATCAAATGATGTTAAGAGCTGAACGTTTAAACCGTGTATAGATCGTGTAATAGATAAAAAAAAGAGTCACCTACCCATTATTTCGTAGTCGGTAAGTGACCAATATTAGCTTTTAGTCGGGGCGCTGGGATTTGAACCCAGGGCCTCTTGCACCCCATGCAAGCGCGCTAGCCGGGCTGCGCCACGCCCCGATTTATAAAGCAATTATATCCCATTCGAACTATTCTCGCAACCCATATTGGAATTATTTTTGCATGTATTGCGTATTTTCTGTTCAATTTAATGCTTTTTTTCTACTTTGTTATAATCTGATAATGACACCCTTGGTAACCCTTTTGTTACTCTTTTCTCTCCTGCTTTCAACATCTTGTAATAGCTCTCAATCAGCTTTTGGGGATCATCAATCTTCAGAGGATAAATCTATCCTTGAACCGGTTCTTCACGACTATTTGGAATTACCTGAAAAACAGCCAACAATTATCCCAATGGTTGCTGATAACGAAACCCCTTCTCCTGAAAAAACCCTGGAAGAATTGTTCAATACCTCTCCGTCACCTACGACCAATCCGGTCTTCGTTGTTTGCTCACCTCTTCAGCTTCATACGCTCGAAAATCTACCAACCATCATCAGTGGACCTTACGACCCACCGCCGCCTGGAAAAGATGAACGGCATCATGGGGTAGATTTCGGATATTGGGTCTTTGAAGATCGCACAACCATGCAAGGAGAACTGGTCCAATCCATCTTGCCTGGTGTGGTTGTTATGGTTCTGGACGATCTATTTCCCTATGGAAATACCGTTATGGTGGAGACCCCTGCTTCAAAACTGCCTGATCATCTGGTGGATATCCTGGGCTTTAAATCAGGGGAATCGTTATACACTCTCTATGCGCACCTGGACTCCTCTCCAAAAGTTAGTCGTGGAGATTACGTTGGAGCCTGTCAATTACTTGGAGAAGTTGGTTTATCTGGTAACACAGATGTTGCTCATCTACACCTGGAAACTCGCTTGGGACCTTCCGGAGCAATTTTCGAAAGCATGATGTTTTACAGCACCAGCGCCACCATAGATGAGATGGAAAATTACAAACTATGGCGGACCAGTGGGGTTTTTCGTCATTTTGATCCGATGATGTTGCTTTTATTTGAATCACCATAATCGTTATAAACCTTCATTTTTACAGAATTACTTCGATTCCTTATTGACTTTTCTTCTACAATTTGCTATGCTATATCTACCGAACGGTCGGTAGGGAAAAAATTTATGACTCGTGATGATATCCTGATGGCTGCAGCCCAAGTTTTCAACCAGAAGGGATATCATGCTGCTTCCATGCAGGATATTGCTAACACTGTTCATCTGCAGAAGGCCAGTCTTTATCATCATGTGTCCAGCAAACAGGAAATTCTGTTGGAGCTGTTGGATCGAGCCCTTGAGTTATTAATCAAAAGATTGCAGAAAGTGGTGGATCAAGCCGACCTGCCTGAACAAAAATTACGTGGTGCAATCCGCACATATCTAGAGACACTGGCAGAATTTCAAGATCTGGCTGCAGTTCTGATCCTTGAACATCGCTCGTTGCCACCTGAACTGAACGAGGTTCATATTCCCCGGCGTGATCGCTTTGAAAGGCTTTGGCGGGATCTGATCTGTGAAGGTAAAGATGCCGGTATATTCAATTGTACGGATCCTGCTCTGGCTTCCCGGGCTTTGCTTGGTGTTTTGAATTGGACAATTACCTGGTATCGCCCCGATGGACCTTTGACAGCTACTGAGATTGCTGATCAGTTTGCTGATCTATTCTTAAAAGGGTTAATGGTCCGAAATGGAATCGCTTGATATCCAAGCTACACGAGAAGTCCAGACATTTGAGACTTGCCAGGGTGGACGTATCTATCAGATCCCCCTCCAAGTTTTTCCAGGATTCTGGGCGTTTGCTTATCTGGTTCTAGTTGACGACCCGACCCTTGGGAAATTGTGTGTTCTGATTGATACTGGTTCTGGATTCGGAAAATCTAACCAACATCTGGAGCAAGGGTTGCATAAAGCATCTCAACTGGAAGGTGAGCAGATTGATCTTGCAAGCCTCTCACATATATTTATCACACATGGGCATATTGACCATTTTGGTGGACTGGTGCATGTTCGACCACGTACAACAGCCCAGCTTGGTGTCCATGAGCTTGATCGTCGGGTTTTAGTTAACTACGAAGAACGTTTAACTCTAGTAGCTAACCGGCTGGATATGTTCTTGATAGATGCCGGCGTAGATCCCAACCAGCGGAAGTTGATTCTCGATCTTTACACAATCACTAAAGGGTTATTTCACTCGGTTCCAGTTGACTTCACATACGAAGCTGTTGAAATGCGGTTGGGACCATTTGAATTTCTTCATGTTCCCGGACATTGTGCAGGACATGTAGTGATTCGCCTTCATGACATTCTTTTTTGTGGAGATCATGTTCTGAATGACATTAGCCCACATCAGTCGCCTGAACGTTTAACTCTTTCAACTGGCCTGAACCATTATCTTAAATCCTTAGAGGTACTCTACTCTTGGGCGAATGGAATACGCCTAACCCTTCCTGGACATAAGACTCCAATATTTGACCTGCAAACCAGATTGGATGAAATAAAAACTTTACACCATAATCGTCTTAAACAGGTGCTGGAACTTTTGGAAAAACCACGGACTATAGTTGATATTTCAGACAGATTATTTGGGGAGGTGCAAGGATACAATATTCTCTTAGCATTGGAAGAAGCAGGCGCACACGTCGAATATCTTTACCAACGTGGATTTTTAAAAATCTCGAACTTAGATCTGGTGAAAAATGGCAAAGGTGGTGTGGCAATCTTTTACCAACGAATCTATAAATAATAATCACTCATAGAAGAATTGTTTGATCTGCAAGTATCCAAAAAACAATTGGCACTTTGTATAAATAAGGAGGCTGTAATGTATTCATTTGAACCAACTGAGGAACAAAAGATGCTCATCGATTCGGCTCAGCGTTATGCCAACGCGGACTTGCGGCCAGCAGCCCATGACGCTGACGAAGAAGGCAATATCCCCAACAAGATAATCGAAAAAGGGTGGGAGTTGGGGTTACTACAGGCTTCAATTCCTGAAGAGTATGGTGGCTTTGGGGAATATTCCTCTGTAACCAGTGTGCTGGCAGCCGAAGAATTAGCCTGGGGCGATCTGGCTGGAGCATTGGCTGTACTACTTCCAGGGCTGTATGCTTTGCCGATCTTGCTTGAAGGCAGTGAGGAGCAGAAGCATGAATTTCTCCCAGTGGTGATTGAAGCAGAATGGAAGCCATATACCGCCGCACTGCTGGAGCCCAGTTTTGATTTCTCCCCTCAAGAACTTATGACCATAGCAAAAGAAAACGGAGATCATTACTCCATCACTGGAGATAAAGTGTATGTGCCCTTTGCTGAACAGGCTGAAGGGATGATTGTTTACGCAAACTTGGATGATATAACCCAAGGATTTATCATTCCCAAGCAAATTGCTGGTTTAGAAATTGGTGAAAGACAAGAACTAATGGGAATTAATGGGTTACCAGTGTATAAGGTTTCGTTCAATGACGTTCGGGTGCCGAAAGACCACCACCTGGGAGGTCATTCTGGTCATTCTGAACAAAAGATTGTAGATATCATGCGTGTAACGATGGCAACCCTGGCAGTTGGTATGTCTCGAGCTGCGTTTGAATACTCGCGTGATTATGCTAAAGACCGCGATGTCTTTGGGGTTAAGGTAGCTCAAAAGCAGGCGATTGCATTCATGCTGGCGGAGATGGCTACTGATATTGAGGCGATCCGTTTACTTACCTGGGAAGCTGCCTGGAAATTGGACACCAACAAAGAAGACGCCAGCAAAGCGGCTTATCTGGCAATCTCCGGGGCGATGGATATGGCTATGATGGTGACTGATCGAGCCGTCCAAATTTTAGGTGGTCATGGTTACATTCGCGAGCACCCAGTTGAGTTATGGATGCGCAATGGCCGTGGCATCGCTACATTTACCGGCCTGGCGATGGCTTAGAACAGGTAATTTAGAGAGTTCTATTGTCAGAATGAATAACGAGGAGACAGGATCATGATTGAATTTGAAATGCCAAAACCGATAGCCCAACAACGATATATGTTGGAAACGGTTGCCAGGGAAATGATGCGTTCACAATCCCGCTACTTTGATGAAAACGAACATGCTATTCCTTGGGACTATATCAATTTTATGCACCAGGCTATGCGCGCAACTGGGGCTGGATCCCTAGCTCCTAAGGAGCGCAAAGAAAAAGATGAGACTAAAAAGAAGGATCGACCACCAATTGGTTACCAATCTCTGGCTTTTATGCTTGAGATGCTTTCCTGGGGAGATGTTGGCATCTATTTGGTGACTCCTGGAGGCGGGCTTGGTGCTGCTGCAATAGAAGCTTCAGGAACAGCAGAGCAAAAGGAACGCTTTCTTCAACGTTTCCGTCAGGAAAAACCATCCTTTGGCGCTATGGCGATGACTGAACCTCAGGCAGGATCGGACACCTCTGCTATTCGTGCCACTGCTGTACTGGATAAAGAAACCAATGAGTGGATTTTAAATGGTGAGAAGATTTTTGTAACGACTGGTCAAAAATCCTTGGAAGAGAGCGATGGGCTGGTTGTAGTGTGGGCTACCATCGATCCGAAAGCGGGGCGTGCAGGAATGCGCTCATTTGTAGTGGAAGCTGGGACACCCGGGGTAAAAGTGACAAAACTAGAGCATAAAATGGGGATTCGGGCCAGTGATACTGCCTCTATTGTGTTAGAGAATGCTCGGGTTCCATTTGGGAATATTCTCGGAAGCCCCGAGGTAGTTGATTCCAGGACCACAAAAGGTTTCAAAGGCGCAATGGCAACCTTTGATGCAACTCGCCCGTTGGTATCAGCAACGGGTATTGGTGTGGCGCGCGCCACCTTGGAATTACTAAAGGAGTTACTTGAACAACAAGGTGTAGAAATTCGCTATGGTTTACCAAGGCAAAAATTGACCAACATCGAGCGTGAAGTCATCGATATGGAACTGATGCTACAATCTTCCTGGCTATTGGTCATTAAAGCTGTGTGGATGGCTGACAACCGTAAGCCTAATTCGTTAGAGTCGTCGATGAGCAAAGTTCGGGCTGGCGATGCTGTTACCCGTATCACACAGAAAGCTCTAGAAATCATGGGACCATTAGGTTACACACGTGATCTATTGTTAGAAAAATGGTTTCGCGATGCCAAGATTACCGACATCTACGAAGGAACCGGACAGATTAACCGTTTGGTTGTCGCTCGTAATATTCTTGGGTATCGTGGTAGTGAGCTGCGTTAGAAGGTCTTTCTTATGAGTGTATACGAAGAGTTTGCTTTTTTCTATACGATTGGTACATACACACAATACAGTCAGAAGATGGCCGAGATACTCCCTCACGTCCTTGAAAAGTATCAAGTCAAGCCAGAAACTGTACTTGATCTGGCTTGTGGAGAGGGATCCTTTGCCATTTTGATGAGCGAAGAAGGTTATCAGGTCACAGGAGCTGACCAATCAGAATCCATGCTGCGGATAGCCAGAGAGAGAGCTGAAGAAGAACAGGTTCAGGTGGAGTTCCTGAACGTTGATATGCGCTCCTTGACATTCAATGAGCAATTTGACCTGATCACTTGTTGGTTCGACAGTTTGAACTATCTACTTGAATTTCATGAACTGGAGCAAGCCTTTCTAGGTGTCTCTCGCGCTCTAAAAGATGGAGGCTTATTTATTTTCGATGTAAACACGATTTATGGGTTGGCAGTTATCTGGCAACGACAATCCGTATATATCGAGCAAGATACCCCAGATGTATTTGTGGTTCACCGACCAAGCTACAATTTTGAGAACAACCTGGCAACAATGCGTATCACTGGCTTTATGCGAGACCAGGAAGGTTGGTTCCGGATGGATGAAGTCCACAATGAACGCGGATATTCCCTGGAAGAGATCCAGGCTGCGCTTAAGAAGGCAGATCTGGAAGAACTGGCTTGCTGGGGAAGTATATCCGAGATGGATCAGCCAAACCCCAATAGTGGTCGGGTATGGTTTATTGCAAAGAAAAGAGAATAAGATACCTCAAAAAGAAATAACGGATATGGAGAAATATATATACTAAGGAGGTTCCATGAAATACCAAATTCATAGTGCCGTCGTGATCGGGGCTGGGACAATGGGGGCGTCGATTGCTGCCCACCTGGCTAACGCGGGGGTGCCGGTTACCTTGTTGGATATTGTGCCCAACAAGCTCACTCCCAAGGAAGAAGCAAAAGGTAAAACGCTACTTGACCCTGATGTTCGGAACCGGATAGTTCTGGAGGGCTTTGAACGAGCCAAGAAATCTCGGCCGGCGAGTTTCTTCACACCCGAGCATGCAGCGCTCGTTACTACTGGAAACCTGGAAGATGACTTTGATGTGGTTGGAGAGGCTGATTGGATTATCGAGGTGATTGTTGAGAACCTGGAGATCAAACGGCAACTGATGGAACGCATTGACAAAGTTCGCCGGGAAAACAGCATCGTTAGCACAAACACTTCGGGTATACCGGTAGGTTCAATCGCTGAGAATCGCTCGGACAGCTTCCGGGAACATTTTTTGGGGACACACTTCTTCAATCCACCGCGTTATCTGAAATTGCTTGAGATAATTCCGACCAGCGACTCCTCTGCTGAGGTGGTGGAATCGATCAGCCATTTTGCGGAATTCCGATTGGGGAAGGGAATCGTAATCGCCAAGGATACACCGAATTTCATCGCCAACCGGGTTGGTTTTGTGGGCGGGGCTTTCGCGTTGGAGTATATCTTGGAGAATAATTACACTATTGAGGAAGTAGATGCTATTACTGGACCAACTATGGGGAGACCTAAAACAGCGACATTCCGGCTGCTTGATCTGGTAGGCCTGGATGTTTGGGATCATGTTGGGTCAAACCTGGCAAAGGCAATCCTTCACGATGAACATGCCCAACGCTACCTGACCTCAGAGGGTGGAGATAATCTGATCAAGACAATGGTCGAGAAAGGCTGGTTGGGAACAAAGAGTAAGGTCGGCTTTTATAAAGAAGTCAAACAGGATATTAGGAAAGAGTTTTGGCCATTGAACTTAGAGACGCTTGAACATCAAGCACCATCGAAACCGCGCTTTGAATCGATTGGAAAAGCGAAAGGGTATGATGACCTTGGCCAGCGATTGAAGGTATTGATGGAGGCGGAAGATCGCGCCGGGCAGTTGGTCCGGGCGTTGACTTATCAGGGATTGGCATACGC
>Ga0114946_10002564_pt1 | contig 12461 bp, 14 predicted proteins | sample WalLakDeSediment_FD_88676 | JGI IMG/M metagenome (GOLD analysis project Ga0114946, IMG submission 88676) | Lake sediment microbial communities from Walker lake, Nevada to study Microbial Dark Matter (Phase II) - Walker Lake 11/02/13 Deep Sediment | ecosystem: Environmental > Aquatic >...
AGAAACCAAGCGCCGCGTCGTTGTCGTGACGGACCTCAAGGGTGATCCGTCGCGCGCCCGCACGCGCAGCGCGGAGAGCGAGGTCGTCGTAGAGGATGCGGGCGAACCCGCGCCGTCGCTCGCCGGGGGCCACCGCGAGGTTCATGAGGTGAGCCTCATCACCCACGATCATCACCCCGCCGTAGCCGACGAGGACGCCCCCGGCCGTCTCTGCTGCACGCCAGATGCGATCCGAACGCGACAGCTCCCCGGCGAACATCGCCGGGGACCACGGGTCGGGGAAGGAGACGATCTCGATCTCGCGCACCGCCGGCAGGTCTTCTGGCAGGAGCGGTCGAAGCACGACTGTCACGTCTGCCCACCACCCTCCCGCACGTCGGCAACGCCCGAGGCCGGGACGGTGCGGTCGCCGCCTTCGCGGACACGCTCGTTCTCCTCGGCATCCGACAGTCGCGTGTACACCGGCAGCAGGGTCTGTGGCTGGCCGTCGCCCGCCTCGCCCCTCGCGCGGGCGTTTGCGTAGGCCGCCAGCAGCCCCGCACCGCCCGGCAGCCAGAGCTCGCGCGGCAACACCTCCGCACCCGCCTGCTCGAGCCCGTGGAAGACCTCACCGTGCTTATGCAGCCCGCCGCCCGTGAGCAATAACCCCTCGTCGAGCGCCTCCCACTCGGCGGCTGCGTCCGGCGGGTGCGCGACCCGGTCGTCCGACAGGCGCCGGGCCGAGCCGTTCTCGAGCCGGAAGAGCGCCGGGTAGACCTCGCCCCGCATCGCGTCGCCCACCACGCCCAGAAGGCCCGTGTGGCCGGCGGCGGCACACGCCCAGGCAACCGCGTCGAGCGTCCCGGCACCGAGGAGCGGCACGCCGAGCCCGTGCGCGAGGCCCTTGGCGGTCGCGACGCCGATCCGCACGCCGGTGAAGGAGCCTGGCCCGCGTCCCACGACCACCTCGCACAGGTCCGTCGGGGTCACGCTCTCGGCAACGAGCAGGTCGCGCACCGCCGGGAGGAGGCGCCCCAGGGCGGCTCTCGGAGCCTCGAAGTCGGCCGAAGCGATCGTCTCGAGACCGTCCGGGCTCCAGCGTCCGAGCGCGAGCGCACATCGGTCCGTAGCGGTGTCGAACCCGAGCACGAGTGCGCTCACGACGGCTCGCCCCCGCTCGCGGGCGAAACACCCTCGAGATGTGCGCAGGCCGCAGACCACTCCCGTGCGAGCGCGGCGCTCCTCGGACCGGATGCGGAGACCGCCATCTGCCGGCTCTCGTCGCCCGTGATGGTGATGACGACGGTGAGCACGTCATCGGGGAGCGCATCGGGGAAGCGATCGCCCCACTCGATGACGCTCACGGCATCGCTTTCCAGCACGCCCCAGAAGTCGATGTCCTCGAGTTGCGACTCGTGCTCGAGACGGTAGAGGTCGAAGTGCGCGAGGTCTACCTCACCCCGGTGCACCACGAGGATGTTGAAGGTCGGGCTCGTCACGTGGCCCGCCACGCCCAGCGATGACGCCAGCCCCTGGGTGATGACGGTCTTGCCCGCGCCGAGGTCGCCGGTGAGCACGATCACGTCGCCGGGGCGCACCAGGCCACCGAGCGCGGCGCCGGTCGCCCTCGTCCCGTCCGCGGAGGCGGTCGCCATGTCGAATGCAGGGCCGCTCATGCCTCGAACAACTCGCCCTGGACCGGCTCGGCAGGCTCCTCTTCGGGCCGTGCGAGGACGTCACCGAGGAGAGCGAAATCGGCGAAGAGCGTATCGCGCTTGGTGATGTCGTAGAGTGCCGCCGCCGGATGGAAGATCGGCAGCACGGCGAAGCGACCAGCCCGATGAAGCGAGCCGCGCAACCGCGTGATGCCGGTCGTGGTCTTCAGCACGAACTTGGTCGCGTGGTTGCCGAGCGTGACTATCACCCGGGGATCCACGAGGCGCGCCTGCTCGCGGAGGAACGGCGTGCACGTCTCGATCTCGAGCGGCTGAGGGTCGCGGTTGCCGGGCGGGCGGCACTTCAGGATGTTGGCGATGTAGACGTCCGATCGGTGCAGGCCGATCGACGCGAGAAGTTCGTCGAGCAGCTTGCCCGCCGCCCCCACGAACGGCTCGCCTTTCAGGTCCTCGTTGCGACCCGGAGCCTCACCGATGAACATGATGTCGGCATCGGAACGCCCGACGCCGAATACGAGACAGGTCCGCGTGTCCCCGAGCGGACACCGGTGACAGTCGCCGATGTGTTCGCGCAGCTCGCTCAGGGTGTCCATGGGCTCACAACCACGTGGTGACCTCATCGAGTGGCCGGCGTGCAGGCTTGGTGGACGACTCCGCCGAGTAACCGACAGGCAGGATCGCGACGGGCGTGATGGGGGCCGGAATCCCCAGAGCGGCGCGCACGGCGTTCTCGTCGAACGCGCCGATCCAGCACGAAGCGAGCCCGCGGTCCACGGCGGCAAGCAGGATGTTGCTGACCGCCGCTGCTGTGTCCTGGATGGCGTAGAGCATCTCTCCCCGCACCCCGTAGCGAGCAGCGCAGGGGCGCGGATCGACCGAAACGACGATCACCACCGGGGCCGAGGTAGCCCACCGCTGGCCGAGCGCGCCGCCCAGCCTCTCGCGGGCCTCGGCAGATCTCAGCACCGTGAACCGCCACGGCTGGATGTTGCCGGCGCTCGGAGCGCTCACCGCCGCGAGGAGCAGCGCCCGCACGTCCTCGTCGCTCACCGCGAGCTTCGATTTGAAGTGGCGCACGCTGCGTCTTGCGGACAGGACTTCGGCGAATTCCATCGGGTCTCCTCGGCGGGCGAACGGCGCGTACAGGCGTATTCTAAAACAAGGGATGAAAACCCCCGCAGAGAATATCTCATACAGGAGGTGAGGGGAGATGCAGAACCCACGGCCAGATGTGAGCGACGAGGAGCTAGGCATCCGTACGCACAAGCTCCGGCAGGCGCAGGCGGTGCAGCGAGAGATAGAGCGCGTGCGACACTCTCTGAAGCGTGAGTGGGCGACCCTCACCGACCGCGAGATCGAGGAGTTCGAGTGGGTCCTCGGCGAGCTGTGGCGATACACTCCCCGCAACGAGTGGGAGGACCTGCGATTCGGTCACCTGCAGATGCACGACGTGCGCAAGATGCTGCTCTTCGGCCGCGAACTGCGCAAGCACGAGCGCAACGCGGTCGACATCCTCGCCGACGTCAAGCAGGTCGTCATAGACAGGGCGTGACACGGGGTTCGGGGGTTCCCCGTAACGCGGAGGCCGCCGCTCGGATTCCGGGCAGGCGGCCTCTCTGTTTGCCTCGGTGCGCACGGTCCGCGGAGGCCGACCCTGCGGGCCAAGCGATCAGCCTGACTGGGCGGCGGCCTTCTTCCGCTCGATCTTCTTCTTGACCTTCTTCAGGCGGAAGAGGTCCTCGCGGGCTCGCTCGTCAAGCGTCTGGCGGATGTAGGTCACCTGCTCCCTGAGCGCGGGCACGGTGACCTGCTCCAGCGCGTTCACGCGCCGGTTCGTCTTCTGGATCTCCTCGCCGAGGCGCTTCAGGCGCGTCTCGATGTCGGCGTACTCGATGATGACGTCGAGGATCCGCTCGAACCTGTCGGCAGTCTCGTCGACACGTGACGAGACGCCCGTTACCGAGTACCCGCGCGTGAACGAAGAGCGGATCGGGCTCTCGCCCTTGGTCACTACCGGGACCGACACGCCCATGATCCTGGTACCGGTCATGTCCACGACGATCTCGCTCTTCGCGGCCATGCCGGCGGAGCGCAGCGCGACGGTGCCGTCGACCGCCTTGGCGACGGCAAGCGAGTACTGCGCCTCGGCGACGTTCTTCTGGAGCGACTCCGAGAGGCGCAGCGTCTCGTCCATGACGCCCATGAACTCGATGAGCAGTGCGTCACGCTTCTGCTTCAGCAGGTCCATACCCTGCTGAGCGAGCTTGATCTGCTCACGCCGCTCGAGTAACTCTGCCCGTGTTGGCCGGACCTCCTCCATCGTCTCCCCTTAGAGGTCGCCGGATTCCTTCTTGGCACTCGGATGGTACGCGTCGATGAAGTCGCGGACGCGCTTGAGCTCGCCCATCGGCAGGCCCGCCATCAGTTCCCAGCTGATCGTCAGCGTCTCCTCGATGGTGCGGCCCTCTTCGCCCTGACCCACGATGCGCTTCTCGAACTCATCGGCGAAGCGCAGGTAGGCACGGTCGTTGTCGGAGAGCGCCTCCTCGCCGACGATCGCTACCAGTTTGCGCAGGTCTCGGCCTTGAGCGTATGCGGCGTAGAGCTGGTTGGCGACCGCGCGATGGTCGTCGCGCGTCTTGCCCTCGCCGATGCCGAGGTTCATCAGTCGTGAAAGGCACGGCAGCACGTCGATGGGCGGATAGACCGCACGACGGTGCAGCTGGCGCGAGAGCACGACCTGGCCCTCAGTGATGTACCCGGTGAGGTCCGGGATCGGGTGCGTGATGTCGTCATCGGGCATGGTCAGGATCGGCAGCTGCGTGACCGAGCCACTGCGGCCCTTGATGCGACCCGCACGCTCGTAGATCATCGAGAGGTCCGTATACATATAGCCGGGGTATCCACGCCGTCCGGGAACCTCCTCGCGCGCGGTCGAGACTTCGCGCAGCGCCTCGCAGTAGTTCGTCATGTCCGAGAGGACGACGAGCACCTGCATGTCCTTCTCGAATCCCAGGTACTCGGCGACGGTCAGCGCGGCCTTCGGCGTCAGCAGACGCTCGACCGTCGGGTCGTCGGCGAGGTTCAGGAAGAACACGACGCGCTCGAGCGCGCCGGTGCTTTCGAACTGGTTCATGAAGTAGGCGGCTTCGCGGTGGGTGATACCCATCGCACCGAACACGATCGCGAACTCCTCACCGCTCTTGACCCGCGCCTGGCGGACGATCTGAGCAGCCAGTTCGTTGGCCGGCAAACCCGAACCGGAGAAGATCGGCAGCTTCTGCCCGCGAACGAGCGTGTTGAGGCCGTCGATGGCGCTGATTCCGGTCTCGATGAAGTCCGCCGGCTTCTCACGGGTGTACGGGTTGATCGGCGCACCGGTGATCGGCAGGCGCCGCTCCGGGATGATGGGAGCCCCGCCGTCGATCGGCGCGCCGGTACCGTTGAGAACGCGACCGAGCAAGTCGGGCGAGACGTCGATACGGGCGACCTCTTCGAGGAAGCGCACCTCCGTCAGATCGATGTCGATACCTTGCGTGCCCTCGAAGACCTGGATGACCGCGGTCGACCCGCTGACCTCGAGCACCTGTCCGCTGCGGCGACCACCGTCCGGCATGCGGATGGCGACCATCTCGTCGTACGCAACGTTCTTGACGTTCTCGACGAAGATGAGGGGGCCCGTCACGTAGCTCAGCGTCCGGTAGTCCGTAGATACGAGCGGACGGGCCTTCGGCTCGCTCGGGGGCGTCATCGTCTCTGGCGTCACGTCAGTACACCTCGATTCCGGCGATTCCTTCGGCAACCTTCGTGCAGAAGACGGGGATGCTCTCCATCGCCTCTTCGTGCGGGGTCGTCTTCATCATGGCGACCTCGTCCTTGAAGGGCATCTCGAGGATCTGCCGCAGCGAGACGCCGCGGTTGAGCGCCGAGACGGCCGCCTCGTGGAAGGAGAGGATCGCTTTGAGGATCAGGTACTGCTTCTTCGGCGGGCAGTACGCGTCGACCTCGTCGAACGCGAACTGCTGCAGGAAGTCCTCGCGAAGCATGCGCGCGACCTCGAGAACGATCTTCTCCGACTCCGGGAGCGCGTCCGGGCCGACGAGCTGGACGATCTCCTGGAGCTCGGTCTCCTTCTGCAGGATCGACATCGCCTGGTCGCGCAGCTGGTGCCAGTCCGCCGCCACGTTCTCTTCGTACCAGCCGCGCACCTGGCCGAGGAAGAGCGTGTAGGACTTCGTCCACGAGATCGCGGGGAAGTGGCGGCGCTGGGCGAGCGAGGTGTCGAGGGCCCAGAATGCACCCGAGACGCGTAGCGAGTTCTGCGTCATCGGCTCGGACATGTCACCGCCGGCCGGCGACACCGCGCCGACCATCGTGACCGAACCGACGCGATCGTCGGTTCCGAGCGGCCGGACACGACCGGAGCGCTCGTAGAAGGCGGCCAGTCGAGTGGCCAGGTAGGCGGGGTATCCCTCTTCACCGGGCATCTCCTCGAGACGGCCGGAGACCTCGCGGAGCGCCTCGCCCCAGCGGGATGTCGAGTCCGCCATCATCGCCACGTTGTAGCCCATGTCGCGATAGAACTCGGCGAGTGTCGCGCCCACGTAGATCGACGCTTCGCGTGCGGCCACCGGCATGTTCGACGTATTCGCGACGAGCACGGTCCGGTCCATGAGCGGCGCACCTGTACGCGGGTCCTCGAGCTCGGGGAACTCGACGAGCACTTCCGTCATCTCGTTGCCGCGCTCACCGCAACCGACGTAGACGATGATGTCGACGTCGGCCCACTTGGCGAGCGACTGCTGGGTGACGGTCTTCCCGGTTCCAAAACCGCCCGGGATGATGGCGTTGCCACCCAGCGCGATCGGGAAGAACGTGTCGAGGATGCGCATCCCGGTCGTGAACGGATGCGTCGGATCGAGCTTGCGCGTGTAGGGGCGGCCCTGACGGACCGGCCACCACTGCGACATCTTGATCTCGGTGCCATCATCGAGCGTAGCCACGGCCTCGTCGACCGTGTAGCGCCCGGATGAGGCGACCTTGGCGATCTTGCCTTTGACGTCCGGCGGGACCATGATCCTGTGAAGGATCGTCTGGCCCTCGGGCGTCGTGCCGATCACGTCACCGCCCACAACCTCCTGGCCCACCGTCGCAACCGGGGTGAAGTCCCACAGCTTCTCGCGGTCGAGCGCCGAGGCAACCGTGCCTCGCTGGATGTAGTCGCCGCTCTCTGCCGCTATGACGGGCAGCGGTCGCTGCACGCCGTCGTAGATGGAGGAGAGCAGGCCGGGGCCCAGCTCCACGAGGAGCGGTCCTTCGGTCGATTCGACAGGGTCGCCGACCTTGAGGCCCGATGTGTCCTCGTAGACCTGAACTGTTGCGCGATCGCCCTCGAGCCGGATGATCTCGCCCATCAGGCCTTCGCGTCCAACGCGCACGATGTCGTACATCTTGGACCCGGTCATGCCCGATGCGACGGCCACCGGTCCGGTGATTTTCGAGATAGTTCCTGCAATCATCAGCCTCGCCTCAGCGTTATGTCGAATCCGATTGCTCTCCTGATCAGGCGTGCAAGATACGCCCGGTGGTCCTCGCCCATGGCCAGCTGCTCCCGGATCGGAAGCGAGATGACGATGGGGCGATAGATGCTGTCGATCTTGCGCTGCGTACGCTCGTCGATTGCGGCCATCATCTTCTCGTTCACAGCGATGATGCCGCTCGACTCATCGTCCAGCAGCGAGTTGAGCGCCTTGCGCGCCCCATCCTCGGACTCTGCGACCTTGACATCGACGCCTGCGAGCCTGAACCCGTCGGCGGTGTCAGGGTCGGTGAGGACGACGAGCTTATACAAGGATGAGCTCCTTCCTCACACGGTCCACGGGCATGCCAACCGACTTGCCCTTCACGATGATGCGCAAGTTGGTGACCTCGTTCTGCTTCGCCCACAGGTACGAGATCGCCACTCCGATACCCAGCGGGTCACCCTTCGCGATGCCAAGGGTGCGGCGAGTGAACAGGTCTTCGAGCGCACGCTCGAAGACGGATATGGTGTTCTGCTCGAGGTAGGTCATCGATACATCGTCGAGCGCCCTGCCGTATGCGGTTCCCCGCAGACGGTCGAGCACCTCGTCGATGTCGGACATCCCGGCGAGCGCCAGGTACAGGTCCATCGTGACGTGCGCTCCACCCTCGAGGAAGAACTTCCCGACATCCACATTTTCGATGTCGGCGCTCTGCAGCCGCAACACCATCACCAGGTTCGCGACGTCGACCTGCATCGCCAGGACCTTCTGCGCCATTCGCTTGTTGGCGCCCCTGCGCGCAAGCCGCTGGCGCGCCCACTCGGTGTAGTACCGGTCGAGCGCGAGTTCCAGCGATGCGAGCTCACCGGTGCGCATGAACTCCGCGTGCCCTTCACGAAGCGCGCCCGCCATCGGCAGGCCCCATGTGACAGCTGTGTCGACCACCGCGCGGATATCGCCGACCCCAGCCAGGTGCTCCAGGTCGATCGGAGCCAGCTGACCCGCAGGCAGTAGTCCTCCCTTGAGTTCCTCGGTCGGCAGGTGCATGTGTTTCGCACGCAGGATCGTCTTGATGTTGAAGATGTCCCACCTGCCGAGGAGAGTCGTCACGAGGTACTCTGCCTCGGGGTTGAGGAACCCCATGATCTTCTGGAAGGTGCGCACCATGTTGCTGGTGAGCGCGATATCCACGTTGGTGGCATCGCGCCCGTGGATGAGTGCTTCTTCGAGATCGGGGCCGTACTCCGTCTCGGTCAGGCCTTGGATGAGACGGGTGACGCTCGGCTCCTCGATGAGCCGGTCGAGAAACGAGCGATCGAGCAGGCGCGAGCGCATGCCCCGGATGCGCGCGTTGGAGTAGCCGTAGTCGCTTCCGGGTGAGGAACTGCGTCTGCGCGTCGTGGTCGCGTCACTCATGAGAACAGGATCTCCGCCACCTCGGACTGGATGGAGTGGCGCACCTTGTCGAGGCGATCCTCGAGCGTGTTGCGGCGCATGATCCGGCCGTTACCGGTGAGCACTGCCACTCCTCCGCTCGTTGTCAGATCGGCCTTGACGTCGGCATCGACTCCCAGTTCGCCGAGAACCTGACGCGCCAGCACCTCATCGACCGGGTCGACGAGCAGCACCATGTCCCCGGTGAGCCCGGCGATCGCCTCGGAGACGAGCGCCTTGAACACGGCGGGATAGGTCGGGGGAGTCCGCGCGGACACGAGTTTCTCGGCGGCTTTGTCGAAGGCGTCGCTCACGGCCGCCTCCTTGACGGAGGCCACCTTCTTCTTCCCCTCGAGGCGGGCAGCGTTGGTTCGCTTGGCCGCCTTTCGCTGCATGGCGGACTCGGTGTGCTCGACGCACGCCGTGCAGATTCCCGCGGCCTGCTCCTCGGCGTCGGCCTCGATGGCCTCGGCCTGCGCGCGAGCGGTGGCGAGGATGTCTTCACATTCCTTGTCCGCCTGCTCGTCGAGTGCGCGGAAGATATCTTCTAGGGCCATGGGACCTGGACCTCATTCCTGTGATTCGCCGTCAGTGCGAGCACGCCTATGCCGGCGTGACGGGCATGTTGACGATCAGGATCGAGGCAACGAAGCCCAGCAGGACGATGATCTCCGGAAGCGCCTGGAGAACGATGATCCACACCGAGGCCTCGGGACGCTCTGCGAGCGTACCCGCGCCGGCGGCACCGATCTTCGCCTGGGCGTACCCTGCCGCGAGCGCGGACATACCCATGGCAAGGCCGGCAGCAAACGCCTTGGCGGTGAATGACTGCCACTCGCCGACGACCTCGGCCTCAGCGGCGAACGCCATGCTCGGAGCGAGCATCATCGCCAGGAAGGTACTGCCAAACACCCATTTCGCGAGCCGATTCTTGATCATACGCTCTCTTCACCTCCGGTTTTCGTGAACGGACTGTAGGCTTGATTGCCGGTCTCGTAAAACTTGCCGAAGAACTCCAGCAAGTTTAGACGCAAAGCGTGGATCAGCGGGCTGAACGAGGCCATGACGATGTGCAGCGAGTGCAGCACGACCCCTAGCGCGATCCCGATGATCGGGTTACCCATGATCGTCATGATCTGGTTGATGGCGTCCGCGAAGAGCGCGCCTGCCAGACCGACGGCCATGATACGGATGTAGCTGGCGATGTGAGCAAAGGACTCCAGGGTCTCGACAACGCCCATGACGCCGCCGCCCCTGATCGCGAAGACGAAGCCCGCGAGTGCGAGGATCGCGACGGCGGCCTGCGCGGCCATAGCACCGCTCTCACTCAACGCGACCTGGCCGAGTCCCACCATAACGAGAATGCCGAGGAGCATGACGAGGATCCCGCCGCGCTCCTGGAGGTGCTTGCGGCTCTTCGTCCGGATGGCGTTGACGACGCCGATCGCGAGGCCTAACAGGACGTGCAGCACGCCGACCCCGACGGCGATCAACATGAAGGGCATGATCGCATCGACTCTGTGGAACGTCGGTATGACTCCGAACCATGCCGTCGCATGCGTCACGGGATCGACCGTTACCCATCCGGCCCGCAGCGGCAGGTCGCCGAAGAGCTCGCCGTATGCGAACCCGAATGCGATGACCATCGTCGCGGCCGGGCCGAGGATCGAGGTCGCGATCTGGATAAGCTCGTTGCCCTTGAACTTGATCCGCAGCCAGACGATGACGGCCAGCATGACGGCGCCGTATCCCGCATCCCCGACGATCATGCCGTAGAAGAGCGGGAAGAAGATGAAGAGCATCCACGTCGGATCCACGGTGCCGTACCTCGGCACGCCGCGCACCGCCATCAGCTGACCGAAGGGCGATATCGACTTCGGGTTCTTCATGGCAACCGGCGTCTCGCCGAACTCCTCCTCGCTGACCTGCGTCTGCGTGATGATGATGTCGTCGCCCCACTTGGCCGAGATGGCCTGGCGAAGCTCGTCGACCTCCTTGACGGGAACCCATCCGTTGATGACGAACGCGTAGTCGGTGCGCCCGAACTTCGGGATCGCGGTGATCTCCTCGATCTTGTCGATGAGCACGTCGCGGACCGTCGTCAGCTTGAGGTACCAGGCCTTCGACATCTCCTCCAGCTCGATGGAGACCTTCTCGAGCTCGGCGGGCAGATGTCCCCTGCGCTCCTTCAGGGTCTCGTAGGCCACGTCGAAGGGCATGTCCTCGAAGGAGGAAGGAAGCCTGATCTGGTTGACGTTCTCCATGGCCAGGAACTTATGGACCGGCTCGGAGTACGTCTTGTTGAAGACGACGATCGCCGCTGTGGTGTTCTCGTCCACATCGGTCGAGACGATCTCACACTGCTTGTGCGTGAGCTTGTCGAGCTCCTCTTTGAGCAGCTCGAGGGCGGACTTGTAGCGACGCTCGACGAGCAGGGCCACCGACTCGTATGCCCCGGTGGTCACGATCTGCTTGGCGAGCGGCTGTATCTTCTGGAGGATCGGTTCGTAGCGAGCGAGCAGCGTCAGCTCGGACTCGAGGTTGGTGCGCGACGAGGCAAGTCCCGAGGTGCGATCCTCCACTTCCTCGATCACGCCGGCGACCTCTGCAGCGAGTTCGCCCGTGTCCTTCGCGAACAGCTCATCGTACATCGCGCGTCGCGCCGCCGCGTCGAGGTGGATGTCGTCGCGGTGCAGAGCCTTGACGATGGCGCGGACGCGGATCAGCAACTCCTCCATCCGCTCCTGGTCCTGCTGCTGCTGCTCGAAGACCTCCATTCGCTGCAGCGGGACCTCGCCCGAGCTGATCTTCCGCGAGAGATCCTCGATGTGGATCTTGCCCTGATCATGGAGCAAGCTCACTACCTCGAAGAATTCGTTCTTCGGGCCGATGATCTCGACCTTTGCCATTGGAACGAGCACCTGCGACACCCCCCGGTTCGACCGTTGGGGCCGTCCCGCGACGCTAGACGCGCGTCACCGATTCGACCACGTATTCGACCGCTTCGCCCTTCCGCTCACCGATAACGTCACGGAGCGCCTCTACCTCGCGCTCCGCATCCTCGTGCACCTTCGCGACGTCGATCTCCACCTGGGCCTCGACACGCTGCTCTTCTTCCGTCGAGAGGCGCTCGCCCTCGGCCTCGGCCTTCTGAACGATATCGACCGCCTTGCGGCGGGCCGCGGCGACGATCTCCTCCGCCTCCTTCTTTGCGGCGAGAATGCGTCCCGAGATCTCCATCTCCTTCTCGCGTATCAGGTGGAGCGGCGAGTTGGCATCCGCTACCACCGTTTCTTTGTGGAACTGGAACTCCTCGAGGACCTTTTCGTCCACTATCCACCCCCTGTTTCACCGTCGGGAGCAGGGCGCGCTCGCAGGAGACGCGAACGGCCCTCCACCGGTTTGTTTCTGCCTGTGGAAGGCCGTTCCTTCTCGAAACCAGTGCATCTTTCACGAATGGTCTACGGTCGGTACGACCTCGCCAATCGCATGCCGAACGCACACGCTGTCTCGTAGTTGATCGTGCCTGCGGCCTGGGCCACCTCGTCCATGGATATGGTCTGCCCGCCCTGCGTGCCGACGAGGATCGCTTCGTCGCCAACGGAGACCTCGACCGAGCGGGGCACCTCGACCATGAACTGGTCCATGCAGACCCGCCCGACCTGTGCGCACCGGGTCCCGCCGAGAAGGACCTCCATCCCGTTGGAGAGCACGCGGTGCACGCCGTCGGCGTAGCCCAGTGGCAGTGTGGCGATGGTGGCGGGAGCGGCGGCGCGCCACGTGAGACCGTAGCTCACGCCCTCCCCCATGCCGATGCGCTTCACCAGCGTCACGCGGGCGCTGACCGTCA
>Ga0114946_10002565_pt1 | contig 12461 bp, 7 predicted proteins | sample WalLakDeSediment_FD_88676 | JGI IMG/M metagenome (GOLD analysis project Ga0114946, IMG submission 88676) | Lake sediment microbial communities from Walker lake, Nevada to study Microbial Dark Matter (Phase II) - Walker Lake 11/02/13 Deep Sediment | ecosystem: Environmental > Aquatic > Freshwater...
CAGGAGAGAATCGCTTCGCTTGTGTTGATGGTCCTTCGTTCGACGGTCATCAGGTGGATTTTGAGGAACTCATGGTACGTCAAAATCGCTTTCAAACCTTGGAACGCCATGCGTGTCAGCTTCATGAAGCGAAATGCGATGCCACAGGAACGGAGAAATAGATGAGCGCGAAAGAAGCGAAAAAAACACCCATGCCCGAACGATCCGCATCGGAACGAATCAAAAGCTTTCAGGAAGTGGCTCTCGGATATACGGCAGAGGATGCTGTCAAAGAGGCACAGCGCTGCCTGCAATGCAAAAAGCCGCTATGTATCCAGGGTTGTCCGGTAGAGGTGGACATCCCGGCTTTCATTGCCAAGGTCGCTATCAGGGATTTCGAAGGAGCGGTGAGCATACTCAAGGAAAAGAACAGCATTCCTGCCATTGCCGGTCGGGTATGTCCCCAGGAAACCCAATGTGAAGCGAGGTGCGTGCTTGCCAAGAAAGGCGATCCAGTGGGGATCGGTCGAATAGAGCGTTTTGTGGCGGACGAATTCATGCGGTTCGCGAGCGTTCCTGAGCCCGTCGGAACACACCGTCAGGGAAAGTCTGTCGCGATCGTGGGTTCCGGACCTGGAGGTCTTGTCGCTGCGTCGGATTTGGCGAGAAAGGGATATCGTGTGACCCTGTTTGAAGCCCTTCATGCCACGGGCGGAGTTCTTCGCTATGGCATTCCGGAATTTAGATTGCCCAAGTCGATCTTGGATTGGGAAACTCGTTATGTGGAAACCCTGGGCGTGTCCATGCGGACCAATATCATTGTTGGAATCACAAAGGGACTGAACGAATTGTTCGATGATGGGTTCAAGGCTGTCTATATTGGAACAGGGGCAGGCAGTCCTCTGTTCCTTGGTGTTCCAGGTGAAAATCTCATTGGAGTGTATTCGGCCAATGAGTTTCTCACTCGATCCAACCTGATGAAGGCCTACCTCTATCCGCAATACGATACCCCGGTTTGGGTGGGGAAAAGGACCGCGGTCATTGGAGGTGGCAATGTGGCCATGGATTCGGCGCGAACCGCTCTGCGGCTGGGATGTCCGGAGGTGACCATCGTGTACAGGAGAAGCGAGACGGAACTGCCGGCCAGAGCGGAAGAAATTGAACACGCCAAGGAAGAAGGGATCGTATTTCATTTCCTGACCAATCCGATTCGTTTTGAAGGAGAGTCCGGATGGATTCGACGGATGGTTTGTCAAAAGATGGAACTGGGCGAACCGGACCAGTCCGGGCGTCGCCGGCCCATTCCGATCCCGGACAGTGAATTTGTCCTTGAGGTGGACACCCTTGTTGTGGCCATTGGAAACGACCCGAATCCTCTGATTCCAAGAACGACGCCGGACTTGAATGCGTCGAAAAGAGGAAACATCGTGGTGGATCCATCGACTGGAGCGACCAATCTGAAAGGTGTCTACGCGGGAGGTGACGTGGTCACCGGATCTGCCACGGTAATAGAAGCCATGGGTGCTGCCAGAAAAGCGGCCAATGCCATTGACCAGTTTTTGTGTGGACCCTGAGCGGTTCGATGACCGCGAAGCGGACGATAGGTTCTGTGGAAGACGTTGGTCGTCGCGGGCAGACGTGGAAGGAACGAAACGATGGGAATCGTATCCACCATTCCGGAAAAATGCCGCAGGTGTTATACCTGTGTGAGGGAATGTCCAAGCAAGGCCATTCGGGTGGAGTCCGGGCAGGCCATGGTGATCGAGGAGCGATGTATCGCTTGCGGCAATTGCGTCAAGGTATGTGCTCAATCCGCCAAACGGATCGAGGACTCCACGCAGGAGGTGAGGAGACTTCTCTCGTCAAACCATCCTACCTTCGCGTGTCTGGCCCCTTCTTTTCCGGCGGCATTTTATCCAACACGTCCAGGAAACGTGGTTGCTGGCGTTCGAGCTTTGGGTTTTGACCAGGTTTGGGAGGTCGCTTTTGGCGCCGAACTCATCAGTCTCAAATACGCCCAGCTTCTGGGGGAATCCAAGAAATCCGGGATTTTCTGGGTGACTTCGCCTTGTCCCGCAATCGTTTCTTTGGTCGAGAAATATATGCCTTCTTTGCGGTCATCCTTGATTCCTATCGTGTCTCCCATGATCGCTGTGGCTAGGGCCATCCAACATCGGTATGGTGCGGATGTAAAGATTATCTTCGTGGGGCCGTGTATCGCGAAGAAAAACGAGATCAGGGATCCCGGAGTGAAAGGTGCGGTGGATGTGGTTCTCACGTTCACGGATCTTCAAAAGATGTTTCAACAGGACGGAATCGATTTGAGCCGCTTGAAGGAGAGCGGATTTGACAGTCCGCGATGCCATTTGAGCCGTTCCTTCCCCCTTTCCGGTGGGTTGCTCAAGACCTCGGGTTTGAGTACGGATATTCTGGAGAACGACGTTGTCATTACCGAGGGAAAGGAAAGAGTGCTTTCAGCGCTTCGCGAGCTCATGGAGGGACATTGCTCCGCCAAGCTTTTGGACGTGTTGTTCTGTGAGGGTTGTATCAATGGCCCTCAGATGAACAATGATCTTTCCGTGTTTGCCAGAAAAGAGATCGTGGTTGACTTCATCAACACACAGAACCGACACACGACGCAACGGGAGTTGACAGAGGCATTGGCCGAGTTCGAGGGTGTGGATCTTTCCAGGACTTTTCATGGAGAAAATATGGTTTTGAAGGACCCTTCGGAAGAGGAGATCGCGAGAGCTCTCCTGCAGATGAAAAAATTCGTCTTGGAGGACCAGTTGAATTGTGGAGCCTGCGGGTATCCAACGTGCCGCGAAAAGGCCATTGCTGTTTGTCAAGGACTCGCTGAGGCGGAGATGTGTTTGCCTTACTTGGTCGAGGAACTGGAAGAAACATGTTCGCGATTGGAGGACTCCAATAGGGATCTGGCGCACACCCAGGAACGTTTGGTTCAAACCGAACGTCTGGCTAGCATGGGACAGTTGTCCGCTGGGGTGGCTCATGAGATCAACAATCCCTTGGGAACGGTGTTGCTGTATTCCCATATCCTGTTGAAGGAACTTCAAGACAGCGGAGGAGTCAGGGAAGATCTTCTTATGATCGTTAAGGAAGCCAATCGGTGCAAGCAGATCGTTCGTGGGCTTTTGAACTTCGCGCGGCAATCTCGAGTCTTCAAGAGCGCCACGGATCTTCGAGACGTGTTGCAAGAGGTGAACTCCATTGCCTTGGCTCAAACCAGGGACAGAGAGATCACGCTCACCACAAGCGTAGAGGATGGCGTGCCGATCGTCTTTTGCGATCGATCTCAAATCAGGCAGGCTTTTGTCAACCTGGTGCAAAACAGTCTGGATTCTTTGGGCGACAAGGGACGGATCTCGGTAGACATCTCGTTGTGTGACCAGGATCCGGCGGTACAGATTGAAGTCAGAGACAATGGGTGCGGTATGTCCGAGGAGGATCAGGCCAAGCTGTTTACTCCCTTTTTTACCACCAAGGAGATGGGACAAGGTACAGGTCTGGGTTTAGCCATCGTGTACGGTATCGTGAAGATGCACAACGGAGATATTACGGTTCAGAGCCGATTGGGAGAGGGGACTTGTTTCACGATAACCCTGCCGGTACGGGTTGAATCTGAACATGAGAACGAGAGTAGAAACAAGGAGGTTTCTCTCCTGGCAGGCAGGTCGAAAGAGATCTCTTGAAACGAGTCATGATCAGAAAACGCCAGCATGGCTTGATTTTATTCCTGTGCCTTGACACCCAGGATCGATCCTTCATAATGGAGATCTTTTTCAAACATGTGTGGAACCTCAGGAAGTCAGAAGGAGGCCTTGGATGAGATTGATTCTCTTGGGTGGCCCGGGTGCCGGGAAAGGAACGCAAGCCAACTATATCAAGAAACGGTATGAAATCCCCCAGATCTCTACCGGAGACATGTTGCGCGCCGCGGTGAAGGCAGAAACGGCGTTGGGACTCGAAGCCAAAAGCTATATGGATTCCGGGGCTTTGGTGCCGGATGAGGTGATTCTAGGGCTGGTCCGGGAAAGAATCCAGATGCCGGATTGTCAGAAGGGTTTTCTGTTCGATGGTTTTCCCAGGACGCTTCCTCAAGCGGATGCCATGAAAGAGGCTGGCGTGCTTCTCGATTTTGTGGTGGATATCGAAGTGCCGGATGAAGAGATCATTCGAAGAATGAGCGGACGTCGAGTTCATCTGGCCAGCGGAAGAACCTACCATGTGATCTTTAATCCTCCCAAACAGCCAGGCAAGGACGATGAAACCGGGGAAGCGTTGATCCAGAGAGAGGATGATCAAGAAAAAACGGTCAAGAAACGGTTAGATGTTTATCATTCTCAGACAGAACCTCTCATTGAATATTATAAGGAGTGGAAGAAATCTGGAAGCCCTCATGCGCCCAGGTATATTCGTATCGAAGGTGTGGGTAAGGTGGAGGAGATCAGGGACAGGATTTTCATGGCTTTGGATTCTATCGTTTCTTGAGTGGATTTTTTCGAGCTCCTGCTTTTTGACAATCTTGACAGGGTTTTTGTTCTATGGGAGGATGGCCTGTTCTTTGTCCATAAGATTCAACGGTTCGAATCTTTGGTCCTCGACGACGTGGCCAGTCGGGATCCATCGTCGGCCGGAACAGGAAGAGGTTTTCGGATAGGCTCTGAGGGAATGAGATTTTCCAGGTAAATCAAATGGTGGCATAGGAGGCGCGTTATGGAGAAGAAAGCTCTGTTCATGAAAAGGTTGATCCCCATCTTTTTGATGGGCGTTTTGGCGGGACCGGCCTTGTGTGGAGGTGCTGCTTGTGGTACGTGCCAAGGCATCACGCCTGAGATGCTTTGGTGGTTAGCTCCTGCGGGTGCGTTCATGGCGTTGATCTTCGCTTTTGTCTTCTATCAGATGATGATGCGAAGCCCGGCAGGCGAACCGGAGATGATTGAAATCGCGGGGTACGTCAGGGAAGGGGCCTATGCCTATTTGAGACGCCAGTACAAGGTGGTAGGCGTGGTTTTCCTACTCCTTGTGGGTGTCTTTGCCTTCTTCTCCTACATCATGAAATGGATGAATCCTTTCCAACCTATAGCGTTTCTTACGGGAGGCTTTTTTTCGGCGCTTGCCGGTTATATTGGCATGAAAACAGCTACCAGCGCCAGTTCCAGAACCGTAGCCGGGGCCAAGGAATCCCTGGACAGAGGACTCAGGGTGGCTTTTCGAAGCGGCGCGGTCATGGGGCTGACTGTGGTGGGACTTGGATTGCTCTATATCGTGATGTGGTGGGTCATTCTCAAGTGGATCTATGAGACAGGTTTTTGGGGTTTTCATGCTGCTTCGCCAGAATTGATGTACAGGGAAATTACGGCCATCATGCTCAGTTCCGGCATGGGGGCCAGCACTCAGGCTCTCTTCGCGCGCGTGGGGGGTGGCATTTATACCAAGGCTGCTGATGTGGGCGCCGATTTGGTGGGCAAGGTGGAAGCGGGCATTCCGGAAGACGATCCCAGGAACCCTGCGACCATCGCGGACAATGTGGGCGACAATGTGGGCGATGTGGCCGGTATGGGCGCGGATCTTTTTGAATCCTATTGTGGATCCATTCTCGCCGCGGCCGTCTTGGGCGCCGCTGTTTTCTCGGTTCTGGGCTTTGCCGGGGTTGTGACACCCATGATCATTGCCGGTGTGGGATGTTTTCTCTCCATCGTGGGAATCTTCTTGGTTCGCACGAAGGAAGGAGCCACACAAAAGCAGCTTCTGAGTTCTCTGGGCCATGGGGTGAATGTGAGCAGTCTTCTGATCATTGCTGCGGTGATCATTTTGGTTTGGATCCTTCTTCCGAACAACAAAGGTATGATCCTATCCATCGTTTCCGGTCTTTTGGCTGGAATTGCCATTGGTAAAGTGACCGAGTACTACACGGCTGACGAGTATCGACCCACCCAATCCATCGCCGAACAGGCCGAGACAGGTCCTGCGACCGTGATCATCAATGGTCTGGCTGTGGGCATGAGTTCCACCGCCATCCCTGTCATCATCATTAGCATAACGATTTTGGTGGCCTATGGCGCAGCCGGGGGGTTTAAGGATGCTTCGTTGGGTCTTTTCGGCGTGGGCGTTGCTGCTGTCGGATTGCTCTCCACTCTGGGAATCACCTTGGCTACGGATGCCTATGGTCCCATCGCCGACAACGCGGGCGGAAACGCTGAGATGACCGGACAGGAACCCTATGTGAGAGAGCGTACAGATGCCTTGGATTCCCTGGGCAACACCACGGCTGCTGTGGGCAAAGGCTTTGCTATTGGGTCTGCTGCGCTCACCGCCTTGGCTCTCTTTGCAGCCTATGTGGAATCGGTTCGCCTCTGGTTAGTGAAAGCTGCCATGGAATCCATGGATTCCCTGCCTGCCAGAGTCCAGGCGCTTTTGGCTGAGGAAGGGATTACGGGCGGTGTTTCCGAATATCTTCGTACTGCGCCTCTTTCCTTCTTTATGGAAGCCTATGACATCACCCTCATGAATCCCAAGGTGCTGGTGGGATTGTTCGTGGGGGCTATGTCTGCCTTTGTTTTTTGCGCCATGGCCATGAAGGCTGTGGGCCGAGCGGCTGGGCAGATGGTCGATGAGGTACGCAGGCAGTTTAGGGAAATCAAGGGTATCCTGGAAGGCGAAGCCAAACCGGATTACGCCCGTTGCGTGGAGATCAGTGTGGCCGCGGCTCAAAAAGAGATGATTCTTCCCTCTCTTACAGCCATTTTCGTGCCGATTGCGGTGGGATTGGTCCTCGATGTGCCCGGCACCATGGGCCTGCTGGCTGGCGCTCTGTCTGCAGGATTTGTCCTGGCCATTTTTATGGCCAACTCCGGTGGCGCCTGGGACAATGCCAAGAAATATATCGAGAAAGGCAACATGGGAGGCAAGGGTTCGGATGCACACAAGGCCGCGGTTGTGGGCGATACCGTGGGTGATCCCTTCAAGGATACCGCGGGACCCTCGCTTAACATTCTGATTAAACTTATGTCCATGGTTTCTGTGGTATTTGCTGGTGTGATTGTCAAGGGCGCGCCCTGGATCTCCCAGTTGCTTAACATGGACTGATATGAGTGACCGCATGGGAGTTTCATGGGCGTACGGGCTGCCTTTATCCATTGCGATGAGTTGGATCGGCTAACGTATCCGGAAGGTTGTCCTTTCAATACGACTCGTGCGGGAAAAACCTTGCAGACCGTTCAGAGGATGGGATGGATCTCGTCCTCTGAACGGTTTCTTTTTTCACCGAATTCGGCCACGCAAGAGGAGTTGCTTCGATTCCATTCCAAGGAGTATCTTCAGGCTTTGGAAGCCGGCGCTCGGGGTGAACCGTTGCAACAGGCTTGGGAAATGGGACTCGACACGCCGGATTGTCCCTTGTTTCCGGACATGTACGCCTATCCTGCCCTGGCTGCTGGAGCTACCCTTGCGGGGGCGGAACTTCTTCTTGCTGACAAGGCGGATGTGGCTTTTAATCCTTCAGGTGGTTTTCATCACGCTCAACCGGGATCGGCAGCGGGATTTTGCTATATGAACGATGTGGTCTTGGCGTGTCTGGCCTTGGCAGAAGGGAATCATCGTGTGCTTTTCATTGATTTGGATGTGCACCATTGCGATGGAGTGCAAGATGCTTTCTATGAGAGACCGGATATTGCCACGTTGTCCTTTCATGAAACGGGCAAGGAATTGTTTCCTGGTACCGGGTTTGAGGAAGAAATAGGTCAAGGAGAAGGCAAAGGGTTCACCGTGAACGTGCCGTTGCCGGTGGGAACCTATGACTCGATTTATCTCAAGGCGTTCAAGGAGATAAGCCTACCGCTCATCGATGCCTATGATCCTGAATTCATTGTGCTTGAGCTGGGGATGGACGCTTTGGTCGGCGATCCTTTGGCTCATCTTCAGCTTACGAACAATGCCTATGCAGACGCGGTGGAGTTGATCGTGCAGAAAGGACGTCCCCTCCTCGCTGTGGGAGGGGGAGGGTATCATGTGGAAAACACGGTTCGCGCCTGGTCTCTTCTTTGGGGAATTTTGGCAGGGGAAGTTCCACATAACGAGTGGGCTTTGGGACTTGGCGGAGTGATGTTGGAGAGTTTGGAATGGCACGGTGGATTGAGAGATCGTGCCCTTATCAGTTACGGTGGACAACGACATAGGATCGATGCGGCGATCGAAGCCACTGTGAAGAAGATCAGAGATTTGGTATTTCCTTACCATGGACTCTGAAGGAAAGGAGAGGACGCTCCATGCTTGATCCTCTTATGAAACCCAGCACGGTTGCCGTGGTGGGAGCGTCCCGAACCCCAGGCAAGGTGGGACATGTTATCGTGGCCAACCTGCTGGATGGTGGTTTCGGAGGCACCATTGTGCCGATCAACCCTTCAGCCGGGGATATCCTGGGATTGCCCTGTTATCCGGATTTCAAGACCTATGGCAAAACGGTGGATCTGAGTATCTTGTCCGTTCCCACCCAGGCGGTCATGTCGGCCGCCACCCTCTCCCTGGACGCTGGGGCCAAGGCTTTGTGTGTTATTACCGCCGGGTTCAAGGAAATGAGTGCGGAAGGAGCGCAACTGGAAAAGGACCTCGCTCGTCTCGTGAGATCTCGTAACGCAAGATTGTTGGGTCCCAATTGCCTTGGCCTGATCAACACGAGGCACAGCATGAACGCCTCTTTTGCCAAAAAAATGCCTAAACAGGGAAACATTTCGGTTCTTTCTCAGTCTGGCGCTTTGTGTACCGCGATCCTGGATTGGGCCATTTCAAGAGGCTTGGGTTTCGCCAAACTGATCAGTATGGGCAATAAGGCGGATATCGATGAAACCATGCTCATCGAGGCCTTGGCCGAAGACGACGAGACTCGAGTCATCGTCGCGTACCTGGAGAGCATTGGATCGGGCAAGGAATTCATCAAGGAAGCGGAGGCGGCTGCAGGGAAAAAACCGGTGGTCGTTCTCAAGGTGGGAACCACGGCGGCGGGAGCTCAGGCCGCTTCATCGCATACAGGCAGTCTGGCTGGAGCGGACATTGCCTATGGAGCCGCCTTCAAGAGATCCGGGGTGGTTCGAGCTGAAACCTTTGAGGCTTTGTTTGACTATGCCACCGCTTTTTCCATGCAACCTCTTCCTCGTGGAAATCGTGTCGCGATTATTACCAATGCAGGGGGCCCCGGGATCATGGCTGCCGATGCTGTGGAGGATGTTGGAATGAAGGTGGCTGGTCTGTCTGATGAAACTCGGCGGTATCTCAAAAGCCATCTTCCGAAGGCGGCCAGTGTGAACAACCCCATCGATGTGTTGGGAGACGCCGATCCAGAGCGCTATGCCTTGGCTTTGGAGGCGGCGCAAGCTGAAGAGGAAGTCGATGCCATTGTCATCCTTCTGACGCCTCAGGCCATGACGAGACCCAGGGAGACAGCACAGGTGATCGCGGAAAACAGTCGTGGAAAGAAAAAGCCTGTGCTTTTGTCTTTCATGGGTGGGGAGGATGTTGCTTCAGGCAGGGATCTCCTGGTCGAATCGGACCTGCCGGATTTCCCTTCTCCTGAACGTGCCGTGGGCGCGCTCAAAGCTATGGTAGATTACGCAGCCTGGCTCAGCCGGCCCGCTCGCGTTGTCCGCCGTTTCCCGGTGAACCGAAGACGCGTGGAACGCATCATCGGCAGGTGCCAACGCATGAAACGTTTTCAGGTAGCCGAGGCCGAGGCCAAGGAAATCATGCGTGCCTACAATTTTCAGATACCTCCAGGGCATATTGCTACCAACGAAGAAGAAGCCGTGGACGTGGCGGTCAAGATCGGCATGCCTGTGGCCATGAAAATCGTTTCACCGGACATCATCCACAAATCGGATATGGGAGGTGTCAAGCTGCATTTGGAGACCGTGGAGGCTGTACGAGACGCTTATGACCTTATGATGCTTCGCATTCAAAGAAAAATTCCGGAAGCACGCCTGGAAGGGGTGTATGTGGAGGCCATGTGTTCCAAGGCCAGAGAGGTGATTTTGGGTACGACAAGGGACCCCCAATTTGGCCCCATGTTGATGTTTGGATTGGGAGGAATCTTTGTGGAAGTCATGAAAGATGTCACCTTCCATTTGGCTCCGATCACCCATGAAGAAGCCATGCAAATGCTGAAGAATACCAGATCTTTTGCGTTTTTGGAAGGAGTACGAGGGCAAGCGAGTGTGGACATTGATGGTATTGCCTCCTGTCTCCAGCGACTGAGCCAACTGGTCACGGATTTCCCCCAGATTTTGGAGTTGGACATCAATCCGCTTCTGGTAGGGCCCCTGGGAACCGAACCGATTGTGGCCGATGCGCGCATTACCCTATCAGAGAAGAGGGCTTGAACCATGCAAGAAAAGAATATTTCCTATGATCCCCAATGGAAAGAAAAATACAGGGAGATGATCGAAGAACCTGGTGAAGCCGTAAGTGCGGTTCACGCGGGACAACGGGTTTTTGTGGGCACAGGGTGCGCCCAACCCACAGTACTCGTGAAGGCGCTTACAGCTCGGTGCAAGGAGTTGCAGGAGATCGAGGTGGTTCATCTTCTCACGCGTGGAGAAGCTCCTTATGCTGATGCTAAGTTGTCCAAGTTTTTCAGAGTTAATAGCTTTTTTATTGCTGAGAATGTGAGACATATTATCCAGCAAGGCTTAGGTGACTATACGCCCATCTTTTTGTCAGACATTCCACAATTGTTCAGTTCAGGACAACTCCCACTGGATGTGGCGCTGATTCAAGTGACTCCTCCAGATGAAGAGGGTCGGTGTAGCTTGGGGATTTCGGTAGATATCGTGAAAAGCGCAGCGCAAAACGCCAGTCGAGTGATCGCTCAGGTCAACCCCAATATGCCGAGAACCTTGGGAGATTCCTTGATCCATGTCTACGACATGGATGTGTTGGTTCCTGTGGATGTGCCGATTTTTGAGATGGAGCCTACGGAACCCACGGATGTGACGCGGCAGATTGGGGAGTACATTGCCGCGCTCATCGATGATGGATCTACCATAGAATTTGGAATCGGTCAGATTCCCCAGGCTGTGGTGGAGTTCTTGTCTACCAAGAAGGACTTGGGTATTCACACCGAGATGTTTACTGATTCCATCATCGATATGGTGGAAAGCGGCATTATCAATGGACGCTACAAAAGCGTGGATCAGGGAAAGGTAGTAGCCAGTTTCTGCATGGGGACTCGGCGACTCTATGACTATATTGACAACAATCCAGTCTTTTCCTTCCATCCCACCGAGTATGTGAACGATCCTTTTGTCATCAGCAAGCACAGAAAGATGGTGGCAATCAATGTGGCGCTTGAAGTCGATCTCACCGGGCAGGTATGTGCCGATTCCTTGGGATCCCAGTTCTATTCCGGGATCGGAGGGCAGGTGGACTTTAATCGCGGGGCCTGCCGGTCGGCAGGAGGTCGCGCCATCATCGCTCTGCCTTCCACAGCCCTGGATGGTTCGGTTTCCCGGATCGTTTCCCGTCTGAGCCCCGGAGCGGGTGTTGTCACCACCAGAGGGGATGTACAATATGTGGTCACGGAATACGGCGTGGCTTATCTACATGGGAAAAGCGTGCAAGAGAGGGCGATAGCCCTGATTTCTATCGCTCATCCTCAATTTCGACCTCAACTTCTTCGCGAAGCCATTGAAGCCAAGTATGTTCGGTCCGAGATGGCGAGCGTGGAAGGCAAGATTCTGGTGGGTCCCAAGGAACTCAGGACCACGTTTGTGTTGGATGATGGACTCCAGATTATCTTCAGACCGATCCATCCCACCGATGTTTCAAGCATGAAGAACCTCTTCTATGCCCTTTCCCAGCAGACCTTGTACTACCGCTTTATGTCCCGAGCCAAGCAGATTTCCCAGAAGGAGATCCAGAATTTTGTCTATGTGGATCATCGAAGCGAAATGGCTATCGTGGGCACGCTGCCGGAGGCCCATGGAGAAGATATCATCGCCATTGGACGATATTACTTGGATCCGCGTACCAATCGAGCAGAGGTGGCCTTTGTTGTGGGCGACGAATGGCAACAGCGTGGGATTGGATCCTTTCTCTATAAATACCTCACGACCATTGCTAGGAGTTATGGTATCGCTGGGTTTACCGCTGAGGTTCTCAGGGAAAACAAGGCCATGCAAGCGGTTTTTAACAAGAGCAACGGACGTGTTTTTATGGAACGACAGGACGATGTGGTAAGCTATCAGATCGATTTTGAGTAAGGATTCGGGAGCTATTCTCTCAGTGTACCGTAAGAAAGGGCGCATAGAGCTTAACGAGGCCCTCGTGAGGCATCCTCCGTATAGGTATAGGGGTCCAGCGACTTTCGTGATGCCATTGGTATGCAGAGATATGAGGGTAATAGCTAACGATGACATGGGTGGCAAATAAGAGGCGCTATGTGCAGAGGATCGGTGTAGCGATGAATGCCG
>Ga0114946_10002566_pt1 | contig 12460 bp, 8 predicted proteins | sample WalLakDeSediment_FD_88676 | JGI IMG/M metagenome (GOLD analysis project Ga0114946, IMG submission 88676) | Lake sediment microbial communities from Walker lake, Nevada to study Microbial Dark Matter (Phase II) - Walker Lake 11/02/13 Deep Sediment | ecosystem: Environmental > Aquatic > Freshwater...
GTCGGCATTTCATTGCTGGGCCCGTTGCTGCCCTTTTTGGCGGACAAAGTCCGTGTCTCGATTGGGCAGATGGGTTTTGCCTTTACAGCACAAAACCTGGGTTATATGCTCGGGTCTGTAGGGGGCAGCTGGTTGTATGACCGCTTTAAGAGCCATACCCTGATGGTTTTATCCATATCTTTGATGGTTGTCATGGGGTTGATCGTCCCGTTGATGGGTACGTTTTATGCCCTTTTGATGGTTCTGTTCTGGCTCGGCCTGGGTTTAGGCATGTTGGATGTTGGGGCAAACTTGAGCCTGGTATGGATTTTCCAATCTCGAGTCGGCCCGTATATGAATGCCTTGCATTTTGCTTTTGGTGTGGGCGCCATCCTGACACCGCTTATCCTCTCGTCTGTTATGGGATGGACAGGTGGCAGCTTAACCTGGGCGATCTGGGGTTTAGTGATCCTGTTTTTCCCTGGGTTTGTGATGTTGTTGACCCATCCATCACCAGGGCATATTTCGAAAAACGAGAATCAGAGCGACACTACAACTAACACTTATGGCTTGGTGGCCCTGCTGATCTTGTTGATCTTTTTTTGCGTGGGTGTGCAAATTGGATTTGGTGGGTGGATCTTCACTTATGTTTCGGAACTGGGGATAACGGATCTGAGGACGGCTTCGTTGATGACCTCCATCTTTTGGGGATCTCTCACCCTGGGACGGCTGATTGCCATCCCTGTCTCGAAGAAGGTCTCGTTAGCATCGATGTTGTTGTTCAATTTATGCTTTTTGGTGGTTGTATTAGGTTTGATCTTGATTTGGCCCAATCGCTTATGGATGTTGTGGGTGGGATCCGCCGGGATGGGATTGGCCACCTCATTGCTCTTCCCGACCATCTTATCTTTTGCCGAATCAAAGCTGAACATGACGGGACGTGTAACAGGCCTGTTCTTTTTAGGTTCCGGTCTGGGCATGATGGTGCTGCCTATGGTGTTGGGCCAGGTGTATGAGTTTTGGGGAGGGTACCAGATGCTGCTGACTTTATTTCTTGCAGCACTGATCGGTCTGGGTTTAATGATCCGCATCCAAATGAAGCGTTTTGCTGATAAAGCCAGAGATTAAACTGTTAGGACGGTCACTCGAAATTAATAGCCGTTATCTTCCTGGAGGGTATCGCGCAGGGTGTGGGTCAACGCGCTGAAAGTATCCGAATAGCGCATTTTATCTGTACGCGGGCGGGGTAGATCAACCGGCAAATCAAGGATGATGCTGCCCGGGCGCGAAGAGAGCACCAACACCTGGTCTGAGAGGTAGACCGCTTCAGGGATGGAATGGGTCACCAGCAGGACAGTCTTGCGGCGGGCATGCCAGATGTGCAGCAGTTCATCGCCCATCCGCTCCCGGGTCAGGGCATCCAGCGCGCCGAAGGGCTCATCCAGCAGGAGGATATCTGGGTCCTGCATCAGTGACCGGGCGATGGCTACCTTCTGGGCCATCCCACCTGAGAGATCACGCGGGTATGCTCGCTCAAAACCTTCCAGGCCGACCAGTTTGATCAACTCCTGGGCGCGCTCCAGGATCGTTTCCCGGGGCAATCCACCCAGCTCTAAGGGCAGGCTGATGTTTCCGATCACACGCCGCCAGGGCATCAGGTTGGCTTTCTGAAAGACCATGCCGACTTTGGGTTGGTCAGTGTTGAAGTGCACTTCACCATTGGTTGGGGGCACCAGGCCTGCCAGCACCCTTAACAGGGTGCTTTTACCGCAGCCAGATGGCCCGATCAGGGAGACAAAGCCATTGACAGGCAGGTCGAAAGTCAGATCGCGCAGGGCATGGACCACGCCGCTGGCATCACTGAAGATGACCTCCAGGTTGTGAACGCGCAGGGTCGGTTCAGGGGAGGAGCGCATTGGTGAAAGCCTTATCCAAATCTTGTGGCTCCGAGAGCAAGCCCATGCTGAGCAGCACCTGCTGCATGTTGATCCAACCTGCGGGCTCCGTGTATCCCAGGCGGTCCGTCTGCCATAGGGCGATCGATTGGGCGAGAATTTCACGCTGCAGGTCTGTGTCGGCTTCGGCAAGGTTCTCTACATAGTTCTTGCTGATCTCGTAGGCTTCCACAGGGTTCTCGGCAGTGTCGGCAATCCCTTTCAGCATCGCTTCAATAAAAGCCCTGACCATTTCAGGATCCTTCTCAAGCGTGGCTTCGTTGGTGACCAGGCCGTTAGAGACCAATTGCATGTAATCTGCCACCTGAATTATATCCACCTCGTACCCCTTTGAACGCAGGACGACGGGTTCGTTGGCAAGGTAGATCACTGCTGATTGCACCTGCCCGGTGGCGATCGCCTCCACCTGGTTGAAGCCGATCGAAAGCATGGTGACATCGTCTTCGGTCAGCCCGCCAGCGTTGAGCAGGGCGATAAAACCGATGTAACTTGCGCCGTACAATCCGGGCAGGCCAACGGTTGCACCGGCCAGGTTCTCAGGCACGCGCATGCGCTCTTCACTGGGCGAGACCACACCCACGGGGTAGTCATCGTACCAGGCAGCGACATACACCACGGGCAGTCCCTGGGCGCGCGCCAGCAGGATCTGTTCCCCGCTGGCAATGGCAAAGGTCTGTTCGCCGGCGCCCACCAGGGCTATGGCATCGGCCTCGTTACCATATTCGAGCTGCACATCAAAGCCCGCATCCCTGAAGTAGCCCTTCTCAAGGGCAACATAGATGGGTGCGAACTGGATGTTTGGAATGAACCCCATGGTCAGCCGGGTGGAGATGACTTCCGCTTCCCCCTCCGGGCTGGTGGGTTGACAGGCGGATAAAACCGGGCTGATGACCATCAACATGGCAATCAGGATCAAAAGCGGTCGAATTTTCATGAGGGTATGCTCCTTCATCATCAAATTGTATTAGCGTGCCTCCTGGCGCCAGGATTGCCAGGATAATAGTCGGGTTTCTATCAACAGCACCAGCCCGTAGAGTGCCATGGCCTTTAGGATCAGGGTGAGCACCGCTACAAAGACCAGGGCGGTGTCGTACTGGCCTCGGCCGACGTTGATCAGGAATCCCAACCCGCGATCTGCGCCGACCAACTCACCCACCACGGCGCCGATTACCGACAGGGTGGCACCGACCCGCAGCCCGCCGAGGTAGATTGGAAGGGCTGCCGGCACTTCCAGCTTCCAGAAGGTCTGGAATGGGGTGGCTTTCAAGGTGCGCATCAGGTCGCTCAGGTCCTGGGGGACTTCACGTAGGCCGACGACGGTGTTGATCAACACGGGGAAAAACACGATCAGGCTGCAGATCAGGATCTTCGAGAAGATGCCCGGGCCGAACCAGATCACCAGCAAGGGGGCAATGGCGACGATCGGGATGGATTGGCTGGCGACCAGGTAGGGTGATAACAATTTTTCTAAAGTAGTGGATTTGGCTAACAGGTAACCCAGGCTGGTGGCGGTAAAACCACCGATCAACAGGCCAGCCACAACTTCGTAGAGGGTGGTCAGGGTATGGCGCATGAGCTGCCCATCCCCCAGGGACTGCAAAAACCGTCGCCAAACCATGCCCGGACCCGGGAGGATAAACGCGGGCAGCGCCAAGATTCTGGTCAGTATACCCCATATCAGAATTCCGCCGACCAGGGATACTACCAGGTACACCAGGCGTTTTACCAGCCCGGTGGTGTGGTTTAAGTTTTGTTTTGTGTCTTCCATCCTCATCAAAAAAGCCCCGGTTAATCTTTCGGGGCATTCGTTAACATCCTAAGGATGCATCAACCTTCTTTCATTCGGACTGTTACCGCCGGCACCGGCTTTCCACCGGTTCATGCGCTTTTTTTGCGCTCGTGGGCTGTCCCTTTTCGGGAGTACCACCGGTCGGGAATTGGGTTTTGAAACCCGCACCCTGCCCCGAAGGTTATTGGTTATTTTCATATCGTAGTATATCCGCTACGCCCAGCGCTGTCAATAAATTTGGGGAGAAAGATGAATTTGTATTTGAAAATGTCTAACTGTTTCCCGTAGGGGCAACCCTCTGTGGTTGCCCTGCTCAAAAAGTGCTCCGCGAAGGGTTGCCCTTACGAAAAAATTGGACATTGTTAAAAACAATTTTCAACGCCTTTTACGTGAGGGGGTGTAAATGCTTAACATGCATTTTTCGATGAGAGGATCCTTTCTGGTTACGGATTTTTTCAGGTACAACGATGTGTAACATACTTTCACATGAGAATAGCCGGCCTCCCCCCAATATTTTTAAGAACTCTCGTTATAATTAGAAGGGCGCTTGCCAGCCCGCGCAAGGCATTGTACAATAATAAAACAAATGTTCCAAACTTATTAAGGAAAGCATGCCCGTCAACCTGATCGATATCCAGAGGAAGCTCAACGACTTCAGTGCCCAAGCCAGGGCTCGCAAGGAGAAGATCGCCAACCGCCAGCAGGAGGTCACCAACCTGGTTGAGGCCTATGCCGATCGGCTGGATGAGCTGCGTGAGCGGGCAGGCAGGGCAGCCGAGCTTATCCCCCGGCTGCGGTGTGCCCTGCCCACAGAGGAACCGTTGAATTTGGCGGTGCCCTGCCCGTCTTTGCCGGAGACCTTTGCGATCCTGGCCGCGGATGGGTCGCAAATCAACCCTAACCGGCATGCCCGGGTGGAGTTTTGTGTGATCAACGTGGCGGTGGTTAAGATGGTGCGGGGGTCCGGTCAGGTGCCCAAGATCTTCACCCACAGCCAACTGCTGGATTTTGATGCGGTGTTTCTTCCCAACGGCGGGATGATCTCCGAGGGGATGGTGGCCCTCAAACGAGACCTGAGAGAGCGGGAAGCTTTGCTTGAACTGGCGGACGACCTGGTCTACCCGGCTGTTTCGATGACCGATGGGCCGTTGGAACTGTACCGTGAGCCCCAGGAGGTATCGGGTTTTAACCAGACCCTGGATCGCTACCTGGAGGTCTTATCGGCCTTGCATCAGCGCGATTTGATGACCCTGGGCTACGTCGATAAACCCGGTAGTGATCTGATTGGGCGGCTGCTAGAGCTGCTTCAGATGGATGAGGATGACCTGGCATCCTATAACCAGCGCCGCCGGCGATTTGCAGGGGTCAACGATATCCATTTGCTCTCAGCGATCCTGCAAAATCCCGGGGATCGTTCGGCCGTGTTTGGCATTCACTCAGAAATCGCCCAGCGCTTTGGGGGTGACCTGGCGCTGCATTTCTTTTACCTGAACGTTGGTCTGCCCGGCAGGCCCCACCTGGCCCGGGTTGAAATCCCGGGGTGGGTCGCCAGGGATAAAGCGCTGCTTGGCACGCTGCAGGGGGTGCTGGTTGAGCAGGCAGCCATGATGGGCACCCGACCGTACCCTTATATCCTCCACCGGGCGCACGAAGAGGCGATCGTAACGCTGCAGGAAAGCGAGCATGTGGAGGAGATGATCGTCGCGGCTTTCAATCAACGGGGTGTTCCCATCGATGAAAAATCTTATAAGCAGTATCATAAAGACCTCCCCACACAGAAAACGAGGTACCAGGGATGAGCGGGATAGAAATTGGACGCTTATTACGCTCGGGGACGACCGGGTTTGTGGTCGGATGCCGGGTTAACCAGTTGAATGCACCCAGTTTTGGTGCCCTTGTGCGGGTTCCGCTGGAGGCAGAATTCGACGTGTATGGGTTGATTTACGATATCCATATTGATGATGACGGCCTGGTGCGCCAGCTGATCACGGCTGAAGATGTGCCTGAAGAAGTGCTGCGGGATAACCGTGAGAACCGTAATGTGCCGGTGGAGATCGGCGTGGTGGCTGTCGGTTACGAAAAAGATAGGCGGATTTTCCACCTGTTACCACCGCGACCGCCGTTATCCCTGGATACGATTTACCTGTGTTCGCCGGATGAAATCGTGCGCTTTACGGGGGCAGGGCGCTTTGGGTATTTTCGCCATCTACTGCGGGATCGAGATAAACCGGTAGATGAGCTTTTGGCAGCGCACTTGATGGCCGCCCGGTCAGCGCAGGTGGCGGCTGGTAACCAGGGCTGGTTTGATGCTGCCCTGCATGAACTGATCGTCATCTTGCGCGATGACTACCAGGGTTTGATGAACCTGCTCGGGGCAGCGGGTGAGATTTGAAGACGCATGATGAACAAATCAGGAGATGCAAAGCTTGCTTTTCAGGATGACTTTGAAAGTAAAATCAACTTTTTGGTCAAAGATAAGATCAACTTATCGAAGACTGCATGCTATTTTCATAGCCAACATTTATAGTGACAGTGGATGTAGGAATGGATAAAGATCGGATGAAAAACACTAACCCTCATGAATTAGAAATTCATGAACCAAACTTTCAGCCTGATGATCTCATAATTAATCAAGTCAATTTGATCGTCCGCGAATGGAAGGAAAGCGCTGAGGATTTACTCAGGAAGCACCAAGAATCCCTGGCACAGATCTCCACCGAAAAGGGTTCTTTAAGGGATGAATTTGAGTTTGTCCCTTATCAAAGCATCCACAAAAACCTTCGGCTGCCAAATGACATGCAAATGATCCCTGGGGGAGAGCGTGTTACGGTTGCAATCAATTTCCAAAACCGGACGCTGGGCGTGCTCAGGCTGTACCTGTGCAGCATCGGGGCGCATCAAACGCCAGAGAAAATCTACGCTGGTCTCCAATACCAGTTTGGCAGGCAAATTGGGTCTATGATGGAAGACGTTGATGTCGATCTGCAAACGGCACAAACTAAATTCAATGATTGGTTCGCGGCACAAATGGATGCCATGATCAAAACATGGCTCGAATAATAGTTATGGTTTTATTCACGCTGGTTTATTCGGAGGGTTACTCAAGGCGATCATGAGCGAAGAGAATAATACGAGATTTCCAGAACAATCGGGTTCGATTGGCTATATTGTCGGCGGTGGGTTAAAAGCGAACCTGCAAGCGCGCTTGACGGTGCCGGCACAGCATATCCAGGAAGGGGCTTTCGTGGTTGTGGAGAGCGGCGGCTGGTTGTTTTATGGCCTGGTGACTGACCTGCAGTTGGGGTCGACAGACCCACGTTTTGCGGATGAGCAAAGCCAAACGCGCCTCTCGTCGCCGCTGGCCAAGCTGCTGCATGGGCAGACGCTGTACACCAACATTGAGATCATGGCGGCCTTGATGATGGAACAGGGACCGGAACCGGATGATCCCGGCTATGCTGCCTGGTTCCAGCAGGTGCTGGATGAGCAAATCCGCCCGGAACCGGTCAAAACCGTCCCGCAGCATCACGCTGAGGTGCGCCTGGCGCGCGCTGGGGATATCGCGGAAATCTTTGGGACGGAGGGCAAAGCGGGTTTCTTCCGCATCGGTGATACCCTTGAGCAGGGGCATCCAGTTTGCGTCAACCTGGATAAGCTGGTGCAGCGCTCCTCCGGCATCTTCGGTGCGACCGGCACGGGCAAATCCTTCCTGACCCGGGTGATTTTGGCTGGCTTGATCAAACGCGATAAGACGGCGGTGCTGATCTTTGACATGCACAATGAATATGGTCCTGATGACACGGCCTCGGATACCGGCATGCGTGTGCCCGGTTTGAAGGGTAAATTTCCCGCCAAGGTGCGCATGGTCGGATTGGGCCGCGGCGCAACCATCCGGGGCAAGCACCCCGATTACAACCTAGAGATTGCTGAGGCGGATATCCTACCTGAGGATATCTTGATGCTCTCACAGGAATTAAACCTGCGCGAGACGACCCCAACCACCCTGGAAGCCCTGCGTTCTTCTTTTCAAAATAACTGGTTTCATGAATTCAAACACTTGAAGGTGCATGCCTATGTGGAAGATGAAGACGGCAAGCGCGTCCCGGCGCCAGACTCCGTGGAAGCCTGGGCGATCCGTGCCGGCGTGCATCCCGGGGCAGCCGAAGCCCTGCACTCAAAGCTGCGGCGGCTTTTCAACGCCCCTTACGTCGTTGAGGAGCCGTCCGGCAATGCCCTGCAGCAGATGATTGAAAACCTGGATCATGGTCAGCACATTGTGCTCTCCTTTGGCAGGCATGAGAGCGACCTGGATTATTTATTTGTCTCCAATTTGCTCACCCGGCGCATCCGGCGAGTATGGGAGAAGCGCACCAATGATTTCCGCAGCGGGCACCAGGGGGCGGAGGAGCCCCGTCCGTTGGTGATCGTGGTGGAGGAAGCGCACAAACTCCTCAACCGGGAGATGGCGGCCCAGACGACATTCAGCACAATCGCGCGCGAGATGCGCAAGTATTACGTCACCCTGCTGATCATTGACCAGCGCCCGTCGCAGATATATGATGAGGTTATGTCCCAGTTAGGGACACGCATCACCGGCTGGCTGGGGGATGCGGATGATATCCACGCGGTGCTGACCGGTTTGGCGGGTCGTGAGGCCTTGCGGGGAATGCTGGCTCGGCTCCAGCCCAAGGAAGAGGTGTTGATGCTGGGTTGGGGTGTGCCGATGCCGATCGTGGTGCGCTCCCGCCGCTATGACGACGCCTTTTGGGAGGATTTGATCGGTAAGCAATCCAAACGCAGTAACCAGGACATCCTGGATGAATTAGGTTATTGATATGATCCCTGTTAAATTAAAAATCGAAGGCTTTCTTTCTTATCGTGAGCCAGTGGTATTGGATTTTACGAGTTTCAGCCTGGCATGCATCTCCGGCGAGAATGGGGCGGGGAAGTCCGCCCTGTTGGACGCCATCACCTGGGCGCTGTTTGGTGTGGCGCGCAAGCGGGATGAATCCGTGATCAACAACCATCCCTCGGTGACGTCCGCGCAAGTCACCCTGGATTTTGATTACGAGGGCAACCGCTACCGGGTGCAGCGCGTTAACCCGCGCGGTAAGACCTCTGCGGTGGAGTTTTTCATCTGGTCCACAGCGGGAGATGGGGATGACGGGCGCTGGAAGCCCCTGACAGAACGCACCTTGCGCGAGACGGATAAGAAGATCGAAGACACCCTGCGCATGGATTTTGACACCTTTACCAATGCCTCCTTCTTTTTGCAGGGCAAAGCTGACCAGTTTGCCACAGCACGGCCTGCTGACCGAAAACGGATCCTGAGCAATATCCTCGGGCTGGAAATCTGGGAATCCTACCGGGAGACCGCCAGCCTGCGGCGGCGCGACCTGGAAAAGGAACTGAGGGTATTGGATGGGCGTTTGAGCGAAATCCAAGTTGAATTGGATGAAGAACCCCAACGGGTGGAGCGGTTGGACACCTTACAAGCGCACCTGGCAGAATTGACCAAGCAGCGCCAGGAGCGGGCGACTATTCTGGAAAATGTGCGCCGGATGCGAGCGGCGCTGGATGAGCAAGCCAAGATGTTGGCGACCTATCAAAACCAAATTGTTACCCTGACCCGCAATCAGGAACAGGTATTGGGGACCCTGACGGCGCGCCGGGAAGAGAAAGCAGCCTATGATCAGGTTATCCATTCAGCCGAGGCGATTGAGAAGGCTTACCAGGAATGGCAGGCGGCGCGGGATGCTCTCCAAGCCATGGAAGACGTTGCGGCGCAGTTTCGCCAGCGGGAAGCCCTACGCCATGAGCCCTTACGCATGATCGAGACCGAGAAAGCCCGCTTGGAAGAAATCCGACAGGGTTTGATTGAGCAGCGCACTTCCCATGAAGGCGCTCTTGCTGCGGAACCCGGGTTGGTTGAACAGCTGGGGGTTGCCAAAGGGGGGATTGCTGCAGCACAAGAACAACTAGCCAAGCGTGAGGTACTGCAGGCGGAGGTTCAGCGGCTGCAAGCTGAACAGGCTGAAGCTAAAGCAGAAAACCCTCGTCTACGGGATGAAATGCTTGAGCTCAAATCCCGCATTGACCAGCTGACGGCTGCCGAGGGGGCGGATTGCCCGGTGTGCGGTCAGTCCCTCACCGCCGATGAGCGCAGCGCGCTGATCGAGGAATTGACCCAAAACGGCAGTCAACTGGGTGACCGCTTCCGTGAAAACAAGCATTTATTGGAAACCTTTGAAGAAAAGCTTAGCAAGCTGGGCGCTGAATTGGCAGACCTGAACGGCGAAGACGTAGCATTGCGAGAGGCGACCCGCCAGGCGGACCAGCTTGAACATCAATTGGAAAACTTGCACAAGCAGAAACAGGAATGGGAGCAGACCGGGGGGCCGCGTCTGATTGAGCTCGCTACTGCCCTGGAGGAAAAGTCCTTTGCCCAGGAGGCGCGGGCACGGTTGGATCAGATTGATCAGGAATTGGCAGCTCTGGGGTATGACCTGGAAGCCCATGAAAAATTACGCCAAACTGAAAGCGTGGGAAGGCAGGCCGAAGATGACTTGCGCAAGTTAGCAGGTGCCCGGGCTGCCCTGGCGCCGATCGAACGAGAGATTGACGGTTTAGAAGCACAGCTGGCCAATCTTGAGAAGAACCTGGCGGCGATGAACGCAGCCAACGATGAAGCGATAATCCATTATGCAGCTGCAGAAGCTGATTTGCCCGACCTGGCACAGGCTGAATCAGATTTACATGACATCCAGGAGCAGGAAAACCGGCTGCACCGGGATGTCGGTGCGGCGATGCAAAATGTGACTGTTTTGGAGACGCTTAAAAGGCGCAAAGCAGGCTTATTGGAGGAACGCGCAGAGATAACCCAGGGGATTGCCGATCTCAAACAGCTGGAGCGGGCCTTTGGCAAGGACGGCATCCCGGCCTTGTTGGTCGAGCAAGCCCTGCCGGAAATTGAGGAGACGACCAATACTTTGCTCTCCCGCTTGAGCAATGGGCGTATGTCGTTTAATTTTGTCACCCAGCGCGAGTACAAGGATACCAATCGGGATGACCTCAAAGAGACGCTGGATATGGTCATCAGCGACAATGTTGGTGAGCGAGACTATGAAATGTTCTCTGGCGGTGAGGCGTTTAGGGTGAACTTCTCGATCCGGCTGGCGCTTTCGCAGGTGTTAGCCCGCCGGGCAGGCGCTCGCTTGCAGACCCTGGTGATCGATGAAGGCTTTGGCAGCCAGGATGCGCAGGGTCGTCAGCGCCTGGTTGAGGCGATCAACCTGGTGAAGGATGATTTTGCGAAGATCCTGGTCATCACCCATTTAGATGAGCTCAAAGATGCCTTCCCCACGCGTATCGAGGTGGAAAAGACCCCCGAGGGGTCAAAACTACAGGTGATGTAGGTACTAAATCCGGGCGAATTCTATGTGGGGGGAAATTTTTGGTGTTCTTGGTTTATGAACGTTTTAATTTAATTGGATACGAATTTTTCGTAGGTCACGTATGGTTGCGTTATCCCACTCCGCTGCGCTTCAGCCCCTTCGCCCAGCACTCTTCAAGTCGCTGTGCTTCAGGGGTTCCGCTATGCTTCAGGGACGGGTCAACCCACGTGACAAAAATGGTACGTAGTGGATTGGATATGCTTTGTGTGGAAAAATTATGTGGGTGGGATCAATTGTTGTCACGTTAAAAATGTGACCTACGGGGATGGAATATGTTTTGAGTGGATTAAAATCGTGTGCATGGGATCAATTCTCCCGGTGGTGGATCGGTGGGTCACCATTCACGATTCACTATTTACCATTCACCATGCCAGAATCCATAGCGCCCATGCTATTTGCGAGGGCGCTATGGGTGGGGATATAGGTCCGCCTGTTGAGTAAATTATAGTCAAATCCGCTTAAATGTGAATGGCTTCGCCTTCTGCGCCTTCCGCAGCTTCCATGATCGCTTCGGTCAGGGTGGGGTGGGCATGAACATTGCGGGCGATCTCGCGCGTGGTGAGCTCGAAGCGCTGTGCCAGGGTCAGCTCGGGCAGCAGTTCGGATACATCCGGTCCAATCATCTGCGCACCGAGGATCTCGCCATATTTCTTGTCGCTGACGATTTTCACAAAGCCGGCGTAGTCACCCAAACCCAGGGCTTTGCCGTTGGCCTGGAAGGGGAACTCACCGACGGAGACCTCATAGCCCTTTTCCTTGGCTTGGGCTTCAGTGTAGCCGAAGGATGCGGTCTGCGGATGGCAGTAGGTCGCCCGAGGCATCATGTCATAATCGAGGGTGACCGTCTCCACGCCGGCAATATTCTCCGCGGCAATCACTCCCATCGCCTGGGCCACATGCGCCAAAAGCAGCTTGCCAGTCACATCACCAACAGCCCAAATGCCTTTGACATTGGTGGCCATGCGTTCGTTAATTTCGATATTACCCCGGTCGCTCAGCTTCACACCGACCTCCTGCAGGCCGAAGCCCTGGCTGTTGGGTTTGAACCCGATCGCTACAAGGGTCAGATCAGCTTCGATGGTTTCTTCACCGTCCTTCGTCTCGACGCTGACCTTCGTTCCCTTTTTGGTGGTCTCCACACCCTTGACCTTGGATCCGGTCATCACGTTGATGCCGCGCTTCTTGTAGGCTTTTTCGAGCTCCTTGGCGACAGCTTCGTCTTCAAGGGGGAGGAGCGTATCCAGCATTTCGATGATGGTCACCTCGACGCCGTAGGCGTTCCA
>Ga0114946_10002567_pt1 | contig 12456 bp, 13 predicted proteins | sample WalLakDeSediment_FD_88676 | JGI IMG/M metagenome (GOLD analysis project Ga0114946, IMG submission 88676) | Lake sediment microbial communities from Walker lake, Nevada to study Microbial Dark Matter (Phase II) - Walker Lake 11/02/13 Deep Sediment | ecosystem: Environmental > Aquatic >...
AGGCGAGGTCGGAGCATCATCGGCGGCGTCCGGCGGACCCCGGCTCCCCTGCCACCGGAGACCAGGGAGCCGTAGACCCCGGAGCCGACCCCGGAGCCGACCCCGGAGCCGGAGACCGTGGAGCCGCCGGGCGCCCGGCATGGGAGGCGGCGTCGGCCGGGGGGCGGTCCCGAGGGCGCCTGGACCTGGAATCGGTGGCGGACCTCAGCGAGTAGGCGAGGAACCGGCTGCCGGGGACGTGGGGGGGGCAGCGGCCGCGGAGCCCACCTCGGCAATGTGGACCAGGGCGTCTCCCCGGTTCACGTTGGGTTGGCGCGTCATGCCGATGATGATTCCCGTGGTGGAAGCGTTCACCGTGAGCCTCCGGTCCCCGAAGGCATCCTTGATCACCCCCAGGTGCTGGCCCCTCCGGACCTCCTGACCGGGCTCGACGTCGAGTCGAACCAGTCCGCTCCGGCCTGCCCGCACCCACCGGGTACTCCGCGATTCCCGGGGAAGAGCGGGGGCAGGACCCGGGGACCCCCCCCGCATCCCCAGGGCCTGGAGGACGCGGAGGACGCCGCGGGTTCCCATCTCGATAGGGTCCCGGTTGAAGCGTCGAGCCTCTCCGCCCTCGTAGACCAGGACCCGGGATCCCAGCCCGGAGGCGGCGGCTCGGAGGGAGCCGTCGCGGAGGGTGGCGTGGATCATCACCGGAGCCCCGAAGGCGGTGGCGAGCCGACGGGTCTCCGGGTCATCCAGATCGGCCCGGATCTGGGGAAGGTTGGTTCGGTCGCCTGACCCCGTATGGAGGTCGATCCCCACGTCCCCTTTCCGGATGACCTCCGTGAGGAGAAGGTGAGCCAGGCGGGCGGCCTGGGACCCCCTGGCCGACCCCGGAAAGGATCGGTTCAGATCCCGGCGGTCGGGGAGGTAGCGGGACTCGGTAATGAACCCGTGCACGTTCACGATGGGCACCGCCAGGAGAATGCCGGCCATGTGCCGCGGCGAGACCTCGGCCAGAACCTGGCGGATGATCTCCACGCCGTTCAGCTCGTCGCCGTGGATGGCCGCCGTGAGCCAGACCCTGGGGCCGGCACGTCGACCGTGGAGCACTTCCAGGGGGATGCCCAGCGGGCTTCCCGTGGCGAGTCGGGCCGCCGGGAGCTCCACGCGGCCCCGTTCCCCCGGGGGGATGACGAGCCCCGCGACCTCCAGGTCGTCCATGTGTTCCGGGTGGCTCACGCGCCCACGCGGTCGGGGCGGTTGCCCCGCGGAGCGTTGGCTTCGATGAACTCGATGATCTTCCCCGCCACGTCGATTCCAGTGGCCTTCTCCACGCCTTCCAGACCCGGAGACGAGTTCACTTCCAGGACCAGAGGACCCCGGTTGGAGCGTAGCATGTCGACGCCGCACACGTGCAGACCCAGGGCCTTCGCCGCCCTCACCGCCGTGCGTCGCTCGTCCGGCGTGAGCTTCGCCTTGTCCGCCGTGCCCCCCTGGTGGAGGTTGGCCCGGAACTCTCCCGGGGCCGCGTGCCGCTCCATGGCTGCCACCACCTTCCCTCCGATGACGATCACGCGGAGGTCGTCGCCACCTGCCTCCCGGATGAACTCCTGGACGAGGATGTTGGCATCGAGCTGCCGGAAGGCGCCGATCACGCTCTCGGCCGCCTTGCGGGTTTCCGCCAGCACCACCCCTACTCCCTGGGTCCCCTCCAGGAGCTTGATGATCACCGGTGTGCCGCCAACCCGGTCGATCAGCCCCCGGGAATGTCGGGCATCGTGGGCGAAGGTGGTGGCGGGGAGATCGACCCCCGATCGGGCCAGAAGCTGCTGGGCCCTGAGCTTGTCCCGGGAGCGGGTGATGGACTGGGAGTCGTTGGTGGCAAAGACCCCCATCATCTCGAACTGCCGGACCAGGGCCGCGCCGTAGAAGGTGTAGGAGGCGCCGATGCGGGGGACCACGGCATCGAAGTCCAGCGACTCCTCCTTGGCATTCCGGTCGGCCACGAGGTCATGGTAGACAACCCCGGGGTTGGGGTTGGAGATGTCCATGTAGCAGCGCAGGTAGTTGATCACCCGCATGTCGTGGTTTCGGGCTTCACCGGCCTCGATGAGGCGACGGGTGGAGTAGAGAGACGCCTTGCGGGAAAGAACTCCGATTCGCATGGCTCAGGTCCTTGGTGGGGGCGAAAGAGGGGAGGGGGAGGAGAAGGGTGGGGAGCCGTCCTCTTCGGCCGGCGCTCCGTCGTGGGGAGCGCCATTGAGGTAGGAGGCGCCGGGGTGGACCAGGAATCGGTTCTGTAGCGCCGTTCGACCCAGGAGCATTCGGAACCCCATCTGGTCTCGGCGCGTCAGGGTGACCTCCGTGGTGAAATCCGTGGTTCCCAGGGCGAGCCGGAGGCGAACCACGGGCCGTTCCTCTTCGCTCCCGCTGGACGATCGGACGCTGCGCTCGTCCACCTGGAGGGCCTCCACCCGGAAGGCCCCCGCGCGGGTGCGTTGCCGTGGGAGGACGGTGAACCGGAGCCAGGGGGTTCCCTCCCGTCGGAGGGGCTCGATGTTCTCGGCATGCAGGGCCGAGGTTCGGGCTCCCGTATCCACCTTTACCTTCAGGCGGGTGGGGGAGTGGTCCGGCAGCCCGATCCATTCCCTCCAGCCCACCAGCGGAAGTGGGAGAGGGAGCGGGAGCGAGGGCCGGGCGGGCGGGGATGCACCCCGGAGGCGGCGTTCCACCGCAGCGGAGCGTCCGCAGGACCGGCATACCAGGACCACGCGGTCCCGAACATACGCCACGTCGCGACGGGGGGGCACCGAGGTCGGGTCCAGGGCCACCTGGCACTGGGGGCATTCCGGGACGATCCCTGCGGCCCAGGCCTCCCGGATGCCGGCGGCGTCCTCGCGCCCGAATCCTCCCCTCGACGGGGGACCACCTGCCTTCGTTGCCATGGAATCGCCCGGGGGACTCGTCGAAGGTGAAGGATGAACCGCTCCACCCTCCTGGCCCGCGAACTCGCGGGAGCCTCGCCCGCCATGGTGCGCCTTCGCAAGCGCATGGAGCGGATCGCCGGGACGTCGGTTTCGGTCCTGATCACGGGAGAGACGGGCACCGGCAAGACCACGGCAGCCCGGGTCCTCCACGCCATGAGTCAAAGGGCACGGGCGCCGCTGGTCAAGGTCAACTGCTCGGGCATCCCCGAAACCCTCTTCGAAAGCGAGCTGTTCGGGCATGAGAAGGGTGCGTTCACCGGGGCCGTATCGCGTCGGCGGGGTCTGATGCCCGGAGCCGACGGAGGCTCCCTCTTCCTGGACGAAATCGGGGACCTGAGTCTCGCCGGCCAGGCCAAGCTCCTGACGGCGCTGGACGAGGGCGAGGTCCGCCCGGTCGGGAGTGAGACCGCCGAGCGGGTGGATGCGAGGATCCTCACGGCCACATCCCGCGATCTGGACGAGGCCATCCGGACCGGCGCGTTTCGGGCCGATCTCTTCCACCGGATTGCCGTGGTTCGAGCCCATCTCCCTCCGCTGCGGGAGCGCCGGGAGGATCTGCCGCTCCTCGTCCGGACCTACCTCCGCCGGTTGGCGGCGCGCCACGGGCTCCCGATTCCCGTGGTGAGCCGGGAAGCATGGAGCTTTCTCGAGGCGCGTCCATGGCCCGGGAATGTCCGGGAACTCGCTCACCTTCTGGAGGCGGCCCTCGTGCTGGGGGGAGGGACCGAAGAGCTGCGCCAGGCAGACCTGGAAGACGTAGTCCCGGAACGGAGCCGGGGCGCGGCCGGGTCATGTCCGGCACCAGCGGCAACCCCGGGACCCCCGGCAACCCCAGCGCCCCCGACGCCCCCAGCGCCCCCGGCGCCCCCGACGCCCCCAGCGTCCCCAGCGCCCCCGACGCCCTTTTCACCCGCGCCCCCCACCCCGGTCGGCGGGAGCCGGTACTCGACCTTCGGAAGCGAGGAGGACGAGCGAGCCCGGATCCACGGGGCGCTGGAGACCTGCCATGGAAATCGGACCCGTGCCGCTCGCCTTCTGGGGATGTCCCGGAACACGCTCCGGGACCGACTTCGCCGCTACTTCCCGGAGGACGGCGGGACCTGAGCCTTCTGGCGCGCCATTCTCCTTCGCCCCCAGGCCGCAAGGCTCAGGAATCCCGCGATATGGAGCCCCCACACGGCGGCGCCCATCCCGAAGCCGGGACCCCTGACCCCCCCAGCCCAGGAACGCAGGTCCAGCATGAAATCGGCCGGGGGAAGGAAGTGGATGACCGGAAGTGGCGGTGCGGACACGACGTCGGTGACCACGAGGAGCTGGACGGCCAGGCCCGGGAGGAGGAGCACCAGGGTCGTCAGCTCGAAAAGGGGGATCCGCCAGCTTCGGAGTGCCGCGCCGAGTGCGAGGGCATAGGCCAGGATCGAACCCACCGTGAGGAGTTCGCCCACCCCAGGAATCTCGGGGATCCCCAGGCCGTTTCCGTGGAGTCCTCCGGTGGCCACACCCTCCCCGTGGTCAGACAGCCATCGGGACCGCCCCCGGGACAGCGCCTGGGCCAGCCATCCGGCGAGACTGCCTCCCAGGAGCCCCGCCACCATTCCCCCCGTGAGCGCGGCCGGCAGCCCGCGGGGCAGGAGTGCCCGGAGCGTGAACAGGCCAAGGAGCAGGGTGGCCCCCAGGGGACCCACGCTCCCGGCCATCGGGCCGATCCACCCTGGCATCATCCGGATTCCGGAAGGGGGGGGGTGGCTCCCGCGGGCGAGAGGGTGCGCCGTTCCAGATGGACCCCCTCCGCACTGTCCCAGGCCACGAGGAGTTCATCCCCCTCCACCCAGCTGGATTCCGGAAGTCCCGTCCAGAGGGTGGCCATGGAGCCATCGGATCGCAGGAGGACCAGTTCGCGCGATGTCATGCCGGAGAGCCTTCGGAACACGATTCCTTCCGGATGGGAGAACACCCGATCCATGACCGGCAGCCATTCCATGGCATCCAGAACCTGTGCCACCCGCTCGGGGGCCGGAGGACGGTTCATGCGTCCCACAAGTTCCTCCAGGCTGAATCGGACGCCCACCCACTCGGGGAGGCAGAGGACCGGGGGCTCTCCGGTAGCCGGCACGGCCTCCAGACGCGTCAGACATGGACGCGAGGAGCCCCCTGCCCAGAAGCCTCCCGGTCCGGGGGCTCCCACCGCCGTCTCGGGGATCAGGCTTCTCGGACGGAGGGGGCGAAGTTCACCCTGCACCCTGTGGCCCGTGCCATCGGGATCCAGTCGGGCGACCACCGGTCCCGATGAGGGAACGGGGAGATGCCGCAGGCACGTCCCCAGCAGGAGCACGGTGCCCTCCATCGCCTCGGCCAGGCCGCTTGCCGCGAACGCATCGCATCCCTCTACCCGCACGTGATCGCGTCGCAGGAAGTCTCCCGTGGGTGCAAATACGTGAATGACGGGAGACCCCGCCGCATCGAGGACCAGGAGGGAATCGCCCCGGAACCCCAGGGCCGTGGGGGCTTCGAACTCTCCCGGGGCTCCGCCGCGCCCCCCGAAGCTGAGGACGGTCTGCATCTCCCCGTCCAGGAGGTGGACGCGTCGGGCTCGCCGGTCCAGGACCCACCACCCCGCCTCTCCCCGGCGGGCGTCGCCGACATGGAGGAGTCCCGGCGTCACCGCCGGAAGGATCGATGGCGGAGTGGGGTCCACCGCCTCCACGAGCCGGTCCGGGCGTTCGCCCTTCCGGGAGGTGGGGAGGAGGCGCCAGGCCAGAATGATCCCGGCCATGAGGACCACCAGGCCGACCGCGAGAACGACCGCAGTCCGGAAAGGCGGGGTACCGAAACGCATCGCGTCAGGGGAAGACGGCATGGGGATCTCCGGGAAGTGAGGGGTGAGGTGCGGGGAGAGGTGAGTGAGGAGTCAGGCCGCCGAAGCGGGATCCGGCCGGCGCATGCTCGGGAGCCAGGACGGCCACGGGCCTTTGAAAGAGAATCGGGAAACGTGGTCCCCTGCCATGGCAAATGGGGACGCTCCTGGCCGAGTTCTCCACACGTCCGGTGGACGCCCCGAGCCCCCGGGAGCCGATCCTGCGCTCCCGGGGGTGTCTTGGTCTCGGCCGGACCGCTTCAACCTCCCGGTCCGGAGGAGCGGCCATCAGGGGCGCGCCGGTCAGAGGCGCGCGGCCAGATGTGAGCGCTCAGAGGTGCGCGCTCAGAGGTGCGTCGCTCAGAGGAGCTTTGGAAGGGCCTCCCCGATGCAGACCGCAGCGTCCCAGACGAAGAAGGCATCGCACGCCCGCTCCAGGAGCCAGGAGTCGAAGTCCTCCACGCAGGCCCGTCGCGAATCCAGGGCGTCCAACAGGCACTTCCCCATCTCTTCGGTGGCGGTGCAGTCCCGCGGTTCACCCTCCAGCGTGGCGGCGACACAGGTTTCCTGTGCCTCCACCGGCACCGCCGGCGCTGCGAAGGAGAGTCCACCCGCGAGGAGGAGCACCCCAAGGGTCCAGGAGAGCAGCTTCATGACAACCTCCGATGTTCGGAGTCCAGGTGGGTTCGGCAGGAGTGCCGGAACCCGCGGAGCCGGGGTGCCCAAAACCGGTCAGAACCGGTCAATCGACCCCCTGTGCTCCGCTCGCCCTGGAGTAGATTCAGGGTCTGGACCGTCCGAGAGAGGGCGGGCGGCACCATGGCTGCACCGGTCCGGCGCGGCTGGCGGGAACCGCCTTTCGGCGGGGGCCACGAAACCCGGGAGCTACGGAGTCCGTAGGGCAGGACGAGTCTGATCGATGACCTGCCGAGCTTCCGGAGGCCTCCCATGCGTACCTTTCTTTACCTGCTGATCGTCGGGGTGGCGATCCTTCTTTCCCTCAAGACCCTGGGGGTCCTGGTCGCTCTGCTGCTCCCTCTCTTGGTCGTGGGACTGGTTCTGGCCCTCCCCTTGGCGGTGGTGTGCCTTCTGGGGTGGGCCGTCTTCGCCTTTTCCCGGGGGATGTGCCGCGACCCCGCAGCTGCGGATACCTGACCAGCGGCCTGTGAGAGATACGGTAACTCCTTTCCGCACTGAGGGTTGGTGGGGTGGTCGCGGGGGGCGGAAAGGAAGCGATGCCCGGGGGCGCACGTCCCCGGGCATCGTTCGCTTCCTGCCAGGTTGGAGCGGGAATCAAGCAACGGCGCGGTTTTCCGGCCGTTCCCCTACTTGACGTCCAACTTGGGCGTCTGTACCCTTGATTCGGCTTTCGGCATGCTCCGTGGAACTCCTGCGCGAGGCCGGAAGGACCTCGGCGCCGCCGGATCTTCCATTTGGTCCGGCACGCCCGCACGGGTTCGGACGGTCGACACCTCCGGGGCCGCCCGACCTCCATACCATCACCTTGAAGGAGTGAGCCTGATGAACAAGTCTGAGCTCGTGGATGCCCTCGCCAGCGCGACCGGCATGTCCAAGACCGATGCCGGCAAGGCCATCGACGCCATCTTTGGCACCGACGGCGGGATCATCGCCTCGGCCCTGAAGGACGGGGGGCGCGTCCAGATCACGGGTTTCGGCACCTTCGAGACCAAGAGCCGCAAGGCTCGGACCGGCCGTAACCCCCGCACCGGCGAGACCATCAAGATCAAGGCCTCGAAGACCCCCGGGTTCCGCTCCGGAAAGGGCCTGAAGGACGCGGTTCAGTAAGACGTCCTCGACGTCTGCCACATGCGCAAAGGGCCACGCTTCCAGATGGAAGCGTGGCCCTTTTGCCGTTCCGGCGTGGGATCTCCGAGGCCGGAGGCCGTCCCGTACGCGCCCCCGGAGCGTCAGCTTCCCGAGGAGGGGCCTCCCTTCGGGCGACCCGCGCCGCCGCGACCGGAGCTGCCGCGATCCGGCCCGGAGCGTCCGGTGCCGCCGCTCCCTCGTCCGGGCCCCCCCCGTCCCGCCGGACCCCGGGGTGGTCCGCCCCGGGACGGCCCGCTTCGCGGCGCTCCGCCTCGCCCCTTGTCGGGAGAGGGCGGTCCCTCGCCGCCCCGTCCCGCCTGGCGGTCATAGTCGGCGCGCACGCTCCGCCCCTTGATCGTGATGCCATTCATGGCCCGGATGATCTCCGCTGCCACGGGTTCGTCGACTTCCACCCGGGAGAAGGTGTCGCGGACGTCGATGCGGCCGATCCGCTCCCCCTTGATGCCGGTCTCGCCGGTGATGGCGCCGAGGAGCTCGCCTGGACCGATCCCGTCACGGCTCCCCACGGAAAGGAAGAGCCGTACGAAGGCGGTCGGCGCTCCCGGGGCGGCGCCGGCACCCTCCGGTGAATCCCCCGGCCTTCCATCCTGGCCGGACGCGGGCAGCTTCCCGCGCTGGCGCAGAAGGTAGGCCAGCGCGGCGGCCACCTCGGAAGCGCCCCAGCGCTCGACGGCCGACTCCATCAGGAGATGGTACGGGTCCAGGTCAGCGCCCTCGATGACTCCGGCCAGCTCGGTCGCGAAGCGGGCCGCCGGATGCTCCCTCTCCGCCGGAACGGGGAAGGGCTGGAGCTGGTAGCCCGCCTGCCGCGTGATGCGTCGCAGGTGGGCCACTTCGCGGGACCGAGCGAGGATGACGCCGCCGATTCCGCCGCCATGGCGCCGGTCCAGCTCGTCGGCGTCCGGCGGAGCATCCACCGAAACGACGATTACGCCGGCATCCGGCGTCAGCGTGTCACCGAGGCCCCGCCGTGCCTCCATCCCGTCGGTGGCGAGCCAGACGGGGACGTCCGGATCTCCGGGCTCGCCGGCCCCGTAGCCGTGAAGGGTCAGCAGGTCACCCAGGTCGGCGGCCCGGTCCTCGCTCCGGAAGAAGAGAAGGAGATGCCGGGCCCCCTCCTCCAGGAGATCGCCCACCAGGTGGGGAAGCTCCAGGGCTTCCTCCTGCTCCAGGGTCCGGGTGCGGAGCGTCCCCCGCTGGACCGGAGCCTCCTCGGTTCCGTCGGTGCGACCGGCGTCGCTGGGTAGAAAGATGGCCCGCGAGAGCTGGGCATCCACGAACGCGCGCACGACCGGCGTCACGGGTTCGGAGACCACGACGCGCTGCACCGTCTCGGCCTCCAGTGCATCGAGGATCCGCTCTGTCGCCTCCCGCTGGCCGGCATCCTCCAGCAGCGCCGCAGCGCCGGCGATGACCACCGCCTGAACGCCGTCGGTGGCCACGTCCGTTGAGGCCATGGCGACCGCCAGATCGTCCGGGGTGGAGACGAGGACGTCAGCATGCCCGGGAAGGGCGTAGGGCCCCCTGAGGGCGGCTACCCGGTGGTCGGTGGATGCCGCCATCCGGCTCATGGCGCGTGCGGTATCCAGGGCGATGGCGCGGGATGGCACCAGCACCAGGAGCGCCGGTCCTCCGGTGGCGGGCTCGAGGCCGTCCAGCAGAGGAGCCGCCCACGCCACGAGAACGCCGGCCCCCGGCCCCCCTCGCACCAGGGCGCTGTTCCCTTTCCGCAGGGCCGGGATCGTGTCGAGCTGGAGGGCCGTGGGATGCTCGATCCCCTCGGCGGCCAGCCCTTCCACCAGCTCGGGCCGGAGCCCGAGATCTTCAAAGCTTGCCATGGATCACCACGTTCTGGGGGTCGCCCGCGCCGGGGCCGCCCACGTCATAGGGCTCATAGGGGAGATAGTTCAGAAACTTCTGCACTTCGTAATCCATCCTGGACGTCCGAAGCCGGTCCGTCTGGGCCGTGACTTCGGTGTACAGGGCGTGGGGATGGGCATGGAGCGTCAACGTCCCTTCCTTTCCGGTCCATGTCGCGCCGTGGGCCGAACTCTTGGAGCGCGAAAGCCCGATCCGCTCCGGGAGGATGTCGACCGCCATGGCCAGGACCTCGGCCGGCGAGAGTGCCGTCTTGCGAACATAACCTGCCATCTTCCCATCCCCTTCGTTTGAGTTCTTGCGATCGTCGGTGTGCGTTCGGCCCGGCTATGTCGATGACCGCTCCCCGGAAGGAGCGGAGTCCCCGGAATCCGCCTCCCGGGAAGCGTTCAGGAGTCGGGCCAGGGCTTCCCTCAGGGCCGGCGCACCATGGTAGCCCTCGATCCTCGGAGCCGCCCCGGACGGAGCAGGCTGGAGGGTGGGGACACCCCGAACGCCACTGGCCAGGAGCTCGGCCCGTTCTTCCTCCACCGCCTCCCGGAACCGGTCCACGCCCAGGACTGTCCGGGTTTCGGACGGTTCGAGTCCCGCTTCCCGGGCCACCTCCACCAGCACGTCCACCCGACCCAGGTCCCTTCCTTCGCGGAAGTGGGCCCGGAAGAGGGCTCGATGAACCGCCGGGAAAATCCCATGCTCCCGGGCGTGGAAGCCCAGCTCGTGAGCCTTCCGGGTGCGGGGAGCCAGGGCGGGAATCCGGAACGGAAGCCCCAGTTCCCGGGCCTCCGCCTCGTGATCCTCCACGAGTCGACGCCATGCGGGGTCGTTCGGATCGAGGGGCGCCTGCTCCGGCGGCCGGAATTCCAGCGGTCTCCATCGCACCGCCTCCGGCTCCACGCCGAACCCGAGCCTTCCTGCCTCCATGAGCCCCATGACGAGGTAGGAACCCGGGTCCACGTAGTCGAACACGATCTCCAGTTTCGGAGGATTCACGACCGGGAACTCCGCGGAGGCCAGCCTGGTGACTCGTGGGGGGACCGCCCCGGGTGAGCCGCCCAGGCTGAGCCTGGTTGAACCCGGGCAGGCACTCGGAATGGGCACATCCCTGAAACATGCCCTGAAGCAGGGGGTCCGATCAACTCCCCCCGGGTCCGGGGCCGGGGGGGGCGGACCCGGGCGTGCCTTGCTGTCGGCCGTGGGGCGGCGGCATATTGACCGCCTCAAGCCCCGCCCAGCATCCAATTCGTCGTCTTCCTTCCTCGCCTCCCCCCCTCCGGGAATGGCCATCATGAGCTTCAGCGCCAACATCTCGCAGCTTCGTCCCTCTGCCACCATCGCCGTCAGTACGCTGGCGAAGAAATTGCGAGCCGAAGGTCGGGACATCGTGGACCTGAGCGCGGGGGAGCCGGATTTTCCGACGCCGGCCTGGATTTCGGAGGCCGCCATCGAGGGCATTCGAGGGGGGCACACCCGCTACACGCCGGCGCCGGGGCTTCCTGAACTGCGCCGGGCCGTAGCCCGCTGGGTCGGGGAGTCGGCGCACCCGGGATGGGCGCTCGAGGCCGAGTCTGTGGTGGTCACCGCCGGCGCGAAGCAGGCACTGTTCAACGCCTGCTTCGCTCTTTTCGGTCCGGGAGACGAGGTCCTCATCGCCGCGCCCTACTGGACCAGCTACCCCGAGATCGTGGGGCTGGCTCGGGCGACGCCTGTCTTCGTAGCCGGTGCCGAGGACCGGGACTTCCGCCTGACCGCCGAGGATCTGGAGCGGGTCCGCACCCCGCAAACCCGGGGGCTCATCCTCTGCACGCCCTCGAACCCCACCGGCGCCGTCTACTCCATCGACGAACTGCGGGCCGTGGCCACCTGGGCGCGGGACCATGACGTGGTGCTGATCTCGGACGAGATCTACCGCAACATCTATTTTTCGGATGTGGAGGGAGCCACCGCCCCCGGACTTCTCTCGCTGGAGCCGGAAGCCGTGGGTCCCTGGGTGCTGGTGGACGGGGTTTCCAAGGCGTTTGCCATGACCGGGTGGCGGATCGGGTACTCGCTGACCACTCCCGAAGTGGCGAAGAAGCTCACCGCCCTTCAGAGCCACACCACCTCGAACGCGGCCACGCCCTCCCAGATGGCGGCGCTGGAGGCTCTCTCCCGGAGCGACCGGGCCACCGCCGAGATCCAGACCATGGTCCGGGCGTTCCGCCGCCGGAGGGACCTGGTGAGCGGGCTCTTCCGAAAGCACCTCCCCCATCTGCCGGTGGTGGAGCCCCAGGGAGCGTTCTACCTCTTCGTGCGGGTTGACGGGGAGTTCTCCGAGGCGGTGCCCGATTCCGGGGCCTGGTGCGCCCGGGTCCTGGAGGAGACGGGGGTGGCCATGGTTCCCGGGGCCGCCTTTGGCGATGACCGCTATGCCCGCCTGAGCTACGCCACCTCCGACGATGTCCTGGAGGAGGCGGTCCGCCGCCTGGCCGCCCGCTCCAGGGAGGGGTAGGTCCCGGAGACCCTGCCGGGGTCAGCCGCCGGCCGGGTCCAGGCTCCGCGCCACCTCGTCCAGAAGCGATCGGCAGGTCCGCTCCACCATGGCGTGGACGACCTCGAACCCGTCGGGCCCTCCGTAATAGGGGTCCGGGACGTCGGCCGCCCCCGTGACCTCGGGGTCGTAATCCCGGAAGAGGCGAAGGAGGCCGGTCGGGTCCTCTGCCCTCCCACCGAAGAGGTCCGTGAGGTCGGAGAGGTTGGCCCGGTCCATGGCGAGGATCAGGTCGAAGCGTGTCGCATCCCCGGGCCTGACCTGTCGGGCCCGGCTCTCCAGGCGGATGCCGTGCCGCGCCGCAACCTCGGTGGAGCGTGGATCCGGAGGGTTCCCCACGTGCCAGGCCCCGGTGCCTGCCGAGTCGATGTGAAGCC
>Ga0114946_10002568_pt1 | contig 12455 bp, 11 predicted proteins | sample WalLakDeSediment_FD_88676 | JGI IMG/M metagenome (GOLD analysis project Ga0114946, IMG submission 88676) | Lake sediment microbial communities from Walker lake, Nevada to study Microbial Dark Matter (Phase II) - Walker Lake 11/02/13 Deep Sediment | ecosystem: Environmental > Aquatic >...
CCTCTTCGCTACCAGTGTTCTGCAGGATAAGCCGATAGGCGACCCAGTCGCCTTCCTCGTAGTTCTTGCCGAGGTTGCCCGTAGTCCAGCCAGAGTATCGGTTGTAACCCTCGAAGAAGTTGACCTTGATGCCCGTGCCGGGCTCTGCCAGCGCCACAGAGACCTCATCGGCGGCAGGCGCCATCATCAGCGCGCTTGCCTCCGGGACTTCGATCTCCTCGAACGGCGCAGCCTCTTCTTCCTCGGCTGCAGCCTTTACTTCTTCTTCTTCTGGAGCAGCATCACTCTCCACAGGAGCTTCAGCGGGAGAGGCCGCCCCTGAAGACTCCTCGCCTTCGCCGGATGCCATCATGCTCTCGATGGCTTCCGGATTGTTCTCCTCGGCAAATGACACGGGCACCGCACCTGCGATGCCCGTGAACATCACGACGACAACCAAGGTGAGGTACGTCGTGAACAGCCGGGAGAGCAGCGGCCTGCGCCGTAGCGTTCGTGCCATATCGCTCATCCCCTCATCTTCCGGACGCCCCAAACCCCGTGGGACCGGTCGATGAGAGAACGCAAAGACCGGCTCGTCTTTGACGGGCCGGTCTCACCACTGGCTCCCCGCCGACGTATCGGTGACCGAACGCGTGTCGACGGATCAATACCTCCCGAAAGGCGCCCGACGCACGGTCGGGCCCACGTATGGGTTTGTGAATGGACGTCATGTCCGGCTACCTAGAACGACTATACCCGCGATAAGGGGCTCCTCGGGCATGAAACCCGTCCTCCATAGGTATGAGTATGGTACGAGCACTCATGACAGAGCCCCGACGGGGAGAACCCCGCCGGGGCCCCTCATCGCACCAAGCCCGCAGGGCGGTAGCCGGAGTGCGGGCCGGGCGATCCTGATGGCCGGCCGGATGGCCCGATGAACACCATCGGCGTCCGGCTTCGGCCGTGCCGACATGACACCACGCTCGGGCCACGGCCGCAACTCTCTATCTGCGCGGTATACAGGTAGCCCGAACGAAGACCCGGCAGAACACGGCCGGCCTACCCGCGTATCGAAATGGGGACTTCTCCACGATTCCGAAATGGAGAAACCCCTGTTCGCAGCGCTTGCTTGAAGAAGAAGTCTGCCCCCGTGCCCCTTTCGTCGACGTCGCAACGTCAGGGAGCCGGCATCGTATGACGCCGACGCGCAGAACAGCCTGCCAGACTCGTCAGGGCCGGTCTCACCCTCGGCTCCCCGCCGAGACCCCTGGTGACCGATGGACCCCGGCGGATGTCTGCCTCCCCGGAGTCACGCGCGCTCGAAAATACCCCTTTGTCGAATATACCCGCCATACGGGCACCCGTGCGCAGCGCAGCATCATCCATCGGTATGAGAACGGCTCAGAAGTGCGCAGGCTCAGCTCTTGGATGCCGTCCCGTTCTTGCGCTTCCGCATGCGTGGCCGACACGACTTCACCAGCGCGTTCGTCAGGACCTCGTCCATGTTCGAGACCGGAATGATGGTCAGCTCATCACGCACGTGCACCGGCATCAGTTCCAGGTCTCGCACGTTCTCCTTCGGGATGAGCACGGTAGAGAGGCCCGCGCGGTGAGCCGCCAGCATCTTCTCCTTCAGGCCGCCGATGGGCAACACACGTCCACGCAGCGTGATCTCGCCTGTCATCGCAATGTCGCGGCGGACCGGACATCCCGTCAGGACCGAGGCGAGCGCGGTCGCCATCGTGATGCCCGCCGAAGGCCCGTCCTTGGGTATAGCGGCAGCCGGAACGTGGATATGCATGTCGTACTTTTCCGCGAAGTCCGGCTCGATCTCGAGCTCGGCGGTCCGGGTCCGGATGTAGGAGACCGCGGCTTGTGCGGACTCCTTCATGACATCGCCGAGATGACCGGTGAGCGTGAGTCCGCCCTTGCCCGGCATCTTCGTCGCCTCGATGGTGATGACGTCGCCGCCAACCTCGGTCCAGACCAGCCCGGTGGCTGCTCCGACCTCGTCGCGCTCCTCGGCAAGCCCAAAGGAGAACTTCGGCGGACCGAGGTACTTGTGTACGGTGCGCACGGTGACCCTGGTCTTCGTCTTCTTGCCCTCGACCACCTTGCGCGCGACCTGCCTGCAGACCATCGCGATCGTCCGCTCGAGATTTCGCACCCCGGCTTCCCGCGTGTAGCGGCGGATAATCTCCTGTAGCGCGTCCTCGGAGAACTCGAGCTTGCCCCTCGTGAGCCCGTGCTCCTTGAGCTGCTTGGGGACGAGGTACTGCTCGGCGATGTGCACCTTCTCGTCCTCGGTGTATCCCGGGAAGTGGATGACCTCCATGCGGTCGCGCAGAGCGGGCGGGATGGGATCGAGCAAGTTCGCAGTCGTGATGAACATGACGTTCGAGAGGTCGAAGGGAGCCTCCAGGTAGTGGTCCTGGAACGCGAAGTTCTGCTCCGGGTCGAGCACCTCGAGCAGCGCCGAGGTCGGGTCTCCACGGAAGTCCATGCCGACCTTATCGACCTCGTCCATCATGAAGACCGGGTTATTCTTCCCGGCCTGGCTGATCGACTGGATGATGCGCCCGGGCAGCGCGCCTACGTAGGTGCGACGGTGACCGCGGATCTCGGCCTCATCGCGCACGCCGCCAAGTGACATCCTGATGAACTCACGGCCGAGCGAGCGCGCGATGGATTTCCCGATCGACGTCTTGCCCACGCCCGGAGGCCCGACGAAGCAGAGGATCGGCCCCCGCATCTGGTCGGTCAGCTTGTGGACCGCCAGATACTCGAGCACGCGTTCCTTGACCTTCTCCAGACCGTAGTGGTCCTCGTCGAGGATGTTCTGTGCATCGACAAGGTCGAGCTTCTCCTCCGACTCTGCGTTCCACGGCAGTCCGATGAGCCAGTCCAGATAGGTGCGGATGACACTCGTCTCCGCGGCAGCCGGCGGCATCTTCTCCAGACGGCCGAGTTCCTTCAGCGCCTTCTCCTCAACCGGCTCGGGCATGCTCGCCTCGGCGATCTTCTCCTTGTACTCGTCGATCTCGGCCTGGACCTCGTCGAGGTGCCCGAGCTCCTGTTGGATGGCCTTGAGCTGCTCGCGGAGGAAGTACTCCCGCTGCGTCTTGGTCATCTGGTCCTTCACGCGGTTCTGGATCTTGGAGCCCAGTTCGAGCAGCTCGATCTCTTTGCGCAGGAACGTGCTCGCGCGCTCGAGACGTGCGAACGGCTCGAGCGCCTCAAGGATCTCCTGTTTCTCCTCAACCTTGAGGTTGAGGTGGAAGGCTACGAAGTCAGCCAGTCGCCCCGGCTCCTCGATGGAGGAGGCCGCCATCTGCACTTCCTGCGGGATCGGTTTGCCGAGCTCGGAAGCCCGCCCGAAGTCGTGGACGAGAGCGCGCATCAGCGCCTCGGTCTCGATGTCGACCTCTTCGGACTCCTCGATAGGCTCGATGCGTACGAGGTAGTACGGATCGGTCTGCACGAACTCGACGATACGCATGCGCTGCTGACCCTCGACGAGCGCCTTGGCGGTGCCGTCGGGCAGCTTGAGCTCCTGCATGATCGAGGCGACGCAGCCGATCTCGTAGATGTCCCCGGGACCGGGATCCTGGATCTCAGCCTCCCTCTGGGTGACGAGCGCGACGAGGTGGTCCTCCCTCATCGACTCCTCGAGCGCGTTGATCGAGCGCTCACGGCCCACAAACAGGGGTACGACCAGGTTCGGAAAGAGTATGAGGTCTCTGAGTGGAATCAGAGGAAGCACATCGGGTATGGCATGAACGTCGCTTTGCTGAGACATCGCGGCGTGGTTCCTTTCGTCGTCTCCGTGCGATAATCATTCTGCCCCAATCTTCTGCACCATACACGACACGCCGACCGACTCCTCGCAGCTAGGTGTCGAGACCGGAACGATGGAGCGTAGTTGAAGCCCACCGCACACCGGGTGGAGTGGCCCACCGGCCGCCAGACCCTGACCATCATTCTCGCCATCTGCGTCCTTGCCGGCATCGCGCTCCCGGCTGGTGGCGTTTCAGCAGCACCCTCCGTGGAGCTGGAGCCGCTGAACACACAACCCGACGGGGTCACGATAGACACCGGACCGCTATCGGTTCCCTCGAACGGCTCGTTCACGATCGGTGTGGGAGTCGAGGTTCCCGAGCCGACGCCCTACCTGGAGATCCGGTTACAGATCCACCGGCCGAGCGGACGCCTTCTCTTCCAGCGCACGGAGGTACGGACCGAGGTCGAGACCGGGACCGTCGACGTCGAGTTCAGCCGCGAGCTGGCCGACCTGGGGCTGCAACCCGACGCCTACCCGTACGAGGTCCGGGTGCGGATGCAGGCCGACGACGTTATCGAGAAGGTCGCGACCGGATTCCTCCTGGTGCATGCATCCGAACCCGAGGTGACTCCGGTTGCCCTCGCAGTCCGAATCTCCTCGACCCCGCGCTTCGACCCCCAGGGGAACCTGGTGAGCGACCCGTCGCGCTCGACGGCGGCTCTCGAGCAGGCCGAGGCTCTCGCACGGGCCGTGCTAGAGGACCCGACACTGCGCCTTACCCTGGCGATCGCACCGGTGACGATAGATGAGTGGTCACGGATATCCCAGGGCTTCATGCTCTCCGAGACCGACGAGGGCCTTGTCGAGGTCGCCGCTGGTGAGCCCGGCCCGGTCAGGTACGCGGCTGCTCTGGATGCGCTTCGTGATGCGGTCGCCACCGGACGCCTCGAGCTGCTCGACGTACCCTACGCGGACCCGGACATCGCCGCGCTCGCCGCCACCGAACGCCTCGGCGATCTCATCGCTCACTACTCTCTCGGGCTGTCGACATACCTCGCCGCCCTGGAGAGCACACCCTCGGCAGGCACGGCCGTGGCAGCGGATGCCGTTCCCGAGCCCGCGTTCGACATGCTCGAGGAGCGCAATATCCGGTTCGTGCTCATCGAACCTCAGCTGCCCGAAACGGAGCAAGAGGATGAGGAGATCGCGGGGGGAGCCTACTCGATCGACGGCTCCACGGTGGACGCCCTTGTCCTGGACAGCAGGATAGACGAAGCGCTTGACAACGGGGCGGCATCCGCCGGCGCGTTGCTCGCATTCCGGCACGCGATCTCCGGCGACGTGGCCATGCCCATCGTCACGATGACCGATCTCGGCCCCGGGCGGACCGGCTCGGTCCAATCCGTGGTCGAGCTGGCCGCGCTCATGAACGAAGCCGTGTGGGCACAGCTGGTGACCGCCTCGCAGGCGGCCGATACGCCGGCATCAGACGTGTACGAGGCTCCCGCGACCCTCGAAGTCACCTCCGCGGCTCCCGCGGGATACTGGGAGGAGGCTGCCGAGGCAAGACGGTATGCCGCCGCCCTCGAGTATGCCGCCGGTGCTGACGACCCCGAAGTGCGGCTTGTGACCGAGGCCTCGCTAGTCGCACAGAGCGCCCGCTGGGCAGGCGCCGATGGAAGCTGGAGCATGGCCGACCGCGGGCGGGCATTCGCGTCCACGGCTGAACGCATCTCCCACAGCATCCTCGACACGATCGAGCTGACTACCAAGGACGTGACTCTCGCCGGCCCCCGGGGAGAGGTCCCGATCAGCATCGTGAACGGATCGACCAAGGACCTTGAAGTGGAACTCCGGGTCCGAGCGGACGATATGCGGATCACCAGCAAGAGCGAGGAGATCGTCACGCTCAGGCCGCAGGAGAACTTCCACACGGTGGCTGTCGATCTTCGTGCGGCACTCGCGGACACCCTCGTCGTCGAGTTGTGGGCCGGCGAGGTGATGCTCGCCTCGGGCAGCAGCGTGGTGCGAGCATCCTATCTCGACCGCCTCGCGATAGTCGCAGGGGTCATTGTCATACTCCTCGGCCTGCTCCTCTACATACGAAAGCGCGTTCGGGCTGCCGATGCTGGTAACATGCCGAGGCAGACAGATGAAACGTCCGGAGAAGGAACGACGTCATGAAGAGAGTCCTCATCATCGCGCTCGTCATCGCACTTGCCGTGACCTTCGTACACGACCTGGGCGCGTACGTCAGTGCGAGGCGCGCGGTGGTAGAAGGGGCCCGCGATGCCGCTGACGTGGCGGCGGGACTGGCCTCCACCGGGCGAGACGCTGCCGCACGTGCTGCCGCAGACAAGGCCCTCGAACGAGGTGTGACCGTGTACCTCTACGATCAGGACGGCACACGCGTCGAAGTCTGGGCGAAGATCGAAGTAGAGGGTACGTGGGTCTACGCGCCCGTCACAGGGTTCATCGAGGGCAGACCTGCCGGGCAGCTGCCCGTGCTGGAGTACTTCGCATCGACCCCGATCAGGTGAAGAACTGGAGAACCGCCCCCCGATGAAGACCATCGTGCTCGACACCAATGTGCTGCTCGCGGATCCGCAGTCGCTGCTGGCATTCCGCGACGCCGAGGTGGTCATACCCGAGACCGTTCTCGGCGAGCTGGATAAGCTGAAGACATCGCGGGTCGACCCCGACCTGCGATTCAGAGGACGCGAGGTATCCCGTATACTCTTCGAGCTCTCCGAGCAGGGCAGCCTCATCGAGGGGGTCGACCTGCCCGACGGGGGACGGCTCCGCGTCGTACCGCTCGACAGCGAGCTGAGCATGCCCGACGGCCTGACCACTCGCAATGCGGACGATCGCATCCTCGCCGTGGCGTTCCAGCTGTGCCATTCGGGCAGGTGCGCCGATGGCCTGACCATGGTGACCAACGACCTCAACATGTTGCTGAAGGCGCAGACCTACGGGCTCGACGTCGAACGATACGCCGACGGCCCGGACGGCGGTTTCGCGAAGCGCTACATAATCCGGCCGTTCCAGCGCTATCGGGTTCCCCTCGGGATCCTGGGAACGTCGCTTGCGGTCTTCGCCGCCATCATCTTCATCACGATCTGGGGGCCGGGCGCGCGCGACGGAGCGCCCACGGCCGTGCCTGTGGAGTTCCGAGACCAGCTGCCGGTGGCGCAGCAACGGATACTCGACTACCTGACCATCCTTGAGCGCGATGAGACGAACCTCGACACCCGGCTTTCACTTGCGAACCTGTACTACGAGCTCCGCCTCAGCACCGGAGACGTCCGGTATTCGTCTCTCGCGATCCGCCACTACGAACGTTATCTGGAGCTGCGTCCCGAGTCCTCAGACGTGCGAGCGGACCTCGCCGCCTCGTACTTCTACGGAGGCCAGACGGACCGCGCCATCCAGGAGGCGACCCGCATCCTCGAGCAGGACCCGGATCATGTGCAGGCGACATTCAACCTTGGGGTATTCTACTGGCGCGGCCGGCAGGACTTCGCTGCGGCCGCCACCCAATTCGCGAGGGTGATCGAGCTTACCGCCGACGGCGACGAGCAGGCCCAATCTATCAACCAGGAGGCCAGGGCGGCCCTCGAACAGGTGCGTCAGGAGGCCGCGGACGCCGGCCAACCACTTCCCGAGGGAGGGACGTTCTAGCATGCAGACCATCGACATCGCCATCGTCGGCGGCGGCCCCGCTGGCCTGACCGCCGCACTGTACGCCTCCCGCGCCCGGGCCAGCACCGTCGTCTTCGAACGCGGTATCCCGGGCGGACAGATCGTCACCACCGACTGGATCGAGAACTACCCTGGCTTCCCGAAGGGGCTCTCGGGCCAGGAGCTCGGCGATCTCATGCTAGAGCAGGCCGAGGAGTTCGGCGCCGAGGTCAGACCCTTCACGAACATCACCTCGATCCGCGCGGAGGACCTCGACTTCGTCGTGACGACCGAGGATGGCGATGAGTATCTGGCGCGCGCGGTCATCATCGCAACGGGCGCGGTTCCCAAGAAGCTCGGTGTGCCCGGCGAGGCCGACTACACCGGCAGGGGCGTCTCGTGGTGTGCCACGTGCGACGGCGCCCTCTACAAGGACAAGACGGTCTGCGTGGTGGGTGGCGGTGACGCGGCAGTCGAGGAGGCACTCTTCCTCACCAAGTTCGCGAGCAAGGTTCATATCATCCACCGTCGTGACGAACTGCGTGCCACCAAGTGCATCCAGGAGCGCTGTTTCGAGAACGAGAAGATCGAGATGCAGTGGAGCCGGGTCGTTTCTGCGATCGAAGGCAACGGTTCGAAGGTGACCGGTGCGCTGCTCCACTCCACGTCCGGGGCGGAGGATCTGCTGCTCCCCGTCGACGGTGTCTTCATCTTCGTGGGCGTCGATCCGGTAAACGAGGTCGGCCTAGACCTTGTCGACCTGAACGAGAACGGGTACATCAAGATAGACCACGACGGTCGTACGTCGTGGCCGGGGCTCTACGCGGCCGGTGATGTCACCGACTCAGATCTCAAGCAGGTCATCACCGCAGCCGCCAAGGGTGCTTCGGCGGCGTTCGAGGCACTGCGCTTCATCGATGAGAAGGTCTGCGCCATCTAGGCGCACCACGGAAGGAGACGAAGGATGAGCGATGCGTTGATCCAGGTCACTGATGCCGGATTCGAGAGCGACGTGGTGAAGTCCGACAAGCCGGTCGTGCTCGACTTCTGGGCGCCGTGGTGCGGTCCATGCCGCATGATGGAGCCGGTCCTCAAGGAACTCGCCGAGGAGTACGGCGACAAGATCGTGGTCGGGAAGCTAAACGTCGACGAGAACCCCGCGACCGCGCAGAAGTACGAGATCCTCTCCATCCCCACGCTTCTCATCTTCAGCGGTGGCGAGGTGGCGAAGAAACTCGTCGGAGCCATGCCTAAGAAGCGGCTCGTCGAAGAACTCGCACCCTGGGTCGGCTAGGTAGCCGCTCACCCCGTGCCGGCTGCCAGGCATCACCGGTGGCCGGCCGGGTGTTTTCCCTTTCACGCACATCGAAGGTGAGGTAGATCGCCATCTGTGAGACCGGAGTCCACACCGGACAACTCAAACTGATGATCGCCCAGGTCGACGATTCGCTCGCAATGGCCCAGCAGTGGCTGGAGCAGATCCACCACCTGGCGGACCACGCCGAGGAGCCCGACGGCAGTGCGCTTGTCGCGCAGGCGACCGTCCTGCTCGGCGAGGCGCGCGCAAAGCTGCGGTCCTCCACCGAGCTCATCGGCAGCGGACCGGGCAAAGCCAGCGTCGAACGCGTCTAGTCTCGTCGGCTGCTCCGCCCGGAACACACCGGGCATCCCTGCATGCCAAGCGGGCGCTCCAGGCCGCTGCGCGCAAGCAACTCGTCGTCGGTGAACACCGTGCGCGTCGGTCCGTCCGCGGTTATCGTCCCGTCGCTCATGACGATCGTGCGCTCGCAGAGTTCGAGTGCGAGATCGAGGTCGTGCGTCGCGATGATCTTCGTGTGATCGAACGTAGCAAGCAACTCGATCAACCGACGTCGCGCGCGCGGATCCAGGTTCGAGGAGGGCTCGTCCATCACGAGCGCGCTCGGACACATGGCGAGCACCGTCGCGATCGAGACCGCACGCTTCTCCCCGCCCGACAGACGGTAGGGCGGGCGCTCCTTCAGATGCAACGCCCCCACCCGGTCCAAAGCGTCGTCCACGCGCGCCGTGACCTCCGCGTCCGGAAGGCCCAGATTCAGCGGACCGAACCCGACGTCCTCCCCGACGCTCGGCATGAAGAGCTGGTCGTCGGGGTCCTGGAACACCATCCCCACCGTCCGCCGTATGTCACGCAGTGTCGACTTGGTGACCGGCACGTCGCCGACCCGGACCTCGCCCTCGGCCGGTACCAGGAAGCCCATCAGCTGCATCAGCAGCGTGGACTTGCCCGCGCCGTTCGCGCCCACGAGTGCGATCGACTCACCGTGCCCGACCGAGAAGGAGACCCCCTTCAGCGCCGGCGTGCCGTCCGGATAGTGGTAGTGCACACCGGAGACGTCGATCGAATGGTGGCTCATCCCATCACCCCTGTGACCAGACTCCCGAGCGCGAGCGGAACGTTCACGAGGCGGAAGAACACGAACGCGGCGGACCACCCCAGCATGAAGATCGTGTCTCGCGTGCCGAAGTGCAGCGTTCCCAGCATCCGCACCTCACCGTCGAACGCCCGCGCAAGCATCGCCTCGTAGACACGTTGCGCACGCGCATACGTCCTGAGCAGCAGATGACCGAGGATCTGCGTGTAGACACCGAGCCCCATGCCGCGCCCGCCGAACGAACGAAGTGCACGCGCACGCGCCATGCGCATCGTCTCCCCGCCCAGAACGAATATGTACCGGTAGAGCAGGAGGAGTTGCGTCACGAGCACGTCGGGCAGCCCCATCCTGCCGAGCGCGAGACACACTCCGGCGAAGCTCGTAGTTGCGATGAGGACAAGCGCCGCGATGGTGGTCAGGAAGAACCGGACGAGGATCGAGAGGTAGGAGACCCAGCCACCCGAGATACTCACGCCGCCGATCGTGACGAGCACCTCGGTGTCCAGAAGCGGGTTGAAGATGCCGACCACCACAGCGAAGGGGGCGACGGCGAGCAGCTTGCGCAGCAGGAACCCGAGGGGCAGGTCGGCCTCGGCCGCCAGCGCCACCGGGAACACCACGAACGGCAGCATCGGCAGCAACTCATACGGCCCGAAGGAGACCACGGATACGAGGAACACGAGGGTCGTCAGAACCTTGGCGCGGGGGTCGAGTCGATGAACCGGCGTGTCCTTGTAGGACAAACGGTCGAGCCTGCCGAGATCGTAGAGTCCCTCCTCCAGCGCAGACATGCCACCGGCCCCTCAGTCGAGTCCCTGACCAGTGGTGGTCGCCACGAACTTACCGTGCTTGACTCCCTTGGTGCCGATGAGTTCCGCGGCGATACGCCCGATGCTGTGAGGCGCACCGCGGAGTACGAGCACCTCCAGGCAGTGGTGGTGATCGAGGTGAACGTGGAGCGTGGAGACGATCTCTTCATGGTGTGAGTGCTGCTGGGCGGTGAGCCGATCGGAAAGGTCGGAAGCGTGGTGATCGTAGACGAGGGTCACCGTCCCTACCGCCTCGCCCTCGTCTGACTTCCACTGCTCTTCGACGAGTGCAGCCCGCATGAGGTCCCGCACCGCCTCTGAACGGTTCACGTAACCCCTCTCGGCTATGAGCGTGTCGAACTTGTCGAGCAAGCGCTCTTCAGCCGAAACCCCGAACCGGACGACTCCCGACACGACGGACTCCCTCCATGCGGGGCTCGTGCTATGAACACGAGCCGGTCGTGCTACGTACTGTGCTGCGGCGCATGTCTTCGTGTGAATCCGGCGTTCGCTCTTGACTCGGACACCGGTTCATCACTACGGTCATAGACATGGTAGCACGCTTCTGCGACTGGTAGCACGCCACGACGAACCCGCCCACCCGGGTTCCGCTGAACGGAGGAACCGCGATGCACATGTCGGATGCCCTTCTTACCCCTGCGGTAGGCGGCGTCATATGGGGCGCAACGGCGGTAACCACCGTCTACTGCGCCAAGAAGGTGCGTGAGAATCTCGACGACAGCAAAGTCCCACTCATGGGCGTGGCCGGTGCGTTCGTGTTCGCGGCCCAGATGCTCAACTTCGCCATCCCGGGAACCGGTTCTAGCGGCCACATAGGGGGTGGGCTGTTGCTCACCGCGCTCCTCGGCCCTCACGCAGCGTTCCTTGTCATCGCCTCCGTACTCGGAGTGCAGGCGCTCTTCTTCGCCGACGGGGGCCTCATCGCGCTCGGGGCCAACATCTTCAACCTCGGCTTCTTCCCCGCGTTCGTAGCGTTTCCTCTCATCTACCTGCCCATCGTCGGGAAGAACCCCACCAAGGCAAGGATCGTCGCCGGGAGCGTCCTCGGCGCCGTCGTTGCCCTGCTCCTTGGCGCGACGGCTGTGGTTCTGCAGACGACTATGTCCGGGATCTCCGAGCTGCCGTTCGCCGCGTTCATGCTGATGATGATGCCGATCCATCTTGCCATCGGCATCGTCGAAGGACTCGTCACGGCCGGGGTGCTTCTCTTCGTGAATCGCGCGCAGCCCGAGATCCTCGAACGCTCGGCGGCGGGCCGCTCGCTCGGCGGCCTGTCGATCAAGCCCGTCGTCACCGCCCTGCTCGTGGGCGCTCTCGTCCTGGGTGGCGCGATCGCGTGGTTCGCCTCGGGGAATCCTGACGGACTGGAGTGGTCGATCGAACGGGTGGCCGGTACCGACGAGATCGAGGGTGCCACTGCTGCCGCCCATGAGAGTGCGGGAGCGATACAGGAGCGCACCAGCTTCCTCCCCGACTACGCCTTCCCCGCGGGCCAGGAGGAGGCCGCCGGCGGTGATGAGGCGTGGCCCGCGGTGGACCTCGGCACGACGACCGCTGGCATCGTAGGGGCAGGCATCACCCTAGCTGCGGCAGCACTTATCGGGTTCGCACTCAGGCGGCGCTCCGCCCCGGGTACTGCCCCCTCCCCCTAGGAGGCCCCCCGCGTCCCGCACAGGACTGTCCGGGGGGTCGCTGCTACAATGCCGGTGTGGCGAAACACCAGCATAACAAGGGCAGACCCCCTGGAGCGCTCGACAGCGCGGCGCCGGA
>Ga0114946_10002569_pt1 | contig 12453 bp, 7 predicted proteins | sample WalLakDeSediment_FD_88676 | JGI IMG/M metagenome (GOLD analysis project Ga0114946, IMG submission 88676) | Lake sediment microbial communities from Walker lake, Nevada to study Microbial Dark Matter (Phase II) - Walker Lake 11/02/13 Deep Sediment | ecosystem: Environmental > Aquatic > Freshwater...
CCCACGATTGCCTCAAGGATGTCATAATCGGTGACCATGCCGGTGATCCCTCCGAACTCATCGATCACCACTGCCAGGTGGACGCCGCTGTTCTGAATGGCATCCAGGGCTTTAAGTGCGGCCATGTTTTCAGGGACGTAGATCGGGTCTTTGATGAAATTTTTTAGGTCAAAACCAGGATCGGTCGGAGAATGCCCCAGCAGGTCACGGGTTTGGATATAGCCGATAATACGATCCAGGTCACCATCGGCCACCGGGATGCGGGAATGTGACGTCTCTAAGATTTGTCTCCAGGCTTCATCACTGGGGGAATTGATGTCCATCCACACCATTTCCAAGCGAGGGGTCATCAGAGCTTCCACCCGGCGGTCTCCAAAACGAAAGACGCCCGAAAACATCTCTTGCTCAGCCTCTTCAATTAATCCAATATCACGACCCTCTTCAATATAACCTTTAATTTCCTCTGTTGTAATTGTCGGACCTTTGTCTGTGTTGATCCGAAACAGCTTTAACCCGAAATTTGTTGAAGCACCCAATAACTTGGTTAAAGGTCTAAATATTTTTGTTAAGCTGCGAATGATTGGTGATAATCCAATCACAATATTTTCAGGTTTGCTAACTGCCATACGTTTTGGAATTAATTCACCCAGTACAATTGAAAAGTAGGTAATGATGGTCACAACTGCAATTAACGAGAGAATTCCTGCGTAATTAGCTAACCAGGGAATTTTACTGATCTGTCCAGCCAATGGGTTTGCTAAGGTAGCACCCCCAATACCCCCAGCCAGTGTATCAATCAGCGTGATCATAATTTGAACAGTCGAAAGATATTGTTGGTTTGGATCTTTTAATAATTCGAGTGCAACATTAGCACCGTGTACACCATCCTCAGCGCGCGCATGCAGCCGCATCCTTTTTGCCGCCACCATGGCTATTTCGTACATCGCAAAAATAGCATTGAAAAAGAATAAAATCAATATGATTATTATGTTAAAATAAAAGGGCATCAGTTGTATCTGGGCTTTCAATTATGTTGATAAAATCTTAGAACGAACCAGTTTATCATCCATGTTTTGAAAAATAAACCTCAAAGCTGTTTCCGTTTTTTAATGAAATAATGTAACTACTCAGGCAGCCCTGTTGCTGAAAGGTGGAAGGGTGTGGTGTGGCGGCTTCGCCGCCACACCACACCCCCCTAATCCCTCGCGTGCTGAGTAGTTATGAATAATTATATGCTAAAACACCCATGAATATTGAAATATCCTGTTTCAGCCTTATTTCAAATGCATAATGGGCATCAAAATAAAAATAAAATCCAGGTGTCTGGATGGATTATCAGCGGAAGAATGATTATGTTGCCGGAGAAATGGATTGGTTGTCAACGACCAACATGAATACCTTGAGCTTGTCGATATAACCTCATGCAAGTTTAAGTGTTTCAACAAGGCCATTGGTGATTATTAATAAATTTTGAGAGTTAACCTTCATTAAAATATTGTCCGATCCTGCAGATGCCCAAACATGCTCATACTGCAACAAATCGGCATCCATGACCACCATGTCCGCACCTATTACCCCGATTGGCGGCACGGCCCCAACCGGGTAGCCGGTCAAGTCAAGGACGGTTTTTGGTTTGGCAGGTTGAACTTCCTCATCCACAACCTGGTTTAATATTTTGGTGTCTGCCCGATTCTTTCCGGAAACCAAAACCAACAAGAGCTCTCCGGAAGCCTGTTTTTGAAAAACCAGCGATTTGACAATCGCGCCCAACGGGCAGCCGAGTAAATCCGCCGCCTGGCTGGCCTGGCGTGCGGGCGTGTCGAAAATACGCAGCTCATACGGGACATCATTTTCAATGAGGATCTGCAGAACAGATTGGACGCCGGGGGGATATTGATCTAAATCGTTACTGGTCAATGGGAACCCTCTCTTAAGGAACCGTCGAGTACTTTCACCATTTGCTGAAAACCGGTTCCGAGATGTTTTTTGCGATGTGGGGGTTCAAGGTGCTTGACTTTGACCTCAAACCCCTGTGCTTCGTAGAACCGGCAAGCAGCTTGTTTATCAATTTCGACGATCAATGCTAGCCTCTGATAGCCAGCCTCTTTCGCTTTTTCTTCGACGTAAGCCAGCACTTGGGCACCAATACCCTGGCCGCGTGTCTCTTTTTTGATGGCGATATTACTGAGCAGGAAATCATCTGGAGCGGCTTCCTTAATAAACATTGTTGGTAACCCGCGCAGGAGGACTTTCAATTTATCAGTAAACTTGTGCTGCCTAAGGATCACGCTTAGCAAACCCCTATCCAACCTGGGAAGCTCCTCGGCAGGATAGGCAATGAACATCCCCATGATGGTCTCATCTTGAATGACCATCTCAGTGAACTGGTAGCTGAAGCGATGGTTTTCTATAACGAATAATTTTGAAAGGATTTCCTTGGCACGACGTTCATCTCCCAAACCAAAGATATATGTCGCCATGCGTGGAAAGGTGTCGAAAATGAGCCGGCTTGCTATTTGGGCATCTGAGGGTTGTGCAGGTCGGTAGGTGATTGTCCCTTGGTGCTCTTCTTCTTTATTAGCCATCGTATTTCCTTTTTGGAATCAGGTGACCAGGTGATCGGGGAGATGATCGACTTTGTTCATATAGGCCAACATCACACGACCCTCCGACGCGATATCCACGCGGCTGATACCGCAGTTGTTCATTAAGAACCAGTAACGTTCAGCCTGGATATCGAAAAAGGCAGTCAGAATGCGGGCAAAGATACCGCCATGCATAACAATTCCAACGCGGTCATCCGTGCCGCCATGTTCAGCGATCAGGCGTTCGGTGATGGCCTTGGCCCGCAGGGAATATTGCTCGCGGTCTTCTTTTTCCCGGTTGTACCAGCCGTCTTCAGGCAGGTCATCCGGTAATACCAACTGGGGAAATTGAGACTGGAAGAAAGACCGGCCGGGGCCCGGCTGACCGATAAAGACCGGTTCTCCATCCACCATCTCGACGTCAAAGAGACCACCGGTCTCATGGAGTTCGGGCCAGGCAACCAGGGGCAGGTTGGTGTCTTGTGCGATCGCCAAACCTGTCCGAACGGCACGCACCATCAAACTGCAATAGAGATGGGTCAGGCCAAAACCAGACCTGTTTTGGGGGTCAAATCCTGAGGGGACGAAGGGTTGAGCAAGGGCTTTTCCCACCAAATGTGCTTGTTCTTCGCCAATCGGGGTCAGATCAGGGTCCGTAATTCGTTCGATCAGGTAGTCATCGTGATCATTTTGATCGAGGATCACATTATTGGTTGATTGTCCATGTCGGATGAAATAAAGCTGTGCCAAAAGTTATGCCTCCATTAGGTGATGGATGTCTCTGAGCCGTTCAATCTGCGCAGAGATATTCGAACGCCCGCCGGGGGACCTGCCGAAATGGTCCGGAAAGTCTGACCGTCCGCTCAGGGCAGCCAAGCAGGCCTGAACGTTATCCTTTAATGCTTGCGGGTCGTAGCCGCCTTCCAAAACGAACAGGATCTGTCCCTGGCAAAATGCTTCCGCCAAATCGATCAGCATTTTGGTGATTTGGAAATAACCGCTGGTATCCAGTGTGAGGGTCGTCAATGGGTCAGAAAAGTGCGCGTCATAGCCTGCAGATACCAAGAGCATCTCTGCCCCAAAATCGCGTAACCAGGGGGCAATCACCTGTTGGAACAGGTTCAGAAAAGCCGTGGTGTCTGAAAAAGCGGGCAAGGGGATGTTGATGATTCGGCCGCGGGCATGGGCGGCTGACTCCAAACTACCGCTGCCGGGATATAAATGCATCTCATGGGTTGATAAATATCCCACCTCCGGGGTTTGCCAAAAGGCCGTTTCAGTACCGTTGCCATGGTGCGCATCAAAATCAATGATGGCCACCCGGTTGATTCCGCTGGCAACCGCATCCGCAGCTGCGATGGCGACATTGTTAAGCAGGCAAAACCCCATCGGCCGGTTCGGCTCAGCGTGATGCCCAGGGGGACGCACGATAGCAAAGCCGCGTCCCCGCCCTTCGCTAAGGATGCGCCGGCTGACCGCCAGCGTGGCACCAGCTGCACTGAGGGCAGCCTGGTAACTATTTTCAGTGACATAAGAGGGAGATGGCTCAAATTCGTGCGGTCCCCGCTGGCAGGCTTCCTTGATAAAATCCAGCGTCCCCTTGGGATGAATGAGCATGATCTCCGCTTCAGTGGCAGGTTTGTAATCCAACCAAACCATCTCTGGGTAGGGGGGAGCACTCAGCCATTCCCGCATGGGTGCAAGCCGCTGAGGGGATTCGGGGTGCCCGGGGTAGGTGTGCCCCGGTGCATCATGAAAGGTACAGTAGACATTGAGGTTGTTTTGTTTCATCATTTTTTCAAAGGGTTAGTATACCGCAAGAAGGCCCAGTGTGTGCTTTGCGATATCTTCTATGACTGGAGCGTTTACCCTCCTATCACAAGAACCAATCAGTTTTCATTGCTTTTTCTGAAGACAAGTGCCTCATGGTGGGAAATCTCCACAGAACGTTGCCGGTGGTTCGGTAAATGCTGACCCATTAATCCTGACATTTGTTTTCTGGGAAAACTGATGATTGGTTAAACTTATTGATCAGTTCGTGTTAAACTGATGTTGCAATTTATTGGAGGATACGGGATTTACAGATCACCACTCCTATTTTTCCCTTTTTAGAATGACCAGGGTGATGTCATCGAGCCGGGGTGCGTCTCCGGTAAAACTGAGTACATTTTTGAGAATGGCATTGCGATAGGATTCCGCCTCCAATCTAAAGTTTGTTTTGAGGCTGCTGATGAATTGTCCCCCCTCGTAATAATCTCCGGACAAGTTTTGGGCTTCGGTAATGCCATCCGTATAAAGAATGAGGGTGTCTCCAGGATGAAACTCAATTTGTTTGGTTTCCCATGTTGAATCGGGGAAGATGCCGACCAGGGCTCCGGTCTTTTCCAACGGCGTGACGGCTAATTGGCCCTGGCTTTCCGTAATAAAATAAGGTGGATTATGCCCGGCGTTGATGTAGGTGAACTGCCCGGTTTTGGGGACTAGCACCCCCAGGAACAAGGTCAAGAAGATCCCGTTGGGTGTGTCGTTCAGTAAGCGGCGGTTGACTTCTGCCAGGGCCTGTTCCATGGGGAGTTGTGCTTCAACAACATAGGTTCGCAAGAGCGATCGGCTCATGGCCATGTAGAGGGCAGCACCGGCGCCCTTATCGGCCACATCAGCGATTACGATGCCCAAACGGTTTTCGTCCAGGTGATAGTAATCATAAAAGTCGCCTGACATTTCCCTGGCAGACAGCAGCACCCCGGATATCTGGAAGTTCTCGATAAGCGGTGAAACAGTTGGAATAAAGGAGTGCTGAATTCGACCTGCCTCAGCAAGCTCGAGGGTTAGTTTTTTATGGGCCAGCACCTGGGCACGGGAGATGTTTCTGACCTGGCGTAGTTTTTCAATCGCAAGGTTTGCATAATACTCAATGTTCAGGTCATTGAAAGTGATGCGGGCTTCCCTGAAAGCGGTTTGCGCCAGTTCAATGTCTTCTGGGTCCTTGCATTGCAGGTAAGCTGAACCCAACTCAAGCTTGGTGCGTGCCTCCCACCACTTGGCTTCCTGCTGGTTGAACTTTTCAATGCATTCTGTGTAATAGGCGATCGCCTGGCCGTGGTTTCCTCTTGCCAGTTCCAGACGGGCCTTCGTCAGGGTGATATATTCGCGGGCGGGGCGATGTAAAGTGGTTAAGGAAGGTTGTATATTATATTTTGAGAGCTGCCATAAATTGTGGATGTAGGATTCAATTTGATCATATTTTTCTTGAGCATGTTTGACTGCTTTTTCTGATTCTGCAAAATCACCCTGGATGGCATAAAGCGTACTGAACAGGCAGTGGACCGCAGCAATGGTTTGAAAGGGAATGTCCTGCCCTAATTCGAGGGCGTTGTTTAAATCGTTTATTACACCCACAATATCGATGTCGAATGGTTTTTCTCCATCTAGAAGATATTGTTCGATTGAGATATCAACCAGCGCACGGATACCTTCTAATACGCGAGCATAATCCTCAACTGCACGGCTTTCTTCAATCAGGGTCGTTAGTATTTCAGCAGCTTTTACAAAATTTGCCTTAACCCGGTGATAGCCGCTTTCCACAAAAAGCTGATTCAACTTATTACGGTCATATGGGTTTGGATAATCATCAAGGATATGCCGCATCTCGGCAAAGGATTTTTCGATTCCATCAAACTCGCCCAACCAGAGAGAACAAGCGATGACCCCCTGATTCACCATGATGGTATTTATTGATAAGGATGATTTCTCAGACAGGGCAGCGGATTTTAGCGAATACTTGCGTGCATTTCGAAAATTAACCAGGGATTGGTTGATTGAGGATAAATTGTTATACGCCCTCGCCCCAGAGCCGTAGAGATGATGGTTCTCGCTGATTTTAATGGCCTGTTTTAGGAATTTGACAGATTGGTCAAAATCAATTGAGGGAAGGATTGCAAGGGTAGTGAGTGCTTCAACCTGAACATCATAAGCATTTAAATGTTCTGCCATCGCTAATGCTTTTTCTGCGTAATCCTTGGCTTCAGCATGCCTCATATTAAATGCATAAGCACGACCAGTTTCATGAATTAAATAGGCAATTTCTGTGCTTTCAGGTGCTCCCTGAACCGCTTTAAGCCCTTCGAGACAGATGTCAAGACTTTTTCTACGATCCTCGAGGCTTAGCCCGCCCCAGGTTGAGCGCGCCATGTGAGCATAAATGCGTGCTAATTGGTCTAAGTTTCCCAATTCTTGATGAAGTGGAAGCGCTTTTTCCCAGGCTTGAACAGCTTCGGTATGTCGTGATTGGTTGGCTAGTGATAACCCAAGGTCTTGATAGAGTTGAGCGAGGGTTTGTTTATCTTTGGTTATGTTAATTGCCTGGGTGAGACAGGACTCGGCCTCAATGCTGGCATATGCGTCCAGTGCAATTTGACCAGCTAGGCGTAAATATTGGAGTGCTTTTTGGGGATGGTGCCCTTGGATAAAATGGTGTGCCAATTGTGAAGCGATTTTTTCGGTTTGATCGGTGTAATGATTTTCTAGTTTTGTACCCACCAGATGATGTATTTTTATCTTTTCTTTTTCATCCATGCTTGTGTAAACGGCATGATGTAATAAGACATGCCTGAATTGATAAATCAGTTCAGGCTTAACTTGTTCAACCTGGACCAGATCGGCAATTTCGAGTTTGTTTAACTGCTCAAGTGGTTGAAGCATGTAAGCATCATCCTGGAGGATCACCTCTAGGACCTTGTATGGAAAACTTCGACCGATCACACTGGCAATTCGCAATGCTAATCGGGCATCAGGATCGAGATGATCCAAACGGGCTGCTAAAAGCGCTTGAAGACTGTCCGGTATCTGACCAATATCAATGCTGCCTTTTTCTGTGGTTCCCTGGTTGGTGATGTCGTCTTTGATAAGCATCCGAGCTAATTCTTCGATAAAAAATGGATTTCCTTCGGATTTCTCAAGGATGGCTTGGGTGATTTCGGCAGTCACGTTTTTAAACCCGGTCAATTGATGGATAAGCGATAGACTTTCGTCATCCTTCAGCTTTTTAAGATTTATTTCGATGCAACGATGGTCCATCAGGCCTCGTGCGGCTGAAATCAGATGCCATCCATTGGATTTCCGCTCTTCTCTTGATACCAGGCAGAGCAATATTGGAAAGCTGCGGATGAGCGGGAGCATCTCAGCCAGCAGGTTGATTGAGGAGCGGTCTGCCCATTGCAGGTCTTCCAAAACGATGATTAATGGCTGTTTTTTTGCCAAATTGCTCAACAATGTTTTCAGTGTGTTTGTGTATTGATTTTGTAGATCCTGGGCAGAAAGCTGTTGGATGATTTTTTCTTTATCATCCACGAAGGTATCATCCAACAAATGTGCGAGGACTAAGCCTTGCATTTCAGACAAAAGCGAATGCTGCTCAACCATACATGTTTTGATGTATGCATGGTCGATCTTTGGATGGTCGGGTGTGAGGTTGTGAATGATGGCTCTAAACAGGATCTTCAAGAGATTAAAGACCAGATCCTCATCGAATGTTGTGGTTTTGGCGGCGATCCACAGGGGGAAATGATGTTCATGGCTGCTGTGAAAAGTTTCTTTCCACTCCTGAATCAAGCGCGATTTACCAATGCCTGGTTCTCCCAATACAACCACCACCCGTCCTAATCCTGCGAGAACAGTTTCACCAAGCTCAAGCAAGGTCTTCAGTTCAATTTCCCTACCCACAAATAAGGTCTGGGTGGGCAAGTTTATCGGGTCAACGGACGGGCGTTTCAACTTATTTTCCATGGTTTTTTGTGGTCCAAGTGTAAAAAAGCAAGCGGTATTTTGTAATCATCCTTCAACTGAACCCAACAAGATGTGATCATGATTTTTCAATGTGAATCAATGGTTCAATTTGATAATTGGATGTATTTTATCATAATTACGCAAAAAACAAAAGCGGATGTAGCGTATTTTATGAGGGCTTAAACCGTAGGCCTGTGTTTTCTCAGTGGGTCGCCTTTCGTGGTTCATCCGGTTTCTAATTGAGGATGCTTGGGAGATTTTTATATTGACAACCCTAGGCTCCCATCGTATGATTTGATAAGGAATGATATCCACCTGTGGGGCATGGGGTCTCATGCTTAATCAGCAGTTTCCTCGGCTGGACTATCAAGTGGTTTTTAATGGTTAATAACGAAAAAGGAATAACACAGATGACCCAAAATATGCGAAGCATCAAGAAAATCATCCGGGGACGCGCAGCGATGGATGGGGCGGGGGTTCGCCTGGTGCGCCTGTTTGGACGGGATGAAGTCCACGATTTTGACCCCTTCCTGCTGCTAGACGCATTTGATTCCAGCAACCCTGACAATTACATTCGTGGTTTTCCCTGGCATCCGCACCGCGGGATCGAGACAATTACCTACTTGATCAAGGGAGACCTTGAACATGGTGACAGCCTCGGCAACAGCGGCAGCATCCTGGATGGTGATTGCCAATGGATGACGGCTGGCTCAGGCATTATCCACCAAGAGATGCCCCAGCCTGCTGAGCGGCTTTTGGGCTGTCAAATTTGGCTCAACTTACCAGCCCAGGATAAGATGGCCCCACCGGCTTACAATGATATCCTGGATGCCGATGTGCCGGTTATTGAAGAAGGCACAACACGTGTCCATATCATCTCCGGGACTTACCAAGATCACCAAGGTGCCTTTGAAGGCCAATACGTCAGTCCCTTGTACCTGGATGTTGAAATTGAAGTAGGTGCAACGTGGTCCCTGGATACGGAGCCGGATTTTACATTATTCATCTACATCCTGGCGGGTGGGGCCAGCTTTGAGCAACAATCAGAAAAGCTGATTCCAATGAAGAGTGTTGTTCTTTTTACTCAGGGCGAGCAGTTCTGGGTAAAAGCTGGCGATACAGGGGTACGTTTCCTGTTGTGGAGTGCGCCCCCTTTAAATGAGCCGATTGCCTGGGGCGGTCCGATTGTGATGAATACTCCCGAAGAGCTGAACCAGGCGTTTAGAGACCTGCGAGAATATACCTTCTTGAAAGAGTCCGCAAAATAAACTGTACAGAAAAAGCTGGTCTTTTTCTGCTGGCCTATTTTTGAATGAAGGCAGTGGGAACCCTACTGAAATGTTTGGGAGGCCTGTGTCCAGCTGGGTAATGGCGTGGTTTTTGATGCGATAACGAATAGAAAGCGTTGATATGAGCAAGCCCAATCAGTACAACGGCAAATTCAAACCATTATCTAGGTATTTCTTGTTGACGTTTCTGGCATCGCTGCTTTTTGTCAGTGGGTGCACCCCCCAAGAAGTAGAAGCACCAACGCAGCCTGTAATTATCGACGAAGCTGACGTTGAAACGGATCAAACCGATGAATTCATTGAAGCCCGTATGCGGCTGGTCAATCATGCTGTTAGGGCACAGAACCTGGAGGATGAGGATGTAATCCAAGCCCTGGCTGCCGTCCCGCGCCACCGATTTGTCCCTCAAGACATCATGGATCGGGCCTACCTGGATACCGCGCTGCCCATCGGTTACGGCCAGACCATTTCCCAACCCTCATTGGTCGCCTTGATGACCGAATTACTCGACCTTGAACAGGGGGATAAAGTCCTGGAAATCGGCACGGGATCGGGTTACCAGGCCGCGATCCTGGCTGAGCTGGGCTATGTTGATGTGTATTCGATTGAAATCGTGCCGGAACTTTATGCACGTGGCACGGCGGTCCTCAGGGAGCTGGGTTACACCAATGTGAAGACCATGGAAGCCGATGGGTATTACGGTTGGGACGAATATGCGCCGTTTGATGCGATTATCGTCACCGCCGCACCGGACCATTTACCCGCACCACTGGCTGATCAACTGGCTGAGGGGGGGGTGATGGTGATCCCGATCGGACCCCAGGGGTTTACCCAGACGCTGTGGAAGTTCGTCAAAGAGGGTGGTGAATTAACGGCTTACAATATGGGGTATGTCCGGTTTGTGCCCTTTTTAGGTGAGGGTGTCGAGGGGCAGTAGCCTAAGTGCGGGGGTTGCGTATCACACCAAATCAATTATTGAGTGATGCGTAGGGGCGACACATGCGTCATCCATACATAATAGTAATGAAAATTTTGATTAATTCATAACCCATAATCGGGTCATAAACAGGTTTCATTTAATCCATCCATTTTACAACACGATCTTATGTCGTAATTTCCAGAATTAACGTTTTCAGCAATGCATTGGATTTATTACCCTGTTGGAAAGCTGGCTGGATTCAAGCCTTATGAAGCGCTTTTTGCGAAGATATGTAAACCAGCCACGCCAGGGCATAGCAGCCCATCCCAATGGCAAAGGTGGCTGAAAAACCAAAACTTAGGGCCAGCAGCGAAGCCAGGATGGATGCTAAAACCGAGCTGGCGCCATTGACAGCCCAGATCCAGGCCACCATCCAACGGCTGACCGTTCCCGCCTGGGTTGGGGGACTATTTTCTCCCCCAAGGCTGCGCCGCATCCAGGCCAGCCCAGCAGGGAAGGGAATGCCCATCAAGAAGCCTAGCGGCCCCAGGAGCACGATGGTGATGGCTAAGCGGAGAAGCAGGTGCAGGCCAAGGGTGGCTTGAAGGAAGTGCGGCAGCAGGAAGACATAGGCCGTCAGCAGCCCTACCAAACTGAGTAACGCATGGGATAAGGAAAATTTACGGCTGCCGTAGCGGCTCCCCAACCCGGAGAACAGCAAAATGCAGAATAAGATGGCTGCCAGTGCGTAAGCCGGCTGGTCGAGGTAGAGGATAAAGCGCTGGATGAGGGGGATTTCGACCAGCATGAACCCCAGGCCGATCATGCCGAAATAAAGCGGTATGCCTTTTGTCCCAGGTCGAGGACCCTCTCGCTTGAGGAAGGCCACCGGCAATAAGATCATCACCCCTGAGAGGAGCAGCGCCATTAGGAAGATGACGATGATCACCAGGTATCCGGCGCCCCCGAAGGGCTGCCAGGTGATCCCCAGGGTGCGCAGGATGTCGCCCATCTGGGACCATTTAAAAAAATGACTGAAAAAAGGGTGGTCATCGGTGGGTGGCTGTACGTCATAGGGGTGGGCTTGATAAAAATCCCCCCGGGGGTTTGCCTCCAAAAATTGAGTGAACGTCCGGTAGTAGATCGGTTCAGGTAGGATATTGAAGCGGTTGATTTCCGATGCTTCAAGGGAGGGTGCAAAGACCAGGTCGAAGGCTTTTTCACTGGCAAATTGGCGTACAGCCTCCATTTCGGATTGGGTGAAAGCGCCCTTCTTGATCAATATGGTGCCAGTGTTATAGCCGCGCAGGGCCACAATCTGCGCCTGGGGGTCGCAACCCTGCCCCTCCAGGGCGGTCACGGCCAAGGTGAAGATCCGTAGCCATTCGCTGGGGACCTCCTGCAGCCAGCGGGTGATCACCAGCAGCCCGCCAGGCTTCAAACCCGAGATCATGTCGTTAAAAGCTTCCACCGTATAGCGGTAATCCTCGCCCAGGGAATAAGCACCAGAGCCAACCGGTTGGTAGCTGTCTGTCAGGGGGAGGTGGATGATATCATAGCGCCCGGTTGCACCCCGCAGGTAACTGCGTCCGCTGGCAGGTACCCATGTTACGTCATGTCTTTTATAAACCACGCGGGATGCTTCCACTATCAGCGGGTTGCCTTCCACCGCGGTGACCCGTTGCCCCCCCAGGGCCAGGGCAACCAGGATGTCCATGCCGCCGCGCGGTTCGAGGATTAACACGTCTGCGTGCGGTTGGAGGTGATAGGCGATGGCTGCTGGAAGATGGCCGGCAAAGGCGAGTTCAGCATCCGTTGAGGGAATTGCGCTGAGGTTGCCCCCATCAACAAATAGTGCGTCGATGCGCGGCAGCGG
>Ga0114946_10002570_pt1 | contig 12449 bp, 13 predicted proteins | sample WalLakDeSediment_FD_88676 | JGI IMG/M metagenome (GOLD analysis project Ga0114946, IMG submission 88676) | Lake sediment microbial communities from Walker lake, Nevada to study Microbial Dark Matter (Phase II) - Walker Lake 11/02/13 Deep Sediment | ecosystem: Environmental > Aquatic >...
GCGAAGGTGGCGGGCGCGGCGAGCAGGGCGGCGAGGGTCAGACAGGTCGTTCGCATGACTAGTTGGTTTGGCCAGAGATGTAGACGGTGATCTCGCGCAGGTCGTCGCTCGGCGCGACGATCCTGAGCTTGTGGGTCTGGCCGAGGTCGTCTTCGGCGTAGACCACGGCCTCGCCCGCCTCGATCTTCAGCTTCTCGTGGGCGGTGTCACCGACCTCGGCGCTCGACAGCTTTTGAGTCAGGCCCGGGTCGGCGTAAAACCCCGGCTTGGTCCAGCCGTAGGGCAGCCCGTCGAGCAGGTCGTCGGGCGCCACCCAAAACAGGTAGGGCTCGCCGTCGCTGGCCCGGCGGTAGTAAAAGTCCACGGGCCCGCTGTTCTCTTTGTAGTTGCCCAGCAAAAACCCTGCGATCTTCGAGGCCTGGGCCTGGAGGAAGGGCCGAACCGCGGCCTCGGCCTCGGCGCCGGTGATCCCGACGGGGACGCCCTCGAGCGTGAACGCGACGTTGGCCGTGCCCTCGGGGAAGGTCGTGTTCTCGAGGTGGTGGAGGTTGTATTGGGCGATCTCGTTGATCAGCTCCCATACATATTGATTGGGGGGCTCGCTGAACAACGGGACCTTGAACACGGCCCAGCCGCCGGGGGTGCCGTCCATGCCGACCCGGACCATGTCGGTAAAAAGCTTGGTGACGACAGATTGGAGGCTGGTGTACTTCAACAGGCCGGCGTAGCCAATGATGTACTCGAGGTCCCAGCGATCCAAGGTCCAGACCAGGCCGTCGCCGATCGGGTTGCCGGGCTTGTTGTTGATACAAGCCGGGCTGACGTCGGAGGTGCACGAGTCGATGAACTTGTCGTCCTCGTAGATCGCAAAGCGCATGTCCAAGCTCGGGTTGGGGTTGAGCCCCGTCATCGAGAACTTCTCGGGGTCGTGGAAGTCGAACTCGGCCTCGTCGGTGAACGTCGGGCCGGTGACGTCGACGATGACCGAGATGAAGTCCTTGCCGCCGCCGCCGAGGTCGACGCCATCGAGGATCCGCAGGTTCGAGTCGGCGACGACCTTCATCTGAAAGTCCGGACCAAACACCTGGCCGGCCGTGGGGTAGCCGGGGACGAGCACGCCCGGGTGATCGCCGACCGGCCCGAGCCGGGGGCCGACCGTGGCCATGTCGCTGAGCGCGTCGGCCAAGGTCACGGTGATCTTGCCCTCGGCCGAGATCTCGGGGTGGGTGGCGAGCAAGTTCTCCCGGAGCGAAGCGACGACCACCGCCGTGTCGAGGAACTCTGCGGTCCTGGGGATCTTCATGCTTTCGGCCAGCACCTCGGAGAAGCCGCCCGTGAACCAGGACAAGAAGTTGGCCAGGCCTTCCATGCTCTCGAGGCTGGTGCCGTCGACGACCGAGTTGGCCGGCGTCATCGTCATGATCCGCACCATCGCGAACTCGGGCGAGTTCTCCCAATCACCGTCGCCGAAGCTCTGGCCCAGGGCCGTCTGCGAGCAGTCATGGTTGGGGTTCTCGTTGTCGAGCTGCCAGCCGGACCCGCACGCGAACTTGATCGCGTTGAGGGCGTTGGTCAGCAGCGGGGTCGAGTCGAGCTCGAGCAGGTCGATGTCGCTGGCGACCGCCCCGAACAGCTCGCTCACTTCCTCGCGGCCCATGCTCAAGATCAGCGGTGGCGGCGCCTCATCCTTGATGCGCAGGGTCAGCTCGATCTCCTCGCCAAACTCGATCCCGGCGTCGTCGCCGTCACCCGCGGTCTCGCCGGTGCCGGCGTCGCCGACCTCCTCGGCGGCTTCAACGAACGAGTCGGAGCCGCACGCGAACGTGAACGTGGAGAGCAGGAACAGCGGGGAAATGAGACGAAGCGATCGTAGATGCAAAGCGACAGACTCCTCGCCGCCGAATCTACCACTCCAGCGGGCCGGGTTGGGATTTGTCTATCTCCGCCCCAGCAACCGGCCCTAGGCGAACGCGGACCCGCAGCGGTCCTAGAGCATCGCCGCTCGCGCCGCGCTCGTGGTTGGAGGCTCGGGCTCGGGATCGGGCTCGGGCTCGGCTTCGCGCGCGCCTTTCGATGGTTTGCCACCCTGCCCAAATTTCACGATCAAATGCAGGTGCCCGCCGCCGAGCACCAAGTTGTAGGTGCCGTTGCCGAGGTCGAAGTCCGAGGCGGTCACCGTCCGGGGGATGATCGCCTGGATGACGCCGTCGACCATGAGCCCGACCCGCTCGGTGACCTGGTAGCCGAAGCCGGCCGCGCCGATCAGCCGGTGGCCGTCGGGCGAGGCCACGTCGATCGTCTGATCGGGGCTCGCCGACGAGTGGTAGCCGACCGTGCCCGAGACCCGGGCCCGCTCGCGCTTGCCGAGGGTCGCGCGCGCGCTCAGCTGGACGTGCACGGCCCCTTGCCAATCGCGGCGCAGGGCGACCTCGCTGATCCGCGGGATGCCGATGGCCGGCTGGGCGAGGTCGGCCGAGTCCAAGGTGATCCGAAACGCGTCGAGCTCGGACCAAAACACATAGGCGAGGTTGGCGTCGACGCGGAGCTTCTTGGTGATGTCGTAGGCGATCCCCGCCATGATCCGCTTGGGCAGGCGAAAGCTGAGCCTGGCCGCGCCGCTGACCAGCGGCGGGAACTCGAGGCCCTGAGCGGCGAGATCTTGGGTGAAGAACTCGTCGTTCATGTCGAGCTGAAAGTCGCCGTTTAGGTTCAGCCGCGAGCCGTGGTCGTAGGTCAGCCCGAGCCACAGGGGATCGATCGGGTTGGCCGCGAGCGACAGGCTGAAGCTCGCGCCGTGCGAGTAGGCGTTGGTCAGCGCGAACGGGCGGGCGAGCACGTCGAGCTCGCGGACCGTGGACGGGGCGTCTTCACCGAAGTCGTTGGGCTGGTTGATCGGCGGGTTCTCGAGGCCGTCGCCAAACAGATCGACCGCCGCGAAGTCCTGGATGCGCTTGAGCTGGGCGACGCCCAGCACATAGGACACGCTCGCGCCCAACGACACCCGCCGGTGGACCTTGACCCCGACCCCCGCCGAGATCCGCGAGACCGCGATGAAGGCCTCTTGCAAGGCGAAGCGCTGGGGCCCATCGGCCGGGAAGCTCAGCGGCGCCGCGTGGGGCACGTACACGCCGAACCCGAGCGTCAGCCGATCTCGGATCACCGGCGCCGACACGAACGCGCTCGCGGTCGGCGAGCCGATCGGCGAGTTCACCCGGGGATAGGCGCCGGGCTTGCTCCCGTCGATGTAGGCCGGATCGATGGGCTCGGCGAACTGCAGCGAGTCCGGCGATTGGTAGGTCCCGAGTCGGTCGCGCTGGTAGCCAACGTTGCCGCCGAGCACCCCGACGCTGAGCATCGCCTCGCCCTGCTGGGCAAACCCGAGCATCGCCGGGTTCCAGTACAGCGCCGCCGCGTCGTTGGTGGTCGGGCTCGAGAAGGTCGTGCCGATCTGCGGGACATCGATGCCCGAGGCCTCGGCGCTCGACGATCCGAGCAGCACGCTCGTGAAGCTCGCCGCGGCGAAGCAAGCGAGCGAGGCGATCCGGCCAGCGCGAAGACGCATGGCCGGGATGCTGCCACGAACGCACGCGACCGCGCTACCCACGATGCCCCTCGATCGCATAGATTCGCCGGGCCATGGCCGACGACGAGGCAACGCGCGCGCCGGAGCTGCAAGGTCGCCCGGCGGTCCTGGCGATCGGCTTGGTCGTGGTCGCCCTGGTCGCCGGCTCGTGGTGGGGCTGGGCGTCCGCCGGTCCGCTCGGCGGCTTGCTCGGCGTCCTGCTCGGATCCGCCGTCGGCGTGCTCGGCTTCACCGTCGTCCGCGCGACCGCCTCCGCGACCCGCTTCGCCGACCGCCCTGCCCCCGACGTCCGTGCCCTTCCGCCCGATCAAGCCGCTCGAATATTAACCGCGATCATGGGCGCCCCAGCGATCACCGCCGGCCTGCTCGGCGAGATCGCCGACGCCCAAGCACGCGCCCAAGCCGGCGACCTCGACGGCGCCCTCGCCAAGCTCCGCGGCCTCGCCGAACAACACCCACGCTCGCCCGCCGTACCAGCCGCGATCACCCGCGCGCTCGCAGGCTCGACCGACCACGCCGCCGAGCATCGAGCCGCCGCGCGCTCCGCCGTCAGCCTGGCTTTGCGCGGCGGCATGAATCGCTTGGCTGCGCAGGTGTTCGATGAGCTCGACGCGAGCGTTCGGGGCGAGTTGGAGTCGGCATTGGATTCGGCGGATCGCGAGCGGCTGGCTAAGGCGATTCGGCATCGCACCGGTCGCTAATCTCATGAATTGGAACCCGCGGCCGTCCTACAGCCCGCGCGGGACCTTCTCGTCGGCGGTCTTCTCAAAGTTATCATCCGCGCGCTCCTGCATGACCTTCTCGACCTCGTCGATCTCACGCTTGGCGCCTTCGAGCTGCTTGCCCGGCGCCGATTCGGCCTTGCCACCCTCGACCACGCTCTTGCGCTCCTGCTTGGGCGGATCGTCGTCGCAGGCGGCGAGAGTGAGCGGGAGGATCGCGGCGAGCATCAACGGGGCGAGGCGCATGCTGGCGATCGTAAACCATGTCGGGCCGGCCGCGGGCGGGCGATGCCGATCCTGCGAATAGCTCGCTGGATCGGCAGGTTGTGGCGGCTCGAACCGCTCGACCGCGAGCCACAGCTTGCGATGCCGGGCCAGAGCCCCTAGCATCGAGCCGATGCCCAAAGTTCACCAGATTCGTCCTGGCGACGGGATCAGCTCGGTGGCCGAGAAGTTCGGTTTCTTCGAAGCGACGATCTGGGACGACCCCGCCAACGCCGAGCTCCGCGAGCGGCGTCACGACATGAACATCCTTCAGATCGGCGACCTGGTCACGGTCCCGGATCTGCGGACAAAGACCGTGTCCGTGGGGACGGACCAGCGCCACAGGTTCCGCCGCAAGGGCGTCCCTGCGCTGTTTCGCATGCAGCTCTTCCACCTCGGACAGCCGCGGGCGAACGAGCCCTATGTCATGGACATCGCTGGTGGCCACCGCGAAGGGGCGACCGACGACGACGGGGTCCTCGAGGAGTCCGTGCCCCCAAGCGCACGCAAAGCCCGAATCACGATCGGCACCGACGGCGACGAGGAAGTGCTGGAGATCCATTTCGGTGGCCTCGATCCGATCGACAGCGGCACCGGCCAGCGCCAGCGTCTGACCAACCTCGGCGTCTACGACGGCCCGCTCGAGCCGCCGGGCGTCGGCCCTCACGGTCAGCCCATCGACGATCCGGGCTTCACCGAAGCCGTCCGCCGGTTCCAAATCAGCCGCGGCCTCGAGCCCAGCGCCACGCTCGACGAAGAGACGCTCGAGACCCTATGCGCCGCCCATGATCAGCACGGCGGCCCGGTCGCCGAGGAGTCGGGCCAATGACCTGGCTTTTGACGCTGCGCGACCCCAACCGTCCTCCGGCGGCGGGGACGTTCCCCGCTGACGCCAATCCGCCGGACCCCAGCGCCGAGCACGGCTCCGCGGAGCAGCAACAACAACAGCCTAAGGCCGTCCATGCCTACCTCCAGTCCTTCCGAGATCCGCAGGAGGCCACGAAGCTCAATACGGTCGATCAGCCCCCGGTCTACGCGATCATCGGTCGCGGCTTCGCGGCCACCGTCAACCGCAGCACGCTCCAATCCGAGTGGGGCCGCACCCGCATCGGTGCGCTCCAGGTCGTCCACATCGGCTACCCCGATCCCTGGCGCCGCTACGTCAGCCACAACATGAATCAGGACGTCGAGCTGCTGACGCTCCCGGGGTACAAGTTCCAAGAGCCGCTCGACGGCGTGCCCCTGCCGCCGGCGCAGCGCTACCTCGACTCCAAGCACTTCGCAAAGATCAACGCGGACCAGCAAGGGCTGTATTTCAGCGAAGAGGTCATCCCCTCCGGCGTCACGAAGATCGAGAAGCGCGACCCTCACTACGTCATCCACCTCGACGACGGCCGGACCATCGTCGCAGGCAAGATTGACATTTGCACGGGCACCGGTCAGCAGACCTTGATCAAGCCGCTCGCGCAGGACCCCGGCTACGGCGTCGACATGACCGAAGAGCTGTGGGTCGAGTACTTCGACCCGAGCCCGGACAAGCGAGTGTTCGCCGCGGAGATGTACGTGCTCGACAACATCCGCCCGGTCGCCGGGGGGTATGTGTGCGTGACCGGAGCGAGCCCCGCGGGTATCCAGGCGATGGAGCACGCCCTATGTGAAGATCGTGGAGGCGGCGGGCCAGTCGCCGCCGGCCTGCTCGTCGCCTCGCGCACGATGAACGACGGCTTCCCGGCGATCGGCCGACTCGACGATCACGCCCAGGACGCCGACGGAAACCCGCTGCCGGTCCGCCAGGGCCTCGCCCGCGGGAGCCTATTCCCCACCCGCTCCAAAGTCTGCTTCGCCGAGGCTTACAAGATCGAATCGATCCAACCGATCACCCACGATCACATCGCGGTGTTTGGCGCGGGTGAGGTGAGCGAAGCCGACATCGGTCAGACCTTGCTCGTGACCTTCCGAACAAACCGAGGCACGCAGCGGCTCGTCGACAGCAACCGCCACGATCTCGGGCCGCTGGTCTACGGCAAGTTTCATCAGGTGGTCATCGGCAGCGGCCGCACCCGCGGCGGCCGTCAAGACCCGGAGAAGGAGCTCGGCTCTGCGCTCGATCTCGTGTGGGATTTTCACCGCGACTTCGACAACATTCCCTTCCCCGACGCTGCCGGCGACTTCCCCCTCGGGCTCCAGACCGGCGACGGCGCCGTGCGCATCCTCGGCGCCGCAGGCATCAACAACCCGAAGTTTCTCCGTGGTCTCGAACGCAACGAGCTCGGCCTGACCGCGCTTGGAATGTATGAGCGCTCGCTGCCGGCTCAAGCTCGGGTCAACGGCGAGGGCGTGACTTTGGCCGGTGCCACGATCGCCTGGGCCAACCGCTTCTACGAGCTCAGTCACTTCCAGATCCCATTTCGCGACGGCGGCCTCTACCTCAACGTCAACGTCGCAACCTTGGCCCAGCTCGAAGCCCGGCTCGGTCAGATGGCCAGCGAGACCACGCGCGATATCAGTCAGCTCGCCAGGGACATCTACTACGCCCGGCACGAGCGCGTCGGGCCGTTCATGTCCAAGCACCAGCTCGCCCACGCGGCCGAGTACTTCGAATGGGCTCGCGAGCGCACTCGAGACACGGAGATCCGACACGATCTCCATGCGGCCGCGGCGGCGCGCGAGGCGGCGCTGTGGACAGAGCAACTGCGCTTCGCCGGCCGCCTCAACGACGATCCATGGCTGTTCCTCGGGCACCGCCAATGGGGCGAGCACACGGCGACGTTCGCCCCAGGTTTCATCGCCGAAGATCGGGATCGCATGGATTCGCTGATGCACCTCCTGCAATTCCTCGCGTATCGCCCAGGCACATTCTTCAATCACCTCAACGAACGCATGATGTCCGGCGACATCACGCCGCCCTACGACTACCTTCGGCGCCCCTGACCTGAGCCCTGACGCGAGCCTGCATGCCCACCCCCCAACCAATCTTACGCGCGATCTTGGCGGCCCCCGACGACGACGGCCCCCGTCTCGCGCTCGCGGACTGGTGCGAGCAAAACGGCGAATCGAGCCGCGCTCGCATGATTCGGATGCAGCTCGAGCTGTCCGCTCGCGCGCGCCTCGACAATCCGGGTGGCCGCGCCTACGAGCTGGCCACTGACACTGCCGCGCTCGCGCGCAGCGACGGTGACCGCTGGCTGCGCTTTGACGAGCTCGCCCCCTACCTCGTCGGCTATCGCTATATCCGTGGCTGCGTCGAACTCGCCCGCCTCGACGCCGGCACCTTCGTCGCCCATGCGCCCGAGCTGTTCGCGCTCGCGCCAATCCGCCACCTCGACATCACCGCGCTCGGCGGCTTTGCGGCCGAGCTATTCACCTCACCCTGGCTGCGGGGCATCCGCTCGCTCTCGCTGCGCTCCACCGGTCTCGACGACGATGGCCTCGCGGCGATCGCCGCCTCCCCGCATCTCGCCGAGCTCGAGTGGCTCTCGCTCGCCGAGAACGCGGTTGACATGCCCGGCCTCGAGGCCCTCGCTGGCTCGCGCGGCTTGGCTCAGCTCGCCTATGTCGACTTCTTCGGCAACCCCGTCGACCCCGCCGAACAATACACGGACGACCAAGGTGTCATCCTCGAGCGGCGCTTGCCAGCGCAAGGCCAGGCCCTCGAGGCCCGCCACGGTCCGCTACGCTGGCTGCACCCGGAGGTCTCGCTGATCATCGACCTGCCGCCGCCGCGTTTTTGACCTGACCTGACCTAAACGCAAGCCGCCGCGCGCCGCTCAGCGGCCCGGCTTGAAGCGCTCGACCGTCTCGCCAAACCGCCGCACGTCGAGCGTGGTCTCGCTGTCGCTGACCGTCACGATCCACAGATCGCCATATTGATCCTCGCTGACTTCGACCGCCGGCGTGACCCCGAGCGCCGCGAGCAGCGGAGGGATTGTATTAGAGTGCCCGACGACCAGCGCGCTTTGGCCCGTACGCTTGCGCAGGCGCGTGACGAGGCCCAAGACGTCGCTCGTGGGGTACGTGATTGGCTTGACCCCAGTGAGCGCGACCACGGCCGAGGCCGTCTCGCGGCTGCGCTTCGTGTCGCTCACGTAGACCGCCGTGATCGCGCGGACCGGGATGTCCTCGGGCAGCCCGAGCGCCCGGATCTGGCCCGCGCGCGAGAGCGGCGGATCGGCCCGCTCGGCCTCGGGCGCGGCCTCGGGCATGGCCTGCTTCTCCGCGTGGCGCACGATATAGACCGTCACCGGCGCGGCCTCGGGCAGCTGCCCCGAGCAGGCGCAAGTCGGCCCGCAGCCGACCGCCGTCAAGCTTGCGAGGGCCAGCCCAGCGATGAACCGCCGCCGGATCACAGCGCCCCGGAGACCAATTTCACCAGCCGCGGCGCCTCGGCGATGAGCTTATCGACGTGGATGCGCTTGCGCGAGCGATACACCAGCCCGATCAGCCGATCGCCGCGACGCCACAGGATCAAATATGCGGACTCCGTCTCGCGCCCCGACGCATCCCAGCGGGTCATGTCCTTGAAGCCCACGTCGACCCCCTCGATAGTCTCGACCCGCGGCATATCCTTAATGCGCGCATCGAGCTCGGCTTGGGCGTTCTCGTCGTCGAGCTTTTGAATGATCGGCTCGATATCAAAGTCACCCTCGACCGCCTCGCGCAAGGTCTTGCCGACCTCAAAGGCCGCCGGAGCGAGCTGCTCACCCTTGGCCAGCAGCTGCTCGACGCCGCCCCCCGAGGCCGCCGCGCCCTTCGCAAACATCGCCTGCGCCCGATCGCTGAGGTCACCGCTGTCCGGCCGATCGGCCCACAGCTCGCTGGCCTTATCCTTGGCCTGGCCGCCGAGCTCGTTGGCGAAGTCCTTGCTCTTGTCGGCCGCCTGATCCCGGACCTCGACCGCCTTGTCCTTGGCTTGAGTAGTGATGCTCTCATCGCACGCCGGCAGCAGCATGAGCATGAGACCGAAGGTCAGCGGACGCGAACAGGTAGCCACGGCGTGCGAGCGTACGCCATGTGCACCCGAGCGCCCAAGCGCCGCGTAAATCTGCCGCGAGAGCGACGGTGGGCGCCGATCTTCGGGTACCGTGCACGGCTCCCCTCGCCCCCAAGGACCCGCTTGGATCCCTCCGCGCCCCTCGATCTGCTCCAGCCGGTGGTCGCCCGGCTCCTAACCGACGCGCGGGTGTGGGACTCGCCGAGGATCGCCGACGGGGTCTCGGCCCTGCGGCTCGTCGAGCGCTCCGACACGCGCGTGCGGGTGTGCGGCCGGATCTGGACGATCACGCCGAGCCTTGAATCGTTCGATGATCCGATGGCGCTTGCGTGGGTCTGGCAGCTTCGCGGGCCGTAGATCTCCAGACCCTCGTTTAACACATAGCGCGTCGACCCGGTCCGGATCAGACGGCCCAGCCCGGCGGTAGCTATGCCAAGGGCTCGACCTCAAATGTTTGAGCGCCCGTATTGTCGCGCCATCGAGCCCGCGGGCGAAGTCGTATTCGCGGCCCCCGGCGTCGCGCTGGCGCGCGTCGACGCGCTCACCTTGTTGCGTTCCTTGCCGGACGGCTGCGTCGAGACCGTGTTCTTCGACGGCCCCTACGTGCTCGGCAGCGCCGGCACCACCAACAAGGGCGGCGCCCGGGTCTCCGTGTCGCCGGGCGAGTGGGACGCGATCTGGCGCTCGCCCGAGCACTACTTCGAGGAGTTTCTGATCCCCGTGGCGGAGGAGCTCGAGCGCGTGCTCTCGCCCACCGGCGAGGTCTGGGCGAGCGGGACCCGACACGTGATCTTCGCGGTCGAGCGGGCGCTGTCGTCGATGCCCAGCTACCGGCTGTACCAGGACATCTGCTGGCAAAAGACCTCGCCGCCTCCCCGGCTTCACCCGCAGTCTGGTTGGACCGACGACCACGAGCTGCTGCTCTGGTACCGCGCGCGCGACCCCAAGCTGGCCCGCCGCGACGTGACCAAGGCCAAGGCCCTGCTCGGCATCGCCAACGCGACCTGGCCGATCACGCGGCCGAGCAGCGTCGAGTACCGGTTTGGGCGGCACCCCACGCAAAAGCCTGAGCGGCTGCTCGCCGACGAGGAGCTCGCCGCCGATTGGAGCGAGGCTCTCGAGCGCCTCGCCGCTGAGTCTGGCGACGACTTCGGTTCGACGGGTCCCTCCGAGCCGCTCGCGGAAGCCCGCGATTACCTCGCTGGCTTTTGCTCTGATCTGATCAGAGCTCGGCGTCGACATGGGTGAGCCCACGACTGGGGCGTGGTTGGCCGGTAAAGCGCTCGCCGAGGTCCTGCGCAAGGAGTGGTCGCTATGACCCTGCACGAGCTGTTGCACGCGTGTTGGGGGCAGGCCAGGCGCTCGCCTGACTACGACAAGGAGACCTGGACGCAGCTCCAGGCGGCGATCACCGAGCTCGAGGAGGTCGAGACGTGCTTGCTCGCCGCGGCCTATCGAGCGGCGCGGACCGTCGACTTGCTCGAACGGTGCGGCCCGCTCGAGGGCCACGGAAGGACGGTGGCTCGGTTCCGAGCTCGGCCGAAGGCAGCGCCGCGAGCGAGGAGCTCGCCGACATCGGCGTCGGCGAGCTCCCGAAGGTCCTCGAACTCGTCGCCTAGATCACGGCGCTGGACAAGCCCAAGAAGACATAGGCGATTAGGCGATTCGCGGTGGCCGCGGCTTCCTCCCCACGCCGGTGCGCTAGCAGAAACTCGACTGTCGCGGTGATAGGGACAGCAAGCCCGAACAGCGCGAAGTAGATCCATGACTCGGCCTCAAAGAGCCGGTTCGCATTGACGCCGCCCACGGTGAGCACCGCAGCCGCCATCATGTACTTGTAGACGTGTTGCATGTTGATGTCGCGGTGAGTGGCTAGGTGCATTGGGGCATGTACTTTATCTTGGCCGCATCCGCGCAAGTGCAGTAGGCGGCGATCGTCGAGAATGCACCGGCGATGGGGTTGCCAGTGCCCCAAAAACCGACAGCCGCGCCAGCGGTTGCCCCGCACATCACCCACCCAGCTTGCTGGTCGTCAGGGGAAAGATGCGCGATCATCAACGCGTTGCGGTGAGCAAGGGTCGCCGGCTCGAGGTCGGAGACGAACGAGACCAGTTCGCCGTCTACGACTACCAGTTTCGCGGACCCGTCGCTATAGTCCGCGGTTATGTGGATCCGGCCACGCGAGTCTTGCCAAACCGCAAGCGTGCCAATCACGACGCCTGCGGCGTCGTATGCCACTAGCTGCGCGTCACCGTCGGCGATCGTCTCAACCCGGTCGATGGCATCAACGTCGATGGTATCAACGTCGAGCGCGACGGGCGTCGGCGCAAACATCGTCGTGGTGACCGTGAGCAGAAGTGGGATCATGCGGGCACGATATGAGGCGGACGTGCGCAGGCAAGGGGGACCGGGTTTTTAGCTCTGCGCCGACCAGTTAGCCGCGTGCTTTTTCTCGGCAAACGTGTGTCCAGAGCCCGAGGAGCAAGCAGCAGCGCGCGACGAATCCCCACGTTTCAACGATAGTTTTTGATCGGTAGCGTGGCTACCTGGCGGGTCTGGGGGGGCTGGAGAGCCTTGCGCGGGCCGCTCCGATTTCCGCGAGGCCGGTCGACCGGCTTGCCGCCGAGCTCCGAGCTTTCTCGGCGGCCTCGCCGCCCCCTGGTCGCGGCTCGAGGGGCTCGAGCCCTGGCCGAGCTCGGTCGACGGTCGGGCGGGAGCTCGCCCCCGTGTTAGGATTCGTGAACAATGGTCCTTCCTAAGCGCCTTGACCTTGATCTGCCGCGCGAGGCTATGGCGCCCGGCGATCTTTTCGGATTCTCCGGCAAGCCGCTCGCTCGAACGATACATATTGATGAAATGCACTTGTGCGACTTCGGACGTTGAAAGCAGA
>Ga0114946_10002571_pt1 | contig 12447 bp, 9 predicted proteins | sample WalLakDeSediment_FD_88676 | JGI IMG/M metagenome (GOLD analysis project Ga0114946, IMG submission 88676) | Lake sediment microbial communities from Walker lake, Nevada to study Microbial Dark Matter (Phase II) - Walker Lake 11/02/13 Deep Sediment | ecosystem: Environmental > Aquatic > Freshwater...
ACGCTACACTCGGGCCTGACGGGGCGTAGCGCAGTCTGGCTAGCGCGCCTGGTTTGGGACCAGGAGGTCGAGAGTTCGAATCTCTCCGCCCCGATTTGTGTTGGACGCCGTCGCCCTCACTCCAGCTCGCCGTCGAGGGCGAGCTGGTGGAAATAGTGGGGCACCTTCGCCTGGTTGGCCAGCAGCCAGTCGATCGACGGCTCGTGCCGCATCGCCTTGCCGAGCGCCTTCGCCGTGGCCTCGCGGTTGGTGCGGAAGAGCACCTCCGGATCGTAGTCGGCATCCACGATCGACGGGTCGAGCCAGACCGAGACGATGATGCCCAGGTCGTTGGCCTTCTTCTTGGGAATGTCGCCGGCCCGCACCGCGTCGAGCACGCCGTGGGCGATCGCCGCCTGCACGGTGCCCATGAGGATGTTCGTGTACTTCGAGTTGTTGACGGTGACCTTGCTCACCATGAGCGTGGCGGGCCGGACCTGGACGTCGGAGTTGAGGATCGCGAACACGCGGGAGTGCCCCTTCGTCTGGTCGCCGAGCAGGTTGGCGATCGCGTAGCCCACCGGCCCGTCGAGTTCACCGATCACCACCTCCGGCTCCGCGGCGCTCCAGGCCTCGTCGGCCTCCACGAGCGCCTCGCCGGTGCGCAGCCCGATCCGACCGCTGGACGGCCTGCCCTTGCCCTTCGCTTCCCGCTTCTTCTTCGCCATGGCTGCGGCTTCTCCTCGCGGCTTTCACCCTGTCGTACCGAACCGTCGTACCGGCCCGTCTTCGGCCCGGTGCGGCGCCAGCATACCGGCGGCGGCCCACCGCCGCGAAGTGGACCGTGAACCCTCGAACACCCCCACAAATGCCCGTCTATCCGGCAGCGGCTTCCGGCAGACGTTTGCGGTAAAATTTCTAACTGATTCACGGCCTTGGCGCATGAGGGCGAATGCGAATCGGCATGGGAACGCGGGCTGCTCCGTTCATCGTGATCGCGCTTTCAGCCGCCACCGGCCTGGCCCAAACGCCGCCCTATGACGTGCGGCCGCCAGCCGAGCCCCCCGTGTTCCGGGTGCGCTACGAGGCCTCGACCGCGCCGGGCAGCCTGATCTTCCCGGTTACCTACACCGCGTGGATTCCCCCGGGAGTGCAGACGCTCCGCGGCGTGATCGTGCACCAGCATGGGTGCGGGGAGGGCTCGTGTTCCTCGGGGCTCACGGGGGCCTACGACCTCCACTGGCAGGCGCTCGCCCGCGCGCACGACTGCGCGCTTGTCGCCCCGGCGTACGAGCAGACCGACAAGGCCGAATGCCAGATGTGGTGTGATCCCCGCAACGGCTCGGCCGCCGCCTTTCAGCGGGCTCTCGTCGATCTCGGCCGACAAGCCGGTCATCCCGAGCTGGCGACCGTGCCCTGGGCCCTCTGGGGCCACAGCGGCGGTGGGCATTGGGCGGGAGGCATGGCGCTTGTGCATCCCGAGCGGATCGTCGCCGCCTGGCTGCGGTCGGGGGTTCCGCTCTTCGCGGCCGATGCCGCCCGGACCCACATCAAGCCCCACGACCTGCCCGCTGCGGCGCTCGGCGTGCCGCTGATGTGCAACCCGGGCACGAAGGAGGGCCTCTCCGTCTCCGACGACAAGTTCAAGGGCGTGTGGCCGGCCAACCAGGCGTTCTTCACGGCCGTCCGCTCCCGCGGCGGTCTCGTCGGTGTGGCGGTCGATCCACTCACGAGCCATGAGTGCGGCAATCAGCGCTACCTCGCCATTCCCTGGCTCGATGCCTGCCTCGCCGCGCGGCTTCCGAAGAAGCCCGGGGATCCCCTGGCGCCGATGCCCGATGCGGATGCCTGGCTGGGACCGATCACCGGTGATACAGCCGCAGCGGTGCGGGAGTTCCAGGGGGATCCGCTCACGATGGGCTGGCTGCCGAACTCGGCCCTCGCAACCGCGTGGATGCAGTACGTCAAGGACACGAACGTGGCCGACTCGACGCCGCCGCCGGCCCCGACAAACCTCCGCGTCACCGGGAATGAGCTCACCTGGGACGTGGCAGCCGATCTCCAGAGCGGCCTCGCCGGATTCGTCATCGAACGCGACGGTGCGCGGGTCGCAACGCTGCCCGAGAAACCCAAGAATCCGTTCGGTCGGCCGCTGTTCCAGAACCTCCTCTACAGCGATACGCCCACGCAGCCGCTTGTACCCCTGCGGTTCACCGACGCCACCGCGACCCCCGGCGTGCGGCATACGTACACCGTCCGCGCCGTCAACACGGTCGGGCTCGAGTCGCCACCGAGCGCGCCGGCCGTGGCGGAAAAACAGGCGGACGCCGCGCCTTCACGGCCGCGGCCGCGGCCGCGTGCCGATGGAGGACGAAACGCATGATGGCTTGGCTGAATCTCGTGATCGCGATCGTGGCCGAAGTGGTCGGCACGAGTTTTCTGAAGGCCGCGGCGGGCTTCACCAAACCGCTGCCGAGCCTGATGGTCGTCTTCGGTTACGGGGCGGCTTTTTACGTCCTGTCGCGTACGCTCGACACCATTCCGGTGGGCATCGCCTACGCCGTCTGGTCAGGCGTGGGCGTGACGCTGATCGCCGCGATCGGCTGGCTGTTCCTGGGGCAGAAACTCGACGCCGTCGCGATCGCCGGCATGGCGCTCATCGTCGCGGGCGTCATCGTGCTCAACCTGTTCTCGAAAGCTGCGGTCCACTGAACCAGCTACGGCCCGCTGCCACGGCACTCCAGGCGGCCACGAGCCTTCAGACCGTCGTCATAACCTACGAGCCCTCGGTCGGGGCCTACGCCGAGGAGTCGCCCGTGCTGGTGATCAGGGGCGGACCCGACCGCGTCTTCCAGTCGCTCGTCCACACCTCGAGGCCGGCCTGATCGCTGCCCTCCTGGCCCCCGGGGCATTACGTGAGCATGGGCTTCGCGGTGCCGGCGGCCATCGCGAGATGCCGCTAGCGACGCAAAGGCGTCCAAAAGCATGGCCGAAAAAAGTGCCGGAATGAGCGAAGCCGCGCCAACGATGCCAACCGTGACAGAAGGCAAAACACGGAGCACTTTCGCCATGGCAACTCTGCGGCTCGGCGAAGGGGAGGGTTCAGCGGGGCTGCGCGAAACATCAACACTTCACAAAATGCAGCTCGCGGCCTCCGCTGGAGTGTCGGTGTATTTCTCGCCAACGGAAACGCATCCGTTCTCGACAGAGGGTGTGGAATTCTTCAAACGAGACCAGCTCTCTGTCAGCCTTACCGGCGTATCGTCGGGCACAATTCCTAGTATCGCTTTCGCGGCGATGGGGCCGTCGCCTGATGGCTACTTGGTGACGTCAGGCAAATCAAGAACCTGCTTGTGAGTCAACAGTTGCTTCCTGAGTTTTGCATAATCCAACTGCTGCACGGCGACGCCCTGCTTCGCTGCTAGTGCGGCGGCCACCCCAGCTGCCTGACCGATCACCATCCACGCGCCTTCGATCCGTAGCGACGACATACCTACGTGCGTGCACGACAAGGCAACTGGTACCAATAGATTGTCGCACTGGTCAGCCTTCGGCAGGACCGCGCGGTAAGGCACGTGGTAGGCGTACCCTTGTCCTGGAATCCTTGTCTTGGGGAAAATTGTTCCCTCGTTGACGACGCCTCCGCCCTTGAGTGCGATCCGTTGACAGTCATGCGAGTCGATCGGGAACGATGAAATCGCGATCGGGTCGTCTTTCTCCAGCGACTGCAGGATGTCCTTCTGGCTGATCACATACAGCCCCCGCATGCGGCGCGACTCACGCACGTAGAGTGCCGGAGAGAAGTGGTCGTAACTGGCGAATTCGTCCTTGCACAGACCCAATTTCGCGTACTTGTTGCGGAGATCCTCGGGGACAGCAGGATCTGTTGTTAGAAAGTGATACAAGTCAAGCGTGTACTGTTTGTGCGCTTCCCAGATCCTCTTCCGCCCCGCGGCATCGGCCGAGTGCCAGGCGGTTCCGCCTCCGATCAGGCCAATCGAGAACTGTCGGTCGATTGAATTGTTTCCGTCAAACTTGTTTCCAGGCAGTGGATAGAGGTCGAAGCCGATGCTGCGCTCGCCGACCTCGAGCGCCCGACGGATGATCTCGAACCGGGCCGGGTCGTAGTTGGCGGGTTTCGGCATCGGCACGCGGTTGCGGGGATCGGCGGTCAAGCAGAGCCGGAAACTGTAGGTCATGACGTTCCGGTCACCAGCCTCATCTGGCCCGGCATCGGCCGTGGTGAGCAGCGGCAACAGTTGGCCCTCTTCATCAAAGCCATTTATCCTCATCTGCTGCTTCGGGTACTGTTTCCCAGCCAGCGACTCACTGTATTCCTCGCGGCTTTCTCGACCGATCGTCCAGTCGACTCCGGCGGCGGCCATCAGATCGCCCTCGTACGTGCCGTCCACAAACACTCGGGCAGTGAATGTCCCATGTGTTGTCACGAGCGACGTGATCCGTGGACCATCTTTTGTGATCGACTTCAGAGAACACGCTGTCAGCACCGTGATGTCAGCTTCGTCGAGCATCTGCATAGTCACCCGCATCGCAACGTGCGGCTCAAAGGTCCAGCGCGACTGGTCCTTCTTGGTTGGGTCGTAGGGTGCCGGAAGGCCACGATCGGTGTAGTCCCTCACGATGCGAGTGTGCCACTCGTTGAACAGCCCCATCAGCGTGCTGCGAACCATCTGGTTCGAATCACAGTGGCTTAAGCCGCCGGTATTCATCGCTCCGACATGATCTGTCGGTTCCAGCATTATCACCGCAGCACCCTCGCGAGCAGCGCCAATTGCCGCGCAGAATCCCCCTGGCGTGGAGCCGTACACGATAACATCGGCTTGATTGTCGGCGATGACTGTCTGGCCGAAAGACGCTATTGCAACCGTGGCAAGCAGGGCACATCGGATCAAGGCCGAAAATGGAAAGTGCATCTTATTGAGCTCCCGTTGTTTTGGTGAACGCCTGCGATCAGCGGTTCGCGACCTTAGATGATTCATGCCGTCGGACGTTATCGTGAGTCCGCTGCAGTGATTGGTTCGGCATCGGTCACTGACTGGTTCTGGGGCACAACCTTGAGACCCCAATGCCCTGTGGTTCCATCTGGACGTTGGAGCATAGCAAAAAGAAACTTGCCGCCCTCAGGTACAGGCTTCTCGATGTAATGAAGAGAGTCACCCTTTTTGCACTTAGGTTAGGTACCAACCGTGGCGCCTTTGACACCCCGGTCCGTGAGTGTGACCCCTTGCCGGTCCTGGTGCCATGGATCATCCAGTCGCACCGGATCTCCGCTCCATGATCCCGCGACGTTGTGAATCTTCTGCACGTTGTCATCCAACCGGTGCACTGCTTGCCGCCGGCCTCGTCGGCCCACGCGACCGGCACCGCGTCGATTGCTCATCGACCATCTCCCGCGCTGGCCGCTCGTAGACCGGAAGGAACTTGTAGTTCACCGCCAAGGCCAGGAGGGTCAGTGGCGTATCAACCTCCGGACCGTACGACATGCTGAACCCACCATCCTTGGCCCGAGTCGCCTTGAGCGTCTTCACGAGCCCCGCGTCCCACTTCTCCCGTGTGGTCAGACGTAGCCCTTGTCCCGGACGTAACGGAGGATTCGGCCCGCCGTGTCGAGCAGTTCCGGGGCAGGTATGAGGAGGCGAAATTTCCCGAGGCCGCGGTCGGCGGACAAACCGTTCGCGGCTTCTTCCACCAGGCAAAGAGCCCCACCGGCTATAATCGTTTCGCCCGGCGGTCGGCACGGTGTCAATCGCTACGGTGTTGTTCTGTGACCGTGCGCCGCGAACATTCCCCGGTGAACTTTTTCCGCCGCCGTGCGTACCATTCGTTCGGCCCCCGGTTTCCGCCCACCCCAGGAATCTCCCTGATACGACATGCTGCAGTTCAACAATCGGATCGTGTTCGTCGGCTTCGGCTTTGTCGCCCGCTGCACGCTGCCCATCCTTCTCGACCACATCAAGGTCAAGCCCTCGGCGATCACGATCATCGAGTTCCAGCCCGACGAGGCGGCCCTCCGGCCGTGGATCGCCAAGGGCGTGAACTTCGTCCGCGGCAAGGTCGAGCGCGACAACCTGGGTGAACTCCTCGGCAGCCACCTCGCCGCCGGCGACATCTGCATCGATCTGGCCTGGAACATCGACTGCTGCGAGATCGTGCAGTGGTGCCACGACCACGGCGTGCTCTACCTCAACACGTCGGTCGAACTGTGGGATCCCTACGAGAACGCGCAGGGGGCCCACCCCACGCAGATGACGCTCTACTGGCGGCACATGAACCTGCGGCGGATGGTCGCCGGCTGGAAGGAGCCGGGGCCGACGGCCGTGCTCGAGCACGGGGCGAATCCCGGCCTCATCAGCCACTTCACCAAGCACGCCCTCCTCGACATCGCCAAGGTCTGCCTGGAAGAGAAGAAGTTCACGGGCGCGGCGGCCGAGCGGATCGCCGAGCACGCGAAGGCGCGGGCCTTCAACCATCTCGCCCATGAACTGGGCGTGAAGGTGATCCACTGCAGCGAGCGCGACACGCAGATCTCCGACCGGCCCAAGGAGGTCGACGAGTTCGTCAACACCTGGAGCGTGGAGGGCTTTCGCGAGGAGGGCACCACCACGGCCGAGATGGGCTGGGGCACGCATGAGAAGGAGCTGCCCCCCTTCGCCTACGAGCACGCCGACGGGCCCCGGAGCCAGATCTGCCTGGCCCGGATGGGCATCAACACCCATGTCGTGAGCTGGGTGCCGCACTACTCGATCGTGGGCATGGTGGTTCGCCACGGCGAGGCCTTCAGCATCACCGAAAACCTCTCGGTCCGCGACGGCGGGGGGAAGACGATCTACCGCCCCACGGTCCACTATGCCTACTGCCCGAGCGACGCGGCCATCGCCAGCCTCTGGGAACTGCGGGGTAACGACTACAAGCTCCAGCCCAGAATCCGCATCATGACCGACGAGATCACGAGCGGCGCCGACATCCTCGGGGCCCTCGTGATGGGCCACCCGCTCAACTCCTGGTGGTGCGGCACCGACCTCTCGATCGAGGAGTCGCGGCGGCTCGTGCCCCATCAGAACGCCACCACGATGCAGGTGGCGATCTCCGTCGTGGCGGCCACGATGTGGATGATCGAGAACCCGGCCCGGGGCGTGAAGCTCCCCGACGACCTCCCGCACGACTACGTGCTCGACGTCGCGAAGCCCTACCTCGGCAAGTTCATCTCCACGCGGAGCGACTGGACGCCGCTCTCCAACTACACCAACGCCTTCCACGGGTTCAACCGCCCGGCCATCGACCCCGCCGACCCGTGGCAGTTCAAGAACTTCCTGCTCACGGACGGAGACTGACCAGCAGAGAACGTCGCGATATTCCGAGGCGAAAGCCGGAGTCGAAAACCAACGCTGCAAAAGCCGGAGGCGGAAACCGGAGGAGCCTTGGAGCTTTCGCCCCCACCAGGCCAGGAACTGCCGCAGGCGCCTCGCGAAAGATCCACAGCGACGGAGGTTTTCGACTCCGGCTTTCCACAGGATGACAATCATGAATCAAAAGACTCTCCTCCAGCTCGCCAAGAAACACGGCACGCCGCTGTTCATCGTTGATCACGCGGAGCTGCGGAAAAACTACGCCCTTTTTCGCAAGCATTTTCCGCGGGTGCAGGTCTACTACGCCGTGAAGGTCAACAGCGATCCGGCGATCGTGAAGACGTTCTACGAGCTCGGCGGCAGCTTCGACGTGGCGAGCATGCAGGAGTTTCACACCGTCCACGAGAATATCGCGAAGCTGCCGGCGAAGCAGCGGCAGGACTTCATCTGGGACAAGATCATCTACGCCAACCCGATCAAGCCGATCGAGACGCTGCGGGAGCTCGACCAGTACAAGCCGCTCGTTACCTACGACAACCACGAGGAGGTCAAGAAGATCGCCACGCATGCGCCGCGGGCGGGCCTGGCCCTGCGGCTTCGGGTGCCCAACACGGGGTCGATGGTGGAGCTGTCGAGCAAGTTCGGCGCCCTGCCGGGCGAGGCGGTAGACCTCATCCAGTACGCCCACGACCACGACCTCGTGGTGGAGGGGCTGTCGTTCCACGTCGGCAGCCAGTGCACGAACCCCGAGAACTACATCCAGGCCCTCCACCTCTGTGCGGGCATCTTCGCGGAGGCGAAGTCGCGGGGCTTCGACCTCAAGCTTCTCGACATCGGCGGCGGCTTCCCGGCGGCCTACGACGCGAGCGTGCCGAAGTTCACCTCGCTCGCCAAGAAGATCAACCACGAGATCGACCGGCTGTTCCCCAAGGAGATCGAGATCCTCGCCGAGCCGGGCCGGTTTCTCGTGGCCTCGGCCGGCACGGCGGTGTGCAAGATCATCGGCAAGGCGGTTCGCAACGAAAAGATGTCGTATTACGTCGACGACGGTGTCTACCACACCTTCTCGGGCGTGATCTTCGACCACTGCACCTACCACCTGAAGAGCTTCAAGAAGGGGGCCACGCAGATCTGCGCCGTCTTCGGGCCCACCTGCGACGCCCTCGACACGATCAGTCTCGCCGAGCAACTCCCCGAGCTGGAGATCGGCGACTATCTCTACAGCGAGAACATCGGCGCCTACTCGGCGGCGAGCAGCACGCACTTCAACGGGTTTCCACCGGCGACGGTGGTGCACGTGAACCGGTAGGCCCGCGCGGCTCGGGTCTGCCCGTACCATCTCGCCGGACGTTCACTGCGCCCATCCTGGGCTTCGTTCACTCGGAGGCGTCTGCGCTTCGGCATCCTGCCTGCGCTGGCCGCCTACGCCGGCTCGATGGCACGGGCAGCCCCGCGCGGTCAATCCGGCCGGACGGCTTCGATGACGTGATAGCCCTTCACTTCCTCGCGGGCGACGTTCGTCCACATCCGTGGGAGGTGCTCCAGGTACCAGGTGGGCTGCTTCGTCACGACGAGCAGCGTGCCGCCGGGGGCGAGGGCCAGCCGCGCCGACTCACAGAAGAGCTCGGCGAGACGGAAGTCGGAGTAATACGGCGGGTTCGCGAGCGCCAGATCCCACGTGCCCGGCTCCGGCACCCGCCCCTCGGCCTCGAGCGCGACCGTCACGTTGGAAAGCTCGTTGAACTCGGCGCCGCGCCGCGTGCACTCCACGGCCCGGGCCGACGAATCGAAGGCGTGCACCCGCACCGAGGGATCGCGGGCCGCGATGCCGAGGGCGACGCAGCCCGAGCCGCAGCCGATGTCGAGCACCCGTGTCTCAGGGGCGATGTCCACGGCGTTGAGCAGATGCCGCGCACCGGGATCGATCCGGCGATGGGCGAACACGCCCGGCCGCGTGAATGCCGTGAGCAGCCGCTCGCGATCACGAAACACGACCTCACAGGAGAAGTCACGGAGCTTCGCAGGCTCCTGCGTTTTCTCGACGACATAGGCGATCGTCTGCGGCTTCGGCCCCTCTGCCGGCCGCACGCGCACGGTCTCGCCCGTCGTGGCGAGTTGTTCGCGGAGCCACTTGTCCCGCGGGTTGTCGATCGCCGTCACGAGCCGCCCGCCGATCGCGAGCTGCACGAACGCCTGCTGGAGCAGTTCGCGGGTGAGCTCCGCCTCGCCATCCTTCGTAAGCGGCATGACGGCGAGGTCATACGGCCCCGGCGGCATGTCGGGCACGCAGGCCGCCAGGAGGTTGGCCGGCGCCGGCGCCCAGCTCGCGGTGGCCGCGGCGCACGGATGGAGGTCGAGGAACCAGGCCGTCACCTGCGCGGCGGAATGTTCCGTCGCGAGAGCATGCGCCGCCTGGGCCCGGCCCGTCGTCGTGCAGACGATCCGCGGCCCTACGGTGCGATTCGCGGCGGGCAGATCGGCAAGAACCGCGCGGGCGACCTCGAGCGCATGGGCCTCCGCGGGACGGGCGGGAAGCGGACCGGCGAAGGGTGCGGAGGACGTTTTCATCGGGAAAGTATAGCTCGCCGGAGATCGGTGTCTCCGACACTGGGCTACACATGTCAGTTCGGCAGCGGCTCGAGCGTCAGCGGATCGCGGAGCGGCAGGTGCGTCACCTTCCCACCGAAAAATTCTTCCATACTCGCCCGCTTCCCGAGGTCGCCCGGGGCGATCGCATCCCAGTCGCCCACCACGAGGATGGCCATCGTCTCCGGATCGAGATGGTTTCGGGCCACGCGTTGCACGTCTTCGCTGGTCACCGCTTCCACGCGGCGGCGAAACTCCTTCCAGAAGTCGGCCGGCCGCTTCGTCCACTCGTCGTTGACGAACAGGCGGAGCATCTGCGGCTTGCTCTCGAACTGGCGGGGGAACCGCTCGATGAGGCCCCGGCGGGCGGTTTCCAGTTCTTCGACGGAGACCGGCTCCTCCCGCATCCGCCGAACCTCGTCGAGCACGATCTTCGTCGCCAGGGCCACCGTCTGGTTCTTACTCTCGAAGCCGGCGCGGAAGTCGCCCGGATAGTCGACCCGCGGCATGAGCGCCGACCGGACCGAGTAGGCGAGCCCCTCGTTGCTGCGCACCTGCTGCATGAGCCGGCTCGTGAAGCCCCCCGCGCCGAGAATCTCGTTCATGACGAGAAGCGGGATCGCGTCGGGATCATCCCGCTCGATCGACCGGCGGCCGATCACCACCTTGCCCTGCGGGATCTCCTTGGGCACATGGTAAAGGCCCGGCTCGAGCACGGCGGTGGGGGCAACCGGATCGGGTGCCGCGGTGCCCCGCTCCCAGCCCGCGAAGGCCTTTTCCAGCGTGGCCAGCATCTCCGCGTCGTCGAAGTCGCCCGATACGGCGACGATCATGTTGCCGGGGTAAAACAGTCGCCGATGCATCTCCGCCAGCCGCGGGCCGGAGACCGCGGCCACGGAGCGGTCGGTCGGCTCGGCCGCCTCGAAATGATCGGGGCCGAAGACGAGCCGCTTCCATTCCCGCGCGAGAATCCCGGAGGCGTCGTCGTTCCGCTGCTTGAGGGTTTCAAGCGTACGGGCCTTGGCGGTCTCCAGCCGGCCCGCGTCGAAGCCGGGTGTCTTCAGCATGTCGAGGAACAGGCCGAGGCTCTCGGCAAAGTTGCTCTTCAGACAGTTCATCGTCGCCGTGGTGAAGGTCTCGCTCGTGGTCACGCCGACATCGGTGGCGAGGAAGTCGAGCGTCTCGTCGAATTCGGCCGGCGGCATCCGCGACGTGCCCCCCTCGCGGATCATCCGCGCCGTCATCGCGGCCAGCCCGGGCAGGTCGGGGGGATCGAGCGACGCGCCCCCCTTGAACGTGATCGACAGGTTGATGAGCGGAAACTCGTGCGTCGGGGCCAGGAACACGACCGTGCCGTCCGGGAGCACGTGGCGGAAATCGGCAGCGGCCGGCGGTTCGTAGGACAGTTCCGGAAACGAGATCGTCTCGGGGCGGGCGGGCAGATCACCCGCTCGGGCCGCGGTGGGCGCCTTCGTGACCGGCGGCTCCTGCACAGCTAGGGCGGCCGTCGCACTTGCCGGGGCGTCGCCAGCCGGCCTCCGCGCCGGCGACACGAGCAGCACGGCGATCACACCGAGGGCGAGGAGAATGCCTATCAGCTTCAGATTCATGGGGGCTACGTTTCCGGGGAGTGTTTTCCTGGGAGTGCTGACCTGGGGAACGCAGGAATTCGAGCGTCAGTCGGTCTTGCGGCGGTAGGTCGCCACGCTGCGGTTGGTCTGATCGAAATACCGGTTGGCCACGCGCCGGATGTCGGCCGCGGTCACGGCCTCTTCCTTGGCGGGCGACTCGTTGATCTCCCGCCAGTCGAGGATGGCCTCGTTGAAGGCCAATTGGATGAGCAGCGACATGTTGTTTTCGAGCTTGCGGTAGTTGCGGGCGGCGACGCGGTTCTTCACCTTGCGGAGCTCGCGTTCGGGCACGTCTTCCTGCTGAAGCTTCGCCAGCTCCTCATACCAGGCCTGCTCGAGCATCTCGGGTGTGGCGTCGCCGCGGGTTTCCCCCGACACGGCGAAGAGCCCGGCGTATTTGCGGGTATCGGAATAGGCCTGGGCTGAAGCGGCGATCCCGCGGCCCTCGACGAGCCCGGCGTAGAGCCGGCCGGTGCGTTGATTGAGGATCTCCGCGAGCATGTCGAGCGGATACGAATCGGCATGGCCGGCGGGCACGGTGTGGTAGCGGATCTCGACCGCCGGCGGCACGTCGCCGGACGCGATCATCCGCTGCTCCGCGAGCTGTCCCACCTCGAGCGTGACCACCGGGGGTGGCTCCTGCTTCCCGGGCGCGAGCCGCGAGAAGTAGCGGGTGATCAGGGCCTTGGCCTCGACCGGGTCAAAGTCGCCCACCAGGATTCCACACAGGTTGTTCGGCCGGTAGTAGATGTTCCAGTAGTCGAGGGCCTGCTCGTAGGTGTAGCTGTTGAGATCGCTCGGCCAGCCGATCACCGGCCAGGAGTAGCCGCTCGACGCCCAGAACATGGCGTCGAACTGCTCCTCGAATTTGCCTGTCGGCGTGC
>Ga0114946_10002572_pt1 | contig 12442 bp, 13 predicted proteins | sample WalLakDeSediment_FD_88676 | JGI IMG/M metagenome (GOLD analysis project Ga0114946, IMG submission 88676) | Lake sediment microbial communities from Walker lake, Nevada to study Microbial Dark Matter (Phase II) - Walker Lake 11/02/13 Deep Sediment | ecosystem: Environmental > Aquatic >...
GGCTCAGATGCCGGCCGGGAGGATCGCTGGCTCATCGCGCGCGAGAATCTGCGGCGCTACGTGGAGGGTGCGCCGCTGCTGTCCGTCGTCGATGTCAAGCGAGGCTATTGACCGCCGCGTCATGCGCCATGTGAACACCGGGCAGCGAAAAATCGGCCGGAGGTGGCCCCGGTTCCGACTGCTGGCGGGCGTTGCGTGGTGCCTGGTGGCTGCGACGGGCATGGCGCAAAGCTACGACTGCGACCTCGGGACTGTCCGCATCGGCGACACTGCTGCTGAGGTCGCCGCGCGCTGCCGTACGCCGGACCATGTCGAAGCATGGTCAGCAAGCCTGCCGGCACGCGCCGGCGCCGTCTGGTTCTTCAACGACGGTGGAACCCGCCTGCTGCGCATGCTGCGCTTCCGCGACGATCGACTGGTGGCGGTGGACAACGACGGCTATGGTTTTGTCGTTCCCTCGCGGCCAGGCTGTCGACCCGAGGCACCGCAGGCGGGCTGGTCGGTATACCGTCTGCTCAGTTTGTGCGGTAGCCCTGAAACGCGCGAGGAGGTCGGCCACCTGCTGGTTACACCGCAACCCGCGCGCGACGGTCGCAGTGCGGAGCAAGGGCTGCAGCACGTCTTCCGCCAGCGTTGGCGATACGATTTCGGCCCACGTTATCTCGTACGGGAGTTCACCATTGACGATGCCAGCATTTCCCATGTTCGCACGCTCGGTCGCGGCTCGACTGGCCAGTTCACGGGGGAACGCTGAATGAGTTTCGAGCTGATCACCGAGCGGCTGCGCATCCGGCCCTGGAAGGCCGCGGACCGGCCCGCGCTGGCGCGCATGGTGCGCGATCCGGAGATGATGCGGTACATCACGCTTGGCCGGACCTGGTCGGATGAGGAGATCGACGAGCTGCTGGAGCGCCAGGCCCGCCACGTGGGCAACCACGGCATCTGCTTCGGTGCCGTGGAGCTGGCGAGCACCGGGGAAGTCATCGGCCTGGTTGGCCTGCAGCCGCACGACGACGGCCAGTTCGAGCTGGGCTGGTGGATTTGGAAGGAGCACTGGGGACGAGGCTATGCGACCGAGGCGGCGTGGGCCTTCGTTGCGCATGCGCGTGAGGTGATGGGCCTCGACCGGCTGGTGGCGGTGATCGATCCGCCGAATACGGCCTCCATCAGGGTAGCCGAGCACCTCGGCATGGAGTTCGAGTGCATCAAGAGCGCCACCGACACCGTCGCCAAGCGACCCGACATCCCGATCGCGTACTACGGGATGAACCTGCGGGAAAAGCGCGGCACAGGAAGCTAACTAATTACATGAAATAACAATCCCATGTGATTGTTATTAAGCACATAATTAGTGCTTCATGATCCGTGCTTTCTGGCGCTCCCAGTCCCGGTCCCGCTCGGTGGCGCGCTTGTCGTGCTGCTTCTTGCCCTTCGCCAGCCCGATGTCCAGCTTGGCGCGCCCGGCCTTCCAGTACAGCGCGAGCGGCACCAGGGTGTAGCCGGCGCGCTCGACCGAGCCGATCAATCGGTCGATCTCGCGTCGCTGCAGCAGCAGCTTGCGGCTGCGCGCCGGCTCCGGGTGCACGTGGGTGGAGGCGGTATTCAGCGGCGTGATGTTTGCGCCCACCAGCCAGATTTCGCCGCCGCGAACCACGACGTACGCCTCCGCGATCTGCGCACGCCCGGACCTGAGGCTCTTGACCTCCCAGCCCTGCAGGACCAGCCCGGCCTCGAAGTTTTCCTCGATGAAGTAATCGTGCCGCGCCTTCTTGTTGAGGGCGATGGTCGATCCCCCGGCGCCGGCGGCGGCTTTTTTCTTGGCGGTGCTCATGTGAAATCCGGTGTGTGTTCGGGTCTCGGCCCGGGGTCGGGCGGGGCCCTGCTGTTGCCGGGCGAAGGGATTTAATCCAAAATCGCCGCCCTTTGAAAGCGCAGGGATTTCCCCGCATGGCCAAGCGTACCTCGCTACACGGCCTCTGGTCGTCCCGACTGGCCTTCATCCTTGCCGTAAGCGGCTCGGCGGTCGGCCTGGGCAATATCTGGAAGTTTCCCTACGTGGCCGGGGCGAACGGGGGCGGCGCGTTCGTGCTGTTCTATCTCCTGTGCGTTGCGCTGATCGGCCTGCCCATCATGATGGCAGAGATCCTGATCGGGCGGCGTGGCCGGCGCAACCCTGTGGCTACGATGCGCATCGTCGGCGAGGAGGAAGGCGGCCGGCCGACCTGGGCTTTGGTCGGGGTGATGGGGGTGATCGCCGGCATCATCATCCTGTCGTTCTACAGCGTGATCGCAGGCTGGTCGCTGTCCTACGTCGTCCATGCCGCACTCAACCGCTTTGCCGGCGCGGGCTCGAACGAGGTCAACAACCTGTTCGGCGGCATGCTGGCGGACTGGCGGGTGCTGGCCTTCTGGCACACCGTGTTCATGGTGCTTACCATTTTCGTGGTGGCCCGGGGCGTGGAGCGTGGCCTGGAGCGCGCGGTGCGCTTCCTGATGCCCTCGCTCGCGGTGCTGATGGTGGCGCTGCTCGGCTACGCCATCATCAACGGTGATTTCCGCGCCGGCGCCGGGTTCCTGCTGGAGGCGGATTTCTCCAAGCTGTCGGGCGATGCAATGCTCGCGGCCCTCGGCCAGGCCTTCTTCAGCCTGAGCATCGGTATGGGCGCCATCATGGCCTACGGCGCCTACCTGCCCGAAGGCACTTCGATCACCAACACCTCGGTGTCCGTGGTGCTCGCGGATACCGGTATGGCGCTGCTCGCGGGCCTGGCGATTTTTCCGATCGTATTTGCCCACGGCCTGGATCCGGGCGCCGGCCCGGGGCTGATTTTCCAGACGCTGCCGCTGGCGTTCGGCAATATGGCGGGCGGTCACCTGTTTGGCACGCTGTTCTTCGTCCTGCTGACCTTCGCGGCGTGGACGTCCTCGATCGGCCTGATCGAGCCGGCTGTGGCGTGGAGCGTCGAGACGCGCGGCCGGAGCCGCGCCATCTCGGCGATCATGATCGGACTGCTCATCTGGGTGCTGGGGTTCCTCACCATCCTGTCGTTCAACGAACTCGCTGACTTCAAGGTGCTTGGCCGGACGCTGTTTGAGAACCTCGACCACCTGTCCAGCAACATCCTGCTGCCGCTGGGCGGACTGTTCATCATCATCTTCGCCGGCTGGGTGATGGCCAAGAACTCGACCGCCGAGGAACTGGATATCGGCACGGGCACGCTGTATCGCAGCTGGCGCTTCCTGGCCCGCTGGGTCGCGCCGGCGGCGGTGTTGCTGGTGTTCCTGCACGCGACGGGATTGCTGCGCTACTTCGGCGTGGCGGCCTCGGCCGGCTAGCCGCGCGCGATGGACGAGACGATCGAGGTCGAGGTTGCGTACGCCGTCCCCGAGCGGCAGCTGATCCTCAAGGTCGAGGTGCCGGAAGGCACGACCGCCATCGAGGCCGCGCGGCTGTCCGGTATCGAGGAGCAGTTCCCGGAAATCGACCTGGGCAAGAACCGGCTGGGCGTGTTCGGCAAGCTCTGCAAGGCTGACCGGCCCCTGAACGCGGGTGACCGGGTGGAAATCTACCGGCCGTTGCTGGTGGATCCACGCGCGGCGCGGCGGGAGCTCGCCGCCGCCGGCAAGAGCATGGGGAAGGGCGGGCGCGACGAGTCGGACGAGGACTGAGTGCGACGCCCGCGCGCGAGCCGGGTCGCCGTCAGCCCTCAGCCGTCGAAAGCGACCTCGCCGGGCGCAGGCGCCTCGAGCGCGTCGGGCCGGTCGATCCGCGCCACCCGGTCGTCCTCGAACCAGATGGTCATCCGGCTGCTGATCTCTTCGCGCGTCCGGCCAATCTTGAAAAAGAACACGTAGTCCCAGCGCTGGTCGTTGAACGGGTCCGCAATCATCGGGGTACCGATCAGGAACCGGACCTGGCTCTGGGTCATGCCGATCTGCACCTGGTCGACATCCTTCGCCTCCAGGTAATTGCCCTGCTGGACGTTGATGCGGTAGGGGCGCAGGCTGAAGCCTTGCGCGACGGTGCACCCCGCGAACAGGGCGACAAGGGCGAGCAGGCTGAGGCGGTTGAGTTTCGGCATGGGATCCCGGGAGTTGGAGCGACCGTCGACGGTGGGCAATAATACCAGACCGAAAACCGATTGCCGCGGGAGCTGTGCATGGAATCCAAGGAACTGAGGAAAGCCGGCCTCAAGGTCACGCTGCCGCGGCTGAAGATTCTCGAGATCCTCGAGGCGAACCAGCAGCGCCACATGAGCGCGGAGGACGTCTACAAGGACCTGCTGGATTCCGATGCGGACATCGGCCTGGCCACGGTGTACCGCGTGCTGACGCAGTTCGAGGCCGCCGGACTCGTAAGGCGGCACAATTTCGAGGGCGGCAGCGCGGTGTTCGAGCTGGACGACGGCGGCCACCACGACCACATCATCTGCCAGCAGTGCGGGCATGTCGAAGAGTTCGTGGATGCGACCATCGAGGCCCGCCAGGAGGTTGCCGCAGCGGCCCACGGCTTCACGGTCGCCGACCACTCGCTGGTCATCTACGGCAACTGCGTGCGGCGGGACTGCCCGCACCGGGGCAAGGCCGAGTAACAGGGCCCGGACCGAAAACGGACGCTCCGCCCCGTTTCAGCGCTCCCGGTTCGCGCGCTTGCGCATTTCTTTCGCGTGCGCGCGCGTCGTGCCGGTGATCTCGACTCCGCCGAGCATGCGCGCGAGCTCCTCGATCTTTTCCGGTTCGGTCAGCGCCTTGAGGGTGGTGCGGGTGACTTCCCCGTCCGTCAGTTTCACCACCCGCAGGTGGTTGCGGGCCTGGCTCGCGACCTGCGGCAGGTGGGTCACGCATAGCACCTGGGCGCGATCGCCCATTTCGGCGAGGCGCCGGCCGACGATCTCGGCGACGCCGCCGCCGACCCCGGAGTCGACCTCGTCGAACACCATCACGGGAATCGGGTGGTCGATCTTGGCGGCGACCTGGATCGCCAGGCTGATGCGCGACAATTCGCCGCCCGAGGCGACGCGTGCCACCGGCGCAGGTGGCTGCCCGGGATTAGCGCTGACGCGGAACTCGATGGCGTCGAGGCCGTGTGGTGCGCACTCGGCGCTGGCATGGTGTTCGACCGCGGCGATGAAACGGCCCCCGGGCATGCCCAGCTGGTGCATCAAGGCGGTGACCTGCGCCGAGAACTCGGTGGCGGCGGTGGTGCGCGCCTTGCTGAGCTTGCCGGCAGCCTTGCGGTAGGCGGACTCGGCGGCCGCGACCTGCTCGGCCGAGCGCCCGAGGCGGACCTCTGCCTGCTCCAGTTCCTCGATTTCGAGCGCGAGCGACGACACCAGCTCGGTCAGCGCGTCCACGGAGACCTGGTGCTTGTGCGCGAGCGCCTTCATGCCCTCCAGCCGCGCCTGCACCGCGTCGAGCCGCGCGGGGTCCATTTCGAGCCCGCCGAGGTAGCGCCGCAGCTCGGTGGCCGCTTCCGCCAGCAGGATCTCGGCCTCGGCGAGCATGCGCCGCGGAGACTCGAGCTGCGCATCGAGCTCAACCAGCTCCGCGAGCGCCTCGGCGGCGCGCGCGACCGCATCGTGGGCGGCGCCGGCCTCGCTCTCGTAAACCAGCTCCAGCGCGCCGCCCGCGCCGGCCGCGAGCTTGCCGGCATTGGCCAGGCGCGAGAACTCGGCCTCCAGCAGCTCTGCCTCGCCGCGCTCCGGCGCGAAGCTTTCCAGCTCCCGCCACTGGTATCGCAACAAGTCGAGCCGTTGCTCACGGTCGCGCCCCGCGGCCTCGAGCCGCGCGCGTTCCTCGGCCGCGGTTCGCCACGCCCGCCAGGCATCGGCCACGGCGCGCAACAGCGAGGCATCGGGCAGGCGCGCATCGAGCAGCTCGCGCTGTACCGCCGGGCGCGCCAGGGACTGGTGCTCGTGCTGGCCATGGATGTCCACCAGGCGTTCGCCCAGCTCGCGGAGGGTCTGCAGCGTCGCCTGGGTGCCGTTGATCCAGGCGCGCGAGCGTCCCTCGGCGCCGACGACCCGGCGCAGCACGCACTCGCCGTCGGCATCCAGCGCCTGCTCGTTCAGCCAGTCCGCCACCTCGGGCAGAGCGCCGAGGTCGAAGCTGGCGGAGATTTCGGCGCGCTCGGCGCCGTGGCGCACCACGGCGGCATCGGCACGGTCGCCCAGCACCAGGCCGAGCGCATCGACCAGGATCGACTTGCCGGCGCCGGTCTCGCCCGTGAGCACCGTCAGGCCCGGCCCGAGCTCGAGCGAGACCTCGTCGATGATGGCGAAATTTCGGACCGAAACGCTGGTCAGCATGGCGCGGGCTCAGTCGTCCGTCGGCCCGCCAACGCGTCCCTGGCTGCCGCGCCCCCAGTGGAGCTTGGAGCGCAGCAGGCGGAAGTAGTCATGGCCGCGCGGGTGAATGAGCACTACGCGCTCGGTCGCGGCGCGCACCAGCAAGCGTTCGCCGGCGGCCAGTTCGCCCAGCGGGTGCCCGTCGCAGGACACCTCGGCGCGCGTATCGGGGCGATCCAGTATCCGGACCTCGATGCAGGCATCCGCCCGGATGACGATAGGCCGGTCGGACAGGGTATGGGGGCAGATCGGCACCAGCGTGATGGCGTCGAGCGCGGGGTGGATGATTGGCCCGCCACCGGACAGCGCATAGGCGGTCGAACCGGTCGGGGTGGCGATCACCAGGCCGTCGCCGCCATGGGTGTTCACATAGACGCCGTCGATCCAGTTTTCGAAGTCCAGCATGCGGCCGGTGTCGCGCTTCTGCAGCACCACGTCGTTGAGTGCGAGCGCGCGGCGCGGCGCGCCGCCGTTCTCGATCACGGCCTCGAGCATCAGCCGCCGGTCCTCGTCGTAGTTCCCCGCGAGCACCTCGTCGAGGCGACGCGTTGCCTCCCCTGGCGTGATGTCGGCCAGGAAACCGAGTCGGCCTCGATTGATGCCGAGCAGCGGCACGTCCCGCCCGGCCACCAGCCGGGAGGCATACAGCATGGTGCCGTCGCCGCCGATCGCGACCACGAGATCGGCCGCCTCGGCCAGGTCCTGCTCTGACAGCGACTCGACCTGGATACCCGGAAACTCCATGCGGACGCCTGGATCGAGCACCACTCGCACGCCGGCGGCGGCGAGGTGCTGGGCGACCGCCAGCATCGAGTCAGCAACGCGCGGATCCCGGTATTTTCCGGTCAGGGCAACAGTCTGGAATCGTCGGCTCATGCGGAGGTCCGGCTTGGCTGGGGGCCGGCTTGTTGTAGCACGACGCCGCGAGGCGGGCCAGCGGGGGAAACCGGCCCGTACGCGCGAAAAGCCGTCGCGGCGCTGGCAATTTTGGAATGCAGTAGAATCCCGGCCATGGCCAAACAACTCGTGGAAACCGACCTGTCGGACCGCGCCCGGCACCTCCTGAAGGTGCTGGTGGAGCGCTACATCCGCGACGGCCAGCCGGTCGGCTCGCGCACCTTGTCCAAGGACTCGGGCCTCGACCTTTCGCCGGCGACCATCCGCAACGTCATGGCCGACCTCGAGGAAATGGGGCTGGTCATCGCCCCGCACACCTCGGCGGGCCGCGTGCCCACGCCGAAGGGCATCCGCCTGTTCGTGGATGCGCTGATCAAGGTGCAGCCGCTCTCCGACACCGCCATCCGCCGGCTGCAGGCGGAATTGGAAGCCGTGCGCAGCGGCGACGGCGACGTGGTCGGCTCGGCCTCGGCGTTGCTGTCGGCGCTCACCCGCATGGCGGGGGTCGTCACCGTGCCGCGCCGGACCCAGTCGTCGCTGCGGCAGATCGAGTTCTTGCCGCTCTCGGACAGCCGCATCCTCGCCATCCTGGTCATTGACGAAAAAGAAGTGCAGAACCGGATCCTGCACATGGACCGGGACTACACCGCCGACGAACTGCGCGAAGCCGCGAACTACCTGAACCACCTGTTCGCCGGCCAGACGCTGGCGCGGGTGCGGGAGAAGCTGCTCGCCGAGATGGCGGACACCCGCGAGACCATGAACGGCATGATGCAGGGCGCCATCAGCATGGCGCGACAGGCCTTCGAGACGGTGGATGATCCCGGCCAGGGCTTCGTGCTGGCCGGCGAGACCAACCTCATGCAGTTCGCCGAGTTGTCCAACGTGGAGCGGCTGCGCGCCCTGTTCGAGGCTTTTGCCCGGCAGCGCGACATCCTGCACCTGCTGGACCAGTGCCTGGCGGCCGAAAGCCTGCAGATCTTCATCGGCGAGGAATCGGGCTACCGGATCCTCGAATCGGTGAGCGTGGTCGCAACCCCGTATTCGGTGGGCGACGAGGTGGTCGGCGTGCTCGGCGTGATCGGCCCGACCCGCATGGCCTATGACCGGATCATCCCCATCGTGGACATCACCGCCCGCCTGCTGGGCTCCGCCTTGAATTCCCGGGACTAGGCCCCACCTCCCTGGGAAAGCGATAATCGGAAAGTTTTGACAGGGCGCTGGCCGTGCGCGGCGGGCGCCTCCCTGAGCATGGAGAACAGCCTGATGAGCGAAATGGACAGGGACGCCGAGAGCGCCGGAAACGATACGCCTGAGCAGGGGGACGCCAGGGAGTCGACCCTGGAGGGCCGGCTCGCACAGGCCGAGGGTGCCGCTGCCGAGTTGCGCGACCAGCTCCTGCGCATGGCGGCCGAGCTGGAAAACGTGCGGCGGCGCGCGGCACGGGACGTCGAGGGTGCGCACCGCTTCGGCGTGGAACGCTTCGCGCGGGAGACGCTGGCGGTGGTCGACAGCCTCGAGATGGGCCGCGAGGCGGCCCGCGGCGCGGGCGAGGCCGGCGCCGTGCTCGAGGGCCTTGAGGCGACTTTACGATTGATGCTGTCGGTGCTGGAAAAGTTCGGCGTGACCCCGGTGGACGCGGCCGGGCAGGCCTTCGACCCCGAGGCGCACGAGGCGATCATGACCCAGCCGACGGCAGACGCCGCTCCGGACACGGTCATCGCCGTGATCCAGCCCGGCTACCGGATTCACGACCGGCTGTTGCGGCCGGCGCGGGTCATCGTGGCGCGCTCCCCGGATGCCTGATGAGGCCCGCGGGGCCTTGAAAGGCGCGGCGGCGCCCCCATCTTGAGATGCAGCGGGCCGCGAGGCTGAACGCAAGAATTCACACTGGAGACGATGCAAATGGGCAAGGTGATCGGAATCGACCTCGGAACCACGAACTCCTGCGTGGCCATCATGGAGGGGAAGACCCCGAAGGTCATCGAGAACAGCGAGGGCGACCGGACAACCCCGTCTACGGTGGCGTTTACCAAGGACGGCGAGGTCCTGGTGGGCCAGTCGGCCAAGCGCCAGGCGGTTACCAATCCCACGAACACCCTGTTCGCGGTAAAGCGCCTGATCGGGCGTCGCTATGACGACCCGGTCGTGGCCAAGGACCGCGACATGGTGCCGTACAAGATCGTCGAGGCGGAAAACGGCGACGCGTGGGTCGAGGCTGCCGGCAAGCGGATGGCGCCGCCGGAGATCTCCGCGCGGGTGCTCATGAAGATGAAAAAGACCGCCGAGGATTATCTCGGCGAGCCGGTCACCGAGGCGGTGATCACGGTGCCGGCGTATTTCAACGACTCGCAGCGCCAGGCCACCAAGGACGCGGGCAAGATCGCCGGCCTCGAGGTGAAGCGCATCATTAACGAGCCGACGGCGGCAGCGCTCGCCTACGGGCTGGACAAGCAGCGCGGCGACCGCAAGATCGCGGTCTACGACCTCGGCGGCGGTACCTTCGACATCTCCATCATCGAGATCGCGGAAGTTGACGGTGAGCACCAGTTCGAAGTGCTCGCGACCAACGGCGATACCTTCCTCGGCGGCGAGGATTTCGACCTCAAGATCATCCAGTACCTGGCCGACAGCTTCGAGAAGGAAAGCGGCATCGACATCCGCAGGGATGCGCTCGCCATGCAGCGGCTCAAGGAATCGGCAGAGAAGGCCAAGATCGAGCTGTCGTCCTCCCAGCAGACCGAGGTCAATCTGCCGTACATCACGGCCGATGCGAGCGGCCCCAAGCACCTGAACATCAAGCTCACCCGCGCCAAGCTGGAATCGCTGGTCGAGGAGCTGGTGCGCCGGACCATCGAGCCCTGCAAGATCGCGATCAAGGACGCGGGCCTCAAGGTCAGCGACATCGAGGACGTGATCCTGGTCGGCGGCCAGACGCGTATGCCCAAGGTGCAGGAGGCGGTGAAGGACTTTTTCGGCAAGGAACCGAAGAAGGACGTGAACCCGGACGAGGCCGTGGCCATCGGCGCCGCCGTGCAGGCGGGCGTGCTGTCGGGCGAAGTCAAGGACGTGCTGCTGCTGGACGTCACGCCGCTGTCGCTCGGCATCGAGACGCTCGGCGGGGTCATGACCAAGCTCATCGAGAAGAACACCACCATCCCGACCAAGGCGCACCAGGTGTTCTCCACGGCGGACGACAACCAGACCGCCGTCACCATCCACGTGCTGCAAGGCGAGCGCGAGCGCGCGCTCGACAACAAGTCGCTCGGGCGCTTTGACCTGACCGACCTGCCGATCGCGCCGCGCGGCGTGCCGCAGATCGAGGTGAGCTTCGACATCGACGCGAACGGCATCCTGAACGTTTCGGCCAAGGACAAGGCCACCGCCAAGGAGCAAAAGATCGTCATCAAGGCCTCCAGCGGCCTGACCGACGACGAAATCAAGCAGATGGTCTCCGACGCCGAGGCACACGCCGCGGAGGACAAGAAGTTCCGCGAGCTCGTGGACACCCGTAACCAGGCCGAGGCGCTGGTTCACTCCAGCGAGAAATCGCTGAAGGACCTCGGCGAGAAGGTGCAGCCGCAGGAGCGCGCCAGCATCGAGTCGGCGATCTCCGACCTGAAGGACGCGGTGAAGTCGGATGACAAGGCCCGCATTGATGCCAAGGCGCGAGCGCTCGCCGAGGCCTCGGCCGGCGTAATGCAGCGGGTGTACGCCGAGGAGGCGAAGGCCGGCGCGGCCGGCGACGCCGAGCAGGCCGGCGCGGGCAAGCCGGCCGACGAGGACGTCGTCGATGCCGAGTTCGAGGAAGTCAAGGACGACAACAAATAATAATCGGGGTCAGAGCCTGATTTCGGCCGAAATCAGGCTCTGACCCCTATTTCCATACGGAGCGCCGAATGGCGAAGCGCGACTACTACGAGGCACTCGGCCTGCCGAGAAATGCGACCGAGGCCGAGCTCAAGCAGGCTTACCGGCGCCTCGCCATGAAATTCCACCCGGACCGGAATCCCGGCGATCCGGCTGCCGAGGCCGCCTTCAAGGAGGTCAAGGAAGCCTGGGAAGTGCTCAAGGACCCCCGCAAGCGCGCAGCCTACGACCAGTTTGGCCATGCGGGCTTGGGCGGCGGGGGCCAGGGTCCGGGCGGCTTCGGTCCCGGTGACGCGTTCAGCGATATCTTTGGCGAGGTCTTCGGCGATATTTTCGGCGTCGGCCGGCGCGGTGGGCGCTCGCGGGTATTTCGTGGCGCGGACCTGCGCTACGAGCTCGAGCTCGAGCTCGAACAGGCGGCGTTCGGCGACACCGTGACTATCAGCCTGCCGATGGCGGTGGAATGCAAGCAGTGCCAGGGCAGCGGGGCGAAGGCCGGCGCGTCGCCGGTGGGCTGCAGGACCTGCGGCGGACGCGGCTCGGTGCGCATGCAGCAGGGCTTTTTCGCCGTGGAGCAGGCCTGCCCGGCTTGCAAGGGCCAGGGCACGGTCATCGATGATCCCTGTGATACCTGCCACGGTGACGGGCGCGTGGCCGAGACCAAGACCTTGGCCGTGAAGGTGCCCGCCGGGGTGGACAGCGGCGACCGGATCCGCCTGAGCGGGGAGGGCGAGGCAGGCCGCAACGGCGGCCCGCCGGGCGATCTCTACGTCGAGGTGCTGGTGCGCCCGCACCCGATCTTCGAGCGGCGCGGCGCCGACCTGGCCTGCGAAATTCCCATCAGTTTCGCCGCAGCGGCGCTCGGCGGTGAAGTAGACGTGCCGACGCTCGGCGGGGAAAGCCGCGAATCACTCAAAATTCCCGATGGCACCCAGAGCGGCAAGGTTTTCCGGCTGCGCGGCAAGGGCATCCGTCCGGTGCGCGGCGGGCCGCAGGGCGATCTCATGGTGCACGTGGTGGTGGAGACCCCGGTGGGCCTGAAGAAGCAGCAGAAAGAATTGCTCAGCCAGTTCGAGGCCAGCCTGCGCGACAGTGGCCGCAGCCATAGCCCGCGCGAACAGGGCTGGGTGGACAAGGTCCGTGGTTTCTTCGACAGGCTGGGCTCATGAGCACGATACCCGTTGCGATTCTCGGCGCCTCCGGGCGCATGGGGCAGACCTTGCTGCGATGCCTGCCGGAGTTCCCGGCATTCCACCTGAGCGGCGCGCTCACCGCCCCGGGCGCCGGACTCGCGGGCCGGGATGCCGGCGAAGTGGCAGGGCTCGCCA
>Ga0114946_10002573_pt1 | contig 12441 bp, 8 predicted proteins | sample WalLakDeSediment_FD_88676 | JGI IMG/M metagenome (GOLD analysis project Ga0114946, IMG submission 88676) | Lake sediment microbial communities from Walker lake, Nevada to study Microbial Dark Matter (Phase II) - Walker Lake 11/02/13 Deep Sediment | ecosystem: Environmental > Aquatic > Freshwater...
CTCGATTATGTGGAGCTGACCTGCAGGCTTCAACCCGTTCAGCCCTGGAGCGATATTTTTATTGCCGAACTGGCTGAGATCGGTTTCGAAAGTTTTGAGGAAAACGATTTCGGCTTCAAGGCCTATATCGGTGCGGCCAATTTCAATGAAGACTTGCTGAAGGAGGTCTTTTCCCCGGAAGGGTATGAAGAAAAGCCACAGGTGGAGTATGAGTTCATTAAGATCGATGGCCAGAACTGGAACCAGGTATGGGAAAGCAATTTTGAACCGGTGCTCATTGGCAACACCTGCTATGTAAGGGCCCCTTTTCATCCTGCACGTCCTGAGGTGGATATGGAGTTTGTGATCGAGCCAAAGATGTCGTTCGGAACCGGCCATCACGAAACCACCTCGCTTATGGTCGAATGGCTGCTCGAAGAGCATTTTGAAGGCAAGTCGGTGCTTGACATGGGCTGCGGCACCGGTCTGCTTGCCATTTTGGCCGCACACAAAGGCGCCAAGTCAGTTACGGCCATCGACAATTATATTTTTGCCTACGAAAACACCATTGAAAACGCCCAACGCAACAACACCCCACATATTAACGTTTTACATGGCGATGCCGCTTTGCTGGGAAATGAGACCTTTGACGTGATCATTGCAAACATCACCAAGAACGTACTTTTGCAGGACATGGAAAAGTACGTTTCGGTGCTGAATCCCGGAGGGGTGCTATTGCTGAGCGGCTTTCTTGAAAAAGACAGAAACGACATGATTTCCTGCGTTCAGGATCTTGGTCTCGCCTTTTCGGGTGAGAAAAAAAAGAAAGACTGGCTGGCGCTCAGGTTCGTGAAATAAAGCATTGTGCACAAAACCCTGCCTATGACCCGGCGTTTTTTTTCTGGAATCGTATTGTTTTTAGCCTTTTTTGTGGCTGCTGGCCAGGAACCTGTTCCTGAAAAGGAGGTGAAGCCCTTTCCGCCAAAAGTAAGGGAAACCTTCAACGGCTTTGAACGCTCCCTGCGTGCAGAAGCCCTTTCACTGGCCGACAGCGTTCAGATTGTTTGGGATAACGGCGGCTTTGCCGAATCGCAGAAAGATACCATCGATGGTGCCTTAGAGCGATTGCTAAGCGGCCGTTATCAGCCATGGCCAGATCTGGGTAATTATCTCAGGATCATTTTGCACATTAGCGGTCAGCCCGATGCCCGTCCACTCTTTGCACGCTGGCACCAGGCGCTGGCATACTCAATGCAAACCCAGACGCCCTCACGCACGGCAGAGTTTATTGTACGCTCGCGAAAACTATTTCTCGAGAACATTCTGTTCAGCTCCGGGGCGGTAACATGGAAGGTTAGGAACAGCAGGCCAAGTTTTGATTTTCGCAACAATGAAGCCATCGTTAGCATTAGCGGTGCCGACCTTATTTGCCTGGCTTATACCGACAGCAGCGTAATTTACCAGACCAGGGGGCAGGCAAATCTCGACAAGAATATTTGGATTGGTCAGGGTGGTCGCTTTACCTGGCAGCGCACCCTTCTCGATAAGAATAGAGTTTTTGCCGAGCTTAGCAGCTTCCAGCTCGATCTTACCAAGGCCAATTTCGAAGCTGACTCGGTTATATTTTACCATCTCGATTTTTTCGAAACACCTTTGCACGGCAGGATACGCGAAAGGGTGGTGGCTGAATTCAAACCCGAAGATGCCAATTTCCCGGTTTTCGAATCGTATCAGCGTGAGCATGTGATCAGGAATGTGTTTCCCGGCATTCACTATTACGGCGGCTTTGTGATGCAAGGCTCAAGGGTACAAGGGGCAGGTATTGCTGGCGATGCCGCCCTGATTGAGGTATACCGGGGCGATGAAAAGATCATTTCAGCCCGCTCGAAGAATTTTGTGATACGGCCCGACCGGTTGCTTTCCGACAGGGCTTCCTTTACCCTGCATCTGGGAAGAGACTCTATTTTTCAGCCCAACCTTTCGGTACGATACCTTAACGAACAACGCGAACTATCGGCCATGCGCGATGAGCGTGGCTTGTCAAGGGCTCCATTCTTCAATACCTACCACCGCCTCGATATGTATTGCGAAGCCCTTTACTGGAAGCTTGACTCAACCTTCATGACCTTTCAAATGATCAGGGGAGTGGGCCAGCCACGAGAGGCAATCTTTGAATCGCACGATTTCTTCAGCCAGGCTCGTTACAACCGCGCACAGGGAATTGATGACGTGAATCCCTTGTCGAGGCTTTCAAACTTCGCACGAATGGTTGGCACACCAGAGTTTTACCTTAATGAATACAGCCGTTTTTTAAGGCGCGAGGCCGCTGCCGTGAAGCAGGATCTGTTTAATCTGTCGTTTCAAGGTTTGATTCTTTTTGATGAAGAAGAAGGAAGGATCACCATTACTGAGCGCCTGTACCACTACCTCGCGGCTAATGCACGTTTAGGCGACTATGACGTTATGCAGATCAGATCTACTGCCCCTGTTAATGCCCGGCTGAATTTTGAAACCCGCGACCTGGAACTTTTAGGTGTGGAACGCATCCCGCTTAGCACCGCCAAAAATGTGGTTATTTATCCTTTTGATGGGTTGCTTACAATGCAGGCAAACCGAAATATGGCCTTCGACGGGCGGGTTGAATCGGGCTTGTTTGACTTTTTTGGCAAGGAGTTCTTTTTTGAATACGAACCGTTCAAGATCACCATGGTCGAGTCTGACTCGCTGAGCTTCAGGGTGCGCTCATTCGAACCCGACAGCCGCGGGCGGTATGAGCTTGTGAAAGTGAAAAATGTACTGGAAGGCATAAATGGCGAATTGTTGGTAGACCATCCTTCCAACAAGTCAGGTCGGCAGCCCTTTCCGCGTTATCCAACTTTCAGCAGCTTTAACGAATCATTCGTTTTTTACGATAGCGATCAGTTGCAAAACGGAGCCTATGAAAGGGAAAATACCTTTTTCAAAATCCTTCCGTTTACCATCGACAGCCTTGATCATGCATCGACAGATAATATTGCCTTTGGCGGGGTGTTTGTCTCAAACGGGATTTTTCCTGAGTTTGAAGATTTTCTTACGGTTCAGCGCGACTACACGCTTGGCTTCAGCACGGTGACCCCTGCCGGCGGGGTGCCGGTTTACAATGGCCTGGCCAGTTATTCGGGGCCTATCTCCATGAGTGGACAAGGCCTTGTGGCCAGCGGGCGCATGGAATACCTTAGCTCGGTTATAGAGGCCGAAAGTGTGTTGATGTTGCCCAATGAGGCCAGGGGTGCTGCCCGCAACTTTGATCTGGCACCCGGCGGAGATGCCGACTATCCGGCGATACAGGCCGAAAATGTAAACATTACCCTCAGGCCTGCCGAAAACAATATGCGTATTTCGAATATCAATGAGGCGCTAACTTTTTACGATGGCAGGGCTACCTTTAAGGGCGATGTGGAGTTGACTCCTGAAAGCCTTTCGGGAACAGGACAGCTCGAAGTGCAGCAGGCAAGCATTCATGCCGGCGACTTCGTGTTCAGGCAAACCAACCTGGTGAGCCAGAGATCTGATATGGAGGTGATCGCTCCTACCGGCCGTCAGGCCTTCGTGCACCGCGATTTTTCGGCCGAAGTGGACATGGAAAACCTTACCGGGTCATTCAAGCCTGCCGATGTAGACGCCAATATTACCTTTCCGGCTATAAACCTGCTTGCCCAGGGCTATGACTATGACTGGGACATTGAAAAGGGCCTCATCGACATGCGCTCGGCCGAGCGCGACCGCCTGCCTGCATTAGGCAGAATGACACCCGAGCAATTACTTGATGTTGACTTCTCGGGTTATGAAATGGTGTTTACTGACAGGGTGAAGGACTCACTTCGGTTTTTTGCACCAACGGTAAATCTTGAACTAAAGGATTATAACCTTAAGGCAGAGGGAGTGCCATTGCTCCGGGTGGCTGATGCAGCCATTTTCCCTGATCAGGGCATTATAAATGTTGATGCAGGCGGGGTTATCCGCCGCCTTGACAATGCCCGCATCATTGCCAGCACTTCCAATCGCCACCACCAGTTTTTCCGCGCGAGCGTTGAAATTGTATCAAGCAAGCAATACAAAGCCAGCGGTTTTTACAACTATGTGGATAAAAACAGGAATATTCGGGAGATCCTTTTCGAAACAATTGGTGTTGACAATCAGCAGAAGACATTTGCCAGTGCCAGCCTGCCCGACAGCCTTGAGTTTTTCCTTGGGCCACAATTTGCTTTCTTCGGAAAGGCAAACCTGAAGGCCGATGACCGGTTTCTGAATTTTGACGGCTATTCAAAAATTGATGTGCCATGCTCAGGCATTGCAAGCGGCTGGTTCAGCTTCAGTGCCCCAATAAACCCAATAGATATCAGAATACCCGTTGAGCCTGGAATGCGCAACCCTGACCGTCGCGAAATCAATGTGGCCGTGATGCTTGCCGGAGATTCCCTGCATGTATACCCGGCAATATTTATTCGCCGAAACCACCACCTCGACAGGGAACTGGTCTCTGCCTATGGGTACCTTATTTACGATGACTTAACAGGCGATTACCTGATCAGTGCGGCAGAAAAACTGGCCGACCGTAACCTGCATCACAACTTACTCAGAATAAGTACACGCAGTTGTGTAATTCAGGGTGAAGGGGTAATCGACCTGGGTGTTGACCTTGGTCAGTTTAAAATGGATAACTTCGGAACCCTCACGCACAACCTTCAAACAAACTTAACAGACCTTGAACTGGTAATGGGTCTCGATTTCTTCTTTGCCGACCGCATAATGAATACCTTTTTTGCAAGTGCCTTTGTGCCCGAAAACCCTTATCTGAATCTTAACAGCAAAAAGTTCAGAATGTATCTTGCTCATAAAACCAACCCTGAAAATGCAGGTTTGCTGCTCAGCGAGTATTTGAGCCAAGGATCATTCCACCGCCTGCCCTCGGCCCTGAATCAGTCTATCATGCTGGGCGATGTAAGGCTTCGCTGGAACCAGCCAACAAGATCTTTTGTTTCACATGGCACCATTGGTATGGTTAGTCTGGGCAATAATCAGGTAATAAAACAACTCAATGGTCATATGGAAATTAGAAAACTAAGAGCTGGAGATACTTTCACCCTCTTGTTCCGTGCCTTCGGTGTTGGTGATGCAGGCATTGGTCGCGAGTGGTATTATTTCCATATGGGCAATGATATGCTTTCGGTGCTTTCATCAGAAAACGAATTTAATGAGGCTGTAAGAAAACTTAAGCCAAGGCAGCGCCAATTAAGAGCCTCAAGTGGTGAACGACCGTTTTTCTTTGACCTTGCCCAAGAAAGAAGACCATTTGATTTCTTTCATGTAATGCGGCAAATCAGGATTAACTAAGCAATATAACGATGCAATTTCACTATGGAATGATTCTTTGCCTTGCCGGGGCTTTCTTGTTGGGATCAATACCAACGGCAGTTTGGATAGGAAGGGCTTTCTTTGGCATCGATGTGCGCGAGCATGGCAGTGGCAATGCGGGGGCTACCAACGCCTTAAGGGTGCTGGGCACAAAAACCGGGGTGATCGTTTTGCTGCTCGACGCCTTTAAAGGGGTTGCTGCGGTATCGCTTGGGTGGCTCGTAAAGGATTATTTTTTCAGCTTATCAATGTTCAGTATTTTTCAGCTCAGTCTCGGCCTTTTTGCGCTGCTGGGGCATGTGTATCCGGTTTTTGCAGGCTTCAGGGGTGGCAAGGGTATTGCCACCCTGGCAGGGATCGTTGGCGTGCTGTTTCCAGGGGCCGTTTTGATATGCCTGCTGGTTTTTGTAGCTCTATTTATTCCCACACGATATGTGTCGGTGGGTTCAATGGCTGCTGCACTTGCCTTCCCGGTGGCAGTGATATGGATCACCGGCCCTGCCACCCCGCCCGAAATAGTCTTTTCGCTGCTGGTGGCCGTATTTGTGCCATATACCCACCGAAAAAACATAAAAAGGCTTTTGAAAGGAACTGAGAACAAGATCCAGTTCGGCAAAAAATAATTAGCCCGCCACAAATCTTATTTTCCTTAACTTTGTTTTATTGGTAAAGTTTTTCTGTTATGGTAAAGGAAAAAACCAAACCTGCTCACGAAAACGAACATCTTTTCTCAGAAAAGAAAGACTTGGTTGTACATAATGATGATTTCAATACCTTTGATTTCGTTATCCAGACCCTGATCGAAGTTTGTCGGCATGAGCCGGAACAAGCCGAACAATGCACCCTGGTCATCCATTACAACGGAAAGTGTGTAGTTCGCACCGGCGATTATGATTTTTTGGAGCCCATGTATCGCGAAATTCTGAACAGGGGTATTACCGCAACAATTGAATAAAATTTGATTAATGAAAAAAAATTTGTTATTTAAAGGATTTCCGGTTTTCATAGTTTTAATTTTGCTTATTACTTCCTGCGCAAAGGTGCCAATTACTGGTCGCCGTCAAGTAAGTTTTTTGCCCGAGGGAATGCTTGTAAGCATGGCCCTGACCAGCTACCAGGAATTTATGACTGAGAATCCGCCTCTGCCGGCATCTGACCAGCGTGTACAGGCGGTTCGACGTGTCGGTAACCGTATTTCGCAGGCCGTAAATCAATACCTTGTTGATAACGGGGAAGCCGCCAGGGTACAAGCTTTTCAATGGGAGTTTAACGTGGTGGCAAACGATGCCGTGAATGCCTGGGCAATGCCCGGCGGCAAGATCATGTTTTATACCGGCATTTTTCCAATTACCCAGAACGACGAAGGCATCGCCGTGGTAATGGCCCACGAGATTGCCCACGCCGTGGCGCGGCATGGCAATGAACGCATGAGTCAGCAACTTTTGCTGGCGGTTGGAGCGGCTGGTATTGATGCTGCCCTGAACGAGAAAAATGAAACCACCCGCAATATTTTTTTAATGACATACGGGGTAGGGGGGCAATTGGGCAGCCTGGCATACAGCCGCAGGCATGAATACGAAGCCGACCAACTGGGCATGATCTTTATGGCCATGGCCGGCTACAACCCCGCTGCAACTGTTGCTTTCTGGGAAAAAATGCAGGGTATGGCATCAGGTGCTGAACCACCGCAGTTTTTAAGCACACACCCTAACAGCGCGTCAAGGATTAAAGCAGCAAGGGATTTCGTGCCCGAAGCAATGAAGTATTATAAACATCAATAAAAGTAGCCATGTCATGGTTAATCATTATTAGCCTGATTATTATCGGGATCATTTTTTTGCTTCTTGAAATCCTTGTGGTACCGGGCACCACCCTGGTGGGTTTAGCCGGTGCCGGTTTGATGGTTGGAGGTATAGTAAAGGCTTTCAGTACTTATGGCCTTCAGGCCGGGGTGCTGACTCTTGCCGGAAGCTTGGTTTTGAGCGTTTTAGCCATCGCCCTGGCCCTGAAATCAAATACCTGGAAAAAGGCCATGCTGGGTAGTGAGATCGATGGCCGTGTTAATGTTGTTGAGCCAGACAAGGTTGTGGCTGGCGACGAAGGCCTTGCCATTACCCGCCTAAACCCCATGGGAAAGGCCATGATAAAAGACGATTTTTATGAGGTGACCTCAAAAGACAATCTTATTAGTGAAAACACCCCCATTGTGGTGGTAAAAGTTGAAGGAAATAAAATTATTGTTAAACCAAAATCATAATTAGAGATGGATCAAACTGTCGTTGTTATTGTCATTGCCCTGGCCAGTATTTTAGGCTTGTGGTTTATTTTTTACTTCATTCCGGTTGGACTCTGGTTCTCGGCCCTGGTATCAGGTGTACGGATCAGTCTGCTTCAGCTGGTGCTTATGCGCTGGAGAAAAATTCCTCCTGCGGTTATCGTTAACAACTTGATCAGCGCCACCAAGGCTGGTCTGAAACTCAACCGCGACGATCTGGAAGCCCACTTCCTTGCCGGCGGTCGGGTAAAAGCCGTTGTCAACGCCCTGATCAGCGCCGACAAGGCCAATATCCCGCTCGATTTTAAGACTGCCACCGCCATTGACCTTGCCGGCCGCGATGTGCTCGAAGCTGTGCAAATGTCGGTTAAACCCAAGGTGATCAACACCCCGCCCGTTGCAGCCGTTGCAAAAGATGGTATCCAGCTTATTGCCAAGGCCCGTGTTACGCTGCGTGCCAACATTAAGCAGCTGGTTGGTGGTGCCGGAGAAGAGACCATCCTTGCCCGCGTGGGTGAAGGCATTGTTACCTCTATCGGTTCGGCTACCAACCACAAGCAGGTACTCGAAAATCCCGACAGCATCTCAAAGGTGGTTCTGGCAAAAGGTCTTGACTCTGGAACAGCCTATGAGATTCTATCTATCGACATTGCCGACATTGATGTTGGTAAGAACATCGGCGCCATGCTGCAGATTGACCAGGCCAATGCCGACAAGAACATTGCTCAGGCCAAGGCCGAAGAGCGCCGCGCCATGGCTGTGGCCCTCGAGCAGGAAATGAAGGCCAAAGCACAGGAAGCACGCGCCAAGGTGATTGAAGCCGAAGCAGAAATTCCCAAGGCCATCTCCGATGCCTTCCGCAGCGGAAACCTGGGTATTATGGATTATTACCGTATGGAAAACATAAAAGCCGATACCACCATGCGCGATCAGATCGCAAAACCCGGTAGTAGCGGCACCAGCAAAGGAAAAGGAGGAGAATCTCCTTCAAAATAAACTTTCTTAAGTAAAAAAAAGGCTGTTCTCAATCCGGGAACAGCCTTTTTTTTACTCTGAAAATGCCAGCAGCGGAATGTCGCTGTGATAGGCAAACTTTTTGGTAAGGCTGCGATGGAAAAGCCGCTCAAACAACTGACGCCTGCGGTTTACCAGGGCAATAAGACCCACATCGTTTTTACGGAGAAAGTCGTTCAGGGCCTGCTGCACATCTTCGTGCTCAAGCAAAACAAATTCAATATTTTTATAAGGATTTTGCTCACGGGTCTTGTCTTCGAACCAGTCGAACATTTGGTTCTCATCGAGCGATTTGCCATCGGTTTTCACATGAATCACACTAACCTTAGCTTCAAATTTTTCGGCAATTTTGGTTACCATTTCCATGGAAGCAAAATCGGCCTCAGTGAAATCGGTGGCAAAAGCTATATGTTTGATGGGTTTGTAGGGTATTTTTTCGGGTATTGCAAATACTGCTGTTTTGCCCGAACTGATCACATCCCAAGTATTGGTAGCAATGAACAGTTCGCCTTTTGAAGCACTTCCCCGGGTACCCATGATGATCAGGTCGATGTTATTTTCTATAGCGTAATCGTTAATGCCATCGCTGATAAAATCGCTTCGCTGAACGATGGTGCAGCCAAACTCCAGACGACCCCGGCATATCCTGTCGCGAAAGGCAAGTAACCTCTTCTCATTTTCTGCTTCGATTTGCTGCACCTCATCCATTGAGAGGGTTTTGCCTGGGAAGCCCGGGGAGTAGAGCGGAGGATAAACGGAGGCCGGTGGCAAGCTGTAAACATGAAGAATGCTTACGTGGGCTTCAAAAAGCTTGGCAAGCTCAACGGCATAGTGACCTGCATTTTCTGCGTGGTCGGAAAAGTCAGTGGGAACGAGGATTTTTTTCATGGCAGGGGGGGTTAAGTTTTGGTTTCACCTGAAGCCAGAAAACAGTATTCCTAAAAGCAAATATAAGGATTATAAGCATCAATTTCAAATAACAGGGGTCAATACTTTTTAATTGAATTGTTTATTGGGCCAATCCGTAATATTTGTTTGCTGGTTTTTTCAGATTATCTTTGTGTAAAAGGTTTTCACAAATTAAATCTCTTGCTTTGAATCTGCGTTTCATTCAATCATATCCACTTTGGTTTGTTTTGTTTTGTTTGCTTCTGGGCGCTGCTTATGCGGCCATTTTGTATTACCGAAACCGTAGTGCCGGTTTTTCAAGGCAACTGGTCGTTTTTCTTTCGGTCATCAGGTTTTTTGCCGTAAGCCTGCTAACTGTTCTATTGCTTTCGCCTTTGCTGCAGAAGTTTACCCGTTTTGTGGATGAACCCCTGCTAATCTTTGTGCAGGATAACAGCCAGTCCATTCTTTCGGTGCCAGATTCAACCTACTTTCGTGAAAATTACATTAAGGAAATGGATGGTTTTCTGAAGGAACTTGAGCGGAAATTCGACACCCGAACCTATCATTTCGGTGAATCATTCCGCGAAAGCGATACCCCCGCCTATAGCGACCGCTTTACTGACATTTCTGCCATTTTCTCAGGCATTAAGGGACTTTACAGTAACCGCAACGTGGGTGCTGTGGTGGTTGCCACCGATGGCATATACAACCGCGGCCTCAACCCGGTTTTTTTGGCTCCCGGCCTTCCTTACCCCGTTTATACCATAGCCCTGGGCGATACGGTTGCCAGGCGCGATCTTGTTATTAAACGACTGAACCATAACCGAATTACTTTCCTTGGAAATCAGTTTCCGCTGGAGGTTGAGCTTGAAGCCCGTGAAATGGCGGGAATGAGCAGCCGCCTTGTAGTAAGCCGGGGTGGCGAAACGCTCATTACCCGCAATTTGCAGTTCAGAGGAAACCTTCAAATCGAAACGGTTTTATTTGAGCTGGAAGCCGACCGGTCTGGCATGCAACGTTATTCGGTTGAGCTTATTCCGGTTCAGGGCGAAGTTAGCACCGCCAACAACCGCCAGGATTTTTTCATCGAAGTAATCGACAGTCGACAGAAAGTGCTGATCCTGGCCAACAGCCCGCATCCTGATGTAGGTGCCATAAGGATGGCTCTTGATAAAAACGACAACTATGAAGTCACTTTATCTCTTATTGCTGACTTCAACGGTCAGGTTGAAGGCTATAACCTGGTGATATTACATCAGCTGCCCGCGGCAAACTTCCCAGTTCGTGAAATCTTGCAGAGGCTCGAACGCAACGAAGTGCCGGTGTTGTTTATCATTGGTGCCAGATCAGGTATCTCCGCTTTTAATCAGTTGCGCACGGGCCTCACCATTAATCCGCGTTCGGCCGATTTTGTGGAGGCACAGCCGGCCCTGAACCCAGCTTTTGCCCTTTTTACTTTGGGTGAGAAAATAATTCATCTTATACCTCAATTGCCACCCCTGAATTCGCCCTTCGCAGCCTACCAGGCCTCTGCAGGTGCGCATCCCGTACTTTTTCAGAAAATCGGAGCGGTGGTGACCGAACAACCCCTGATGCTTTTTTCTGAAGCAGGCGGCCGCAAAACAGGAGTGGTAACCGGCGAAGGAATATGGCGCTGGCGCCTGCAGGCTTTTGCGCGCGCAGGCTCGCACCAACCGGTGGATGAACTGATCTGGAGAATGGTGCAGTATCTTTCACTGAAGGAAGATAAAAGCGTATTCAGGGTGAAAGCAGATCATTTCCTTTATGAAACCGTCCCGGTGATTTTCGATGGCGAACTGTATAACCCAAGCTATGAACTTGTTAATGAACCCGCAGTGCAGATCATTATTACCGATGAAGAAGGGGTAAACTTTACCTATGAAATGGGAAGGACATCAAATGCTTACAGGCTAAATGCAGGCACATTCCCGCCCGGCGATTATTCTTTCCAGGCGGTTGCCAGCTTCGGCGGGGAGCTGCATCAGGCTTTCGGAAAGTTCAGCGTGTCGGTTCTGAACCTTGAAGGTCTCCGAACAATGGCCGATCACAACCTGCTTTTTCAAATGGCCGAGTTGAGCGGTGGCGAAATGTTCTATCCCGGGCAATGGGACGAACTGGCCGAAGCCATCATTGCCAGGGAAGATGTTTTGCCGGTAATGTATTCACAAAAGGAATTTCACGAACTGATAAACCTGAAGGCTGTATTCGTTTTATTGCTGTTGCTGCTCTCGGCAGAATGGTTTCTGAGAAAATGGAACGGTAGTTACTGATTGTATGGAAAAGACACTGTTTGTAATTATTCTGGCCATCATCGTCTTTGATTTTGTTTTCGACAGGGTGATGGACTACCTGAACGCCACACGCTGGAGCAACCAGTTGCCCGAAGAGCTTCAAGGTATTTATGACGAAGAAAAATACCGCAAGTCGCAAGACTATGCCCGCATCAACATGCGGTTTGGAACGCTGACAAGCACCCTTTTGTTTTTGCTGGTGCTTGCCATGCTGATCTTTGGCGGGTTTGGCTGGCTCGATCAGTATGTCAGGCAGTTTACCGAAAACCCTATTCTGATGGCCATGTTGTTCTTTGCGATCCTTGGCCTGGCATCTGACCTGATTTCCACGCCCTTTGATGCATACGACACCTTTGTGATTGAAGAAAGGTTCGGCTTTAACCGCACTACCGTTAAAACATACATTTTTGATAAACTCAAGGGCTGGCTGCTTGCCGTGTTGATTGGCGGCGCCCTGCTTGCGGTATTTGTGTGGTTTTACCATGTGGCAGGCAAGCTTTTCTGGCTGTATGCCTGGCTTTTCGCCACCGGGTTTTCAGTGTTCATGGTCATGTTTTACAGCACCCTGATCGTGCC
>Ga0114946_10002574_pt1 | contig 12439 bp, 9 predicted proteins | sample WalLakDeSediment_FD_88676 | JGI IMG/M metagenome (GOLD analysis project Ga0114946, IMG submission 88676) | Lake sediment microbial communities from Walker lake, Nevada to study Microbial Dark Matter (Phase II) - Walker Lake 11/02/13 Deep Sediment | ecosystem: Environmental > Aquatic > Freshwater...
ACTGTAGGTCGGGTTAGCCCAAAGGGCGTAACCCGACGGGCCTCGCACCCCACCCATGGGCGCGAAATGGCGTCGTCCCCGGGACGTCGTCGGGTTACGCTGCGCTAACCCGACCTACAGGGCGGTGACTTTCACGCTAGCGGTTTTCGGGATCCGGCTTCGAATCGTAGGGGTTGTGCTGGCTCCGGATCAGGCGGCGGCGCAGGCGTGCGCGCCTGATCTTCAGGCGCTCCATCACGCTGAACCACCAGAGCACGCGGACCACCAGATAGCCGACAGTGGAGGCGACCACGGCCAGCACGAGGCTGCCGGTCACCAGCGGCTTCCAGATCGTCAACAAATCGCCGGTGAACCATTCCATGGTCATCTCGACGCGAAATGAGCGCCTCGGTTCGTTGAGGATCCAGCGTCCGATCGTGTACGCGGTGTAGAATATGGGCGGCATGGTCAGGGGATTGGATACCCAGACCAGCAGCACCGATATGGGCAGGTTGACGCGCACCCAGATTGCAATCGCGGCCGCGAGCAGCATCTGCATCGGTATCGGCAGGAAGGTCACGAAGAGTCCCACGGCAAAGGCACCAGCGACGGAGCGCCGGTTCAGATGCCACAGATCAGGCGCGCGCAGGCGCGGACCCAGCATTTCCAGGGCACGGTGGCCCCGGACCGATTCATAGGCCGGGAACCAACTCTTGATGAACTTTTTCGCCATGGATCAGTGGGCGCGCCACGGCGCGCGCGTGAATGCGTCAAGAGCGGCCGCCAAGCCCTGGCCGGCCCCGTCGGTCAGGGCTCGCGGCATCATATTTCCGTTCCTGCCGGGATGGAACCATGATCCCGTTTGCCGGCGCTCTGGTCGCCGGGGTCCTGGCCCTGCACCTGCTGCCCGCCCTGCCCGAATGGCCCTGGGCGGTTCTGGGGCTGCCCAGCCTGGCGCTCGCCTGGCACCGGTTCACGCGCCCTGTTAGCGGCTTCCTGCTTGGATGCGCACTCGCGGGGATGCACGGTCAGAATTGGACCGAGCGTGCCGTGCCCGCGGCCCTGACCGGCACCGAGGTCACGGTGATCGCCACGGTTCGGGGTATTCCGGACCACGGATCGCGTCGGTCGCGGTTTGTACTCCAGGTCGATGAGACCGTCACCGCCCCGGACGCGTTCCGGGCCGAACGCCTGCGCGTGACTCTTTTTCCCGCTGATCCGCGTCTCGCGCCGGGTGACCGTGTCGAGGTCACCCTGCGCCTGCGGCCGCCCCGGGGTTTGCACAATCCCGGTGGTTTCGACTACGGGGCTTGGCTGTACCGCGCCGGCATTCATGGGCTGGCGAGCGTTCGGGGAAACCTTGAGCATATCGAGGGCGTGAGCGCCAGGCATGCAACCCAGGACCTGCATCGGCTGCGCGCGGCGATGCGGGATGCAATGCTTGCGGCCCATCCGGATGCCCGGCACCCCGGCGTCATGCAGGCCCTCGTCATCGGCGACCGGGGCGCGATGGACCCCGACGACTGGCGGCGCTTTCTGCATACCGGAACGAATCATCTGATGGCCATCTCCGGGCTGCACGTGGGGCTGGTGGCGGGCTTCGCTCTGCTGCTGGGACGCGGCGCGTGGCGAAGACTGCCCTGGTTGCGCCGGGCTTTTCCGCTGCGCTGGTTCGGTGCCCTGGTTGCGATGTCTGCGGCTGCGGCCTACGCCGCACTCGCGGGTTTCAGCATTCCGACGCAGCGGGCACTGGTCATGCTGATACTCGTGAGTGTAGCGGTCCTGGCGCGGCGCGACCCGCTTTCGTGGCGCGTCTATGCCGGCGCGCTGGTCTTCGTGGTGGCGGTCGCACCCGCCAGCGTCCTCGCCCCCGGCTTCTGGTTTTCCTTCGGCGCCGTGGCGGTGATCCTGGTCCTGCTTCAGGGCCGGGTGCGCCCGCCGGGGCCGAGAGGATGGCTGCGGATCCAGGTGATTCTCGCCGTCGCGATGTTGCCGCTCAGTCTCGCCTGGTTTCAGCTGGGTTCCTGGATCGCGCCGGTAGCCAACCTGGTGGCAGTCCCTGTCGTCAGCTTCCTGGTGCTGCCGGTCTTGCTGGTCGGGGCGGGACTGGCGCTGGTCTGGGCGCCCCTGGGCGCCCCTTTGCTGTGGTGGGCGGACGCCTGGCTTGCTCTGCTGCTGTGGGCTCTGGAGCTTCTTCTCGCCGTGCCGGGAGCGGTCGCGGAGATGGCCGTGCCCTGGCCCGGTGCGGTTCTGGCGGGGTTGGGGGTCGTCCTGCTTCTGTTTCCGCGTGCCAGGCACCTTCTGCCCTGGGCGGGATTGGCCTGCCTGCCATTGGCACTGCCCCTGTCGCCACCGATCGCCGAGGGCGACTTCCGAGCCGAAATGCTGGACGTCGGGCAGGGGCTTGCGGTCGTCGTCCAGACGCGAAGGCACGTACTGGTGTACGACGCCGGACCGGCCTGGGAGGACGGCTTCGACTCCGGGTCGGCAGTGGTCCTGCCCGCGTTGCGCCGGCGTGGCGCGCGCAGCATTGATCGGATCCTGGTCAGTCACGAACACATGGACCACCGGGGCGGGGTCGCCGCGGTGGTCTCCGGCCTGCCGGTGCGGGAGATTCTGAGCCGCCGTGGTGACGCCGTGGCGGGGGAGGAGGTCTGCGAGGCAGGCTTGACCTGGGAATGGGACGGAGTCCGCTTCGCGACCCTGCATCCGCCTCCGTTCTGGGACATCGGCAACGCCGCCTCCTGCGCACTTGCGGTAGCGGGTCGGCACGGTCGTCTCCTGCTCACCGGCGACCTGGAGGGCCTGGGGGAGAGCGTGCTGGTGCGCGCCGAGGGCGACAGCCTGGGTACCGATGTCCTGCTGGTGCCGCATCACGGTGCCGCGGGAGTGCTGAGTCGTGGTTTGCTCGAAGCCGCCAGCCCCGCTGTGGCCTGGGTGAGCAGCGGCTTCGACAACCGCTTCGCACATCCGGCCCCGGATGTGCGGAGGCGGCTGGATGCCCGCTGCATTCCCCTGTTCGACACCGCGGAACGGGGCATGATCTGGATGGAAACGGGCCCCGGCGGCATCCGGCTCGGACCGGGCAGCCGGGTCGAGCACCGGCGTTTCTGGCACCCGCCCATTCCACCGGCGCCACCCCTTCCCGGGCATTGTCGGGACGAGGGGTCAAACGCCCAGCCAGGGGTCGGAAAGCCGCAGGGCCATGTAGAATGAAGCGATGAACCCGCTCCTGCCAGACACCATCCGCCCCATCCGCTTCGAAGACGGGGTCCTGCACCTGCTGGACCAGCGCCGACTGCCGGGTGAGACACGGGAGAATGCCTACACGGAGCCCCAAGCCGTCGCGACGGCCATCCACGATATGGTGGTGCGCGGGGCGCCGGCCATCGGCATCGCCGCGGGTTTCGGCGTCGTGCTCGCATGCGAGGCGGCGCGCAAGCGATCGGGAAACCCCTGGCGCGCGGAGGTCGATACGGCGATGGAACAGCTGGCGGCGTCGCGTCCGACAGCGGTTAACCTGTTCTGGGCACTGGACCGGATGCGGCGGGTACTGGACGGCTGTGCGTCGGCGGATGAAGCGTGTGCGGCGTCCCTGGCCACGGCACAGGCCATGCTCGTCGACGACATTGCCGCCAACCGGCGCATGGGCGCGCTGGGTGCGGCAATGATCGAGCCCGGCCGTGCGGTCCTGACCCATTGCAACACGGGATCCCTGGCCACCGGCGGGTTCGGCACTGCGCTGGGTGTGATCCGTTCCGCCTGGGCGGGCGGGCGCGTCACCGAGGTCTTTGCCGACGAGACCCGTCCCTGGCTCCAGGGCGCGCGTCTCACGGCCTGGGAGTTGGTGCAGGATGGCATTCCCGTACGGCTGCTCTGCGAGGGCGCCGCGGCCAGCCTGCTGCGCTCCGGTGCGGTCGGCTGGGTGATTGTCGGGGCCGACCGCATCGCGGCCAACGGCGACACCGCCAACAAGATTGGGACCTACGGGTTGGCGGTGCTGGCGCGGGAACACGGCGTGGGCTTCATGGTCGCGGCGCCGGTGAGCACGATCGACTTCGGCATGGGTGACGGCACGGAAATCCCGATCGAGACGCGGCCGGAATCCGAGGTACTGGAACTCGCCGGCCAGCAGGTTGCCGCGCGCGGCGCCCGGGCCTGGAACCCGGCCTTCGACGTGACCCCTGCCCGGTTGATCGATGCCATTGTGACTGAGCACGGCGTGGTGCGGCGGCCGGACCGGCAGAGCCTGGCGGCGCTCGGGAAGGAGCTCCCAAGCTGATGGGGCGAGCAGGGCGCGCCGCGCGTGCCCTGCTATGGTAGAATTCCGGGTTTATCCTACCCGGAAAACGCCGCAAGCCTATGGCCGAATTCGCCAAGGAAGTATTCCCGGTCAATCTCGAAGACGAGATGCAGCAGTCCTACCTCGATTACGCGATGAGCGTGATCGTTGGCCGGGCGCTTCCTGACGTCCGCGACGGCCTGAAGCCCGTCCATCGGCGGGTGCTGCACGCGATGCGGGAGCTCGGAAACGAGTTCAACAAGCCCTACAAGAAATCGGCCCGCGTGGTCGGTGACGTGATCGGCAAATACCACCCGCACGGCGACAGCGCCGTGTACGACGCCATCGTGCGCATGGCCCAGCCCTTCTCGATGCGCTACATGCTCGTGGACGGGCAGGGCAACTTCGGCTCGGTCGACGGTGACGCGCCCGCAGCCATGCGTTACACCGAAGTGCGCATGGCCCGCATCGCGCAGGAACTGCTGGCGGACATCGACAAGGAAACGGTCGACTTCGTCGAGAACTACGACGGCTCCGAGCGCGAACCCTCGGTGATGCCGAGCAGGTTTCCGAACCTGCTGGTCAACGGTTCCGCGGGGATCGCGGTGGGCATGGCGACCAACGTGCCCCCGCACAACCTCGGTGAGGTCATCGACGCCTGCGTTGCCCTGATCGACGATCCCGAGATCGGGGTCGATGGCCTGATGGACTACCTCCCCGGCCCGGATTTCCCGACCGCGGCGATCATCAACGGCGCCGATGGCATCCGCGATGCCTACCGCACCGGTCGCGGGCGCGTATACATCCGGTCCCGTACACACATGGAACCGCTGGAAGGCGGGCAGCGCGAGGCGATCATCGTCACCGAGCTGCCGTATCAGGTGAACAAGGCCCGGTTGATCGAAAAAATCGCCGAACTGGTGAAGGAGCGCAAGCTCGAGGGCATCAGCGAACTGCGCGACGAATCCGACAAGGACGGCATGCGCATCGTGATCGAACTGAAGCGCGGCGAGATGCCGGAGGTGGTCCTGAACCACCTGTTCATGCACACCCAGATGCAGAACGTCTTCGGCATCAACATGGTCGCGTTGGTCGAGGGCCAGCCGAAACTGCTGGACCTGCGCCAGATCCTGGAGGCCTTCCTGCGTCACCGTCGCGAGGTGGTGACCCGGCGCACGATCTTCGACCTGCGCAAGGCTCGCGAACGGGCGCACATCCTCGAAGGACTGGCGATCGCGCTGGCGAACATCGACGAGATCATCGCACTGATCCGTGGCGCATCGAGCCCGGCCGAGGCGAAGGCCGGCCTGCTGGCCAGGACCTGGGGTCCGGGGGGCGTCACCGCGATGCTGGATCGCGCCGGGGCCCGCGCCTCGCGGCCGGAGGAGCTGCCTGCGGAGTTCGGACTCTCCGGTGAAGGTTACCGGCTCTCCGAGAGCCAGGCGCAGGCGATCCTGGATCTCCGGCTGCACCGACTGACCGGGCTCGAGCAGGACAAGATCCTCGACGAGTACCGGCAGTTGCTGGACCAGATCGAGGACCTGCTCGACATCCTGGGATCCGGCGAACGCCTGCAGGAGGAGATCCGCAACGAACTCCTCGCGGTGCGCGAGCAGTACAACGATGCCCGCCGCACCGAGATCCGGGCGGCCCACACCAACCTGACGCTGGAAGACCTGATCGGGGAAGAGGACGTGGTGGTCACGCTGTCCCACGCCGGGTATGTCAAGTACCAGCCGGTGACGGCGTACCGGGCGCAGCGCCGCGGTGGGCGGGGCAAGGCCGCGACCAGCTTCCGCGAAGAGGACTTCATCGACCGCCTGGTGGTGGCCAATACCCATGACACCATCCTGTGCTTCTCCAGCCGGGGCCGGGTCTACTGGATCAAGGTCTACGAACTACCCCAGGGCAGCCGTGCCGCGCGCGGCAAACCGATCGTGAATCTGCTGCCGCTGGAGGCGAACGAGCGCATCAACGCCATTCTGCCGGTGCGCAGCTACGGCGAGGATCAGTTCGTCTTCATGGTGACGACGTCGGGTACGGTCAAGAAGACCCCGCTGACCGACTTCTCGCGGCCCCGCAGTACCGGGATCATCGCGGTGGACCTGCGCGAGGGTGATCGGCTGGTGGATGTGGCGCTGACCGACGGGAGCCGCGATGTGATGCTGGTCACCTCGGGGGGGAAGGCGGTGCGCTTCCCCGAAACGGATGTGCGCGCGATGGGGCGGACAGCCTGTGGTGTGCGCGGCGTGCGCATGGAGGATTCACAACAGGTCATCGCCCTGCTCATCGTGGAGGAGGGCTCGGCCCTGTTCGCCAGCGAGTTCGGCTTCGGCAAGCGCACCCGCTTCGACGAGTTCCCGGTGCACCGGCGTGGTGGGCAGGGCGTGATCGCGATGCAGTGCGCGGGGCGCAATGGGACGCTGGTCGGTGCCGCCAGGGTACTGGATGATCACGAGGTCATGTTGATCACCGACGGCGGCACGTTGGTACGGACGCCGGTGGAGCAGATTCCGCTGATCGGGCGCAACACCCAGGGCGTGCGTTTGATCCGTCTGAACGAGGGGGAGCGCCTCGTGGAGCTTGCTCGCGTGGAGCGGCTCCAGGGAGAGGATGATCCCGAGGACGACGAAGGGGCTGCCGACGGCTCCGACGCGGGGGATTCGATCAACGGCGACCCCGGGGCAGAAGACCCCGGTGCTGAAAGGGGAGAGCGCGAAGAATGAGTCGAGTATTCAATTTCAGTGCGGGTCCGGCGGCCCTTCCGGAGCCGGTGCTGCAGCGGGCGCAGGCGGAATGGATGGACTTCCGTGGCGCCGGCATGTCGGTGATGGAGATGAGTCACCGCGGGAAGATTTTCATGCAAGTCGCGGAAAAAGCGGAAAACGACCTCCGCACTCTTCTGGGGGTTCCCGAGGATTATGCGGTGCTGTTCCTCCAGGGCGGGGCGACCGGCCAGTTTGCCGCAGTACCCCTGAACCTGCGAAACGGCAGCCAGGGCATGGACTACATCGATACCGGGGCCTGGTCGGGCAAGGCGATCAAGGAGGCCCAGAAGTACGGGCCGGTGAATATCGTGGCCAGCAGCCAGAGCCACGGCTATGCGTCGATCCCCGATCCCGCGACCTGGAAGCTGGATCCGGATGCGGCCTACGTACATTACACACCCAACGAGACCATCGGCGGCGTGGAGTTCCACTTCGTGCCGGACACCGGAACGGTACCGCTGGTCGCGGACATGTCCTCGACCATTCTTTCGCGGCCACTGGAGGTCTCTCGCTACGGCGTGATCTATGCCGGTGCCCAGAAGAACATCGGGCCGGCAGGTCTGACCCTGGTGATCGTGCGCAGGGATCTCCTCGAGCGCAAGTCGCCTGAGGTCCCGGCGGTCTTCGACTACGCTCTGCAAACGAAGAACGACTCCATGTACAACACGCCCCCGACGCTGGCCTGGTACCTGTCCGGGCTGGTGTTCGAATGGCTGCTGGAGCAGGGCGGTCTTGCGGCCATGGGCGAGGTCAACCGGCGCAAGGCGGAAAAGCTCTACCGCTTCGTCGACAACTCCGAGTTCTATCGCAACCCGGTGGAACCCTCGGCCCGCTCCTGGATGAACGTGCCGTTCATTCTGGCCGACGCTGCCCTCGACGGCAGTTTCCTGAAACAGGCTGCGGATGCGGGTTTATCCGGCCTGAAGGGACACCGGTCGGTGGGCGGCATGCGGGCGAGCATCTACAATGCGGTGCCCGAGGCTGCTGTGGACACACTCGTCGAATTCATGGCCGATTTCGAGCAACGGCACGCCTGATCAGGGACACAGCATGTTTCGCATACAGACCTTCAACAACATCGCCGTGCGCGGCCTGAACCGGTTTCCACGCGAGCAGTACGAGGTGGCGTCCTCCCTGCAGGGCCCGGACGCGATCATGCTGCGTTCCCACAACCTGCACGAGACCCCGATTCCCGAGTCCGTGAAAGCCGTCGGACGTGCCGGCAGTGGCGTGAACAACATTCCAGTCGATGCGTTGTCCGCGCGGGGCGTGGCAGTGTTCAATGCACCCGGCGCAAATGCCAACGCGGTCAAGGAACTCGTGATAGGCGGCTTGCTGCTGGCGGCGCGGAACCTGATTCCCGCACACGAGTATCTGCGGGGACTGGACCCCAGCGACCCGGAGTTCCAGAAGCGCGTCGAGGACGGCAAGAAGCGGTTCGTCGGCTTCGAACTACCGGGGCGAACCATGGGTGTGATCGGCCTCGGGGCGATCGGCGTGAAGATCGCCAATGCGTCGCGCGGCCTGGGCATGAACGTGATCGGCTACGACCCCAAGATCACCGTGGAGAGCGCCTGGCGGCTGGAGGCTGCCGTGGATCGCGCCACCACCGTGGACGCGGTGATCAGCCAGGCCGATGTGATCACCTTCCACGTGCCCCTGAACGACCAGACCCGCAACATCCTCGATGCAACGCGGGTCCGCTCACTGAAACCGGGCGCGATCGTGATCAACCTCGCGCGAGAGAGCGTGGTCGACGATGCGGCGTTGTGCGCCGCACTGGACGCCGGTCAGATCCATGCCTACGTGACCGACTTTCCGTCACCGGCGCTGCTCGGGAACCCTCGGGTCATCATGCTGCCGCATCTCGGTGCATCGACGGTCGAGTCCGAGGAGAACTGTGCGGTCATGGTGGCGGACCAACTGCGCGATTATCTGGAAAACGGAAACGTGCGCAATGCCGTCAACCTTCCCCGTTTATCCCTGGAGCGCAAGGGAGCCGCGCGGCTGGCGATCGTCAACCGCAACCTGCCCGATCGGGTCGGCCAGATCTCGCATGTGCTGGGGCAGAAGAACGTCAACATCGTGCATATGGTCAACGAATCGCGGGGCGATCTGGCCTACACGCTGCTCGATGTCGAGACTCCCATCGACGCTGCGACCGCCGAGGCCATCGCCGGAATCGACGGGGTTCTTCGCTCCCGGGTCCTGTAGTGTCGGATTCCGCTGATCTCGAGCGCCTGCGCCAGCGCATCGACCAGGTCGATGCCGAGCTGCTGCGCCTGCTGAACGAACGGGCGAGCTGCGCCGAAGAAGTCGCTTCGGTCAAGCGCAGCGAGGGCGATCCGCGGTTCTACCGTCCGGAGCGCGAGGCCTTGATCCTTCGGCAGGTGCGCGAGCGGAACCCCGGGCCGCTGCCCGATGATGCGTTGGTGCGCATCTTCCGCGAGATCATGTCGGAGTGCCTGGCCCTGGAAGAACCTCTCAGGGTTGCCTACCTGGGGCCGGAGGGAACCTTTACCCACCTGGCCACCCGCAAGCATTTCGGCCAGGCCGCGGCCCTGCAGCCGCTGACCGCCATCGACACGGTCTTCCGTGAAGTGGAGTCGGGCCGAGCCCATTTCGGGGTGGTGCCGATCGAAAACAGCACCGAAGGCGTCGTGACCCACACCGTCGACTGTTTCCTGGAGTCGCCGCTGCTCATCTGTGGGGAGGTGATTCTGCCGGTACAGCATCATTTGCTGTCACGCAGCGAGCACCTGGAGGACGTACAGGTGGTGATGGCCCACCCTCAGGCCCTGGCACAGTGCAGGCAATGGCTGGACCGGGAACTGCACGGCGCGGAACGCCGTCATGCCCCCAGCAATGCCCGCGCGGCGCAGGACGCGGCCGAACTGCCCCATGCCGCCGCGATCGCCAGTGCAGTCGCGGCAGATCGCTATGGACTGAGGATTCTGGTCAGGAACATCGAAGACCGCGGGGACAACACCACCCGCTTTCTCGTGATCGGGCGCCTGGAGACCGGTGTCACCGGGCGCGACCGAACCTCGATCATGCTCAGCACCGCGAATCGACCCGGCTCCCTGTTCGGTCTGCTCAAGCCCATTGCCGATGCCGGGATCAGCCTGACGCGCATCGAATCGCGGCCGTCGCGCTGCGTGAACTGGGAATACGTGTTTTTTCTCGACCTCGTTGGCCACCAGGCCGACCCGTCGGTCGCTGCCTGCCTCGGCGAACTGCGCAAGAGCGCCGACATGCTCAAGATCCTCGGCAGTTATCCACAGGCGGCCACCTAGTGGGCCGTTTCCCCATGCAGACCGACCGCAGGAAATCCCTGTTTCCGCGTCCTCGACTCACAGGATACCAAGCCCATGGTTGATTTCGGTGTCCTGGCCATGCCTGGTGTTCAGGCGCTCAGGCCCTATGAACCCGGCAAGCCGGTGGCAACCCTGGAACGGGAACTGGGCATCCGCGATGCGGTGAAACTGGCGTCGAACGAGAACCCGCTGGGTCCGAGCCCGCGCGCCCTCGCGGCGGTCCAGGCCGCGCTGGACGATCTGCACATCTATCCGGACGGTACCGGCTTCGCCCTGAAGCAGGCCCTCGCGAATCGGCATGGGCTGACCCCTGAACAGGTGGTCCTGGGCAATGGGTCCAACGAGATCCTGGAACTGGTCGCGCGCACATGGCTCGGCCCGGGGCGCAATGCCGTTTTCTCGCGGCACGCCTTCGCGGTATACCCATTGGTGGTTCAAGCCGTCTCGGCGGAGGGGCGGCCGGCCGACGCCCTCCCCTTGGATTCCGGACAGCCGTTCGGGCATGACCTGGATGCGATGCTCGCGCGGGTGGACACGGACACTCGCGTGGTCTTTATCGCCAACCCGAACAATCCCACCGGCACCTGGGTGTCCGCAGGAGCCCTGGAGGGGTTCCTGACCCGGGTCCCGCCGGTAACGCTGGTGGTCGTCGACGAGGCCTACGCGGAGTACGTGGAGGCAGCGGACTATCCCGACACGACACAGTGGGTTCAGCGCTTTCCCAACCTTCTGGTCACCCGGACTTTCTCGAAGATCCACGGCCTTGCCGGATTGCGCCTCGGCTACTCGGTGTCCTCGATCGGGGTGGCCGAGTTGCTCAACCGGGTGCGGCAACCGTTCAACGTGAACTCCCTGGCCCAGACGGCCGGGTTGGCTGCGCTGGCCGATACCGGACATGTGGCGGAGAGCGCCCGGGTCAACCGCGAGGGACTTGCCCAGGTGACGGCCGCCCTCCGTGACCGAAGCCTGGACTTTATCCCCTCGGTCGGAAACTTCATCACGTTCGATGTGCGTCGACCCCCGGGGCCGGTCTACGAACGGCTGTTGCGCCAGGGCGTGATCGTTCGACCCGTGGCCAACTACGGCCTGCCGACTCATCTGCGCGTGACCATAGGGACCAGGGACGAGAATGATCGCTTTCTGAACGCCCTCGACAGTGTGCTAAAGGCATGATTCAGCGGCTCGTCATTTTCGGGGTCGGCCTGATCGGTGGTTCGCTGGCCCTGGCCCTGCGCGAGGCGGGCGCCGTTGCCGAGGTGGTCGGCTGTTCGCGCAACCCCGCGAACCTCGAAGAGGCGGTCCGCCTGGGCGTGATCGACCGCTGGACCACGAATCCGGTCGAGGCCTGCCAAGATGCCGACGTCGGTGTGCTCGCAGTGCCGCTGGGGTCGATGCAGGGGCTGGCTGCAGCCATTGCCACGCATTGGCCGGCCCAGGCTACATTGACCGATGTCGGCAGCAGCAAGCAGGCCGTCATCGAGGCGGTCCGTGCCGGTTTCGGGCATTTGCCCCGCCATTTCGTCGCGGGCCACCCGATCGCGGGCACGGAACGCAGCGGGGTCTCGGCAGCCTATGCGACCCTGTTCCGGGAACGCCTGGTGATCCTGACCCCGGCCGATGAGACCAGCCCAATGGCCTCCGAACGTGTCGCCGCGATGTGGCGTGCCACCGGCGCGCGCGTGGAATTCATGACCCCGGTGCACCACGATCACGTGCTCGCCGCCACCAGTCACCTGCCACACCTGCTGGCCTTCGCCCTGGTGGAGTCGCTGGCCCGCATGAGCGAGAGCGACGAGATCTTTCATTACGCCGCCGGCGGGTTTCGGGACTTCACCCGCATTGCGTCCAGCGATCCGGTGGTCTGGCGCGACATCTGCGTCGCCAATCGGGGTGCGATCCTCGCGGTGCTGGAGCGGTTTCAGGCCGACCTGGACGGCCTGAGGGACGCGATTGCGCGCGGCGACGGCGAAGCCCTGGAGGCGCGTTTCGCGTTCGCGAAGCAGGCGCGCGACCGCTTCAGTGAGAACATGCAAGTGCAACTGGATCAGTGACCAAGATGACAACGACCTTCACGGTGGAGGCCGGCGGATCCC
>Ga0114946_10002575_pt1 | contig 12437 bp, 11 predicted proteins | sample WalLakDeSediment_FD_88676 | JGI IMG/M metagenome (GOLD analysis project Ga0114946, IMG submission 88676) | Lake sediment microbial communities from Walker lake, Nevada to study Microbial Dark Matter (Phase II) - Walker Lake 11/02/13 Deep Sediment | ecosystem: Environmental > Aquatic >...
GCCCAGGAGCGGCTCCACGAGGCGGCGGCCGCCCGGGGTGTGCATGTGACATTTTTTCACGGCCGCGGCGGCTCGCTCGGCCGCGGCGGGGGGCCGGCCGCGCGGGGTATCCTGTCACTCCCCTGCGACACGCTCGACGGCACGTTGCGACTCACCGAGCAGGGCGAGGTGCTCGCCGAGCGCTACGACGACGTCGAGATCGCCCGGCGGCACCTCGAGCAGGTCGCGTGGGCGACGCTCGTGGCCTCGACCGCCCGCCGCCAGGTCGCGGCCCCGACCTGGCCGCTGCTCATGGAGCGGATGGCGGAGCGGTCGCGGGTGGCCTACCGGGAGCTCGTGGACGAGCCGGGGTTCATCGGCTACTTCGCCAACACGACGCCGATCGACGAGATCGAAAATCTCCCCATCGCCTCGCGGCCGGCCCGCCGCCGGGGCCAGCGGACGCTCGACGACCTGCGGGCGATTCCCTGGGTGTTCGCCTGGACGCAGAGCCGCTGCATGATCCCGGCCTGGTACGGCCTCGGCACGGCGCTGGCGGAGATCAAATACGACGACCGGCACGCCTGGCAGCAGATCTGCGAGATGTACCGTCAGTGGCCCTTCTTCCAGGCCACGATCGACAACGCCACGCTGGCCCTGGCGAAGGCCGACATGTATGTGGCCCAGCGATATTCCGAACTCGCCGAAGACGACGACGCCCGCCGGCGGATCTGGCCGCGGATCGCGGCCGAACGCGACCGTGCCCGGCAGGCGATCCTCGACATCGCCGGCGGCGACGAACTCCTCGCCGGCACGCCGTGGTTTCGCCAGTCGATCGAGGCCCGCAATCCTTCGGTCGATCCGCTGAACCTCATTCAGATCGAGTTCATGCGGCGGCAGCGGGACGCGGTGCACACCCAGCCGGACCAGCCGGGCAGCGATCCCCCATTCCGGCAACTCCTCCGCCTCTGCCTGCAAGGCATCGCCGCCGGCATGCGCACGACGGGGTGAGGGATGATGGTGATACGCGTCATACGCCGCGAGGGGCTGCCCGTGCCATCGAGCCGGCGTAGACGACAAGCGAAGGCAGGATGCCGAAGCGCAGACGTCTCCGAGCGAGCGAAGGACAGGATGTCCGTAGTGAGCGTCCGGCGAGATGGCACGGGCAGCCCCTCGCCTTCGCCATCGAGCCAGCGGAGCCCTATTTCTTGGCCGTGGACGCGCCGGAAGCGGGTACGCGGACGAGGAGCATCTGCTCGACCGCACCGCCGTCGCGGTGGACGAGGATCGTCGTCTGCTGCTGGGCGAGGTTGGCCAGCCCCGCCTCGTAGACCGGCATCGTCTTGTCGCCGAGCGTCCAGGCGGCCCGCTGCGTCTTCTTGTCGACCTTGCCCGTGACGTTCGTCGTCTGGTCGGCGACCGCGTCGTAGTAGGTGCCCCGCAGGAGCCCGTCCTTGTCGATCGCCAGGCTCAGGAACGTGCTCGGATTGCTTTCTTCCGCGCGGGCAAGCGCGAACACGCCCAGCGGCCGCCATTCGTCGGTCTCGGCGATCTGCGTGTCGGGCCCGCCCTGGGCTGCCAGATCGGAGGCCTGCTGGGCATATTCCTCCGCGGTCCCGACCCGCTGCCCCTGCACGTACACGCCGTCGTTCTGATAGCAGACGTTCGTGCCGTAGTTGTAGGAGATCGGCGCTGCCGGATAGCCGCCCCAGCCGGCGAGGCTGGACCACATCAAGCCGCCCATCATGCCCCAGCCGAAGCCGCCCCACCAACCGCCCGGCCACCAGGAGTTGAAATGCGTGTCGTACCAGCCGCGACCGCCGTGCCAATCGCCGTGGGCGAAGTTCGCACGGATCGCATCGGCCCGCCCGGTGAGCGCGGTGCCGGAGTAGGCCCGCACCGCCCCCCGCCCCGCGATCATGCTGCCGTCGAGACCGCGGCCGGCCACAGCGCCGGGGAGACCGCGATCCGCGATCCGCTGGAAGTCGGCCCGCGAGAGGTCGCCCGCACCGGCAAAGTGCCCCGCGCCGAAATCGCGGCCCACTCCCCCACTGTCTTCGAGACCACGGCCATCGAGGCCCCTGCCGTCGAGACCCCGCCCGTCCACGCCATCGAGCCGGCCACCTCCAACGTCGCGCATGCCACCGCCGAAATCGCCCCCACCAACGTCGCGCATGCCGCCGCCGAAATCACCTCCGCGGAAATCGCCGCCGCCGAAGCCGCCCGGCATCGAACGCATTCCCCCACCTCCGAAATCGCCACCACCAAAGCCGCCACCGCCGTGGAATCCTCCTCCACCCCCCATATGGCCGCCGCCGCCGCCATGGGCGAGCCCGACCACCGGCGCCACCGCCGTTACGACGGCCGTCAACAGGGCGGTCGCCGTCTGGCGTCGGCCGCGTGTGCGCTTCAGGGTGTTTGCCATGCGTGTCGGCTCCCGGGGTGTCATCGGTTCGGTTTTCCTGTTCGTGTTCGGTCGGATGGGTTCAGTGAAGTGATTCGTGTGAGCCGCTTCATTTCACGCGGGTGAAGTGCAGCGGCGGTCCGTCGGGCACCGACACGCCGTCGAGCGTGCGTTCCACCGCGTGGAGCGTGAAGGCATCGGCACCGGCCGGCGCGATCACCTGCACCCAGCGTGCCGTGCGGCCCGCGGCCGACTCGGCCGGCGTGCCCACGAACGATTGCTGAATCGCCGTGCCGTCGGACTCGACGACGCCCTCGGCTGCGGCGCCGGTCGAGTCGAACATCCGACAGCGGATGGCGCCGGTGGCCCGATCGGCGTGCAGCACCTGCAGCGACTCCACCGGCGTGCCGCCGGCCGCCCCGAACCGGCCCCGCCCCACGAGCACGAAGCCGCCCAGCTGCTTCTCGAAGGTGAGCGTGCCTTGGGGGGCGTCCGCTCCGCCGTCCGTTCGCCAGGAGCCGACGAGCCAGCCCAGATCGTCGAGGGCGGCCGCATGCCCGCGGACGACCATCGATTCGGCGATCCGCCAGGCGCCACCGCTGAGCGTGCGCAAGCTGGTGAACTGTGAGGCGACGGCCGCCGCTCCGGGGGCCGAGGTGAACGTCATCGTGCCGGAGACCCGCGCGAGCGTGGCGGTGAGCGGCTGCACCGCCGTGACGTCGATCTGGAGCGTGGCCTGGGGATGCGCCTCCCGCCACTCCCGCAGCGACCGCATGATCGCATCGCGACCGACCAGCCGCCCGTCACCCTCGATGAGCTCGGCGTTTTCGATCCACTGGCCTGCCAGAGCGTCGTAGTCGCGGGCGTTGTAGGCGTCGGCGTAGGCGGTGGCCGCAAGCCGCAGGTCGTCGTCGGCCGGCGCCGCTGACGCGCAGGCCGATCCGAGGGCCACACACGCGAGGAACGCGAGGCCGCCACATAGGCCCTGCAATCGCGTCCCGCTGACCGGCAACCCGCTGCGTCGCTGCCGTGATGTTCTGCACCAGTCGATCATGCCGCTGCGTCTCCGGGGTTCGTGGCCGTGCTGGCTCCCTGCCGTGACGCGGATCATAGGGCGTGCGTGCCCATCGTGCACGCAGCGGGTCGATGGAGGCCGGGCCACCAACCGACACACACCCCTCCTGCGGAGGGTTCTGGTGACACGGGTCGTGCCTGACGCGCCACGGGAGGTGCCGTGGGCAAAGCCGCGTGCTGGCTCCTGCCGATGTCGCCCCCATCGGACCGATTTCGATTTGATGCGTGTCGGTCGTTCAGAAGGAGGAGTTCACCGCGTCATGCGCAGCGTTCTGTATGCGGCCGTCAGCCTGGCCGCGCTCATACCCGTCTCGTCCGCCGGGGCGCGTGACCCGGGGTTTGACCCGCGGGTCGTCACGTTCGGCGAGTCCCGCGAGCAGATCAAGAGCACGCCGATCACCCAGCGGCCCAACCGTCCGCTCCACGTCTACGGCAACACGATCAGGCGGCGACAGGCCCGGGGCGGCTGAAACCCAGTCGATTTTTGCCGTTGCCGCGGCTGCAGCCTTCTGCGACCGTCCCGCCCGGTTGGCAGCCCGGTGGCGGCTCCTCCCTGCGTATCCCGTGCCACCGCATCCCGGGAGTCTGGTCATGCGGACACTCTTGCTTCTCGGTCTCGTGGTCGGCGGCCTCATCGTCGCGGGCGCGATTCACATCACCCAGTCGGGCGATCAGATTCAGATCTCGGTCGACAAGCAGAAGGTCGAACGGGTCGCGAGCGAGGTCGCTCGAGAGGGCCAGGCGATCCTCAAGAACGCCCAATCCGCGGCCCCGTCACAGACCCGCTGACGGCCTCCACCTGAGCGAGCCCGTGGACGCGGTATTCACGGCCGCTGCGGCATTCGAAGCATTGACGGCGACTGCGAAGCAGCCGGCCGGCCCGGAAGGCCCGCCCGTCGTCGAGCCGGAAGATGGCCCCCGGCGGCAGTTCCTCGACGAGCACACGGCCAGGCCGGGGCTCGTCATAGCGACGTAGCGCGAGCAGAAGCGTGCGATCGCTGCACGTCGCGGCCCGCGGCCGGGCGAGTGACACCGCCACGGCTGCGGCGACGTCCTCGGGCAAAAGCGCCCCCGCGACGAGCGGTTCGAGCAGTCCCGCGAAGGCATCCTGCCACTCCCGACCGTGCGGCCGCACGCGGCGGCGGCGGTCGCGGTGTCGCTCCCAGGCAGTGGCGTGGGCGACCTCGTGGAGGAGCGTGGTGAGAAACGCCCAGGGATTGAGGTCGGTGTTGATCGAGATCCGATGGACGGCACTCTCGCGGCCCGGCGGACGATGATCGCCCAGTTTCGTGCGGCGCGGCCGCGCGAGCCGCACGACGAGCGGATGCCGTTCGAGCACCTCCCCGACGTACGGCCGCACCTGTTCCGGCAACAGCGGCACGACCGTGGCAATCGCGTCGGTTCGGCGGCGGAAAGACGGAGCGCTCATGCGGCCAGACCGTATCACTCCCGGCCGTCATCCGGCAACGCCGGCCGCTCCTCCGGGCCAATCGCCAACGTCGGAATCGCCTCGTCAGGCACGTCGTGCCGGGCGAAGTACCGCGTGATCGCCTCCACCTCGGCGGCCGACGGCGCCAGGGGCGTCTCGTCGTGCACGACCCGTTCGACGGTCTCCCGACCGGCCACCAGTGTGCGTCGCTCCTCGACCCGCCACCGGGGACCGAAGTGGTAGACGGCGTAGTACATCGTCTTCGCCTTGACGACGGCCACGCGGCCGCAGCGGCAGGCCTCGTAGAACATCCGGTGCACCTGCCGCCAGGGCCGGTCGCGCACCATGCAGGCGACGTCGTGCACGACCGAGGCGTTGCGGAAGCGGCCGCTGAACGGGCCGCCGATGACCGACCAGAACGGCCGCGGGATGCTCGCCCCGTTGACGACCGCGCCTGCCGTCGCCTCCCACCGCTCCTGCCGCGGGTCGACGTAGGCGAAGGGCTGCACGAGCGTCATGTCGCGACCGCCGTCGTCCCACTCCGCCACGACTTTGCCCTCGAACCGCCCCCAGCGGGCCGCCGGGACGAGCGGCTGCGTCCGGGCCCGGCTGCCCAGAAACGCCACGAGTGGCTTCGCCGTGTCCGGAAGGCAGCCATCGTCGCAGCAGACCCGCACGGTGCGGCCGTCCTCCTCGATGGCGATCTCGTATCGCCGCCGGTCGCGGCCACTCGGCTCCGACCGCTCCCACGAGGCGTCGAGCCCGCTTTGCGCCACGAGCGACTCCAGTTCGTCACGCTCCGCCGCCGGCAGCGCCGACGAATCGATCACACACCCCCGCGGGAGCCCGACGAAGCCACCGGATTGGCTGAACGTGATGCGCATGGTCGTAGCTATGGCTCGATGACGATCTTGCCGGCGAGGCGGCCGGTGCGGCCGATCGTGCCCTCTTCCTGCAGGCGGTGGGCCGCCGCGGTCTCGGCCAAGGGGAGCAAGGTGCCGATTGGGGCCCGGAGGTTCGTCGCCTCCATCCAGCGGTTCAGGTCGGCGGCGGCCGCGGCCTGCTCCTCCCACGACGCCTTGAACATCACGAAGCCGACGAGCCGGGCCTCCTTCACGTAGAAGGGCCCCACCGGAAACGGCGGCCGGGCATCGCGGCCCGCCATGAGCACGATCCGGCCACGGTCGGCGAGCAGCCCGAGGATCGTGTCGAAGTCGGGCTCGCGGAGCGCCTCCCACCAGACCTGCACGCCGTCCGGCGTCGCGGCCCTGATCGCATCGGCACACGCCGTAGCATCGGCATGCCCGCGACGGTCGATCACGGCGTCGGCCCCGCACGCCCGCAGCCGGGCCACGCCCTCGTCGCTCGACGCCGTGGCCACCACGCGGCAGCCGAGCCGCGCGGCGATCTGCACGACCATCGAGCCCACGCCACCCGAGCCGCCGTTCACGAACACCGTCTCACCCGGCCGCGCCTGGGCATGCGTGACGAGCCCGAGGTGGGCGGTGATGCCCACGAGTGCGGCGGCGGCCGCGTCGCGGTCGCTGACACCGGCAGGCGTCGGATAGAGCCAGCGCTCGTCGACGGCGGCGAGTTCGGCGAACGTGCCCTGCCGGCCGAGCACACCCTGGTTTGAGCCCCACACCCGGTCCCCGACGGCGAATCGCTCCACGCCCGCGCCGACAGCCACCACCTCGCCGGCCAGATCGCAGCCGACGATGAAGGGAAACTCGAGCGGCATGGCGACGGTGCCGGCACGGATGTAGGTATCGATCGGATTGACCGCACAGGCCTTCACGCGAACGACGACCTGCCCGGGCCCCGGTCGCGGGTCAGGGCGTTCGATCACCTCGATCACGTCGGGGGGCCCGGTCCGGGTGATGCAGGCAGCTTTCATGTGGTGATCGACTCCAGGACGAGAACGAACGGCGGACAGACCGGCGGCGGTCGTGGCATCATGGCCGGCATCATAGGATATGGCCCCAACCGCAGCCGACAGGAGTGCAGTCTCACGTGACGGACGAAACATGGCCGACGGACCCGCGGCCGGTCGAGGTGGCATGGAGCGAGTTCGGTGCGGGGGAGCCGCTCGTGATTCTCCACGGGCTCTTCGGCTCCAAGCGCAACTGGACGTCGATCGCCGGTACGCTCGGTCGGCACCACCGGGTGCTCGCGGTGGACCTGCGGAATCACGGCACGAGTCCCCGGGACGACCGCCACGACTACCCGGCGCTCGCCGCCGACATCGCCCGGTTCATCGAGCGTGAGGCCGGCGGCCGGGCCGCGGTCGTCGGCCACAGCATGGGAGGCAAGACCGCGATGATGGTCGCCCTCACGCGGCCCGACCTCGTGGAGCGGCTCGTGGTGGTGGACATCGCGCCGGCGGTCTCCCGCGGGCCGATCGGTGATGTGCTCACCATGCTGCGGAGCGTGCCCCTCGAACGCTTCTCTGAACGCGCCGAGGTGCAGGCCGCGCTCGCCGGGTTGATTCCCGACCCGAAACTGCGGGGCTTTCTCATGCTCAACGTGGTGGCGGGCCCGACCGGGCTCGCCTGGGCGGTGAACCTCGACGCGCTCGCGCGGCATTTCGATCTGATCGCCGGGTTCCCCGAGGTCCCCACCGCCCGCGCCTTTTCTGGGCCGGCGCTGTTCCTCGTCGGGGGAAATTCCGACTACGTCCGCCCGGAGCATCACGCCGAGATCCACCGACTTTTTCCCGCGGCGACGATCGAGGTCATTCCCGGTGCCGGCCACTGGGTGCACGCCGACGCCCCCGCCGCATTCGTGGCGGCGCTCGAAAAAACGGTGCCTGGCACCAAATTTGGGTAGGCCAGGCAAGCCGGCTTTCGCAAGTTACCCAAATTTGGTGCCAGGCACCGTTTTAATGCCGGGTAGCCCAGGCGTGGAGGAGTGCTGCCTGCTTGCCGAAATCCTGCTCCGTCACGCCGAGCGGGCTCTTGAAGAAGCAGGCCAGCCACGGAAGTGCCCCGAATTCTCCGGCCCGCTGCGCTCGCTCGACGAGTCGCACGAGGTCGATCACGAGCGGTGCTGCCAGGATCGAGTCGCAGCCCTGCCAGGTGAACTGCATCGTCATCGGCGTGCCGAGGAAGCCGCGGAAGTGGATGTGATCCCAGGCGGTCTTCCAATCGCCGAGGCTCTCGATGTATTCGATCGAGACGTGCGTCTGCGGCGGATAGCCGAGGATCGCGGCGAGCAGATGATCCTTGCTGCGGACCTTGGCGGCCTTGTTCCGCGGGTCGTCGAGCACCTTGCCATCCATGTTGCCGAAGATGTTGTGGCCCACCCAGCTCATCACCTCGAGGTGGCGGGCCGCGAACATCGGCGCGAGCACGCTCTTGAGGAGCGTCTCACCGGTCTTGCCGTCGCAGCCGGCGTGGGCGATCTGCCGGTCGCGAGCCACCTGCTGCAGGGCCGGCGGTGTTGCCCCGGTCGAGGGCGTGAAGTTCACGTACGACGCCCCCGCCTCTGCGGCCGCCAGAAAATACAAGCTGCTCGCGGGCAGCGGACAGGCGGCCGCGTCGTCGAGAAGCGGCTCGATGGCGGCGAAGTCGGGCGGCAGGGGGCGCTCGAGCGGGGGTTCGGTGGAGGCGACGTTGACGACGACGACATGCCGCAGCTTCTCGGCAGCCGCGAAGGCCTCGATGTCGGCCCGGATCCGCCTGATGGCCGCCCGCGGCGTCTCGGCCGGCACGGCGGCGTCGGCGAGGCTCGCGATCCGATCACCCGCGGCCACGAGGGTGCCGGGGCGGAGCCGGGGTTCGACTTCGGCGAAGAAGTCGGCGGCGTTGTCGAGCAATTCCGGCGGAATCGCCCGACTCTCGCTCCACATCCGCCGCGCTTCGGCGGCGAGCGCTCCGGAGCGGATGTCATGGCCGCCGACGACGATGTCGGAGAATGCCACGAGATCGAGGCGGGAGAACGGCTCGAGGGCGGTGACGAGGCCGACCGGCTCGATCGAACCGCGCCGGAGGGCCGCGAGGCCCGTCATGAGGGTGGTCGCCACGCCTCCCCGGGCTCCGATGAGCCACATTCCGATGCGGTGGTCAGGCATGGGCGAACGAGTTGGGGGAGAGCTGGCCGTTTCCAAAGTTCTATTGTTTCCTACCGTAGCCGGCCGTCAAGGATGCCGGCAGTGAGTGCAGTGATCTCGCAGCTGGCCGAGTGTTCCGGCTGACCTCCCCGCGCGCGTAGAGCCCCGTCGTCACCGCGATGCCCGGCCAGAGGGCGACCCAGGACAGGGGTTGCATGGGTGGGATGTGGCTGCGGAGGGCTCGAGGACAGGTGGGTTATGATGATGGAGCGTCGGTGGGAATCTGGCATCAGTTGGGTTCGTGGTACCCGTTTGGTGCAGTCACACCATCACACCCCCGGACTTCCGTCCGGGGCTTCTATTGGGTTGGCACTCCCTTCGCTGGCGGGCGGCGGCGCCAGGCTTCACCCAGAAGAATGCCCGCGGCCACGGACACATTGAGGCTCTCGATCACGCCCGTGCCGGGAATCTGCACCGTCAGGTCGGCGGCGGCGGCGAGCGGTCGCGACATCCCCTCCCCTTCACTGCCAAGCACGATCACGAGCCGCTCCCCGAGCGGGGCGGCGAACAGCGGCAGACCTTCGCTACTCGCCGTGGCCACGAGCTGAAACTTCGCCACCTTGAGCCGAGCCAGATCGGCAAGCGGATCGGCCAGATCGACGACCGGCACATGGTCGGCCGCCCCTTCGGCCACGCGCACGGCACTGGGCGACAACGGTGGCAGTTCCCCGAGGCGGCCCAGGATCGCCCCCGCCCCGAAGTGGGCGGCCGTGCGCAGGATCGAACCCAGGTTGTGCGGATTCTGTACGCCGTCGAGATAGACGAGCGGGCCGGTGATCGTGCCGCCGTCGATCCCGCGCAGGAGTTTCGCCATGTCGAGCCGGCGGAGGGACTTCGCGAGGATGGCCACACCCTCGTGATGCAGCGAGCCTGTGAGCCGCTCGAGATTCTCGGCGGCGACGATCTGGAATCCCTTCCGCTCACGGCCGCACCAGGCGAGAAGCGCGGCGAAATCCCGCTGCCGCGCGGAGGACAGATACACACGGACGATGTCCTGCGGCCGCCGCGCGAAGAGCGCCGTGCAGGCCCGCAGGCCGTGATACACCTCCTCGGTCTTGTCGCGATGCCGCCGGGAGGAATCTGGCCGGGAGGGACGTGCGGATCGACGCGGCTGTTTCATGCCCGCGAGTGTACCCACGTAGATGCCCCGCGCGGTACGCTCGCGGAATCATGAGCCACGCTGCCAACGCCCACCTGCCGCTCGTCGACGCGTTGCGGGCTGCCGCGGCCACCGTGATCTGCGGACACCACTTCGCGAGCTACGCGCCCCTGGCCGAGCAGGCCTTGCCGCTTCTGGGTCTGGGACTCGTCGCGCTGCGTGACCACGGGCGGGCCACGCAGGTGTTTTTTGTGCTCGGTGGCTACCTGCTCGCGCGGCAGGTAGATGCCCGCGAGTGCGGCCTGACCGACATGGCCCGGGTGGTCGCCCGGCGGGCCACGCGGCTGCTGCTCCCCGCGATCGTCGCGACCTCGCTTGCGGTGGCGGTCTGCGAGGTGGGCCGTGACGTGCTGCCCCGCGAGACCGTCGGGCTGCGGCCCACGGTGGGGCAGATCCTCGCCCACGCGGGCTTCTTGCAGGACGTCCTGGGCTACGAGTCGCTCTCGGCAGGCCTCTGGTATCTGCCCATCGCGATGCAGTTGACGCTGCTCTTCGTCGGACTCGTGCTCGGAGCGGATGTCGTCGTGCGGTGCATGGGGCCCGGTGCCGACCCGGCCGATCGGGGCCGGCGCCGGCGGCGGGTCGTTGTCGCTGGCGGCGCGATCTTCGCCGTCTGGTCACTCACACTCTTGGGTGACCAGGCATGGTCGATCTGGGGCATCTATTTCTTCGCCTATTTTTTCGCCGGGGTGCTCGTGCACGTCGCGGAGGACGAGCCGGCCTACCGCCCCGTGCTCATCCTCTACCTCGCGCTCCTCGTGGGCGTCGCCGGATTCCATATCGCGACCGAGGCAACGAGGGCCGAACCGCTGCGGCTCGTTTCGCTGCGGCTGCTCATCGCCGTGGCGACGGCGACGCTGCTCGCCGCAGCCACCCGCCTGCCGTGGCTGGCCGCCAGCGGCTCGCAGTCGCTCGTCCAGCGGCTCGGCCGCACGGCCTACAGCCTCTACCTGCTGCACTTCCCCGTGCTCGTGGCCGTCGCGGTCGTGTGGACATGGCTCAAGTGGACTGGGCCGTGGGCCGCCGTTACCGGCCTCGTCGTCGCCTACGGCACGAGCCTCGCGGCTGCGGAAGTGTTTTATGCCTGGGTCGAGGCCCCGGCCGCCCGGCTGAGCCAGCGTGTGTGATGCCAAACGACCGCGGTCAGCGGGCCCGCGGCCGGCAGACTCCACCCAACCGACGGAACGTGAACTCGCGGCACTTGACCGCAGGGCGGCGTGGGCGGCAGCCGATCACACTAGCGTACCACCCCTTGGGGGGGTTCCTTGCCCGAGTGTGTGGGCCCTGCCCGTCACCGCCGGAGGTTCGTCGTTCGATGGTTGAAACCAAACGCTCTGGCCGCCGCCTCGGTTCTCGTGTGGCGATGCTCTTCGTCGCCATCGCGACGGTCGCATGCGGCCTTCCCCTGGCCGCCCAAGACGCCGACGGCCTCCTGCTGCCCCCTTCCTTCGATACCGACTTCAGCCAGCCGCCCGGGGCCGCGCTCACCGGCGTGGGGACGTTTCCGGCGCCCGGCTGGACGACTTACGCGCTCACCGAGGCCCTCATCTGGGGCCGCGACAACCAGGCAGTGAACCGACCGCTCGTCGAGAGCGAGTCAGGAGTGCCCCTGCTCACTGCACAGGACCTCCAGTTTCCATTCGGCGGCGGCGTGCGGGCCTTCTACGGCCGCCGCAACCCTGACGACGCCGGCTGGGAGATCGGCTACTTCGGCCTCTACGGCCAGTCGGCCTCCCGGGCAGTCGCATTCACGTCGCCTGATGACTATCTCCAGATGCCCGAGCCGGTCGGCGGCATCCTGACATCAGAAGGCGAGGATGCCTTCCTGCAATACAACTCGCTTATCAACAGCGCCGAGGCCAATCTGTTTCGCACGGCGACCGGCTGGCGGGACTGGAGCGGCGGCTGGCTCACGGTCGACTGGCTCGTCGGGTTCCGCTACATCGGCGTCGAGGAGCAGGCTTCGATCACGGTCGACTGCTGCTTCGAGGAGGATGGCAGCTTTATTCGCGTACCTTACGGCGTCCGCTCGCGGAGCAACCTCTTCGGCGGCCAGATCGGCACCCGCGGTCGCTGGGACTGGCAGCGGTGGGCCGTCGAGGGCTGGGCCAAGGCCGCCCTCATGGGCAGTGCTCAGGAGCAAATGCAGGCGCCGCTCGTCACGTTCGAGGGCTTCGAGCTCGAGCGGCTCCGTGGCGCGACCGGCGGCACGGTCGGCTTCGTCGGCGACCTCAACCTCTCGGCCGTCTACCGGCTCAACGACGTGTGGGGCATCCGGGCC
>Ga0114946_10002577_pt1 | contig 12432 bp, 10 predicted proteins | sample WalLakDeSediment_FD_88676 | JGI IMG/M metagenome (GOLD analysis project Ga0114946, IMG submission 88676) | Lake sediment microbial communities from Walker lake, Nevada to study Microbial Dark Matter (Phase II) - Walker Lake 11/02/13 Deep Sediment | ecosystem: Environmental > Aquatic >...
CCACCGCTCAGATGATTTAGAAGCAACCATGTTGAGGTCCATTCTACACTTAACAAAAATGTGAGTCAACCAAAAGTGGCTGCCAGCTGGTTTGTCTAGCTCACAGGCCTGCCGCGGGAACAAGAGACCCAGAGTATAATTATCCCATCCTATTGTTTTGAGGTAAGCATGCCCAATCAAATCGTCGAATGTATTCCAAACTTCTCCGAGGCTCGCCGGCCCGAGGTTGTTGAACAGATTCAGGCAGCCATCCAGGGTGTCCAGGGGGTAAAAGTACTTGACCGTCACTCTGATTTGGATCATAACCGGACGGTGATTACCTTTGCCGGAACTCCTGAGGCAGTTGAAGAAGCGGCTTTTCGGTGCATCGCCAAGGCAGCTGAGTTGATCAATTTGGAGCAACACACTGGTGAACATCCACGCATTGGCGCCACGGACGTGGTCCCTTTTGTTCCAATTTCGGAAATCAGTATGGAGGAATGTGTGCAGATGGCCCGCAGGGTCGGTCAACGGGTTGCCGGTGAGTTGGAAATCCCGGTTTACTTGTACGAGCAAGCAGCCTCTCGCCCGGAGCGCCAGAACCTGGAAAACATTCGCCGCGGCCAATACGAGACACTAAAAAAAGAAATTGGCATTCTTCCCGAACGTGAACCTGACTTTGGTCCAGCCAAAGTAGGCAAAGCTGGAGCGGTTGTGATCGGAGCCCGGCAGCCATTGATTGCATTCAATGTGTATCTCACAACGGAGGATGTCTCCATCGCCAAAGCGATTGCCAAGGCAGTGCGTCACTCCAGCGGCGGCTTGCGGTATGTGAAGGGCCTGGGATTGCTGGTTGAAGGTCGAGCTCAGGTTTCGATGAATCTGACCAATTTTAGGGCCACACCGGTAGGTCGGGTGGTGGAAATGATCCGGCGTGAGGCCGGTCGTTATGGTGTGGGAATACACCATACGGAGCTGGTTGGACTTATCCCTCAGGATGCCTTGGTTAATGCAGCTCGGTGGTATATGCAGATGGATCAGTTTGATGATTCACAGATTCTGGAAAAACGCTTATCGGCTGCTCAAATTCAGGGAGAAGATGGGCCAACTGAAGATCGAATTGCTCCAACGGATGCCTCGCTCACAACGGGACAGGCTTCTGTTGACTTTCTAGATGCGCTGGCATCCGGGACAGCTGCACCAGGTGGAGGTTCAGCTGCTGCACATGCAGGCGCATTAGCAGCGGCTTTGGTTTCTATGGTAGCCCGGCTGACGATCGGTAAGAAAAAATACGTACAGGTAGAAGGACAAATGCAGGCAATATTGGATGAGGCAGAGGCTCTCCGAGCAGAATTAACCACAGCCGTCAAACGAGATTCGGCCGCCTTTGAAGCTGTGATGGAAGCATTTAAGTTGCCCAAAGACACACCAGCAGAACAGGAAGCTCGCCTTCAGGCCATTGAAGAAGCCACCTTGCAGGCCACCCTGGAACCATTTGGTGTGGCCCAGAAAGCTGTGCGGGTGCTAGAATTGGCCTCCCAAGTGATATCGGCTGGCAATTTGAATGCCATTAGCGATGGCGGCGCGGGTGCAAACCTGGCGGTGGCAGCTTTGCGCGGGGCGGGTTTGAATGTCAGGTTTAACGCGAAATCGCTGGCTACCAACCAAGAAGCTGCGCGTTTACTGAACGAACTAAGAGACCTTGATCTGCAGGCTGCCAGATTGATTGAAAAAATTGAGCTTGAGCTCAAAGAACGGGGAGGCCTGGCCCTCGAATGAAAGTTAATCCACGCCAGTGGTCCTGTTATGTGATCCTTATTTTGACAGGACTCCTGGTAAGTGCATGTGGCGCGGGCAGGTCCCTTTTATCCTCCGGGCAGGGTGAGAATGATCGCGCCCCTTTTACTCAGGTTACCCCCTCGCGTACGCCTTTCCAACCTTCTTCTCCAACAGATCTACCCATATCACCGAGCCAGCCATTCAGGATCGAATCGCAGCCATTACCTGATCCGGTACTCGAAACCCAAGCCGCTCCAGTACTGGTCCAACCGGAAGTTCCGCTTAGGACGCCTGGAATATATCTGGCGAACTATCTCCCAGAAGCAATCCAGCAGGCGCTGGTATTACCCGCCGGTTACCAGTTTTCCTCTGATCGCAATGAGGCGCTCTTATATTTCGAAGTGGGGCAGCAAAACCCTGTTAGTCGCTGGATATATGCCCTGGTTGCTCCTTTTCCGACCATCCCTGAAGGGGTTTCTTTCAGTGAGCTTAGAGGAGTTTGGCAAGGAGCATCATCGAGCAGTTTCCCGGACGCTCCGCTCCTGATGGACCCTCAGACGTACGCGGTCTTTGAAGCTGCTTGGGGGCCGAGCGCCGCAAATGCAGTAAAATTTCTCCCTGCTGACGACCTGGTCGCGCACGCCTGGGATAGCCGTCCGTCTTGGGGGATCATCCCGTTTGAAGACATAGAACCGCGCTGGAAAGTCCTCGAAGTTGACGGCGCTTCTCCCATCCGCAAAGGATTTGACCCGGACTCTTACCCACTGGTGGTCTCATTTTCAATAAATTCAGTTTTCGAAGCGGGCACAACCCTTACCGCTGAAATATTAAACTTGTCTCCAGACATTCCCAAAAGTAACCGTGTTGAGGGTAAAATGACAACCCTGGCAATGACCGGTGTGACAGCCTTGGTTCGTTGCACGGCCTTCTACATGGAGCAACGCGGAATTACTTATCCAGGTCAGGATGTGCGCGAATTGTTGCGGGATGCCGATATCACCCATATCAGCAATGAAATACCATTTGTACAAGGCTGTCCCTTCCCAAGCTGTTTCCAGGAAGGCTTGGTTTTTTGCAGCGATCCGAAGTATATGGAGCTACTGATTGATATTGGTACGGATATTATCGAATTGACCGGCGATCATTTCGCGGATTGGGGCTCAGAGGCGATGCTATACACGCTCGACCTCTACCGGGAACATGGGTTGCCTTACTATGGTGGTGGCATCGATTGGGATGAGGGAAGTCGTCCGGTCATTTTAGAGCATAACGGGAACCGCCTGGCCTTTATCGGTTGCAATGGGAAGGGGGGGTGGTATGCAACAGCACGAGCTGACAACCCTGGAGCGGTCTCTTGCGATTTTGAGAGCATGCATGCAGAGATTTCTCATCTGCGCGCAGAAGGGTACTTACCGATTGCAACTTTCCAGCATTTTGAATATTATACTTACCTGCCTCAGCCCAATATGCAGGTGGATTTTCGAGGTATGGCAGAAGCCGGAGCAGTTATTGTCAGCGGTAGCCAGGCCCACCAACCGCATGGGATGGAAATAACCGGGGATTCATTTTTACATTATGGACTGGGTAACCTGTTTTTCGATCAGTTTGGTTATTGCCCAGATCGAGCCTGTGACGATGCTTTTATCGACCGGCATGTGTTTTATGACGGTCGTTATATCGCTACAGAACTGGTTCCGATTAAATTTGTGGATTGGGCCCGTCCGCGGCCAATGACAGCAGAAGAGAGAGAGCAGTTCTTGCAGATCATTTTCGCTGCCAGCGGCTGGTAAACACGATCACGGATTAATTAACTTTCGACTTACGCACTTCGCAGAAGATGTTTCGGGAATTGGTACGCACAAATCTCCAACAATCGCTGGCTGAACTGCGTGCCTACTATACTTATAAGCGAGGAGTAGATAATGGGATTGAAACCTGATCATTGGATTCGGAAGATGGTTCGCGAGCACCGCATGATTGAGCCCTTTGCAGAAAGCCAGGTTCGCAATGGCGTCATTTCTTATGGTGTTTCCTCCTATGGATATGATATCCGGGTGTTCGATGAGTTTAAGATCTTCACCAATGTTTATTCTGCAGTGGTTGACCCGAAAAATTTTGACCCGCGCTCGATGGTTGATTATAAAGGCGACCTGTGTATTATTCCCCCGAACTCGTTTGCACTGGCAAGAACGATCGAGTATTTCCGCATTCCTAGGAAAGTGTTGACAATTTGTCTGGGAAAAAGCACCTATGCGCGTTGTGGGATCATTGTGAACGTAACGCCCTTTGAGCCGGAATGGGAAGGGTTTGTTACTTTAGAAATTTCAAACACTACCCCATTGCCAGCCAAAATATATTCCAATGAGGGGATTGCCCAGGTTCTATTCTTTGAAGCCGACGAGGAATGCGAAATATCTTACGCGGATAAAAAAGGTAAATACCAGTACCAACAATCGATTGTTCTGCCCAAGCTATAAGCATACCTTGATCTATCGTGGATAGATCTAATTGCTGGGTGAAGACGATTCAATCTTCAACACAAATTAAATTCTGGATCTCCTCGAAAGTTTTCGGACCAATTCCCGGGACATCCATGATCGCCTCAATTGAGGCAAATCCGCCATTTATGTTCCGGTAGGCGATAATATTTTGCGCGGTCACTGGACCTATTCCAGGCAAACTTTCCAATTCCACCTGAGAGGCGTGGTTAATATTTATCAGGCCATATTCTGTTGTTTGGAATGGCTCGATTGATAAGGCTCTTTCTTCTGTCGGATTAGATAGGGGGACATAGATCCGTTCTCCGTCTGCCACATAGGCAGCCAGGTTTAACACTGTTGTATTTGCTTCTGGGAGCAATCCGCCGGCTGATATTATGGCATCCTGGACCCGGCTGCCGGGTGGAAGGGCTTGAAGACCCGGTTGAACAACTGCACCAACAACATAAACCTGAAGCGGCAGCGGCGTAGGAGGCGGAAGAAGCTGGATTGGTTCCCCACGCGGAGGGCTGCCGGCTAAGAACAATAGCCCTGCTGCTAGAAAACCACAAAGGACTCCAAATGGGACTGCCCAACGAGCTTTCATGGCATGATCCACCAGGATTGCTTTACATTATGAATGTGATCTTCTCAATCTGCACCTGGTCAGGTGCGTATTAAGACGCCGCTTATCACGTCTCCTCTATATCCAGGCTTAAGCCCAGCCGCTGGCGGGATGCATCAACCTGAAGAACCCGCACTTGCAGTTTTTGTCCTTCGGTCATGATGTCGCGAGGATTAATTTTCTCTCCGCTTTTACTCATCTCAGAGATATGGATCAAGCCATCTAATCCTTCTTCCAAACAAGCAAATGCTCCAAATGGAACAACACTGGTAATGACTACATCAATGACCATGTCAGTCTGATAGCGGGCCTCAGCGGTATCCCACGGATTTTGGCGCAGGCGTTTTAAGCTGAGCGCAACCCGAGAACGGTCTTTATCAACCTGGATTACATAGGCTTCAACATTCTCTCCCAGACTGGCAGCATCCGAAGGATGGCGTACTCTGCCCCAGGAAAGCTCCGAAACATGGATCAATCCCTCCACCCCGCCCAGATCGACAAACACACCGAAATCGGTGATATTTGTAACAATGCCGTAAACATGATCGCCGGTTTTTAAATCATCCAGCAACTGGTTGCGGCGACCTGGTTCTGCTAACGCAGCCCGCTCTGAGAGAACAACCCTGCCCCGTTCCGGCTCACACTCGATAACCTTGAGCCTCAAGATCCGGCCAACATAAGAGGATAACAAATGACCGATTCTGGGATCGCCCTGGTCTAAATCAGATTTCTCCCCGGCTAAACCGATCAGGTGTGATAAAGGCACAAAGCCTTGCAACCCATCCCCTTCTACGAGCAGGCCACCCCGATTGTATCCAAAGACCTGCAGGTTAACAGTTTCATCGTTGGTGTAGATGTTGTGTGCTCGCTCCCAATCTACATGCGCTGGTCGGGATGGGGAATGATTTGGCAAGGGTTTATTTTCTGTTGCAGGTTGAATTCGGGTTGAAAAGCTGTTGCCTTGTTCTTCCTCTTCTGCCAATACCGCCGTCCACCATGATTCGTCCAATGGTATTGGCTCCTCCTCATAATGCATTTGATTGTATTTATTCACCTTTAAGCCCACCTCTTATTGCACTGATTACGTCCTGATTTCCGATTGGTAGTCTAACTCAACGACAAATTTTTCATTTTCCTCCTCTCTGGCTGTTTGTTCCATTTCAAGAATTGCAGCAGCGACAGTTTCAATTGCCACGCGCTGCTTCCGGTACAGATCTGCTTCTGACATAGCCAGGCGCCTGGCTATGTCACGGACTTTTCGGCCTTCCATAAATTTCATCTCAAGAATGTTATAGAGAAGCCATTCACCGGTAAAACGGCGTTCACCATCTGGTCGAGTTTTTTCGATGGCTTTGGTGAGTATATCCCTCAAGGCATTGGCTGGATTTCTCTCATGATCCTCCATGGCTTTCTGAACGATATGGAGATTAAGCAAGGGACTTTGAGTTAGCTTTGGACCACCCCAGTAATGCCCCAAAGCGTCTTTAACCCAACGAGACAGGGTCTTATATTCCAAGGTTTCTTGAGGGACAGTGAGTAGAGGGCTTCCATCATATCGTGCTGCAGCTCTCAAACGCTGCACCATATCCATCTGCGGTGTAAGGGTTTGCAAAGAAGAGAATACCTGCTGTTGTTTGTGCCGGTCCTCCAGGGCCAGCGTAGCTCGCTCAGATAAGAGCAGGAGAGCCTCATTACGCTCTTTGTCTAAGACTTGATTCTCAGAACGCAAGACTCCGATCAGGCCTAGAAGATGGTTTTTATCCGGCTGCTCATCAAACAAGGGCACCAACCAATAATTACCCCAGGCGAAAAGTCCTTGATCGCTGCCATTTTGGTTTACCACCTGCAAGAGCTCTTCAGGGAGTTCTTCCTCAGAAAAGTCTTCACTTCCTATCGAAACGATCATCTCTATGCCGTTGGGGTTGAGAACCACTGCAAAAGCACGCGTGACCTGTAAGCTGTCGCACATAGCAGCCAGGACGGATTCTAAGAATTGGCGCAGGTCTCCAGATGTTAATAGGCGCTCTTCCAAAGTTTGGAGCAGATAGATGTTCTCTTGGTCTCCGCCGTGGAAAAGCCAGCGTTCCCATAGAGGCGCAACCAGGGTAATCAAATGTTGGAAAATCAATATTCCTGCGACCATTCCAATAGGGACGAGAGGCGCGTAGTTCCACCCAAAGAATTGTCCTGTTTCGCGCACGATAACGGTAAGCGCTAAAACCAGCACGGCAGTAACGGGTCCGCGCATCAGCCACTTAAACAGCCGTCTTTTAACTACCCGATCAGGCCAGGGAACACCAAAGAAGGCTACTGAGTAAGCCATAAGCACCAGTAAGAAATAAACCAGGATATTGCTGACGGTGGCAAGTATCCAGAAGATGATCGGGTGTTGGATTGCCAGGGATGATCCAAACAGGAGATATGGATAAGAGCCTAAGGCCGGCGCTAAAGACCCAGCCAGTAAATATTGCATTCTACGGCGACTGGAACTGGTGACGGTGCGCTGGTGAGAGCGGTAGAAGTTGATCCAGGCCAGGACCATAATCGCCCCATAATAGCCCGTGAAGATCCATGTCAGAGCTGTACGTTCTAAATGAGGGGCTGGGTCGATGTTTTGCACTAGAGGGCCAACCAGGGCTGAATACACCAGTGCAACTAGGAAGCTCAGGGAGATCAGGTACGTAATCCGCACCAGGAACCTGCGCCGTCCACGAGAAGGACGCCCAGTTGTGGCTAGAAGAGCATCAGAAAATTGTAAGTAGGCCGATGGTAAAAAGATGATCCCAACCCATTGGAGTCTGAGCCAGAAAGCCATTTCGGTGGGAGTCGCTGCAATGGTTGCAATGGTGTCTCCGACGAAGACAATTACCACGCAAATCAAGATGATCGCAAAAGATCGAGCAACCCGATCCCGAAGATTAAATGTAAAGGCGTAGATCAGCAAGGAAAATGCAGTTATTGCAATTCCCGCTGTCAGGAGTTGGTTTAGGATTAAGAAGCTGTTGAGGACAATATTGATCATACCGTTAATTCAAAGGTTTCTTACAAATGAGCCACACGTTTTTGCCATTGTACTTACCAATGGTGCAATCCGCTGGTGAATTTAGCCTAAGGATTTGGCAAAAAACAAGGTGATATCATGGTTCGCGTAATATTGGTCGTTATAACCGCAGAAAGTAAAGCCCAGCTTTTGAGCAAGGCTATATGCCGGATAATTTTTGGGTTGCATTTCCATAACGATCCGGTAAGTCTTATGTTGACGTGCCCAGTCTTGTCCCGCCAGTACCAGAGCGCTGGCAATCCCCTGGCGTCGCAAGCGCCGGATTACCGCCAGGTCAGTGATCCAGGTTGTGGCGGGCGCAATGTTCAGCATAACGCTGATGTAACCGACCGCCTCTTCCTCATGGATTGCAATCAATAATCCTGAGCGTTTATTCCAATCGACCAATAATGATTGCGGAGCGCGCGGATATTCAACCTTTACAGATCGTGGTAAATGTATCTGGCGGAAATTAACCGCCATTTGGGTCTCTTCAAGAACAAGATCCATTTGCCAGGCATACTCACTGGTGTAATGATGGTCAATAGAGATGAGGTTGGGAATATCCGTTGCAATTGCGGGCCTGATTTGAATTTCTGGCATTCGTTCTCCAATACCGTTTCGATTTGATTACTCTTCCGTTGTGCGGGTAAGGTTAGTTTTTTTCATCGGGATGGCAGCTCTCTGCTTATCCACCACTGTTTGGTGGGGTAACATTTATCTGGATAACACAAGTAGCTACATCATTACCCTGGTTGTCACTGACAACCAGCCGTAGGAGGTAGGCGCCTTGAGGAAGGACCTCGGTATCCCATTCACCCAATGGCTCATCCACTTTCATTTCTCTGCCTGCCTGGATTGGAAGCCAGATGGCTTCACCTGGGCGAGTAACTTCATACTTATAGAAACCAAAATTGGGGACATTGGCTGTGCCGACCAGAGTGATCCTGCCACTGACTGTCTCACCATTGGCAGGTTCGGTAATCATCACCTGGTCAGGGATACAACCGCTGTCTTCATCAGGGAGGGATGCAGGCGGTATTTGGGTGGTGGAAGCCAACTGCTCTTCAGATTCGGGGGCAGAAGCTGGAAGTGTAATCGACGGCGTTGCCAGCAGGTCGATTGTGGGGGTGAGGAGAGGAGTTGCTTCAGGAACCGCGGGTACTACAAAAGAGACAATTGTAAATTCCAAACTTGCCATCATCATGATCAATACCAACATTATGGCTGATTTATTCAGTCTTCCTTGGGCGCTTTCTCTTTCCAATCCAAATGCAGCGCCACGGACTTCTTCCCAAGCCAAAATAAATTTTCGAATTTCCCAAATTGCCAGCCCCCCTAACCCTAGATAAATAATGGCTTCATAGGTCTTGAAAAATCGGAGAGCTTCTTCCATAAGTAATGTCAATGATTAGGATGATTTTTGGTCCTTTAGGATTGACATAAGTTGTCTCCCATAGAGCCAAACTTTCTCCTGTTAGAATTTTGACCAACCAACTGCTTTGCCCAAATACCGGCTTCTAAATAAGATTAAGTGTGCCTCTTATAATCGTCAAGAGCTTCGGTACCATGATTGTTCCGGCTTCCAGCACCTCCTCATGGGTGGTGACGGTATTCCCGTCCAAGTTGGCTTTGTTGCTAATGCCAGAGATTCCCAGGACTCTCTGTTTCCCATGTCTGGCAGCGATGACCTCAGGGACCGTGGACATGCCGACTGCATCAACCCCTGCTGCTCTTAAAAAGCGCAGGTCTGCCGGGGTTTCAAATGAAGGGCCAGCCAATCCAGCGTAGACGCCTTCGTGTAAAGTAATACCATTATTTTTTGCAATCTGGCGGGCATAATCACCTAAATCCCGGTCGTAAGCCTGGCTCATATCTGGGAAGCGTGCACCGATTTCATCCAGATTTGGGCCACGCAATGGGGATAGGCCTGCCATGCCAATTAAGTTCAAATGATCCGTGATCAACATCAGGTCACCAGGTTCATAATCCGGATTGACCCCGCCTGCTGCATTGGTAATGATCAGGATTTGTATTCCCAATCGTTGCATGACTCGTACCGGTAGCGTCACCTGCGCCATCGAGTAGCCTTCGTAGTAATGCACCCGGCCTTGCATCACAAACACATTCTGACCTTCGAGTTGGCCGATCACCAACCTACCTGAGTGTCCTATTACTGTCGAGACAGGCCATGAAGGTATCTCGGGGTAACGGATACTGCTCTTGTTCTCCACATCCTCTGCCAGAGAACCAAGGCCAGAACCCAGGATCATGCCGATCTTTGGCTGAACCGGCATCCGTTCACGGATAAAATCTGCAATTTCATCAATTTTTTGGATGTCAATATATTCACTCATTGTTTTGTCACAATTCTTTCGACAAGTTCGAGTTTTCCAAGGGTTTTTGGGTTTCTAAGCGGTGTAACAATGCATTGGTTGATAAAGGGTTCGTATGGCCGAGAAATAGTTGGATCTCAGATAGGGGTCTTCCTGAACGAACCAGGTTAATCGTTGCAGTATGGCGGATGACGCGGGGACAAAGTCTGATAGAAAGTCCAGCTGACTTACCTGAGTTGTGCAGGACTTGCCAAATGCTCTGCCGGCTCATGCGGATCCCATTTTGACTGATAAACAAAGCTGGCTCACCTGGAGCGGGATTTAAATCCGGCCGCGCTTTTTCGATAAAAACCGATAACGGTTCTCGAGATTTTCCAAGCGAGAGCCAGAAATCTTGACCGGTATCAGATACCAGATGGAAACAACCTGTTCCCAGGTCCAGGTCGGACAGGTTGAGCGAAACCAGATCACTAACCGACAGGCCTGTTTCTAGGAGCATCGCCAGGATGGCGTGGTCGCGGATACCAAGCGGTTTATTTGAGACAGATAAAACTTCCCAAAGCCTGGAAATATCATCTGTGGATAAATATTTGGTTTGTTCTTTGGGAACAAAATCGGATTTGTCGATCAGTTGCAGTTCGGGTGTGAGCAACCTTTTTTTGGTATACCCCTCCAGCCGCAGGTACCGGTCAAAGCCATGCAAGGTTGCCCTTCGCCGGAGTAAAGTACTCAGACGCATGCCATCTCGGCGTTCGGCTTCCAAAAAATCGGCAACATGGTTGGCATTGAAGTCGGCTAATGTTGGCGTGCGTTGCAGGGAGTTTTGCAAGTGGTTAAAAAAAAGCCGCAGGTCGGTGCCGTAGGCCATGCGTGTGCTGTGAGAATAGGTTGTTTCGGATTCCAGGCTGTCTAAAAAGGCGTTAATCTCTGCTTGCATGCAACCTGTCTCCTCGCTCATCCGAAGGAATCCTATGTTCCATTGGAATTCCAGAGCTAAATGAAATCGTGAATAAATTCCCTATAGGGGATTATCAAATATTATATCATGGTGACCTTTTTAGCGTGAGTTCGGGAACATGAGGAGAATGTGGAATGTTAAATATTTCGTGTGGCAGAGCCGTAAGAAACATTTTAAATTTTACATTATTCCGGCATCACGGTTTTTATGTGCCCATTACCCAAGCAGACTCTTAAATGCTTCAATGGCGCGTTGAATTCCCAGCTCATTAATCCAATAATGGGTAACCAGGCGGAATCGGCGGGAGCCGGTGACCCCAACACGGATCATTTTTTTGGCCAGTTCGGTAGCAACCTCGTCTGCGCTAAAAGGGACTCCTTCGGCTAGTGAAAGGAAGACCATGTTGGTTTGTGGTGTGTTTGGATCTAATACCAATCCTGCAATATTGGATAAACCCTGCGCCAGTAGCTGGGCATGTTGGTGGTCTTCTTCCAGGCGTTGGGTCATTGTTTCTAACGCAACAATTCCTGCGGCTGCCAGGATGCCGGCCTGGCGCATTCCACCACCCAGCTGCTTTCGAATTCGGTGAGCCCGCTCAATGAACTCTCTGGAACCACATAAAACGGATCCTACCGGCGCGCTCAAACCCTTGCTTAAACAAAACGTGATCGAATCGGCTGGGGCTGCTAGTTCTGCTGCACTTACCCCCTGATCGACAGCAGCGTTGAAAATCCGGGCTCCATCGATATGCAAGCGCAAGTTATGTTGCTGGGCCAGTTGGCCAATCTCAGCGGTATACTTGGCAGACAGTGATATCCCCCCACAGCGATTATGGGTGTTTTCCAGGCAGATTAAGCGCGAAACTGGCTGGTGGGGGTCATCCGGGCGAATTGCGCTCAGGATATCCTCAACGTTGATGGTGCCATCTGCCTGGTTGGGAAGCTGACAGGAATGCACGCCACCCAAAGCAGAAATCCCGCCAGCCTCATATAGAAAGGTGTGGGATTTACTGCCAAGGATTACCTCATCGCCCCGACCGCAGTGAGCCAGAACGGCTGCCAGATTGCCCATTGTACCGGAAGCCAAAAACAACGCGGCTTCTTTTTCAAATAAAGCGGCTGACAATTCTTGTAAGCGATTGATGTTGGGGTCTTCCCCGTAAACATCATCTCCTACATCTGCCTGGGCCATAGCCCGGCGCATGTTTGAAGTTGGTTGGGTCACGGTGTCAGAACGTA
>Ga0114946_10002579_pt1 | contig 12429 bp, 10 predicted proteins | sample WalLakDeSediment_FD_88676 | JGI IMG/M metagenome (GOLD analysis project Ga0114946, IMG submission 88676) | Lake sediment microbial communities from Walker lake, Nevada to study Microbial Dark Matter (Phase II) - Walker Lake 11/02/13 Deep Sediment | ecosystem: Environmental > Aquatic >...
CAGGCCGGTTCATTTCCGACGGGATATCGGTCCTGGAAAATTTTGATGAGAATACCTATGACCTGATCCTTTGCAGTTATTCCCTCTATTTCTTTCCTGAGATCATCCCCCGGGTTGCCAGGATATTGAAAGAACATGGCATCTTCATCGTCATTACACATAACACTCCTCATTTACAAGAACTTACCGATATTGTCAAAGAAATTCTCACCCCTGATCAATTATTGGAAGATGGCCTCCTGCCTTATGAAATATTGATCCGCCGGTTTTGCGATGTAAACGGAACAGCGTTGCTCTCTCCTTTCTTTGGTTCTTTATCCATGAAAGATTTTCCTAATGAGCTGCTTTTCGACAGTTCAAAGATTCAGGAATTTGAAGCGTTTTTCCGTTTTAAGATCCCGCTCTTGCTACCTTCAAAGAAGGGCAATGGGGATAAACTTTCCGGCTCCATATTGAAGAGAGTGAAAGACATTATCCACCGGGAAGGGTCATTCAGGATCATGAAAAATGATACTATCTTTATCTGTTCCAAACCATTAAAAGCGATGACAAAACCGCGCCAAAGGCAATATTGCCCGTTTTGCAGTCACCCGCTCCAGATCAGGGCTGAAGGCGATGTCATGCGCGATTATTGCGAGCGTTGCAACCGGTATTTCTATGACAATCCCCTGCCTGTCGTTTCTGCTATTGTATTGAAAGACAGAGACATTTTACTGGTGAAGCGGAAATATGACCCCAAAAAGGGGGAGTGGTGCCTGCCCATGGGGTTTGCCGAAACAGGGGAGAGCATCGAGGCGGCAGCCCTTCGGGAACTGCAGGAGGAGACAGGAATTGCCGGAAAGATCATGGGCCTGGTCGATGTCACCTCCGGCTACAGCGATATGTACGGCGATCTAATCTTCATCACTTATGAGGCTGAGCCTGCCGGCGGAACGCTGATGGCCGGCGACGACGCCAGCGACGTCGGGTTCTTCCCCTTTACCGGTATGCCCGGACTGGCATTTGTGGCCAATAAAAAAGCGGTGGCGGCTTTCCTGCGCTCAAAACAAGACCACTGGGCGATCATCGATTCATTTTCCAGGACCGCCAGGCTTTCTGAGGTAATCGGGGAAGACTATCTCTCAGACAAATTGGTGACCTTCATCGAGGAAAATGCAGAAACCATCGGCCGGAAATGGCTTGCCGATGTCCGTACCAATCAGACGACCCGGACCTATGGCCTCTCAGATGAAAAAAGGACTTATGACCGGACCATGATGGTGATCGGCCAGTTCAGTAAATGGCTTGGCGGGGAATATGGCGACCAGCAGATCAGGGATTTTTACAAGGAGCTGGGAAAGACGAGAAAAAGAGAGGGCTTCCTGCTGAGCGAAGTGCTCAGCGCCCTAAGCCTCATCCGCAAGCATATCTGGGAATTTGCCCTGTCGAACCAGGTCTATACCAGGACGATCGACATTTATGTTTCCCTTGAACTGGAACGAAGGATGGTACTTTTCTTCGACCGGGCCGCATTCTATGTTGCAAAGGGCTATGAGGAAGATGCGTATTAGGCAGTATTAATTCCTCACTCCCTGATGCCTTTTACCTGCACAAGATTGTTGTTCTCACCAAGGAATTCAAAAACATAGAGCCCTGATGCGGGTTAAGCCATCACATGAATATCAGCGTAAATAGCCGTAATACCACGCCTGCAAGGAAGCCGTAGATAATAAAATGCATGAGGCCGGGACCTGTCGGTTTATCAGACGGGATAAATCCGTCGAGCACCTCAATATTCAGGTTGAATTCCAGTGATCCCTGGACCTGCTGTATCCTGTCGTGGAGGATCAATGCCTCCTGGAGCAATTCCATCCGTGTGATGGCTTTCTCATCACTAATGCCTTCCTTCCGGATGATCAGCATGCCGCTGAGCGAATCCACCACAGCAAGCCTGCGTTTCAGGAATGTTAAATCCTCATTTGACTTTTTATACATATATGCCAGGCGGTCCTGTATGAATTTTGTGCCATTGAGGTAATTGATCAGCGTTGGTTGCAGTGATGCCAGCGCATCCAGGTCACTTACCTTCACCCTTATATAAAAGGGGATCTTTTCCGTGCTCAGGTCTTCCGTCAGGGCTTCGTTGCGAATATTATATCCTGCGATGGAGCGAAGTTGTCTTGCAGTCTCTTCCGGAACTTCAAGAAGTGTTGACAGAGACGCATAACTGCCCGATTTGATAAGGTGGTCAAGCTTCGCCAGCATATCGGCATATATCTTTTTTTCATAATGGACATAAGAAACTGTCATTTCAGCCTCATAAATCCTGGGCTGCAGAAGCCAATAACCGGTGGACAGAGCGGCCGCTGCCACGCCAAGCAGGAGAAATGACAGGAAATACCGGCGTACAAAAAGCCGCATCGATTTGAACATGGCGCTCAGAAAACCATTGCCCTCAGCCACCTGGCACTGGAGCGATTCCCAAACTTTTCTGCCCGTTTCACGTGAGTCTTTGAGTTGATCCGTACTCATATCAGGAATTTACTGTAACTACTCAGACAAATATTTACGTATGTTATTGATCACTTTTCATGAATTTTCCCACCTTTGCGAAAAGATGATCAGAAACTCTACAAATGTAAGAAATTCAGGCTGGAACCTGGCAAATATCTTATTTTACCCGGTCGCTTTCCTGGCAGTTACGCCTTTTTTTATTGACAGGCTTGGGGAAAGCCTGTTCGGAGAATGGATGCTGATCAATTCTTACGTATATATCGCTGTACATCTAGTAGGGTTTGGGTTGCCGGTTTCCATTACCGCCCACGTGGCCGAGGCCATTGGCCAGAATGACAACAGGAAACTTTACGCTTACATCAATGCCGCTTCCCGTCTGCTGGGCAGGATGACCATTCTGACAATTCTTTTCGGTATCATTCTTTACCTGGCCTGGTATCTGGGGCTGCAACTTTTTGAAGATCAAACATGGAAGACGCTGATCATTGCCACTTTCTTTATTGCGGGTAAATTCCCCGAATTGCTGTACCAGAACATTTTCAAAGGGCAGGAATATTACAATAAAGCTGCCGTTTTCAATATGCTCAACCGTTTCGTTGCCCTGGGGGCTCAGGTCATTCTGGTCGTAAAAGGTTATGGCCTGCCGGCAATATTCATGGTCAACCTGTTGATCAATTTTCTTGTTGTAGTGCTGCAAGGATATATAATCTACAGGAAACTGCCCGGATACAAACCCTTCCTCATCAAAGCCCTCCCTGAAAGAAAGGAGTTGTATAATTACGGCTTCTGGACCTGGCTCCAGACGATCATTGCAGTTGTCTCCTTTCAGCTCGACAGGTTCCTGGTGGCCTATTTCCTCGGTACAGCCACGGTCACTTACTACGTCCTGGCCACCACTATTGTTAACCATTTGCATATGGCTTTTGAAGCAGTCGTGAGCTGGCTGCTGCCCAAGGTTTCCAGGCTAAAGGCGGCTACCAGGGAAACACGCACTCATTTCAATACCATACGGGCATTCTCGATCGGTTTTTCCCTCCTGGTGATCAGCCTGCTTTATGCTGTCAACCAACCCCTGTTTACGCTGTGGCTTGGCACGGATAAATACATGAAAATGATTGACTTTTTCAGGTTATTCATGATCTTTGAAGCATTCCTCATCTTATCGATCGTGCCAAAATTCTACCTGAATGCCATCAAGTCCCTTTCCTTCATAACACTGCTTGAGCTTATGTATAAATCGGCCATTATTGTGGGAATGCTATCATTGTTCTTTTTCATGAAAACAGCCGAAAGTCTGATCTGGGGACAAATTATTGCTTTGATTATCTTTATGCCCGTGGAATATTACTTCATAAACAGGAAAATCCTGAAAGATCGGCCCATGAAGGAGGTTATTTTAACCTCCGTCCCCTCTCTGTTCATCATGGCGGCTGTTTTGGTTTCATCCTGGTACTGGGCCGTTATGGCATTCATTGTTGCCATTATTTCCTTCTGGTTGGTGTACATCAAAGATGAGCACTTTAACAGAAAAATATTAACGGAATGAACGTGGGATCAACATATCATCATTTTTTTCCTTTTTTCGTATTGTATTTTTTCTTCAATATTGTCTTTCTTCCGGCAGGTTTGCTTTACACCAGCCTGCTGGCGCCGCTTTTTCTCTACTGGCTTTTCAAAAAGCAGCGGCTTTCCTCGCTGATGATATGGTCATTGCTCCTTTTAGTTCCTATCCCTTTTCATTTTTTCACAGGCATTGACCACCGCACATATTTGACATCAACGGCACTGGTGATTGCATCCTGGATATTTTTATTCACCGCCCTGGAAGCGGTCCGCTCAGCCAGGGACGGACTGGAGTCCCTGTTCGTTAAAATTCTGACTGTGAATTCCATCCTCCTGGTTATTGCACTGCTGATATTACCATTCCCTCCGCTCAGGGATTTCATGTGGGATTCCGAACCTATGTCAAAGAACCTTATGGCTTTTCCCCGCCTTAAACTCCTGGCGTATGAACCCTCTCACTATGCCTTGCTGCTGGCTCCCGTGTTCCTGTTTTTTTTGCTTAAGATCATCACAGGCCATTCAGCACATCCTTTATTACTGGCCTCAGGAATTGGAATTCCGCTGATCCTTTCTTTCTCGTTTGGGGTGATGGGCGCCCTGTTTCTGGCTACACTAACCGGTGTCATCATATATAAAAAGAAATTACCTCACCATTCCTGGAAAATGGTCATTTACAGCCTGGCCTTTATCCTGGCCCTGACAGGGGCAGTCTGGTTTTTCTGGCCATCCAATCCCTTTTTCATGCGAATGGAAAACATTTTTACGGGAACCGACAGTTCCTCCAAAGGCAGGCTGGTTCATTCGTTCATGTTCGCCAAAGACCTGGTCATTCAGCACCAGGCATGGATGGGGGTCGGCCCCGGTCAGGTCAAAATTCTGGCACATGATCTGATTGTCAATTTTTACCGTTATTCCGGAGAATATGCAGAAGTGGTCCGAATTCCCAATTCTATGGGAGAAATGCTGGCTATTTATGGCATTTATGGGTTTCTGCTGAAAATTATTTTTGAGGTGTATTTCTTCTTTCGTCTCAAAATATACCGGAACCTTTTCTCCCTCGTCCTTTTCATCTTCATTTTCATCTACCAGTTTACGGGAAGTTTCCTGGTCAATGCCGCAGAAATAGGAACCTGGGCTATCGTTTTTAACAGCCGGTTCACCCGTTTCGAGATAGACCGCATCAACACAGCAATGCAATGAAAGCAGCCCTCATCAGCCGTTCTTCCTTGTTCGCGGTCACAGGCGGCGACACCACACAGGTGGTTAAGACAGCCGAAGAGCTGAATAAACTGGGGGTGAAGGCTGACATATTCCTGGCCACTGACAGAATTGACTATGCGGCATACGACCTGCTTCACTTTTTTAATTTAACCAGGCCTGCCGATCATCTGATCCATATCCGGCGGAGTAAAAAACCCTATGTGATCAGTACCATATACCTGGATTATACTGCATTCGACCGGAATGGGCGTGAATATTTCCTGCGGGCCCTGTTCAGCGCATTAGGGAAGTATAGATCGGAATATCTTAAAAACCTCTACCGTTACACAAGGGCCCAGGACAAAATGGCCAGCCTGGAATACCTGAAAGGGCACCGGCGGGCAATGCTAAGGATACTGTCAGGGGCAGCGATGATTTTGCCGAACTCCGAATCGGAATACCGGAGGATTGTGTCAGATACAGGGTATAGTGGAAAATATGCTGTGGTGCCCAATGGTATAGACTTAAGCATCTTCAGCCAGGTTCCACCGGCCGTTGCGCGTGAAAATGCGGTCTTGTGCGTTGCCCAGGTGTATGGGATGAAAAACCAGCATTTGCTTATCCATTCCTGCCGGAAGCTGAACGTTCCATTGAAGATCATTGGCAAGGCGCCGCCCAATCATACACGGTACTATGAATATTGCCGGAAAATCGCAGGTGACGGGGTCAGCTTTCATGATTTTATGCCGCAGCAGGATCTGATAAAACATTATGCCGGCGCCAAAGTCCATGCCCTGCCCAGTTGGTTTGAAACTACCGGCCTCACTTCGCTGGAAGCCGGGGCAATGGGCTGTAATCTCGTGGTAGGCAAGGGCGGCGATACGTATGATTATCTTAAGGATTTCGTTTGGTATTGCGATGCGCATGACCAGGCAAGTATAGAATCTTCCCTGGAAACCGCTTTAGCCCATGAGAATGATTTCAAATTGAGGGATCTTATCCTTTCGGAATATACCTGGAATAAAGCTGCAGAAAAAACAAGGGCAGCATATTTACAAGCGCTGAATGAGCGATAGAAAATTATCGGTTGCCGTTCTCGGTTCACGGGGCATTCCTAACCGCTACGGCGGTTTCGAGGCCTGCGCGGAGAAACTGAGCGCTCTCCTGGTTCGGCGTGGCCACCAGGTGTCGGTTTACACTGCTGCGGATCATCCATTCCGGGAAGAATACTGGCAAGGTGCGAAGAGAGTCATAATATACAACCCGGAGCGTATACTGGGAAGCTTTGGCCAGTTCATATACGACCTCCTCTGCATCCGGCACAGCAGGTGTGAGGATTTCGACATTATCCTTCATTTGGGTTATACCAGCGATTCGGTCTGGTACTTCCTCTGGCCGAAAAAAAGTATCCACATCGTCAATATGGATGGGCAGGAGTGGAAAAGACAAAAGTACAGCCGGCCGGTGAGGGCCTTTCTCAGGTATGCCGAACACCTGGCTACCCTGCGGAGCCATTGGCTTGTGGCCGATTCTAAAAAGATCGAAACTTACCTTAATGAAAAATACCGCTTGCCGGTCAGATATATTGCCTATGGGGCAGATATCCCCGAAACATTTTTCGCAGACGTTCTCACTGAATGGGGACTGTCGCCCGGCGGATATGACCTGATCGTCGCCCGGATGGAACCGGAAAATAACATCGAAATGGCTATTATGGCAAAAATAAATGCCAGGGACAAACATCCGCTGGTGATTGCCGGGAATGCCAACAAGTATAAACGATCTCTGGCTGAAAAATTCAGGCACCTGGATCAGATCAGGTTTATTGATGCCGTTTATGAGGAAAAGAAGATAAATAGCCTGCGCTATTTCAGCAGGGTCTATGTGCACGGTCATTCTGCCGGCGGAACAAATCCTTCTTTGCTGGAGGCCATGGCTTGCGGATGCCGTATTGTTTCGCACAGAAATCCGTTCAACGAGCTGGTCCTCGGTGAAAACGCATTTTATTATTCCACACAAAATGAGTTGGCTTCACTGTTCAATCGTTATGATCCCGGCCATTATGATGGGTTGATTGAACGAAACCTGCAAATGATCAGGGAGGAGTATAATTGGGACGCAGTCACACTAGCCTATGAAAAACTGTTTTTGGATGCGATACAGGCTAAATAAAGCCATTCCCTGGCTATGGGCTGCCGTTTGGTTTACCTTGCCGGTTTCCATGAAAGCCAATACCATAAGCCTGATGATATTCGGGCTGGCAGTCATTATACAGACAACATATGAAAAACCTGTGTTTCATCGCAAGCATCTGATTCTAACGGTATTATTCATCCTGTTTTTCGCCTGGCATTTAACCAGCCTGCTTTTCGACCCTGCCAGGTATGCGGTATGGAAGAGCCTCGAGCGGAAATTCTCCTTTGTGGCTATCCCGATAATCATATTACTGGCAACAGGCTCCAAATGGGACCAGGGAAAATGGGCCATCCGTGGTTTTTTGACCGGATTGGCCATCACCGGCGGGCATATGCTTGTCGCAGCCGTGTGGCACCTGGCTAACGGCCAGGATATCGGGGCCGTCACCTACCATGAGTTCACCAGGCCATATACCCTCGGGGCCATTTACTATTCATGGTATGTGTCCGCTGCCATGTATTTACTGTTATTTCGTAAAACGGAACCATGTATCGACCGTCTCAGGCTGCCCCTCAGTATTTTTTTACTAGTACTGCTATTGTTCAGCGCTTCGAAGTTGTTCATCGCTATAACAGTCCCGGTAGTCTTCTGGTCTGTCTTCAAAAGTCATTTAGCAAAATGGAATAAGCGCAAATATATCATTCCGGCATTACTGCTGGTCATTATCACGCTTGGATCTGCCCCTTTCATTGGCAGGGTATCGGAATTAAAAAATACAGACCTCAATATAGTCAGGCAAAATGAATTTACGTACGACACCCCTTTTAATGGGCTGACTTTCCGGATTTTACTATGGCGGTTGGCAGGTGAGATCATGCATGATGAAAATGTATGGTTAAGCGGTACTGGCATTGGCAGCCGACAGATGGTCTTAAATAGCTATTATGAGCATTATGGTATTTATACAGGGAATCCTGACCTGGGGGATAAAGGCTACCTCAATTACAACTTCCATAATCAATACCTGGAGGTTTTGGTTGGGACAGGCATTCCCGGGCTGATAATGCTGTTACTGATCATTATTTTTACCTTTACCTTCAAAAAAGATAAACTATTATTTCCTTTAATCGTATATTTGACCGTTATCCTTTTATTTTTTACCGAGTCGGCGCTGGAAAGACAAGCCGGCATTGTATTTTTTTGTTTGATATGGACCTTTAGGGTCAATGTTCCGGAAAAGTTGAATTTATAATGGAATTATATCCGACCATAGGGTTAAACAGCGATCCCTGGCATGAAACACACCCCCCCGCGCAGATCGTCATTCCCTTCCGTCCGCTGGATAACCACAAGCTTGACAAATTTGTCAACAGGCTGATCAAGCGTTCGGTTGATGTTGTCTTAGGCTCTTTATTGGTCGTGGGCCTTTTAACATGGATCACGCCATTAATGGCTATGCTTATCAAGCTTGAGTACCCCGGGCCGGTCTTCTTCATTCAGAAAAGAACCGGCCTGAGAAGAAGAAGCTTTTCCTGTTTGAAATTCAGATCCATGGTTGTCAACAATCACGCCAACCGCCTGGAGGTTCAGCCAAACGATGAAAGGATCACCAGTTTGGGCCATTTTATCCGGCGGTATCACCTCGACGAGCTTCCCCAGCTGCTGAATGTTGTCAAAGGGGATATGAGCCTGGTAGGGCCGAGGCCCCATATGCTCCGTCATACGGTGCTTTATTCCAGGTTGGTAAAGAATTACCACGACCGCCACAGGGTGAAACCAGGCATTACCGGCCTTGCCCAGATGAGGGGATACCATGGCACCATTGCCGGTTGGGACGACCTGTATGAACGGTGTTCTTCAGATTTTGAATATATTGAAAAATGGTCGCTTACAGGTGATCTGTATATCTTTTGCAAGACTATTTGCAAAATAGTTAAAAACCTTTTTCAATAATGCTGTCAAAACCAAAAGACCTCAAAGAAGGGTGTCTGCAGGCGCTTCGATATTTCGGGATCTTCAGGTACCCCCTCACCCTCCGGGAAATTCACCGGTTCAACCCCTTTCCCGCCACTTTGGAAGAAACACGGGATGCGTTAAATTTACTGATGAGGGATAATGATGTCTTTCAGGCCGGTGAATATTATTCGGTTGAAAATAAAAAAGAATGGGCCGGTGACAGGATCGCAGGCAATGAAAGGGCCTGCCGTCTCCTGGAACGATCAGGGAAATATGCCGCGATAATCGCATCTTTCCCTTATGTGAGGGGGATTGCCATCAGTGGCTCCTTGTCGAAGTATTATGCCTCGGAAAATCCTGATATTGATTATTTCATTATTACAGCCGCTGACAGGCTATGGATTGCCCGTACATTGCTCCATATTTTTAAGAAGCTCACTTTTCTGACCGGCCATCAGCATTATTTTTGCATGAATTATTTTGTTGATGAAAAAGCCCTGAAGATCACACACCCCAACCTCTACTCTTCCATAGAAGTAGCTACCTTGCTACCTGTTTTTAATGCACCTGTCATACAGCAATTTTTCAACGAAAATACATGGATCAGGGAATTTCTTCCCAATCATTCCTTCTCCCCGGATTTTAGTTACCTGTCCAGCTACCGCAAACAGCGGGTAAAACGATTACTCGAACGAATCATCGGCCTTCTCTCCCCGGATAAAATGAATGGTACGCTGATGAAAATCACCGACCGGAAGTGGAGGCGCAAGTGGAAACGGAAAGGTTATCCGGAAAAGGACTATGACCGTGCTTTTCTCACACAGCAGCATATCTCCAAGAATCATCCGGTCGACTACGAAAAGAAAGTGTTGCAGACATTGACGCGTTACCAGGACATGCATCAACAGAATACATGAAAAGAGTATTGGTCATAGGGGGCTCCGGCTTTTCAGGCCGGTATATATTAAAGGAGCTGTTAAAACAGGGGCATCAGGTATTCGCCATAGAAAACAGGAATCCGGTCCGGGGTGGATCAGAGGTACATGTCATAAAAGGAGGGATCAGGGCAGTCACCTGCCATTTGATAGATGAGATCAGGCCGGAGGCGGTCTTTCATTTTGCCCGTCCAAAATTTCCCCGTTTGAAAAGAACGGGCAGGTTGCTGGCGGCGCGTCTCGCTGCACTGCAAAATCAAAGGCTGATCCGCGTGCTCGAAGGTGCCGGGCACCCATGCAGGTTGGTTTTTGCATCCGGCAGCCTGATGTATGGGTCTTCGCTCTCACCGCTGGACGAAGAATCGCCCCTGAAACCGGTCAGCTTTGCCAGGCAGTATTATTGGGGAGAGAAGCCTGTCCTGGAAGCATTAAGGATAAATAAATGCCCTGTCATGGTCATGCGTTTCCCCTGGTTGCTCGGTGCAGGTTCCTGGTTTGAATGGTTTTACCTCCGGCCCATGAAAAGGACCCATTCCGTTCCTCTTTTCGGCCAAGGTGACAATTTCATGGAAGTACTGGATGTAGAAGATGCTGCCAGGCTGGCTGTAAAATATGCCTTTCAATATAATTGTCCTGGTATCTACAACATTGTATCTGCCGGCCCGGTAACGCAACTGGAATTTGCTGCATCCGTTTCCAGAGCATCCGGATTTCCGGTTAAAGACTACCGGACGTTGTTTACAGGCTATCTGGAAAAAGAAGCCCTCCAGGCATTTTCCTCCAATATCATGCTGGCCACAAAATATCCGGAGCTTCTTAAAGATCAGTTGTATACTCCTCTGGAAGAAACCTTGTCCGGGATATTACGAGAATTCGGCCGGTTTTAAATTCTCCCGAAAACATATAAGGTATATTCCCCTTTTGACCAGAGAAACGTTTTTTGTAATAAAGCATCGGCCTTCCACCTTCCATTTGTCCTGGGAAGAGCTTTCAACCATTTCCGGTAGTTATACCAGGCAGGGTAAACGATGCTATAGCCTTTTCTTTCAAGAAGCTGAAATTCTCCAAAGGCTTTTTTGATTTCTTTGGGACTGTAACATCTTGACGACAGATGACGGTCAGGGGAATAACCTCCCCAGTCTTTTCTCAGGCGGGCTGCAGCCAGTTTAAAATTAAATTTCAGCGACTGCACTAGCATTTCTCTCCAATACCACTTATTAACAAACGTAAGAACAGCATGCCCGCCCGGAACCAGTAATTGGTAGATCTGCGCAGCTGCCAGCGACAGATCGGCGACGGTATTCAACGCCCCGAAATAGACATAAACAAGATCAAATCTACCGGGCCCGAATTGCTGCAACAGGCTTCTCTCATCAGCTTTGAAGATCTTTGCATTGAACAGGCCATAAATCGTAATTCTTTTTTGGGCCAGGTCGACCATCTTTTCCGAAATATCAATACCTGTAATTTTCTTTTCCGGATAACGGGATGCAAACCAGGCCACGTCAAATCCGGGCCCACAACCTATTTCCAAAGCATTGCCAAAGGGATATTTCAGGGTCACCTCACGGAAATCATCACGGATCCTTGCCAGTAAAGGATTAGCCTCAGCACGTGCCTCGAAATTCATGGCTGCATCCGCATCATAATAATCCGATACAGAACGGTAAAATGGATCAGACTCTTCTGCCATGTCGCTGTAATTAATACTTAAGCAAAAATAGGCAATATGGCCCATTTAAAAACACTCCCGGTGAGCGCCGCAGGGAAGGATATTTACCGCTGCATCGACCGGGCTGCATTTTATATGGCAAAGGGATATGAGGATGAGCCATAAAAAAAGGGCGCCGTTCCCGACGCCCTCACCTCCATAGAGCCTGTCAATTCTCTAATGCGTGAAAATTCGACCCCTTATTGGTATCAATGGGCGGCGGGATTTTCACATAGAAAAACCAGTACCATTGTGCGTAAGTACCCGTGATCATGTAAATGTTTCCCTGGTAAACAACCTTCTGTGTGTAACTCTGCTGGTTGTTGTTCAGGAAGCTGGGGTTGAGCTGCTGGTGCATCGCGATGACCAGCATAGGATTGCTCAAAGCCTTGGCAAACGAAATGCTGACGGCTTTCTTGGTTACCTTGTGTTTCG
>Ga0114946_10002580_pt1 | contig 12425 bp, 6 predicted proteins | sample WalLakDeSediment_FD_88676 | JGI IMG/M metagenome (GOLD analysis project Ga0114946, IMG submission 88676) | Lake sediment microbial communities from Walker lake, Nevada to study Microbial Dark Matter (Phase II) - Walker Lake 11/02/13 Deep Sediment | ecosystem: Environmental > Aquatic > Freshwater...
GTCGATGGCGAAGGTCGACAATCCGGTCAAATCCAGCCGCGGCTCGTCCGGCAGGCCGGGCAGGTCCAGCGCTGGAGTCGACAGGGCCACGCCGCACCGGCGCGGATAGGGATTCACCATGTCATCCCAATAACCCAACCGCGCCAACAACGCATGGGCGCTGTCCGGCGTTGGTTGGATATCGAGCGCTTGCAGGACCCGGCTCTGCTCGCGTTGACCCCAGGCGACTTCCTCGATTTCTTGCAGGTAGGGCGCATCCTCGGGGGCGCAACGTCCGGCGCGCGCCCGGAGCAGAAAGCCGTTCCACGCTTCCTTCTCGGCTTCCTTGGCTTCGCGCGCGGCCCGTTCCCGCGCCACTTCCGCCAGCGGCTGGGCGCTGACCGCCTCCGGCGTGCCCTGGAAGTACAAACCCTCGGCTACCCAGCGCCAAGCCGCCCAGGCCGTGGCCGGGGTATAGTCGCCATAGATCAGCTCCGCCAGCTCGCGCAACGTGGTCTGACCGCCGTCCAACAGCTCGCAGGCGGCTTCCACCTCGCCGTCCGGCGCTTCCAGCTCGCGCCAGGCGCGCAAGGGACCCGGGTGCAGCAACGCCACGTCCTTGGGACGAACCCGCAGCGCTCGACCGTCCTCCAGTTCGATGTCCAGTTTATCGCCGATGGCGGAGACTCGGGCCGGACCGTTTTTGTACAGCACCAGGCTGTTTGCGGGAATATTCATCTTGTCTCGACCGGGCTAAGGAACCGATTCAGGCGCCGTTAACGGCGAAAAATGATCCGGGCGGAACCCACCGCCGACCCGGTTCGACGGCTAACGAAAATATGGGCGGAGCGGGGCGAAAACCCGCAACAGCCTCATTATAATTGTCGGGCTTGATTCGGCCAGGTGCGCCCGCATCGGAAACAGGATAGTGCATTACCCTGAAAAAAAGGGCCGGTTTGCCGCCCCCGCCGCAATCCGTAAACACCGATGCGGCTCGGTTCCCATCGACCCGCTCGTTCAGCGTCCCCGAAGTCGGCCGCCGGGATCGAAACGCCAGGGACGGGCGATGTGTAGCACGTCATATTTTTGGCTTAAGGAGGGCGGAAAAGGCGCGTAGGGGGCGCCGAGCTTGACGATGCGCCGCGCTGCCTGGTCCAGTTCGGCATGGCCGGAGGAACGCACGACCCGAACTTCTCCCAGCGAACCATCGGCGCGAATGGAAACATCCAGTACCGGCCCGGTGTTTAAGTTTAATCGGCGAGCGATGTCCGGAAAATTCAGTTCCCCAATCTGCTCGACTTTGCGTACCCAGGCGGCGATATAGAACCCTTCCAGCGACTGCGTGTCGTTGGGGTTGACCCGTTTGCCGCGGACCCCGGCGCTCGCCCGCCGCCGGGTTTCCGCTTCCAGGCCCGCGATCTGGCCGAGCAGGGCGCTGCTGTCCATCGGGCCGGAAGGGCGGGTTTCAGCGGCTTTTCCCGCTGGCGCCGCTCTCTCCGGACGGCGGGCCGGCGGCTTCGCCAGGGGTTGCGCCGTTTTCGCCGGCCTGGAGGGGGGCGGTGGCGCCGTGCTGGCGGGTTTTGTCGCCGCTGGCGGTGGGCGGACTGGGGTGGGCGCGACGGGGGGCGGTTTGGCCGGGGGGGTGACCGTCGTGGGCTTTGGCGTCGGTTTGGCGGTAGCCACCGGTCGCGGCCGGGCCGGTGGCTTGGGCGGCGGAACCGCGACGATCGCGGACGATGGGGAAGGCGTGGGTTTCGGCGACGCTCCCGGATCCGGGATTGCTTCAACGCCGGCCTGGATCTTACCAGAGTCCGGAACGGCGGCCGGGGCCTCCGGCGTCTTGGGCTGTTCCGGGTGCGGCAAAACCATTTCGAAACGCAGGGGCTGAGGAGGACGCGCCCCGTCGGTCTCAATGGAGACGCCAAGGATGAATGCGACGTGTATGCCCAGCGCCAGCAGCAAGGCCAGCGCCAGTCGCGCCGCGCCGCTGGGGTCTTCGGCGATCGCGATCATCTGGTGCTCGCTCCGTCAGCCGCGCGTCCGCTGTTCGATGACGGTCATCAACATGCCGCCGATATCCAGACCGAACCGGGCATCCAGTTCCCGGGCGCAGGTGGGGCTGGTGACATTGATCTCGGTCAAATAACCGCCGATGACATCCAGACCGACGAACAGCAGTCCCATCTCGCGCAGGCGCGGGGCCACTTGCGCGCAGATCCAGCGCTCGCGTTCCCCGAGCGGGACGCCCTCGCCGCGTCCGCCCGCCGCGAGATTGGCTCGCGTCTCTCCGTCCTGGGGAATCCGCGCCAGCGCGTAGGGAACCGGATCGCCATCGATCAGCAGGATCCGTTGGTCGCCGGCGGTCACCTCCGGAAGATAGCGCTGCGCCATGGTTAACCGCCGGCCGTGGACGGTAACGGTTTCCAGAATCACATTGAGATTGGGATCGTCCCGCCGCAGCCGGAAGACCGACGCCCCTCCCATGCCATCCAGCGGCTTGACCACCAGGTCGTTCTGCTCGTCGAGGAATCGCTTGAGGCGCGCCGGCTCTCGGCTGACCAGGGTCGGCGGGCAGCACTGGGGAAAGTGCAGCGCGAAAAACTTCTCGTTGGCGTCGCGCAGGCTCTGGGGCTTGTTGACCACGAGCACTCCGGCCCTCTCCGCCAGTTCCAGCACGTAAGTGGTGTAGATGTATTCCATGTCGAAGGGCGGATCCTTGCGCATCAGGATCGCATCCAGTTCCGCCAACGGCAATTCCTGCTCGCCGTGAAAGGCGAACCAATCCTGAGGGTCGTCCCTGACGCTCAATAGCCGGGAACGACCGAACGCCTGGTTGGCGCGAGCATAAAGATCGACCTGCTCGAAGTAGCGCAGTTCCCAGCCGCGAGCCTGGGCGGCCAGCAGCATGGCGAACGTGGTGTCTTTCTTGATCGTAATGGTGGCGATGGGGTCCATCACCACGCCGAGCTTGATGGTCATGAGCGGCGGGTTCCCTGAGAGTGGTGTTTCCAAGCCGGGTTTCCGGTGGAACGGTTGAGTCGCGCGCGGCGCGCGCTGGAGGTAATGAATGCGGTTTTTGATGGTTCCCTCATGGCGTCAGGGCGATTAGTATGCTAAAAGTTATGCGAAATTGCGCAAGGAAGGCTGAAGGCCTTCGCGATCTGGATCGCGCGCGCCGCGGGGAAAGCCCGCTGCTGGTTTCCAGAACGAGGCGTGTTTGCGATCATCGATACCTTCATAACTTCAAGTTCCGTTCATGTAAGGATAGCCCCGTGGCTGATGCGGCAAGCAATCTCTCCGCGGCGACGCCGCTCCATCCCTTCGATCTCCTGTTGCGGCTCGACGCGCGGATTCGCGAGCGAGCGCCGACCGCGGGGGGCGACGCCCATCTTTCGGAGATGCGCGGGCAACTGGCGCTGCGCCTTGGTTCGTGGAACCTGCTATTCTCCATGGATGACGTCGCCGAGATCATCCCGGTTCCCCGCATCACCCGAGTGCCTGGGGTCAAACGCTGGTTGCTGGGCATCGCCAACCTGCGCGGCAAGGTGATCTCGGTCTCGGATCTGCGAGACTTCCTGACCGGCCGACCCACCGTGCAACTGCCGAGCAGTCAGATCGTCGTCGTGCGCGCCGGCGGCTGGGATTACGGTTTGCTGGTGGATGAAATCGTCGGAATGCGGCATTTTGGCCAGCAGCAGCGATTGCCCTCCCTGGATGGAGTGGACGCGAGCCTGCAACCCTATGTGATCGATGGGTTTTTAAATGACCGGCAGAACTGGTTGGTTTTTAATGCGGGCAAATTGCTTGTGGATTCCCGGTTTTCGAACGCGGCCCATTAGGGCTTGGAGGATCTCCCGTCAGACCTGGAACGGGATCGATCAGGATCATTTTTCAACGAGAAATAGAAATGCGTGATTCGCAAGACCTCTCGGCGATAAAAGGATTTTCCGCCACATACCTGGCGCTGTTGGGGACGCTGGTGCTGTTCATCGTGTTGATGGGCGTCATCTTCGTAATGCTGGCCCGGCAGAACGAGCAAAACGAAATCTACTTCAAGCTGGCGAGCGAACAGCGCCTGTTGTCGCGGGCGATCGTGGCCGAAGCCCTCGAGGCCGCGCGAGGCAGGGAAACAGCGTTCGCCCGCATCGAGGACAGCCGCAATCGCTTCGCGCAAACCCTGAACGAACAGAAAAGCGGCAACCCCGCCCTGGGATTGCCGCCCTCGCCGGCCGCTCTCCAGTCCTATCTGGCCGAGCTGGACAGTCGCTGGCAACCGATCAGGGCCGAAATCGACACCATTCTGGTGGGGCGCGAGGCGGTGGTGTCGGTCAGCAACATCGTGCCCCTGCTGGAAAGCTCCCTGACCCGGATGAACACCCTGTCCGACGAAATCGCCAGAAGTCTGTCCAGCAGTCGGGTCGATCCCCGGCAGGTCTATCACGCCACCAAGCAGTTGCAGTTGGGAGAGCAAATCGCCAGCGATCTCCGGCGGATGTTGACCGAGAGCGGCTTGAGCGCCGCCGCCGCGGCCGATCGGTTCAGCCGCAACGTCAACCTGTTTGGTCGGACTCTCAAGGGAATGCGAGAGGGTGACGCCCGAGCGGGAATCGAACGGATCACCCTGCCCGATAGCGCCGCCAAGCTGAACGATCTGGCCGAGTTGTTCCAATCGCTGGAAACCGAGACCGCGCGCATCGTCGAGAAATCGCCGGAGCTGGTCCGGATCCAGAACGCCGCTCAGAGCGTCGCCGAACGGGGCGACGCCTTGCTGGAAGCGACCGTCAAACTGCTCGACGCCTATACCGAACACAGCCGCCACTTGAACGTGTTCGGCATCCCCCTCAACCATCAGGTCGCCTATCTGCTGGGGGTGGTGGCCCTGCTGCTGTTGTTCGGGTTGTTCTACGTGCAGAATCGGGAAAGCCAGCGGCGGCTGATCGAAAGCGAAAAACGCAAGCAGGAAACCGAGGAGCAGAATCGCCGCAACCAGGATGCGATTCTCCGCCTGCTGGACGAACTGGGCAACCTCGCCGAGGGCGACCTGACCGTGCAAGCCAGCGTTACGGAGGATATTACCGGCGCCATCGCCGATTCGGTCAATTACGCCATCGAGGCGCTGCGCGACCTGGTCTCCACCATTAACAACACCTCGGGGCTGGTGGCGGCCGCCGTGCAGGAAACCAGCGCCATCGCCGACCGGTTGGCCAAGTCCAGCGAGATTCAGGCCCGTCAGATCGACAACGCCAGCGCCACCGTCACTCAGATGGCGCAATCCATGGACGAGGTGTCGGCCAAAACCGCCGCCTCCGCCGAGGTGGCCGAAAAATCGGTGGGCATCGCCCATGAAGGCGGCGACCGGGTTCGGCGCACGATTCAGGGAATGAACACCATTCGCGAGCATATCCAGGATACTTCCAAGCGCATCAAGCGCCTGGGCGAGTCCTCGCAGGAAATCGGCGACATCGTCGCGTTGATCAACGATATCGCCGATCAGACCAACATCCTGGCGTTGAACGCCGCGATCCAGGCTTCGGCGGCGGGCGACGCCGGCCGCGGCTTCGCGGTGGTCGCCGACGAAGTGCAACGGTTGGCGGAGCGTTCCGGCAACGCCACCAAACGCATCGAAACGCTGGTCAAGACCATCCAGGCCGACACCAACGAAGCGGTCATCTCCATGGAAAAAAGCACCGGCGAGGTGGTCGGCGGCGCGGGTTTGGCCGAAAAGGCCGGCGAGGCGCTGGATGAGATCGAAAAGGTCTCGGCGAATCTGGCGGAACTGATCGACGAGATCTCCAAGTCCGCCGGTCAGGTCTCGGAGATGGCCTCGCGGGTGTCGACCGCCATGATTTCCATCAACGAAATCACCGGTCAAACCGCCGAGAGCAGCGTGGCGACCGCTTCCGCGATCGGCAAGCTCAATCAACTGGCGCAGGAATTGCGGCAATCGGTGGCCGGTTTCCGCTTGCCTGATTGAATGGCCTGATTGAATGCCTGATTGAATGAATGAGTCGGGTCCGAATACCCTCAGGCACGCCGTCGGTCGAAGGCTCCAGCTTGAAGGGTATTCAGCCGCCAGGCAGGTTTTCCGCGCGGAGGTAAGGTGATGGTTTCGCAACGTGTCGTCGACGATCCCCTGGGTCCAATCAAGGACGATTTATTGCTGGCCCTGCGGCGGATTCAGCTCGATTTGGACACTTATTGCGAAAATCCCGCCGAGCTGGAGCCCTTGGTTGTCATGATCGACGCCATCGACCAGATTCGCGGCCCGTTGGTGGTGCTGGAACACCCCGAAGCAGTCGCGTTGCTGGATGAAATGCGCGCGACCGCCCTCGATCAGACGAGTGACGCCGCTCGCGCCTCGGATCCAGCCGAGTTGCGGCGGGCTGTCGAACGCTTGGCGGACTATCTGGAAACCAGTCTGAATCCGGGGAGTCGGCGCTCGACCATCGACTGGTCGGAGACCGCCAGCGCTCTGCGCCAGGCGCGCCAGCCGACTGCGCCGGATGCGGTCTCCGCCATCGCCGTCGGGTCTGCGCCGGGCGTCTCGCAGGTGACGCCCGCGCTGCGGGAGATGCTGCCGCGGCTCCAGCAAACCGTTGCCGAGCACCTCGAGAACGCCGCCGATCAAGTTGAATCCTGGGGCCTGTTGAGAAGCGATCTGCGTGCGTTCGGGCGGATGCTGTTCGAAAGCGGTCAGGCCCGCGCCGGTTGCCTGATCGGTCGCCTGGACCGGATCGCCGAGGCGCTGGCCGCCGGCGCCGCCGAGCGCTATGGGGCGTTGGTGGGTGGGTTCTGCGCCGAGACGCTGGCGGGATTGCGATACGGCCTGGAGCCGCTGGAGAACGGTGGGCCGGCGTTGGCGGTCGTTCTGGAGACGGCGGAAAGCCATCTGGCGTCCTTGGACACCCTGTTCGACCTGCCGGCGTTGGCTGAGTCCGCCGCGGCGGCGCTGCTGCAAGAGGTCCCGGCGGCAACCGCGAATGCCTTGGTCTCCAGCGCGCCTGGCCCAGCAGATGCGCCCGCCCTGGTGGATTGGAATCCGCCGCCCGATCCGGCGGTCGCCGAGCAGGCGTCGGCGGCATTGCCGATCGCCGAGCAGAGACCCCCCGCCACCGACCTGTCCTCGCGCGCTGGAGAGCAGGAGGCTGTCGAATCTCCCACCATCGGCGCCGACCCCCTGGAGTTGATGGGACTGACGGATGCAGATCCCGAGTTTGTCGAGGTTTTTCTTGAGGAAGCGCGCGACGTCCTGGTCGCCATTCGCGACGAACTAAGCCGCTGGCGGGAAGATCTCGAGGACCACGAGGCGTTGACAGTCATCCGTCGCGCCTTCCACACCCTCAAAGGCAGCGGCCGCATGGTCGGCGCGACCGTGGTCGGTGATTTCGCCTGGGAATTCGAGAACCTGTTGAACCAGATCCTGCGAGGTGGTTTGGATGCCAGCCCGGCCATCGCCGACGCAGTCGCGGCCGCGGTCGCGGCCCTGGCGCCGCTGGTGGGTGAAACCCCGCTCCGGGGCGGTGAGTTGGAGGCTTTGCCAGCGCTGGTGGTCCGGGCGCGAGCCCTGATCGAGGGCGCCCGGCCGGAGGTGGAGGTGGAGGCGGAGCTGAAACCCAGGGAAGAGGTCGCGGCGCCCGCCATCGCCAAAGTTCTGGAATTCGATACCGAGTTCCTGGAGGTTTTCTGGGAGGAGGCGCGGGCCGAACTGGGCGTCATTTTCGAGCAGCAGGCCGTTTGGCGGTTGAATCCAGCCGACCACCAGGCGCCGATCGTCATCCGGCGGGCTTTCCATACTCTCAAGGGAAGCGGGCGCGTGGTCGGCGCGACCGCGATCAGCGATTTCGCCGGGTCTTTCGAGAATCTGTTGAACCAGATGGTCAGTGGCGGGTTGGCGATTTCCCCGGAGGCGATCGAGCTGGTCGGCGAGGCGGCGCGGGCCATCGATCCCCTGGTTGACGCGGAACCTGTTTCCGATGAGACCCTTGCCGCCCTGTCGCGCCTGATCGCGCGCGCCGAACAACTGCCGCGCGAGCCGGTCGAGCCGGTCGCCCGCGCGGCGTTGCCGCCCGCGCCGGTCACTGATTTCATTGAGGAGCCCACGCCGGCCACGGAAATGGTTCCGGAGCCGCTGGGGCCACCGGCGGTGGACCTGGAGCTGGCGCAGATTTTCCAGTACGAAGCCGCCGAAATCCTCGATGTCTGCGACGGGCTCCTGCGGCGTTTGAGCGCCGAATCCGACCAGATCCGCCCGCTGACCGATTTGCGGCGCAGCATGCATACCCTGAAGGGCAGCTCGCGCATGACCGGGATTATGACGGTCGGCGATCTGGCTCACGCCGCCGAGTCGGTTCTGGATGCGCTCGCCAAGAGCGGCGCCCGAGCCACGCCGGTGGTTCTGGATACGCTGCAACAAACCCTGGATCGGCTCAACGGGATGCTGGCCGAGGCCGCCAGCGGATCGGGACCCACGGCCGCGATCGATCTGATCGGCGATCTGCATCGCTTGGCCAAGGCCGTGGCGGCGGGCGAACTGATCGAGGAATTGCCACTCGTCGCGCCGGTGGCCGCCCCGAAACCGACGGCGGCTCCGGAACCTCGTTCCTTCCGGGACATGACCGAGTTGGATCAGGAACTGGCGCAGGTCTTTCAGTCCGAGGCCAGCGATATTCTCGATTCCAGCGACGCGCTGGTGCAACGCCTGGGCGAGGAGCCGGGCAACATCGAATTGCTGAATGATTTGCGCCGGGAGATGCATACGCTCAAGGGCAGCTCGCGCATGGCGGGATTCATGACGGTCGGCGATCTGGCCCACGCCGCCGAGTCGGTGCTGGATGCCTTGGGCAAGGGCATCCTGCAAGCGGCGCCGCCGATTCTGGAGCGTATTCAGCGCGCCCTGGATCGTCTGCACCGGATGCTGGCGGGGGTGCGCGCCGGCGTACAGCCACCCACCCCGCGGGATTTGATCGAGGAACTGCAGGAACTGCTCGGCGGCCCGCCTGCGGAGCAGCCTCGACCGGCCGCGCCCGCCCTGGTCACTGCCGCCCCGGCGGTGTTGGCGGCGCGGCCCGCCGAAAAACCCTCCGGGCCGAGCGCGCCCGCCGACACTATCCGCGTCAGCGCCGCGCTGCTCAATACCCTGGTCAACCAGATGGGCGAAAGCAGCATCTTCCGCGCCCGTATCGATCAGGGCGCCAGCGCGATGAGCTTCAACCTGGGCGAGTTGGAGCAGACCATCGCCCGCCTGCGCCGCCAGGTTTCCAATCTCGCCACCCAGGCCGAGGCCCGCATCCAGTCGCGCCAGGATCAAAGCGCCAAGACCCACCAACTGGACTTCGATCCCCTGGAGCTGGACCGTTTCACCGAGCAGCAACAGATGAGCCGGTCGTTGATGGAAATCGCCGACGACCTGAGCAACATCGGCGGCGCCCTGGGCGAACATGCTCGGGAAATCACCACGCTGCTCGACCAGCAGGCCAAGGTCAACAAGGAAATCCAGCAAGGGTTGATGCATACCGGCATGGTGCGGTTCGGCGGCATCATTCCGCGCCTGCGCCGGGTCGTGCGGCAAGCCGCCCAGGAATTGGGCAAGCGGGCGGAGCTGCTGGTCGGCGGCGAGGAAGCGGAAGTCGACCGGACCGTGCTGGAGCGGATGGTGGCGCCGTTGGAGCACATGCTGCGCAATTCCCTGGCGCATGGCATCGAAACGCCGGAAACACGCCGGGCCGCCGGGAAGTCCGAAATCGGAACCATCAGTCTGAGCCTGCGCCGCGAAGGCGCGGAACTGGTTCTGGAATTGGGCGACGATGGCGCCGGCCTCAATTTCGCGGCGATTCGCGCCAAGGGCGAGGAAAAGGGCTTGCTGCCCCCCGATCAGCCGGCGACCCAGGAGGATTTGATCGCCCTGCTGCTGCGTCCGGGCTTTTCCACCGCGACCTCGGTGTCCCAGATTTCCGGGCGCGGGGTGGGCATGGATGTCGTCAACGAAGCGATCCGCGCCATGCGCGGCGCGTTGTTGATTCAAACCGAGGCCAATCAAGGAACCCGCTTCATCATCCGGCTGCCGTTTTCGTTGGCGGTCACTCAGGCCCTGCTCGCGCAGGCCGGCGATGCCATTTTCGCGATCCCCCTGTTGAGCATCGAACTGGTGACCCGGCTCCAGGAAAGCGAATTTCAGGCCTATCTGTCCGGTGAGCCGGTTCAGCACCGTCATAACGACCGCAATTATCCGCTCCACAATCTGGGCATCCTGGTCGGCAGCGAACACGTCTTGCCTTTCGAGGAAGCGAAGGACCGTCGGCCCCCGACCCTGTTGTTCCGCAGCGCCGAAGCCAGCGCCGCCTTGCAGGTCGAAGCGGTGTTGGGCAACCAGGAAATCATCGTCAAGCCGGTCAATCCGCACTTCAACGGGGTGCCCGGCATTTCCGGAGCCACCGTGCTGGGTGATGGCCGGGTCGTGGTGGTGCTGGATCTGGCGGCGCTGGTGCGCCACATCGGTTCGCAGCGGCAGAAGCAGGCGGAAAGCCGCGCGCTGCGGGTCGCTCGCCAGGAGGTTCGGCAGGAGAAGCTCAACGTCATGGTCATCGACGATTCGATCACCATGCGCAAGGTGACCGCCCGGATTTTGGAGCGTCACAACATTGAGGTGATCACCGCCAAGGATGGGCTGGACGCGGTGGCGATGTTGCAAACCCAGGTCCCCGATCTGGCGATCCTCGATATCGAAATGCCGCGGATGGACGGGTTTGAAGTCTTGGCGCACATCCGCAACCAGCCGCACCTGCGACATCTGCCGGTCGTCATGATCACCTCGCGCGGCGGTGAGAAGCATCGCTCGCGGGCCATGAAGCTCGGCGTCAACGACTATCTGACCAAACCTTATCAGGAAGAGCAGTTGCTGCAGTCGATCCGCAAGATTTTGGGCGAGCGCGCCCTGGAACTGATGACTTGAGACCCGCGGGCCGGGTGATCCGGGTTCGACCCCGCGCCTGGTCCATCGCACGGACACCATTGATGGAAACCTCCTCGAGCCTCCGCTGTTTGTTGATCTCGGTACAAAGCGGGCAGCTGATCCTGCCAAACAACCTGGTCGCGGGAGTGTTGCCCTTCGCAACCCCCCTGCGGATTGAGAATGCGCCGCTCTGGGTCGTCGGAACCATGCTATGGCGGAACCTGCTCACGCCGCTGGTCAGCCTGGGGCAACTGATCTTTCGGGTCACCCCCGAGTTGGATCTCAATTCCCGCATCATTTTTGTCAACGCCCTGGGCGCCGATGCCCAGTTGAGGCATTTTGGCATTCTGGGAACCTCGGCGCCCCGGCCGCTCAACCTGCAGCGTCATGAGTTGCAACCGGATCCGAAAATCCTCGCATCCGATCAAAGCCGACCCGGCGTCCTGAGCTGGGCGCGTTATCAGGAGCAACCGGTGGTCGTTCCCGATCTGGAGGCGGTCGAAGCGGTGCTGCGGCCGCTGATCCGCCGGGCCTGAATCGGGACGGAAGCCGCCGCCGCGCCCATGCGACTCAGCAAGATCAAGCTGGTGGGATTCAAGTCGTTCGTGGATCCCACCGTGCTGCATTTGCCCGGCAACCGAATCGGCATCGTCGGCCCCAACGGTTGCGGCAAGTCCAACATCATCGACGCGGTGCGCTGGGTGATGGGCGAAAGCTCGGCCCGCAGCTTGCGCGGCGAGACCATGAGCGATGTGATCTTCAACGGTTCGGCCGGCCGCAAACCGGTCGGCCAGGCGTCCATCGAGCTGCTGTTCGATAACAGCCAGGGCCGGTTGGGGGGGGCCTGGGCCAGTTACGGCGAGATCGCCGTCAAGCGGTTGGTGAGTCGCGACGGTCAGTCCGGTTATTTCCTCAATGGCGTCCGCTGCCGCCGGCGCGACATCGCCGATCTGTTTCTGGGGACCGGGCTCGGCCCGCGCAGCTACGCCATTATCGAGCAGGGAATGATTTCCCGGGTGATCGAGGCGCGGCCGGAAGAATTGCGGGTGTTTCTGGAGGAGGCGGCCGGCATTTCCAAATATAAAGAGCGCCGGCGGGAAACGGAGACCCGGATCCGCCACACCCGCGAGAATCTCGACCGCCTCAACGACGTGCGCGAGGAATTGGGCCGGCAGCTCCAGCATTTGCAGCGCCAGGCTCGAGCCGCCGAACAGTATCGCGACCTGCGCGCCGAGGAACGTCGCTTGCGGGCCGAATTGCTGGCCCTGCGCTGGCGAACCCTGGACGCCGAACTCCACGAGCGCGAACGCGAACTGCGCCAGCAGGAAATCGCCCTGGAGGCGCTCCTGGCGGAACAGCGCCGGCTGGAAGCCGGGTTGGAGGCCGGGCGCGCGCGGCGCGCCGATTCGAACGAGATTTATAACGAGGCCCAGGGCCGTTATTACCAGGCCGGAGCCGACCTCAGCCGGCTCGAACACGATCTGCAACACCAGCGCGA
>Ga0114946_10002581_pt1 | contig 12424 bp, 13 predicted proteins | sample WalLakDeSediment_FD_88676 | JGI IMG/M metagenome (GOLD analysis project Ga0114946, IMG submission 88676) | Lake sediment microbial communities from Walker lake, Nevada to study Microbial Dark Matter (Phase II) - Walker Lake 11/02/13 Deep Sediment | ecosystem: Environmental > Aquatic >...
GATTTATGGAATTAGTTAGGCCAGTGAAAATTCGCCAGGAAACAGCGGATGGTTTTTTAGCTTATTTTGTAGAGCTAAGAAGGTTTGTTCCTGTTAATAAAACTGGAGCAGAAATCATAGAGTATTTTTTTAATTCAGATAAAAATCCTAAACAAATTAGCCAAAAATGTCGGTCTGTTTCAGAAAAACAAGTCCGGGGTTTTTTGCAGTCACTAAAATCAGAACTTGAAATCCCTTTTGCCGGAGGCTATCCTTTATTAAAAGATGATCTTTTCAAAGTGCCGATTGCAGTGGAGATGAATATTTTGAAACAATGTAATTTGTGTTGTAAACATTGTTCCTTGCAGGATTATGAGCAGATAATGAGTTTTAATGAAATAGACAGAATTTTTAAAATTTTATTCGATAATAAAGTTTTGGAATTAAATATAACCGGTGGCGAAGTCTTTTTGCATCCTGATATAATGAAGATAATAAAATTAGCTTGCGAAAAATATAATTTTGCCACTTCAATAGTAACTAATGCTACTTTATTAACCGATAAATTGGTTAAGCAGCTTGAAAAATATAATAATATTTTAATGTTTTTAGTCAGTTTGGAAGGCGTTGGAGATGGGAATGATAAAATAAGAGGCTTGGGTGTTTTTAAAAAAGTTGATGAGGCTATTAAGCGTTTAAAAACTGCTGGGTTTCATGTGGAGATTTCTACAACGATTAATAGTCAGAATATTTCTCAGTATCAAAATTTAATTGATTATGCTAAAGAAAAAGATGTTCCGATTAATTTTAATTTATTTAAAGTTGCCAAAAAAGATCAGAGTGATTTGGTTTTAAATCCAAGAAAATACTTTAAATTTATTGATGATATCTTTAAAATAAGAGATAATTATTATAATAAGATTGGCTTGACTAATGCCGCAATTTCTTCTTATAAAACCAATAAGAAGAAAAGGAAAACCTGCCGGGCGACTTTGAGTGGTTTAACTATTGATGTTAAGGGGAGAATGATTACTTGTCCGTTTTTAAATGAAGCTGGCTATTATAACCATGTTGATTTGCCGATAGTTGATGATAACTTTATGGCGGTTTGGCAAAATAATCAGATTTTTAAGGATTTTAGAAAGGAAAATTTAAATGAGTGTATTGCTTGTGCTTATTTATTTGCCGATTCAGTCAAAAATTTAGATCCGTATGGCTTAAATTCATATATTAAGTATTGTAAAAATCAACGTTCTTTTTAACCAGAAAGGAGGTGAATACCATGTTGCAAATAAAAGATTTAACTAAAGATTGGCAAGGACAAGTTGTTTTAAACAACGTGTCTTTGAGTGTCAATGAACATGACAAGATCGCTTTGGTCGGTCCAAATGGTGTGGGTAAGTCAACCTTGCTTAAGATTATGGCAGGGCTAGTCAAAGCTGATAGCGGCGAAATCATCAAACAACCTGCTTTGGAAATAGCCTATTTGCCCCAGGAATTAAAGCTTAAGGCAGAGCAGACAATAACTGATTATGTTAAATCCATGACAGGTATTGCCAAGATTGAAGAACAATTGGAAACTCTGGCCGTTGATTTGACCGGTGAGACAAAAATAGCCGCTTATGCTGAATATCAGGAACAATATGAGCGTAAGCAAGGCTATTCTTTTGAAACACGGTTAAAAATAATGCTCCAGGGGTTTGGGTTAGCTGATTTAAAAGCAGACAGACTGATTTCCAGTTTAAGCGGCGGGCAAAAAACGAAAGTTGCTTTGCTGGCTGTTTTAATGCAGGAAGCAGATCTGTTATTGCTTGACGAACCGACCAACAATTTGGATTTACCGGCAATCATCTGGCTGGAAACATTTTTAAGCCAGACTCAGGCAGGCTTGGTTGTTATCTCTCATGACCAGCGGTTTTTAGACAAAATTGCCAGCCGGGTCGTGGCTCTAGACTGGTTTAACCGCCAGGCAGAGTTGTTTACTGGCACTTATAGCGAGTATTTGAGTGAAATTGAACATCGAATTGCCAAGGGAAAACAGGCGGCTAAACAGCAACAGGAAGAAATCAAGCAGATTTTACAGTCAAGTCGTCAGCAAAAACAATGGGCGCAGAAGGGCGCCAAACAAGCACCTAATGATAACGACAAGTACATGCGCGGTGCTCAAAGAGACAGGTCGGCCGGGGTGGCTAGTAAGGCTAAGGCAGCAGAAAAAAAGATTTCGCGTTTGCCAGAACTTAAAGTCATCAGAGAGAGGATTCCTTTGTCCATTCCTTTAGCGCCTGCTTTGGACAAGTCTAACCCGTCAATTACTTTATCAGGCATAGAAGCCGGTTATGACAGACAAAGGGTTATTGGCCCTCTTGATTTGCAAGTTGAGTATGGCAGCCGGGTAGCTATTATTGGTTTAAACGGGCAAGGTAAAACAACCTTGTTAAAAGTTTTAACCGGTGATTTGGCACCGTTGGCCGGGGAAGTTAAACTAAGTCCGAATTTGAATTTTGGCAATTTAATGCAAGAGCATGACAATCTTGATTTTGATTCAACAGTGCTTGAGTTTGTTTTGCTAAAAACAGACTTGGACAAGGAAGACATTTACCATTTGTTAAATGTCTTTAATTTCCAGATTAGCTCGGCTGACAAAAAAATTGGCCAGCTTAGTCCCGGAGAACGCGCCAGAATCGTGCTTTTGACTTTTGCGGCCAACTCGGTTAATGCTCTAATTCTTGATGAGCCGTCTAATCATCTTGATTTAGAAGCATTGGCTGCTCTTGAGGACGTTTTGCAGACTTACAAAGGCATTGTTGTTTTTGTCTCTCATGACCGTTATTTACTGGACAAGGTAAGGCCGACCAAGCTTTATCAGCTCAAAGAAGGACAACTCAGTCTGGTGTCTGATTTTGAGCAGTATTTGGCTGAGTTGGCAAGTAAGTCGCAAGATTTACTTAAAAAAATGCGCAAGACTTGAAAAAGTCGCTTATCTCGGTAGGCGACTTTTTTTAAAACAACTATTAATGGAGGAAAAAATGAAAACAAATAACCAAGTAGAAGTTATCATCTTCAAAAAAGAAGACAACGTTTACAAATTTCTTATGTTAAAACGTATTTCTGCAAAGGGTGGGTTTTGGCAGCCAATCACAGGCAATGTTCGCATTGGTGAATTATTTAAAAACGCAGCCATAAGAGAAACAGGAGAAGAAATAGGAGTAAAAGAAATTATTCGTGTTTTTGATACTGGCTACTCCTTTGATTTTTTTGATGATGGCAGAGAACAGCATGAAAAAGTTTTTGCGCTCGAAGTTTCACCTGAGACAGAAATACATTTATCACGCGAACATACTGAGTTCGTCTGGGCAGATAAAGACCAAGCCCTTAATCAGTATTTGAAGTATCCGGGCAATAAGAAAGGGCTTGTAATTTTATGCGAAATGTTAGACAGGGAGGTGTCAATTGAGTAATCAAGTTTTAGAACAATTAAAACAATCCCCTTAATTTTACGGGACCAGCAATGGCCTCGTTTTTTTTAAAAAAATATTTATAGTTTGATATTTTTTTTTAATTTTTTTGCCTGATTTTTTATATTTTAGAAATGATTAATTTTAATTTGAGTTTGATTGCATAATTTTTATAACAATTTGTCAAGATGCGACTGCAAACACCCTTGACAGCTTTTAGGAAGATGTTAAAGTATAAATAAGATCATTTATTTTTTAGGAGGATTTAACATGGAGAGAGCAGACAATGGTTTAGAAAAAAAAGATCCTCCGCTGGTGCTGCAAAAAGAGCTTGAACAAATTCAATTGCAAAAAAGCGGAGAGGCAGAAGAATGCTGGTCAGACAATTGGACAAATGGTCCAGATCATCATGAAAGTGATTGACCAGTAAAACATTTTAAGGAAGGCAAGTATTGCTTTCCTTAAATTTTGCTCTTTACAATTTAAGAAAGGAGTTGGATATGCCGATTTTTATTATTAAACCGATTGGTTTTTATTGTAATTTAAGATGCGATTATTGTTTTTATCGGCAATATAGTGAATATCAGCATAGACAAACGATAATGCCAAAAGAGATTGTAGAGAAAGTTGTTTCAGAAATTCTAAGGGTTAATCCAAAATTAGCGATTTTCAATTGGTTAGGCGGGGAAACTTTATTGCTCGGATTAAAATTTTATCAAAAAATTATTGAATTGCAGGAAAAATTAAAAAATCCAGGGCAAAAAGTAATTAATAAGCTGCAAACCAATGGCACTTTAATTAATGATGATTGGGCAGCATTTTTTGCAAAAAACAAGTTTCATGTAGGTATAAGTCTCGATGGTCCTCAAAAATTTCATGATGCTTACAGGAGAGATATTAAGGGAAAAAGTGTTTTTTATAAGATTATGAATAATATCAAGCTATTGCAAAACCATCAAGTTAGTTTTGGCACCATAAGTGTTGTTAATAATTTTAATGTTGAACATCCCGATGAAATGTTTGATTTCTTTCTTAGCCACGGCATTAAAAGATTTTCATTTAATCATACAAAAGGATGCCAAAATGAAAAATTTGCAGTTAATCCCCTGAAATTTGGACAATTCTTGATAAGGATTTTTGATTTATGGATTGAAAAAGATGACCCCGAAATTGTTAATAGGGAAATAAAAAGTGTCATCCAAGCTTATTTGGGTGGAATTTATCGTTTATGTATTATTGGCAACCATTGCCATAAGTTTTATGGAATTTCCTATGATGGGAATGTTTATCCTTGTGAAGATGAACCCGTCCAGAATATTTATCATTATGGTAATATTATGGATGGATTTGAATCACTATTGAAAAGTGATGGTAGGAAAAAATTTATAAGAAAAATAACGGAATTAAAAAAAGAATGCCATGCATGCGCTTTTTGGAAAATCTGCAAAGGAGGTTGTGCAAAAGATTATAATATTTATAGCATAACTCCTTATAAATACAATTCAATGTGTAAAGGCTATCAGTTATTTTTTGAACATGTGCATTCTGTTTTGAAACAATTCAATTTGATTGTTTAATTATATAAAGGCTTTTTAAGCCTTTTTTAAATTGTTAAATTCCTGAAAAATTTTATATAGATATTCAAGTAAATCCATATCAATTTTTTTTCCCGCTTTTAGATACTCATTTAAGTTCCGCTTTATTTTATATGATGAATATATTTTCCAAGCCCTAAGGCTGGATTTCTGATTTGCGTCAGGTTTGCCATCAGGAAAATGCGTTAGAAAAGCTTTTTTTATATTATGTTCAAAATATTTTTCAGCCAATATGCCATCTGGCAGTAAGGCGGATATTAGAGCCTCATCAATAATTATATAATATGACTTCACAATTTTGTATAATCTCGATTCATTAAAATTTTTTTTAGGCACTTTATTTAAAAATTTGACAATTAAATTGTTGTAATATGGATGTGAATATATTATGTGAATTAATTCATGGAAATATACCATAAGGATTTTATTTGTCCTGGAAATATTTTTTTTAGATAAATCGCTCGCCTCCAATGAGATTAAATCTTCGCCATAATTTGCATGTCCACCCCCCGTCAGCCCTTTTATTTGCTTGGGCCTGATTAATATAAAAATTTTTATTTTTTTCTTGTTATTTTTTTTATTAAATAATAACGCTAGGTCTTTTTCTAACTCTTTGTATTTTTTTTCTTTTAATTCCGTCGCCAATAATTTAGAAGCATTAGCTATATTTGTTTTTTCAATTTTCCAGATTTTATTAAATTTTTTGGTAAAAATATCAAAAATATTTTTTAGTTTATTGTATTCGTCTTTAGTTGTTTGTTTTGACAATTCTTGCCAGGCTCGTTTATTATTATGGGCCAAAAAAAAGTAGCCTAATATTTCCATCCTTTTTGGTGATTTCCGAATTTGTATTTATTTAAAATATCTTTAAATTGGCATAATGCAGCCTTTTCTTTGTTAGTTATGCCGCCTATTTGTTTGATCCAATAGTCATGGAATTCTTTTTTGCTTGAAAAATGCCAGAGAGTAAGGTTGCTAAGAAAATAAAATTTATTGCCTAATTTTGATGATATAATATCAATTTTCATAAATATAGATTAGATTTTATTCATGGAATTATTTATATGTTTATTTTAGCTCTATTTATTTATCTTGACAACCCGCTATTTTTTCCTAAAAGTTTTGGTAACTTGCAATTAATTTTAATAAATGATATTTTAAAAACAAATCAAATCTGTCATTTAAAAGGAGGAGTCAATGAAAGCATGTGTATTAAAGTTTGCGATCATTTTGGCATTTGGGCTGGCAGTCTTTGGAGTTTGCTGTAAAGACAGTAGCCAAGAAAAGAAATTAGAGCCAATGGACCAGGAAACAGAGAAGCAGTTAGAGGCATGGCGGCGTTATAAACCAAGCGCTGAATCGACTTCTGAAATAGAATGCAAATTTGTGTTGCGAACTTTTAGAGTCCATATCGAATTAGATGCGAATTATCAGCCGGAACCCTGCTGGCCAGAACTCCGTGAAGAGATCGCTTTTTGTTTAAACCTGAAAGGAGAAATCGCCACAGAAGAAAAAATTGAAGAAATCATCAAGAAATATCAGCCGCCCGAATATTACGCGGAATTAAGGGCGGGCTGTAAAGACTGGGCAAAAACAGAGCAGGATCTTAAGGATTGTCTTCGCAGATTTGGGCAAACTTGCTCAAAAAAATGAAATTACCAGAAAATACCCCAAGACTTGGGGTATTTTTTTTATCCAAAATGGGTAATCTTAACAAGTTGGTACAAGGGATATGCAATTATTTAGATAAGTTAGCGGAGAATTAAAGATTTCCGGGTGGGAAAATCTGACCGAAAATTCGCCAACATATTCTGGCAAATATTCTGGTGTTACATGATGATACATTCTGCGAATAAAAGTACGCAAATTGCCAAATGGGCTTGACTTTCTCATTATTTTGTGATAAAATGATTTATCAAAATTCTTTTACCTGAAAGGAGGTGAAAAAGATGAAAAAGAAGCGAAAGAGAAAAGGGAAGTCTCGTCAGCATATTGAAACAAAAAGAACAGGAATAGACGCCACCCGCACCAGCAGCAAAAAGAAAATCTTGTCTTTGCTGGCAATTTTAATTTACGCCAGTGCGGTGAGCCCAACCAGTTCAAAAGGCGAGAAAATGCAAGCAAAGGAAACGATCGCTTACGCTTCGTTTCCGCAATCTGGCGATTCAGCAATTGAAAGATTTTTTCAATTGCTGGATACTCTGCCTGATGATAATGCCCGTCTTAATTTGAAAAATGGGATTAGTTTGAGAAAATTAAAACCAATACTTTTCTTCAAGGACGGGATGGTATTGGCTTTTGAAGGCGGATGCGGCGCCTTGTTAATTAATCCAGAAACAATACTTTCTGAATCAGCTGGCTTTATATGGTCTTATATGGTACACGAAAACAGGCATATTGAGGATATGCTAGGCCAGCATGAATCGGGCAAAATGTATGCTCCCTGCGTGCGAGAAAAGCATACTTCTCACGCATGCAAACTGGAATGGTGGGATGCTGAATTCAGGGCAGTGGAACAGCAGGCGATTTTTCTCAAAAAATACAATTTAACTGGGGCTATGTCGATTGGGCGCAGAGTAAATAATCGTGAAATTTTTGAGAAATATGATGCTCGCTGGGCGGCTCTAATTTATCTGCGTGAAAATTATTATGCAGACAAAGATATTTCACCTGATTTGCTGGAAGTATTTCCGGAATTTTACAACAAAAAATTAGCTGAAATAAGATAGTTTCATAAAGCACCGAGCTTGGGCTCGGCGCTTTTTTTTTATAATCAATAATTATTTAATATTTTAGAATAATTTTTAATTTTTTTGCCTGATTTTTTATATTTTAGAAATGATTAATTTTAATTTGAGTTTGATTACATAATTTTTATAACATAATAAATCTTAATTTAAAATTTGATTTTATATTTATGCCAGATATTGTATAATATAATCATATTTTTAATCAAATATTTGTTAAAATAAAGTTAATTCTAATTAGAGTTTATTTATGAATAAAACGTCTGCAATAAAAAAATTGCGTCAAAGATTTAACCGTTATCGCGATCGCCAGGAATATACTAAGGGCATTAATTTGTTAAGGAAAGGGTTGGAAAAATATCCCAATGACAAGGAAATTTTATCAATGTCGGCGGAATTATTGGATAAGCGGGGCATAAAAAATAAAAATAAGCCTGACTTTAAAGAATCTGAAAAAATATACGATCAGCTGATAAAAAAACATCCTCAATATAATGCTGGTTATTTTGGCAAAATTCGTTTTTTAATCAGAAGAAAAGATAAACGCGCATTTGTTTTGGCTAAAAAATATATTAAAATTTCCAATGACAAAGCTTATAATATGTATATTGGCCATTGTTATAGGGATTTCGGAGACTTTAAAAATGCGGAGAAATTTTATCTGATCGCTTATAAGCACGTTAAGAATCATTATGGGCCTGATTACGCGTTGGCCACTCTTTACGCTGAAATGGGCAATCGGGTAAAAGCTAAAAAATATGCCGAAAGGGGAATAAAAAAATGGCAAAAAATGCCGATCCGATATCGCAAAAGCAGTCTAACGAAAAAGTTTATTAAAGAATTGAAACAAATAATTAATACAAAGTAAAAAACGGAGGCTTAACGGCTTCCGTTTTGTTGTAGCAGCTGCGCTATTGCATGGCCAATCGGTATTTTGGTTAAGATTTCGATCCAAGCCCATTGCCCATTTGGATTTAATTCCAGAAAAACATACCGGTTATCCGGCGCCACCAGAATATCAAAAGCCCCGAATTGCAGGTTAAAATGTTTCATCATGGCTTTTATTTGGGTCTCTATCATGCCAGGAAGATTTATTAGGGCATGCTTTAGTTGGCTGATTTTGCCGTTTCTCCAATCTGCCAGTGATTCCTCATCACCTTGACTGTCAATACGGCATGAAAATATTTGTTCACCCACGCAGGTTGCTCTGATTTCGTATGCTTTGGGGATGTACTCTTGGATAATAACAGGAGAAAGGTTAAACCCATCAAGAGATTGTAGTTCGGTATAGGACAACTTTTTTGTATACATATACCGCTCGGCGTTTTGGCGGGTGACAATAACTTGATCAATCACTTTAAGGGCAACGGACTGATGTTTTTGTGCAAATTTCAATGCATCCTGTTTGTTGTTGGTGAAAATAGTTTCAGGGATTGCAAACCCAATTTTACGTGCCACTTGGAGCTGATAAAGCTTGGCGTTTGCAGCTGTATTTGATGGTATGGGATTTACCCAAAATGCATCGTGTATGCACGCATACAATGAGTGTAGAAACATTTGCCACTCTCTGGTAATAAACTGATTAACATTAGTATCTTCAAATTTTGCCGAGACTGGTTTGGGCTTTCTATACCAGACAGACGTTATCGTATTTAAAGGTATTACCTTTGCGCTTAATTTAATAACCAGTTGATCTGGACTTAGAGTGAGAAGGGTATTGTTTATAATCTCGTCTGTAAATAAACAGACCACTTTTTCAGCATCTAAGTGTCTGGTGACCATTGCAATATGCTCATCATCAGATGTGCTGATAATTAAAATCATCTTTGCCTCCTAAAAAAAGTAGGGGGCGTTTCCCCCTACCGGTTAAAGTCCGTTATTGGTTAATTGTCCTGGTGTTCGGTTGTTTCCCAGGTGGTCGCGTTGCCGATGTCAGTTCCATCGTCTGCGATGTTTTTGCCTTTGTCGCGGTCGGTGGACAACTGCATCGCTACTGGCAATGTTTCCTTTTTTTCATCCATGATTATCACCTCTTTTTTAGTACTCATCATTTTGTACGATGGCAATTTGAGTATAATAAGGAAATATTTAGTTGTCAAGCAAAACTTATATTACAAAACATTTTTCTTCTCTTGTCAAGAGGCGACTGCAAACACCCTTGACAGCCTATTTGGGCCATGATATGATTCACCCTAACATATGCCCGGATTTTGGGCGCAATATGTTTTGAACTTTAAAAACTATTTTTGTCATCCCGAAAGGGTTTTGATACAGGAGTGTTCACTCAAAACAAACAAACCAAGGTCAAAAAGCCTTGAGATAAAGGGAGAAAAGAAAGATGTTAAAATCATATTGGTTAGTGCTTAATTTTAATTGCAATAACAGATGCGCGGGATGCTATAATGGCAATATTAGTTGCCAAGATCAGTCTGAAATGGAATTATCTTATGCTAGGCAGATTATCCAATCCATGTCAAAAATTGGCGCTCGGCATTGCACCTTAATAGGCGGTGAGCCAACTTTATATCGCCAATTGAAACCGATATTGGAGATTTGCACGGAAAGTAAAACCAAAACCGTGATGATTTCTAATGGTAGAAAGTTAAAATCACAAAATTTTTTAAATTCACTGCAATCAGCGGGCTTGAAACAAATCGCCGTGTCGATTGAAGGTGCTATAGCCAAAACTCACAATTTGATTACTGGACGTTCAAGTTTCAATGAAACTATTTCGGGCATTAAGAACTCTTTGGCTCAAAAGATGTTATCGAACACCATTACTACTATCAGTAAGCTTAATCAAGGTGAAATCTTTGAAGTTGCCTGCTTATTGCATGATTTGGGTGTTGAAGATATTCTCTACAATTTAGCTCTGCCGGCTATCAGCGGCAGCAAGATAGATATTGATAATGTCTTGGAGCCAAGCCAATATGCAGAGATAATTTCTGCGACATATCTGCAGGCTAAAGCAGTAAAAATCAAGGTCAAGTTTATTACCACAATCCCTTTGTGTCTTTTTCAGGAAAGTCTTCTGAAAAACATGATGCATGATAAAGCCTTGAATATCGGCTGTCACATGTATCACGGACAAAGGCTTGTTTTCAGCCCTAATGGCGATATATTGCCATGTACGCATTACACTGACTTCCCCTTGCTTAACGCCCGCTCAGCAGATGGCAACTTTCTTTACCACGACAATTTTTTGACCGTTTGGGAACCAGAAGATAGCGTGGCAAATAAATTCCGCAAAAAAATCTGGCGTTATCCGTCAAAAAATTGCAATGGTTGTAAATACTGGAGCTATTGTATCGGCGGTTGTCCTTTGTTTTGGACAAGTTTTGATCCCCGTCGATTTATCGGCAAGAAGTTTGCCTGAGGGGATATTTAATTCCCATATTTCACTGAAAGGAGGTGATTGCCATGGGTAAGAAAAGCGATCTGTTCGGACTGATGGATAGCTTGCAGGGCGAACATATCCCAGCAGAACCCGTCGTCAGGATGAACCATTGCCACCATCCGGCCGACGACTGCCAGTGCGCCGATTGCTGCGATTGCGCTGATTGCTCCTGCGACTGCGGCAAATGGTAACCAAATGCATCCTTGAAAAAAGGATGCAACCCTGATAAACTTATTTTATCAGGGTTTTAATTTATGCCGAAAATTATTGTTAAAATTAATTTGGAAAAAGATGCTTGGAACTGGTGGGATGGGTGTAATAAAGTATCTCATGGCGTTGATTGGAAATTAAGAATACCGGAGCATCTTAGAGTAAAAATTATAGGGAAAAGCCAAAAAGAGGCTTTTGATTTTTTGATTCCTTTTTTGACTAATTGGTACCAGGAAAATGATGTGGCAATTAAAGCATATTTAAAGGATCTAAAAAAAATATTTAATAAAAAAGGGAATAAAATTTTTCAAATAATGGAAAAGGTGACAGGCCAGCCGGTATATTTAGATAAATTTTATTGTTTTATAACAAGTTTCCCTCGCTCACCCTATAATTTTGAAAAAGGCTATATTTGGCTGCAAATTTTTCATAAATCAGAAATCGGAGGTAATCCAGAAAATCAGATTACTATTTTTATCCATGAATTGCTCCATTTCCAAGTCCATTACTATTATGAAAAGGAGTTGAAGAAGCAGCTTACGAACAAACAGTTTGAGTATTTAAAGGAAGCCATGACTGTGATTATTAATGATGAATTTAAAGAGATAATAACTGTTGAAGACAAGGGGTATGAAATTCATAAAGAGTTAAGGATAAAATTATTGGCAATTTGGCGCCAAGAAAAGAGTTTTGATAAATTTATTGATGAAGGAATTAAAATAGTTAAAGAGATAATTTAATATAGAAACCGCGGCGGAATAAGCTCTCGCCGTTTTTTTAATACAAATTTATTACCGTTGCCGTCATCTTTTCCATAGAGTAAGTTAATTATTGAGTTCGTATACTACAAAACATTTTTTTTCTCCTGTCAAGAGGCGACTGCAAACACCCTTGACAGCCTATTTGGGGTATGATATGATTCACCCTAACATATGCCCAAATTTTGGTGCAAAAAATTGTACCTTAACATATAAATTATTGTCAGCCAACCGGCTTAGAGATAAAGAGGCTTTCAACAACACAAAACACAAGATTGAAAAA
>Ga0114946_10002582_pt1 | contig 12420 bp, 13 predicted proteins | sample WalLakDeSediment_FD_88676 | JGI IMG/M metagenome (GOLD analysis project Ga0114946, IMG submission 88676) | Lake sediment microbial communities from Walker lake, Nevada to study Microbial Dark Matter (Phase II) - Walker Lake 11/02/13 Deep Sediment | ecosystem: Environmental > Aquatic >...
GACCTGCGCCCGAGCAGCGATCGGATCATGAACGCCTGCGCCCGGGTGGTGACCGACTTCGGCCTGCGGCCGCGCAACTTCGGCCGCATCCCGACCCCGGCGCTCGCCGCCTATGGCATCGCGCGGGGGCAGCCGAGCCTGATGGTCACCGGCAGCCACATCCCGGGCGACCGCAACGGGATCAAGTTCAATCTCCCGGACGGGGAGATCCTCAAGGACGACGAGGCCGGCATCCGCGCCCAAGAGGTCCTGCTCCCGGACGACCGCTTCGATCCCGCCGGGGCCTTTCGACCCGGCACCGAGTGGGTGCTGCCGGCCGTCGAGGCGACCGCCTACGACGCCTATCTGCGGCGCTACCTGGAGTTCTTTCCGCCTGGCTGCCTGGAGGGCCGGCGGGTGGGTTGCTATGAGCACTCGAGCGTTGCGCGCGAGGCGTTCGTGGCGGTGCTGGGCGACCTGGGCGCGGTGGTCGAGCGGCTGGGCTACTCGCCGACCTTCGTCCCCGTCGACACCGAGGCGATCCGCCCCGAGGATCAGGCGCTGGCGCTGGCCTGGGCGGCCGACGGGCGCTTCGATGCCTTGGTCTCGGCCGATGGTGACGGCGATCGCCCGCTGGTGTCCGACGAGCGCGGCGAGTGGTTGCGTGGGGACATCGCGGGCATTCTCTGTGCGCGCGAGCTCGGGGTGCGCGCACTGGCCACCCCGGTGAGCAGCAACACCGCGCTGGAGCGCTCCGGCTGGTTCGACGCGGTGCGGCGCACGCGCATCGGCTCGCCCTATGTCATCGCCGGGATGCAGGCGCTGGCCGCTGAGGGTTTGGCGCCGGTCGCGGGCTACGAGGCCAACGGCGGCTTCCTCCTCGCCACCGACCTGGTCCAGGAGGGTCGGCTGCTCCCCGCCCTGCCGACCCGCGACGCGCTCATCGTCGCGCTCGCCATCCTGCGCATGGCCAAACGGCAGGGGCGGCCGGTCTCGCGGCTCGCGGCCGACCTGCCGCAGCGCTTTACCGCGAGCGACCGGATCAAGGACTTCCCCACCGAGCTGAGCGAGGCACGGCTCGGCGCACTGGTGACGGGCGAGCCGGCGCAGGATGCCGCCGCGCTGGAGTCGGTCTTCGGCGCCGCCTTTGGCCGGGTGACTGGCGTTGACACCACCGATGGGGTGCGCATCACCTTCACGAGCGGGGAGATCGCGCACCTGCGCCCCTCAGGCAACGCCCCGGAGCTGCGCGCCTACACCGAGGCCGACAGCCCCGAGCGGGCGCAGTCGATGAACCGGCTCTGTCTCAAGATCCTCGCGGGTTGGCGCTAGAACGCTTTCGGCCCCTGACTCCGCGATTCTCGAACAGACGGCCGGAGTGACTTCGTTGTCGTAATCGTAATCGTAATCGTAATCGTGCTCGTGATCGGACCGATGCTCGACAACGACTACGACAACGACAACGACAACGACCACGACCACGATCGTGGGCGTCGTTCGACCTGTTCCTCACTGGTTAGCGAGTCGCGCGTGGCCGCTAGAGCAGGAAGATGGTCGCCAGCCCGAGGAAGGCGACAAAGCCCACCACGTCGGTCACGGTGGTGAGGATGACCCCGCCGGCCAGGGCGGGGTCGATCCCGACCCGCTTGAGGAGCAGCGGCAGCACCGCGCCGGAGAAGGCGGCGGCGATCAGATTGATGGTGATGGCGGCGGCAATGATGACGGCGATGTCGAGGTTGCCGAACCAGAGCTGGGCGACCGCGCCGACGACCACCGCCCAGACGATGCCGTTGATGACCGAGACGGCGAGCTCCTTGCCGATCAGCCAGCGGGCGTTCTCCATGCTCAACTGGCCGAGGGCGAGACCGCGGATGGCGAGGGTGAGGGTCTGGGTGCCGGCGATGCCGCCCATGCTCGCCACCACCGGCATCAGCACCGCGAGCGCCACGACCTTCTCGATGGTGTCCTCGAACTGGCCGATCACCCAGGCGGCCAGGAAGGCGGTCACCAGGTTCACGCCCAGCCAGACGGCGCGGCGGCGCGCCGACAGCAGCACCGGGGCAAACATGTCTTCTTCTTCCGAGAGCCCGGCCTGCCCCATGAATTGGTGCTCGGCCTCCTCGCGGATGACGTCGACCACGTCGTCCACCGTGATGCGCCCGAGCAACCGCCCCTGCGCGTCCACCACCGGGGACGAGACCAGGTCGTGCTGCTCGAAGCGGGTCGCGACCTCGCGCGCGCTCCAGTCCGCGGGGATGGGGGTCACGTCGAGCGTCATGGCCTCGGCCACCGACTCCTCGGGGTCATGGGTGAGCAGGTCGGTGAGGAAGAGCACCCCCAGGTACCGGCCGTCACGGCTCACCACGATCAGGTTGTCGGTGATCCGGGGCAGGCCGTCCTTGAACCGCCGCAGGTAGCGCATCACCACGTCCAGGGTGACCTCCGGGCGCACCGTCACCGTGTCTGAGCTCATCAGGCCGCCGGCGCTGTCCTCGGGGTAGGACAGGGCGGTCTCGAGGCGCTCGCGGTGCTGCTGGTCAAGCGACTTGAGCACCTCCTGGGTGATCGCCGCGGGCATGTCCGCGACCAGGTCGGCGAGGTCGTCGATGTCGAGCCCGGCGGTGGCGGCGACGATCTCCGCCGGGTCCATGGAGCGGATCAGGCCGTCGCGCACATCGTCGGTGACGTAGAGCAGGACCTCGCCGTCGTGCTCCGGATCGACCAGGTTCCAGACGATCTCGCGCCGACCGAGCGGCAAGGACTCGAGGATGTGGGCGATCTCGGCCGGCTGCAGGGCGTTCAACATGCGCCGCGCCTGCTGCACCGAGCCGCTCGCGAGCCCGCGGCGCAGGATGGCGAGGCGCTCTTCGTCGGGGTTTGGCAGGTCGCTCGGGCTGCTCATCTTAGAACGGGTACCTCGGGCACTTGGCCCTCAAAAAAAGCTAGGCCACACAAGGGGTTGGCCGACTGATGCGACTCAGCCTTCGGGTGCGTGCCTTCGCCTTACAACCTGATGTTTCATTTGCGTGTATTTGCGTTCGTTTGCGGACTGATGCCCTGTTTGGGCTCATTGTCTCGCGCTACTGGCGGGTTTGCGCCCAGCGCCGCCCCCGCAGGGGTGCAGGCCCTGCGGGTGCGGTAGGTCGCCAAGGTGTGGCCGGACGCGACCGGGGCGGGGCGTCGGCGAGGTCCGGATGGGGGCGCGAGAGTGTAACCGCTGCTTGGGGGCGGTGTCAGGCGCCGATGCGGTTGATCGCCTCCAGCAGGCGCTCGGGCTCCTCGTCGTCGAGGCGGGTGAAGAGCTCGCGGGCGGCCTGCTCCAGGCGGGCGATGTGCGAGCTGCGCACCAGGTCCTTGACCTCCAGCAGGGAGCCCGGCTGCATGCTGAGCTCGCGCAGCCCAAGACCGAGCAAGAGGCGGGTGAAGCGCGGGTCGCCCGCCATCTCCCCGCACATGGCGACCGGCTTGCCGCAGGTGTGTCCGGCCTCGATGGTCATGCGGATCAGGCGCAGGATCGCCGGGTGCAGCGGGTCGTACAGATAGTTGACGGTGTCGTCGACCCGGTCGATGGCGAGCGTGTACTGGATCAGGTCGTTGGTGCCGATGGACAGGAAATCGACCCGGCGGGCGAAGGCGCCCGCCGCCAGCGCGGCCGCGGGGACCTCGATCATCGCCCCAATGGGTAGCCCGGGGTCGAAGGGCAGGCCCGCGTGGGTGAGCTCCCGGCGGGTCTGCTCGATCAGGGCCAGCACGCTGTTGAGCTCCGCGATGCTGGAGAGCATGGGGATCATCAGGCGGACCGGCCCGAATGCCGAGGCGCGCAGGATGGCGCGAAGCTGCGGCCGGAAGAGCTCCGGCTCCTTGAGGCAGAGGCGGATGGCGCGCAGCCCGAGCGCCGGATTGCACACCGGCGCACGGCCGGGCGTACCCCCGTCGACCTGTTTGTCCACCCCCAGGTCGAGGGTGCGGATGGTGATCGGGATACCGCCCAGGGTGCGGATCATCTCCAGGTAGGCGGCGAGGTGCTCCTCCTCGTCGGGCAGGCCCTCGCGATTCATGTAGAGGAACTCGGTGCGGTAGAGTCCGACCCCCTCGGCCCCGTTGGCCCGCGCGAGGGCCGCGTCCTCGGGCAGCTCCAGGTTGGCGAGCAGCGCGACCGGGACGCCGTCGGCGCTCACCGAGGGCTGGCCGATCAGGCGCCGGAGCCCGCTCCGCCGGGCCTCGATGGCGGCGAGGCGGCGGCGATAGTGGGCCAGGATGCGCTCGTCGGCATCCGCCAGCACGGTGCCGGTCTCGCCGTCGACGACGAGCAGCTCGCCGTGGCGGAAGTAGCGGGTCGCATTGTGCACCCCCATGACCGCCGGGACGTTGAGGCCGCGGGCGAGGATGGCGGTGTGCGACATGGGGCCGCCGAACTCGGTGACGAACGCGCCCGCACCGCGCTGACGCAGCAGGATCAGGTCCGCCGGGGAGAGGTCGCGGGCCACGACGACGCCGCCGCCGCCGAGGTCGTCCTCGGCCTCGGCTTGGGGCTCGGCGCCCTCCACCAGGAATTTCATCAGATGGCCGATGACGTGGTCGACATCGTCCCGGCGGCTGCGCAGGTAGGGGTCGTCCATCTCCTCGAAGACTGCGATCAGGCGGTTCCGGTGCTGCTGCAGGGCCCATTCGGCGCCGAGGAGCTCGGCCCGGATGAGCTCCAGGGCCGGGTCGACCAGGGCGCTGTCCTCCAGCATGAGGAGGTGGGAGTCGATGAACTCGGCGACCCGTAGCGGCGTGCTCGGGGGGATCTGCGCGCGCACCGCGCGCAATGCCAGGGTCGCCGCCTCCAGGGCCTCCTCGACGCGGCGCACCTCGTCGGCGACCTCGTCGGCGCGGATGCGCCGGGGCGCCAGCGAGGGCAGTCCGCGCTCGAGCAGGTAGGCGGGGCCGACCGCGATGGCCTGGGAGCCGGCGACCCCGAGCCCACAGCAGGCGAGTGTCATTCGTCCTCCCCGAAGCGATTGGCGATCAGCCGCTCCAGCGCGGCGCAGGCGGCCTCCTCGTCCTCGCCCTCGATGATCAGCGTGATGGTCGTGCCGCGGGCGGCGGCGAGCATCATCACCCCCATGATGCTCTTACCGTTGATCCGCAAGCCTTGGCGCTCGACCTGGATATGGCTCGCAAAGGCGCTTGCGCAGGTCACGAACTTGGCCGCCGCGCGCGCGTGCAGCCCGAGCTTGTTGACGATCTCCACCTCGCGGCGGATCACCGTTCGCCTCCTGGGTCCGGCGCGCTGAGCACCCCGTCGCGGCCGCCGGAGAGGCCCTTGTCGGCGAGCTCGCAGAGGCCGAGGCCCGGGTAGTTGAGCACCCGGACCAGCATCGGCAGGTTGATCCCGGCGAGCACCCGCACCCGCTCGCCGCCGAGCGCGCTGGCGATGTTGGCGGGGGTGGAGCCGTAGAGGTCGGTCAGCACCAGCACGCCGTCGCCGGTGTCCAGCTCCGCGGCCATGGCCCGTGCCTGTCGCAGGAGCAGGTCGCGCTCCATGTCCTCGGTGATCTCGATGGTCTCGGCACGCAGCGGGCAGACCCCGAGCATCTTGGTCGCGGTCTCCAGCAGGGCCGAGCCGATGGTGTTGTGGGTGATGATGAGGAGCCCTACGCTCATGGGAGCTCCCGGTGGCGGATCAGCACCTTGCGCCCGCTCGCGGCGAGGTCCCGGCGGAGCTGCTCGCCGATGTAGACCGAGCGGTGCTGCCCCCCGGTGCAGCCGATGGCGATGCTGAGGTAGCTGCGCCCCTCGGCCTCGAAGTGCGGCAGCCAGCGGTTGAAGAAGGCGAGCAGGTCCTCCTGCATCGCGCGGACCTCTGGTGAGTCCTCGAGGAACCGCGCCACCGGCGCATCGAGCCCGGTCAGCGGCCGCAGGTCCGGCTGCCAGTGGGGGTTGGGCAGGCAGCGCACGTCGATCACGAAGTCGGCGTCGCGTGGCGTCCCGTGCTTGAAGCCGAAGGTCTGCAACAGGACCGACATGACCGCCGGGCCGTCCTCCCCGAAGCGGTCGCGGATCAGGTCGCGCAACTGGTGGACATTGGTGTGGGTGGTGTCGATGCAGAGGTCGGCATCGCTGAGGATGGGCTTCAAGAGCTGGCGCTCCAGCTCGATGGCCTCGGCCAGGGAGCGGTCGGCGCCGCTCAACGGGTGCTTGCGCCGGGTCTCGCTGAAGCGCTTGATCAGGGTCTCGCCCTGGGCATCGAGGAACAGCACCCGGCAGTCGACCCGGGCCTCGCGGAGCTCCGCCACCAGGCTGGGGAGCTCGCGGAGGTGACGGGGCTGGTTGCGGGCGTCGATGCCGACCGCGGTGCTGCCGAAGGTCTTGCCCGGCGCGCTCTGGAAGCCGAGCGCGAGGTCGCGCAGCAGGAACACCGGCAGGTTATCGATACAGTAGTAGCCCAGGTCCTCCAGCGTATGCAGGGCCACACTCTTGCCGGAGCCGGAGGTACCGCTGACGATGACCAGCCTCATCGGCTCGCCGCCCTCCTGGGTGGGCCTGCGCTGGGTATCGGCGGGCTCATGCGCCGAGCCCGCCCGGCGCCCCGCCGAGCCCAGGTCGCTCCGGGACACCGCGCGGCAGGGGAGTGCGGGTGCCGGTCCGGACCTCGGGGGGGACGTCGGTGAGCCCGAGGGCGCTGGCCGCGATCAGGCGATGGCCGCGGCTGGGGCGATCGATCTTGGGCTTGCCCCTGCCCATCGCGGGGTCCCCGGTCAGCGGCGCGCCCGTGCCGAGCCGCTGGGCGAGGTCCTGGAGCGTCTCGGGCGGGCTCATGGGTCGGCGGACGGAACGCGCCAGCCCGTGAGCAGATCGAGCAGCTCCTCGGGGCTCGCCGCCCGCCGCAGCCGCTCGCGCAGCTCGGGGTCACTGAACATCGCCGCGAGGCTGGCGAGGAGCTGAAGGTGGACCTCGGTCGCCGCCTCGGGCACGAGCAGGGCGAAGGCCAGGTCGACCGGCTGGTCGTCGATGGCGTCGAAGTCGACCGGCTGCTGGACCTGTACGAAGGCCCCCACCGCCTCGGAGATCTCCTTGACGCGGGCGTGGGGGAGGGCGACCCCGTGGCCGAGCCCGGTGCTGCCCAGACGCTCGCGCTCGAGCAGCCGCTCGAAGACGGTCTCGGGGTTGAGTCCGGGCTGATCGGCGGCGAGGAGCTCGCCGAGCACCTCCAGGAGCCGCTTCTTGCTGCCCAAATCCAGCCGATTTCCGATGCGGCTGGCCACGATGAACTGGGGAGGAAACATCGATCGCTGCCCCCGTTTGTTAAGGATTTTCAAGCGCCCGAGCGTTCGGGGAACAACGAAACCGCAGCCCGCGCCGCGCGGGCCCCCTGGTGGTTCCCGCCGGGAACGACAAAGGACCTCGCTGGCGCCCCGCCGGAACGAGCGAGCGCCGCGTCGCGGGGATTATGCCACGAAGGGGGGTAGGCTTAGGGAGCCGCTGAAGGATCCAGCGCTTCCGGCGGGGGGACGACCCGTCCCATGCCTGGGATTCCTCGCCAGGCGGAGCGGGCAGTGCGCGTCCCACTCCGGTTCGTCTCGAGGGGACCTCGAAACCTGCCTTTCATGGCATGCTGCGAGACGCGAAGCGACAAGCGCGGTCTCCGCTTCGCTTCATTTTCAAGTGCTTGGGCACTCGAACCTGGCGGCACTTCCCTGTGCCGCAGGGGCACCTCGAGTCCTTGAAGGTGCCTTTGAGATGCTGGGGGACTGGAGCCCGGCGGCCCATCCCTGGGCCGCGGGGGCACCCTCGAAGGGCTCAGGCGGTTTCGACGCCCTTGTGGCCGTTGCCACGCTGGCCGATCTTCTTCTCCTTGTGCTTGAGCACCTGGCGGTCGAGCTTGTCGATCAGGGTGTCGATGGCGGCATACATGTCCTCGTGCACCGAGTCGGCGAAGACCTTGGCGCCGTTGACGAAGAGGGTCGCCTCGGCCTTTTGGCGCAGCTTCTCGACACTCAGGATCACATGGATGTTGATGACGTGGTCGAAGTGCCGCGCGAGACGCTCGAACTTGCTGTCGACGTAGCCCTTGAGGGCATCGCTGATGTCGACATGGTGACCCGTCAGGTTGATCTGCATAGTGTGACTCCTCGATGTGCACAGGGTCCGCGGTCGAGCCTCGCTCCCGAGGCCGACCGCTCGATGGCGCGTACAGCCGTTCCCGGCTCCGGGTGCCCGTGCTGCCGCCCACTGGACGCGGTGGCTCCCTGCGCCGCGTGTTGATGCCGCGCTTGCCTCGGGCCTGGTCTCAGCCGATCGAGCCCCCGACGCATCACGCCAGCCGCCGCCGCTCGTTGGACGGGGGTATGCCCATCGCCTCGCGGTACTTTGCCACGGTGCGGCGGGCGACCCTGATCCCTTGCTCGTCGAGTACCGACGCGATGCGGCTGTCGCTCAACGGGCGGCTCGGCTTCTCGGCCGCGACCAGCTTGCGGATGAAGGCGCGGATCGCGGTCGATGAGCACTCGCCGCCGGCGGCGGTGCTGACGTGGCTGGAGAAGAAGAACTTGAACTCGAGGGTGCCGCGCGGGGTATGCATGTATTTCTGCGTCGTCACGCGAGAGACGGTCGATTCGTGCAGCTCCAGGGCCTCGGCCACGTCGCGCAGGACCATGGGGCGCATCGCCTCTTCACCATAGTCCAAGAAGTCGCGCTGCAGCTCAACGATCGTCGCGGCGACGCGCAGCACCGTGTCGTTTCGGCTCGCCAGGCTCTTGATGAACCAGCGGGCCTCCTGGAGGTGGTTGCGCAGAATCGTGTTGTCGTCGCTCTTGTCGGCGCGGCGGATCAGGCGCGCGTAGTCCGCATTGACCCTCAGCTTTGGCGTCGCCTCGGGATTGAGCTCGACGTACCAGCCGCCGTCGCGCCGACGGACGAAGACGTCGGGGGTGATGTACTCGGTCTGCGCCTGCGCAATCAAGGCCCCAGGGCGCGGGTTGAGGGTGCGGATGAGCGCGATCGCGGCGGCGAGTCCCTCTTCCGTGAGGTCGAGCTGGCGGCAGATGCCGTCGCGGTCGGTCTTGGTGAGGGCCTCGAACTGCCGCTCGCACACCGCGATCGCCGCCGCGCGGGCGGGGGTGTCGATGGGCAGTTGGCGAAGCTGAATCAGGAGGCACTCGCGCAGGTCGCGTGCGCCCACCCCCGCTGGGTCGAGCGACTGGATGCGGTGCAGGACGGCGACCACCTCGGCGATGCCGACCTCGCCGTCGCCGAGGGTCGTGCAGATCTCCTCGGGTGAGACGCGCAGGTAGCCGTCGGCGTCGATCCCGTCGACGAGGGCCGTGGCGATGGCCAGGTCGGTCGCCTCCAGTCGGCACAGGTTGAGCTGCCAATGCAGATGGTCCTGGAGACTCGGCGCGCGCGACTGCTGGGCGAAGAGGTCGAATTCCGAGCCGTCGTCCGCCCCGTTGCCGCTCGGCAGGTAGGCCTCGAAGTGGTCGCCCCATTCGCTGTCGACCGGCAGCTCGTCGGGCATCGGCAGGGTCTCGGGGGCGAGCTCGCGCTCGGCGTCGGACTCGGCGCGCTGCCCTTCCTGCACCTCTGCCATCCCCAGGCTGGGGGCCGGCTCGATCTCGTCGTCGGTCTCCAGCATCAGGTTGGTGTCAAGCGCCTCCTGGATCTCTTGGTGCAGGTCCAGGGTGGAGAGCTGCAGCAGACGGATCGCCTGCTGGAGCTGCGGGGTCATGGTGAGCTGCTGACCGAGGCGGAGCTGAATCGACTGCTTCATCGCGTGAGGACTAGGTTGGTACGCAAATTGAATACCTCTAGCCGGATTCTAGCCCAACAGCAGGACGGCCAAACAAGACGCCGGTCACAGCTCGCGCCGCTCGGCGGGAGGGTCTGGGGCGCTCAAAGCCGAAAGTGCTCGCCCAGGTAGACCGCGCGGACCTCGCTGTTGGCCAAGAGGGCCTCGGGGGTGCCCTCGGCGATCACCCGTCCCTCGTTGATGATGTAGGCGCGGTCGCAGATGTCGAGGGTCTCACGGACGTTGTGGTCGGTGATCAGCACCCCGATCCCGCGATCGCGCAGATGCGCGACGATGCCCTTGATGTCGCCGACGGCGATCGGGTCGACCCCGGCGAAGGGCTCGTCGAGCAGCATGACCCGTGGCTCGACCGCCAATGCGCGGGCGATCTCCAGGCGCCGGCGCTCGCCCCCGGAGAGGCTCAGCGCCAGGGAGTCGGCGACGTGCGCGATGCCGAGCTCCTCCAACAGCTCCAGGCCGCGCGCCTGGCGGGCGGCGCGGTCGAGGTCGCGGCGGGTCTCCAGCACCGCCATGAGGTTCTGGCGTGCGGTGAGCTTGCGGAACACCGAGGGCTCTTGGGCGAGATAGCTCAGCCCGCGGCGGGCGCGGGCGTGCATGGGCAGATCGGTGATGTCGCGCCCGTCGAGCGTGATGTTTCCACTGTCGGCCGGGATGAGCCCGACGATCAGATAAAAGCAGGTGGTCTTGCCGGCGCCGTTGGGGCCGAGCAGGCCGACCACCTCGCCCGCATCCACGCCCACGCTCACGCCCTGGAGGACCGGGCGGCGACGGTAGCCCTTGACGAGGTCGCGGGCCGTGAGTGTGCTCATCGCTCGCCGGGGTTGATGCGGATGCGCACGCGCTCCTTGCCCTGGGCGCTCGCGCCGGCCTTGACCAGGGCGGCGCGCCGATCGTAGATGACGCGGTCGCTACGCAGGGTGTCCTCGCCTTGGAAGACCACCGCCTCGCCGATCAGGACGATCTCGTCACGGTCCGGTTGGTACTCCATGCGCAGGGCCTCGGCCTGCATCTCCTTGCCCTCGCCGTCGACGGCCTGGCGGTAGGTGGCGGGCGACCCGGTGGCGATGATCAGCCGCGGCCGCCGATCCGGATGGTGATGCATGTGGACCTCGTCGGCGCGGATCTCGACGCTGCCCTGGGTCACGATGACCGATCCCCGGTAGATGCTGAGCGCCTTCTGGTCGTCGAGCTCGGCGCTGTCGGACTCCAGATAGACCGGCTGGTCCTGGTCGCTCTCGAGGGCCGCCAGGGGCGCGGCCAGCGCGCCCAGTGTCGCGAGCAGCAAGGCGGGGCCGAGGGTGCGGACTCGGGCGGAAGCGGCAGGGCTCATGGGTCCTCCTCGTCGGGGCTGGGTAAGGCGGATGCGCGCTCGTTCACCGCCATGCGGGCCCGGGTACGTCCGTAGAGCTCCACGCGCAGGGCCTCGCCGAACCAGACCTTCGCCCCCCGCTCGGAGCTCAGCCAGTCGGCGCCGCTGGTCAGGTGCACGGGGCGGTCGGTGTGCGCCAGCTCGGCGTCGGGCTCGATCTCCAGTGCCTCCGTGCGCAGGTGCAGCGGGCGCAGTCCCGGAGCCGCGGCGCGGTCGATGCGGACATCGCCGCTCAGGGCGATACGGTCGCCCCCGGGCGGCACCCAGCCTTGGTTGGAGCGCACCACCCAGGGCGGGGCCTCACTCTGGTACAGGGTCAAGAGCGGCTGGTCGAGCTCGCTCTCGCCATCGGCCGAATAGTGGCGCAGCTCCTCGGCCTCAAGCCGCCGCTGGGGCGCGCCGGCGGCGTCCATGACGGTGGTCGCGAAGCGCTCGACGATCTGGTCCGGCCGGCGCTCGCGCTCGGCCGCCGCCTCCCCCGGTTGCGGCATCCCCCGGTGCAGCCACCAGGCCAGGGTGCCCAGGGCGGCCAGCAGGACCGCGAGGGAGCGCTGCCCGCGAGTGGTCATCGCACCAGACGCCCCGGCCCCGCGGCGCTCACAGATAGTGCGCCATCATGGCGTCCAGGTGGCCCTGGGCCTCCAGGATCAGCTCACAGACGTCGCGGCCCGCCCCGCGGCCGCCGGCGCTGCGGGTCAGCCAGTGGGCGTGGCGCTGCACCAGCGGGTGGGCATCGGCCACGGCGATGGAGAGACCGACCCGGCGCATCACGGGGAGGTCGACCACGTCATCGCCGACATAGGCGATCCGCTCGTCGCTGAGCCCGACCGCCTGCTTGAGCTCCTCATAGGCCGGAAGCTTGTCGCGCCGGCCTTGGTAGACGTGCGTCACCCCGAGGCTCGTCATGCGGATGCGTACCACCTCCGAGGTCCGCCCGGTGATCACGGCGAGCTGCACCCCGCTCTGCTGGAGCATGGTCATGCCGTGGCCGTCGCGGGAGTTGAAGGCCTTGTACTCCTGGCCGTCGTCGCCGAGGTAGAGGCTGCCGTCGGTCAGCACGCCGTCGACGTCGAAGATGACCAAGCGGATGGCTCTGGCTCGCTCCAGGATGTCCTGCATGTCGGCTCCCCTCTGTCAGTGGATTGACCGGCGGCGGGGCGGTCAGGCATTGGCTAAGGAACGGTGCATGAATGACTTAAACAAATCCATTAGAAAATACCTGTAGCACCATCATCGTTGTCGTTGTCGTTGTCGTTGTCGTTGTCGTAATCGTAATCGA
>Ga0114946_10002583_pt1 | contig 12419 bp, 9 predicted proteins | sample WalLakDeSediment_FD_88676 | JGI IMG/M metagenome (GOLD analysis project Ga0114946, IMG submission 88676) | Lake sediment microbial communities from Walker lake, Nevada to study Microbial Dark Matter (Phase II) - Walker Lake 11/02/13 Deep Sediment | ecosystem: Environmental > Aquatic > Freshwater...
CGAAAAGGATCTGCATAAGCAAACTAAACGGGAGTTGGATAAGACTGGCCTTAATTACCAGAAAGCGATCAAAGAAAGAAATCGCTATAAAAAAGATTTTTATACTATCCAGCAGAGCCGCTCCTGGAAGATTACAAAGCCACTGCGGATAACTACCGATCTAGCTCGAAAGCTATTAAATCCCGGATGCCTAAAGATAATCAATAAGCTTAAACTGGCAGACTTGGCTGAGTGGCTCGTAAATAATGTGCCGGGGTTAAAACCTCTAATAAAGAAGATCCTGAGTCCTGCTATCAGAAAAGAGCTGGTGGAAAAAGCATTACCGGGAAAGCACCAAACCCAGCGCCGGCTGATGAGGATTAATGAAAGGCTATACAGCCTTGGTTTTACCGAAAAGCCTTTGGCAGAGCTCGACACCTTACTAAATAATGATAATCACCCAAGCATCAGAAGAATGGCTGCTCGCGAACTGGCCAGGTGGTCTGCAAACCAGTTTACCGCTGAAGGTGCATCAAAGAGCCTGGAACTTATTCCGATAGCCAGGGACGGTGAAAGCAATCCCTATCACCTGCGCTGCCTCTCAATTATTGAGGCAGAATGCCTGGAGAGGCTGGGCGAAATAGATAAAGGCAGGGCAGTGATTAACAGTGCTTTGAAGAATAATCCTCACGCTGCCCTCTATCTTACTGCTGCCAATTTTGAAAACACTCTTGCCAACCGGGTTAAGTGGGTTAATGAAGCCCTGTCATTACACGGCTTATTTTCCATTACATACGATACATTTGAAAAACATCCTGATAAACCATTTTTTGACTGCCTGAAAGCAGAAGCCTCTGCTGCCGGCTCTGCGGTTGCCGGTGATCAAGTAAAAGTAACCATCATTATGCCGGCCTATAATGCGGCTCAGACCATTGGCACAGCCCTGGGTTCTATTCTGGATCAGACATGGGCAAACATGGAAATTATGGTTGTTGACGACTCCAGCAGCGATGATACAGCTTTGGTTATTGAAGAGTTTGTAAAACATGATTGCCGTGTCCGTTTAATCAAGGCTGATAAAAACCAGGGGCCCTATGTCGCCCGAAACCTGGCCTTAAGCGAAGCAACCGGTGATTTGGTAATGAGCCACGATACTGATGATTGGTCTCACCCTGAAAAAGTGGAGCGGCAGGCCAGATTCCTGGTCGAGAACCAGCAGGTTATCGGTTGTACAACGCGCATGGCCAAGACTACTGCAGAACTTAAATTTTACCGGGGGCAAAATCCCGGCAACATTGTTTTTAAATTTGCTTCCTCCTTTATGTTCCGTCGTTTGCCGGTATTACAAAAAATCGGCTTCTGGGATTGTGTGCGGTTTGGTGCCGACAGCGAATATATCCGCAGGGTAATCAAGGTTTTTGGCGAAGAGTCTGTAGCAGATCTGGAAACCGGCCCATTATCTTTTTACCGTAAAACGTCGGATAGCCTTACCGGTAATCAATACTTTGGCCAACCAGGATATTACATGGGCGCCCGCAAGGAATATTACGAGGCTCAACTTCATTACCATGATCAAAGCAGCGAGCTTTTCTATGATTTTACCCAGGCAAAAAGACCCTTTCCGGTTCCCGAACCGCTGTGGCCGACGCGCGAGATTAATCCTTCCGGTAGAAGGCACTTTGATGTTATCATTGCTTCCGAATTTAGAATGATCGGAGGTTCTACCCAATCGAACATTGAAGAAATAAAGGCGCAAAAACAATTTGGTCTCCGTACTGGCTTAATCCAATTGCCGTGGTACGATTTACAGCCCGAACGTGCTGTTTTGCCCCAGGTAAGAGAACTGCTGGATGGAGACTTAACCCAAATGCTCGTTTATGGCGAAAAGGTATCTTGTGACCTTTTGGTAGTCAGGTATCCGCCGGTGCTTCAGGAAAAATTACGCTACCTGCCAGCTGTAAAAACTAATGCGGCGCTGATTATCGTTAACCAGCCCCCGATGCGAGATTATGGACCGGAAGCTGTAAAACGCTATGATCTCAAACGGTGTGATCTTAATCTGCTTGAGACCTTTGGCAAGATAGCCAAATGGTACCCGATTGGTCCACAGGTTCGGCAGGCTCTGCATGAGCGTCATGCAGAGGAGCTGCGTGAAATTGCCCTGGCTGAAGAAGACTGGTCAAACATTATTGCCCTGCCTGAGTGGCAGCGCGAGTTGCGAGCGCCGGTAAACCGGAAACCGCGAATAGGAAGGCATTCACGAGATCATGCTGTAAAATGGCCGTCAAGCAAAGACGAGCTATTAGCTGCCTATCCGGCTTGCGCTGAGCTTGAGGTTCATCTGCTCGGCGGCGCAGAAGTGCCTAAGAAAATACTTGGCAAACTGCCTGATAACTGGAAGGTTTATGAGTTCGGGGCTTTAGAGCCGAGGGATTTTCTTGCCACTCTTGATGTTTATGTTTACTTTACTCACCCTGATTGGGTTGAATCTTTTGGCCGGGTAATTATAGAGGCGATGGCGGTTGGCCTGCCGGTAATCTTACCGCCAATCTATAAAAACTTGTTTGGGGAAGCTGCCCTCTATGCAGAAGCAGGTGAAGTTAAAGCATTTGTCAAAAAATTATGTAAGGATGAAGAATTGTACCGTGGCCAGGTAATCAAGGCCTGGCATTATATTGAGGAAAGGTTTGGATATGCACAACATGCTAAACGATTAAAACATTTCATCAAGCGGGAGATAAAATATAACCAGGAAGGTATTACTTTAAATGGCAAGTAAAAGTCAAGTTGACTTGGAACTGAATCGCATCAGGCTACTGAGAACAGAAAGAAAATATCCAGAGGCCTATAATGCTTTAAAAGAGCTAATAATTATCCACCCTGAAAACCGGGTAGCCAAACTGTTACTGGTTGAAATTGCCATGGCCTTGAAACTCTGGGCGGAGGCAGAAGCAATCTGCAGAGAACTCTACAGCAGCTCTTCAAATAACGAGCAGAAGCTTGCTGCCAATTTAAAGCTGGTACGTGTTCTCCGCATGCAGGAACAAACAATAAAGGCAAGAGCTGTTTTGAAGGAAATTTTGGCAGAGGATCCTGATAACCACAAAGCCAGGGTGGAGTTAGGCAATATTTTCATATTAGAAAACAAGAGAAGACAGAAAGGCAGCAAGTATTGGGCCCGCAGGCAAAAAATGGTTTACCTGTTTGTTGTAGAGCAAATTGCCAAATCTATCGGACAAAATGCTAACGCTATTATAGATATTGGGTCTAATGCCACACCAATTTTAGATTGGTTCCCAGAAGTTCCTCACAAGTATTCTCTAGATCCAGGCAGGCCTTATGAAGCGGCAGATGTAGTCAGTATCAAGGAAGATTTTTTAAAATGGAATTGCGAAGAGAGAATTGATCTTGGTTTGTGCCTCCAAGTCCTGGAGCATGTTAAGTTTCCGCAGCATTTTGCTGAACGGTTAATGACCCTTTGTGAGATAGCTGTGGTATCTGTACCCTACAAATGGCCCGCCGACAAAACAAAGTATCATCGACACGACCCCATTGACCTTGAAAAAATCGTAAAATGGTTTGGAAGAAACCCTAACTATCAATATATTGCCCAGGAAATAAACGGGGAGCAACGAATTATTCTTGTCTATGATAGAACAAAAGAGGATGAATGGGGAAACATCAATGAAGCTAAATTCATGTTTCGCTGGTCGCTAAGAGGCTCCGGGTTGTAATACTTATTAAATAGCTTCATTATTTTGCACACCAAAACGGGTAATGATCCGTTGACTGCATGCAAGACACAGCATTAATTGATCAACAGGGGAGAAACAAATAACCTTGAATACCAGGCAGGATTAGTAATAATGGGAAAAGCCGGAACTGCAAAGATAAATGAATACTGCAGAATTACTATGCCAGCTGACTTTAAACCCGGTTTCATCAGTGTAATAATTCCTGTATACCGGGATGCAGAAGGTCTGAAGATAACGCTGTGCTCTTTAGCTCAGCAGGCAATTAAAACCGCTCAATTTGAAATAATTGTAGCTAATGATAGCGGTTGCGAAGCGGTTGAAAAAGTGTGTATTGAATTCAGGGTCAAGATGATCAATATTATCCCAAGATGCGGTTCCTACTTTGCCCGAAACAGGGCTATTGAACATGCAAAGGGAGAGTATCTGGCCTTTACAGACGCTGATGTAAAGGTAGCATCAAACTGGTTCGCAGTTGGCATTGGTTATTTTAAAAAAGCTGACTATGTTGCCGGCTCAGTACAAATTGACACCACCATGGTTAATAATAGCGCCGAGTATTTCGATCTAAAAACAGCCTTTCCACTAGATAAACAATTTTCTGGGGAATATTTTGGCCCAACAGCCAACCTGATGGTCAGAAGGGCAGTATTTGCCGCCCTTGGCGGGTTTGACCAACGGCTTAAATACGGGGGGGATAACGAGTTCGGTAACCGGGTATACCATTGCGGTGTATTCAGGCAGCTATTTATTCAGGAGTTAGCTGTTGTGCATCCGCCCCGTTCATTTTGGGCCAGTGTTGAGAAGCGAAAGAGGAGCTTAATCGCCCTGGCCGACAGGGGCAACTATTACCCGGAACGGTTTCCGCGTTTAAGCTTTACCAAACTTTTCACAGCTACTTTTTTGCCCTGCCGGGCCGGTACAGTGGCAGAGAGTATCGGTTACCACCCCTTTACTCGCTTTCTCTATTATTACCTTTTTTGCTGGCTCCTTAAACTGTTAAGCGGGTTTCAATATCTGCTCACTAAAAAATATGACAGCTGCCAGCCCGAATTTTTACGAAAAAAGATTTCTGTTGCGCTGTTTGATTATACAGATGACATTAACGGGGTATTTTGATGAAAAATGCAGCTGCAAAAGTAAGCGTGGTGCTTCCATTATATAATCGTGAAAACGCTGTTATCAATGCCCTGCAAAGTGTATTAGAACAGTCTTACAGTAACTTTGAAGTTATAGTAGTGGACGACTGCTCGACCGATCGCAGTGCAGCGATGGTTGAAATGATCGACGATAAAAGATTGCAGCTGCTTCGTCACAGTGAAAACAAAGGTGCCGCGGCAGCCAGGAATACGGGTATCAGGGCGGCAAAAGGTGAATTTATAGCCTTTCAGGATAGCGATGATTGGTGGCTTCCGGAAAAACTGGCTTTGCAGATGCAAGTTTTTACTGAAGCGGGTGATGATGTTGGGGTTGTTTATTCAGCATTCAGGCGACACCGCGATAAAAAAGCAGCAATAATTCCGGGCGAAGAGTTTGCTCAACTGCCTAAATCGGGCAGTATTACTGAATCGTTGCTTTTAAAAAACTTTATTACTATCCAGGCAGCGGTGGTCCGCAGCAGATGTTTTGAAAAAGCAGGTTATTTCAATGAGCAGTTAAAGCGCTTCCATGACTGGGAACTCTGGCTGCGAATCTCCCGCTATTTCAACTTTGCCTATATTGACAGGGTCTTGGTAGAGTTATATTACAGTGAGGCTAGTATCTCTGCAGAGCAAGAAGATTTAATAGAAGCTTTGCGTTTTATCTCAGAAGAACACTACGATCTCTACCGCCGTGCAGGCAAAGACTATCTTTCAGGCCTTTATTTTTCCTATGGTCATAATCTCTGTCTCGGGGGCTATCTGTCCGCTGGGCGGAAGCAAATCTTAAAAGCCCTCTTGATTTCACCGGCAAAGGTCAAGTCTTTTCCGGCTCTGCTGGCCAGTTTGGGCGGCTCTGGGCTATATCATCGTCTTTATCGGTGCATAAAGTAATGTTAATGTTAACCTGAGGCTGTTGCGAAGAAGAGGCGGTGCTCCTTGGAGAAAAAAGAACATATCAAAGAATTTTGGGATAACACCTGGTCCAGCGACGAATTACCTCTGCCAGATGTTAAGAAAGTATCTCGTCTGCCGGGAAAGAGCAATCGTCTTTATTTAGAAGCTTTTGGTGATGTAAAAGGTAAAACGGTGCTCGATTTAGGCTGTGGCAATGGACTCCTTTCAGTTTGGCTGGCTCTAGAGGGCGCACAGGTTACTGCCGTTGACATTTCAGCCACTGCCATCGATTCCACCATTAAGTTAGCTTTAATAAATAACGTCAGTAACAAGATTCATGCCGAACAGCTTAATGCAATGGATCTTGGTAGCCTGGAGCAAGACTTTGATTTGGTGGTGGGCAGATTCATTCTGCACCATATTGAACCCTTTAAAGATTTTATTCCACTCTTGGTGGAACTAATCAAGCCGGGTGGAAAAGGGGTTTTTTTGGAGAACAATGCCCGAAACAGGCTGCTTATGTTTGTGCGTACCCATTTTGCCGGGAAATATGGGATCCCTAAGTTTGGAGATCCAGATGAATACCCTTTCGATCCTTCAAAAGCTACTTTACTCAGCGAAGTTTTTGAAAAGGTTACCATAAGTTACCCTGAATTTCTCTGCTTCGGTTTAATTGCCCCTTACATCCTTAAGGATAATAGGAGAGCAAAAAGGGCATTGAAAAAAATCGATAATTTCATTTATAATAATTTTCGTTTTTTACATCACTACAGCTACAGGCAGATCATTGTTATCGAAAAGGCTTGCGATAACCTGGACTGTCGATGATCATAATCTGCCTGGAAATGAGGTTCAGGGGTGCTGACTGAAAGCAATAATCAAGGTATGTCTGTCGCGTTGTGCACCTATAACGGTGCGGAATATATAATTGCACAGTTAAAAAGCATTACAATCCAGAGCTTAGTGCCTTCCGAGATAGTGGTTTGCGACGATGCCTCCACTGATCGGACTGTAGAGCTGGTCAGACAGTATGCTGAAAAATCAGCATGCCCGATCAGACTATACGAAAATAAAAGTAAGCTCGGGGTTCAGGCTAACTTTGACCAGGCTATCGGTCTTTGTCGGCAGCCATACATTGCTCTAAGCGACCAGGACGATCTCTGGAAGCCACAGAAGCTTGAACGGTTAAAGCAGGCTATAACAAAAGCAGAGGATCACTATGGCATTGATACTCCAATACTTGTTTATAGCGATCTTGAAGTAATCGACGATCAAAATAAGCCAATATCGCAGTCCTACATGAAGCAAAGAAAGCTTAATAATTTATCTGGAATAACATTTGTCACACCCTCTACCGGTTCGCTTCTAAGCAGCAGAAGCAGTAAAAGAAAAGAGCCATACCTATGCTTCGGAGAAGAACAAGCTAACTTTAGGGGTGAGGAAGATAAAAAAGATATAGCAAAGGGAAAACATAAATGCCTGGCTGGCTTGCTGGCACAGAACTATATTACCGGAAGCACCATTCTGATCAATAAATATTTGGCAAACAATGTGCTTCCGATGCCGGAAGGCATAGTTATGCATGACTGGTGGGTTGCTCTGGTTGCGGCAGCGACAGGCGAAATTATATATGTTGACGAGCAACTGGTAAAATACCGTCAGCATCATACTAACCTGATCGGTGCGAACAGTTTTTTTTCAGCCGCTAATATTTGGCGCATGCTGAATGTAAAAGAATTTGAAAAGCACGTGGCGGCCGTTGTTCGGCAGGAAGCAATTCTAAAAAAACACTTAGAAGAACTGCTCAGTAAAAACAGCATAAAGCCACCTGTAACTTTAGATAATGTCTTAACGATGTTAGGTGATCACCTTAATGCTTTGGGGCAAGGCAGGATGAAGGCTGTCAGGGCCTCTTTTTATTGGAAGGTCGGGATGCAAAGCTTTACTCGAAATTTATATTATCGAACATTGCTATATAAGAGTGGTTATTTAGGGTATTAATAACAAAATCAGACGTGAAAAAGCCGCTCAGTCGTCATTTTTTATTAAGTTCTGCTATCTTTGGCGATAAAGGAAAATATTTTTAAAAAACCCTTTACTTTTTTTTGCTAATGAGTTATTATCAAATTACTATCTTTAAAGCCATGTTTTTCATTTTTTTAAGAACTACGCTTGATTTTTTGCGCTTGATGTAATAAACTACGGAGAGGAGGTGTAATAACTGTATGAATGTAAAAAAGCTTGCCGTTGTGTTGGTGTTGGTGTTTTTCTTTATGCTGGCTGTGCCGGTCGTTTTGAATGTTGCATTAGGCCCAGTTAGTGCTGCTACACATGTTTATCCGGGTGGTCAGGGTGGTACTCCGCCGCCTAGTAACGGGTCATCTGATGGCCCCGCACCGGTTTACAAGCAGTAAACAGTATCATTTAGTTGCAACTTAGTGATTCTTCGTAAAATAATAGAGCCCTGGTAATAAGCTAGACATTTACCGGGCTCTATTACTGTAGATGGTTATCTTTGATCAACATCTACAGTAATAGAAGATACCCATTACAAAGAGCTAGAGCTTTGTAAAAGCAAGCGATCCGAGGTGAATAATTGTTGAATAGTAGCCAAGTTAAACTAAACAGCGGCCTGGATCAATCCGGGCCGATTTATAAACTCTACTCCACTTTATTTTTATATTTTATTTTAGCAGTTATTTTTTTAAGCCCCATTTTTCGCGGCTTTTTCTTTCCCAGGGAATGGTACATATTGCATTATGCTACGATAGTATTTTTTATTCTTTGGCTTATATTTTTGATCCTTGTAAAAACGAAACCCTTCCAAAGTGTTCCGTTAGATTATGCTGCCCTTGCTTTTGCTCTTTGCTACCTGTTGTCTACGATAGCTGCTGCTTCGCCATTACTGGCCTGGCAGGAATTCTTTAAGGTATTAAATGTTCTTATTCTTTATATTTTTGTCCGTACACTTCTCAGTACCAACCAAAAAGCAGATATCTATTATCTAATTCTTGATACCTTCCTTTTCGCCGGACTCATGGTTTCACTCATCGGTTTGGCAGGAGCTTCAGGAATATTTACCATGGGTAGTCTACTGGATAATGAAAATATGCGGATTAACAGCACTTTTCAATATCACAACGCGGCGGCAACGTACCTCTCTGCTGTCTTTCTGATAGCCCTTGGCATGTTGTCACTGCAGAAAGGCTGGCAGGCAAAACTCTATTATACCCTGGTCGGTTTTCTTTCCCTGTTGACTATCCTGCTTACTTTTTCGCGTGGCGCCTGGTTGGCTTTGGCTATTTCGATTTTTATATTTTTCATATTCTGCATACCCGAGCTTCGCCTGAGAAGTATAGTTAATTCTATCCTGTTGCTTTCGGTGGCTTTCTTAGGTGTTACGGTGATCGCCAGGCATTTTGTTGATAAAACCGGATATGGCATCATTATCCCACTGGTATTCATGGTAGTGCTGGTCTGGATCTGCACAGTATTACTTGATCTTTTATTTAAACGCTTTCGGTTGCCCAATTATATTAGCATTATCCTGTTAATGCTGGCCGTATTTTTATTTTTTATTGCTCCTAACCATGGAAGCACTAATACCTTTTTGCCGGATTTTGCCGACTCAGGCCATCTGCAAGAAAGCACTGCGCCGGAACTGGCTGCACCAAAAGGATCCAACCCGGTTAACCAGCGCATAACTGAGATTAGCCTGCAAACCTTCAGCGCTCAGGAACGGTTCATCTATTACCGGACAGCATTGAAAATTGCCCGCGACTACCCTCTGACTGGCGCTGGTGGCGGGGCCTGGGAGGTTCTTTACCTTTCTTATTTAACGGAGGAGCACCCCGATTTTGTTTATACTAGAGAGGCGCACAGTCACTACCTAAAAGTACTGATTGAAGCGGGTATCTTGGGGCTTGTTGCCTTTGTGGCGATTTGGATCTTCTTCATTGCCGGTTTTCTAAAATATCGCTTTTCAAAAACTATCGACAGTGCAAATAAGCAACTCTTTTTAACAATATTTGCTCCGGCCATCATGATCGGCTTGCATAGTATGATCGAGCTCAGCTTATCATTCGGAGCGATAGCAATTTTTCTTTGGATTCTATTGGCCATGGGCAGCACAATAATATCGGAAAAAGGAAAAATGATAATTATGTCGAAGTAATTAATAATTGCAATTTGTAGCCAATAATCAAACCGCTAGGTGATTAAATGAGTTCAGATACAAGTGACAGAGTAATAACAAGTAATTTGCCAATAACTCTTAAAATAGCTATTGTTGCCAGGTCCTTATCAACCCCGTTGTTGGTGGCTATTGATTCCTCGGCGATCCTTACCGTGATCATCGCTTCATTTTACCTGCGCGATTCACTTTTCAGGAGCATATTCCCCACCATCTTTCCGGAAAAACTGCTTGCCGATACGCTGAGTCATATTTGGTGGTTTCCTATCGTATTAATTATCTGTTTATCTTATGAAAACCTTTACCAAAAGAGGCTACCGTACTGGAAGGAAGTTGAACTGATCCTGAAGGCGATCACCCTGGCGGTAATATTTGTGGTGATTATACTTTACCTGTCTAAAACGGCGGTCGAGGTTTCCCGGGCTTTAATTGGCTTAATCTGGTTGATGCTGGCCTTTGTGCTGCCCCTATATCGCTATGCTGGAAAACTACTGCTAACAAGAATTGGCGTTTATAAGAGGCCGGTACTGATAATCGGGGCCGGTAAAACTGCCTGCCTTTTGGCTAACGCCCTGCGGCGTGAAAAAACCATGGGTTATGAGGCTGTAGGGATCCTTAATGACCGGGGTGAATGTGCCGAGGTTTTCACGGAGGCCCCGGCTTCAGACATACCCATCTTAGGTAAAGTCGAGCAGGCTGAGTACTTAATCCGGAAGACAAGGGTGCAAGATATATTTATTGCCATGCCTGCCCTCTCAGCCGGTGAGACAGTTAAGCTGGTTAACCGACTGCAACCGTTGGTTTCCAACGTAGTCCTGATCCCTGACCTCTTTGGCCTTTCAATGAGCGGCATAGAAGCAGAGTGCTTTTTCGAAGAGCAGGTTTTGATGCTCAATATAAAAAATCGCCTTAAACCAGTTTTTAATCGTGCGGTAAAGAGGCTGTTCGACCTGGTGTTGGGTTCGATTTTGTTCTTATTTTTGACCCCGTTACTCTTTGCCATCTCCATCCTGATCAAGCTCGACAGCAAGGGTCCGGTCTTTTATAACGGTTATCGACTGGGGCAACGCGGTAAAATATTTGAATGTCATAAATATCGCACCATGTATGATGATTCCGCGGAGATTCTTAAAAATTACCTGGCTAACAACAGCGAGGCACAAAAGGAATGGGCTAAGTACCGCAAGCTAAAAGGCCACGATCCGCGTCTGACAAGAGTTGGCAAAGTATTAAGAAGGTTTAGCTTAGATGAGTTGCCGCAACTGATAAACGTCCTTACCGGAGAGATGAGCCTCGTTGGCCCCCGTCCATACTTACCTTCTGAAAAAGAAGCAATGGAAGACTGGTCTGAAGATATCCTGGTAGCCAAGCCGGGTATTACCGGTCTATGGCAGGTAAGCGGCCGTAACCTGATTGATTTTGACGGACGACTCAAGCTGGGGGCCTGGTACGTAAAAAACTGGTCGCTCTGGTTGGACCTGATCATTTTGCTCAAAACCTTCAGGGTTGTGATCAAGGGGGAGGGAGCCTATTAGCATTTCGGTGATCATCCCCACCTATAGAGCCGGTGATGATCTGCAGAAATTGTTGGATAGCTTAGGCAGGCAAGAGCTGCAGCCGGTTGAGACCATCGTTATAGACTCGGGGTCGCCCGCTGATTCCCTAAAGATGGCAGAAAGCTGTGGTTCAAGAGTGGTTTCTATAAAACCCGGTGCTTTTGACCATGGCGGTACCCGCAACTTAGCTGCTGGAAAAGCTAAAGGAAGCATCCTGGTTTTCATGACCCAGGATGCCCTGCCGGTTGACGACCAGCTGTTAAAAAAATTGGTGGACCCTTTACGAGATAAAAAAAATATTGTGTCCTATGCAAGGCAGCTAGCTGATGACAATGCACCGCTATCTGAAAAGTACTTGCGCTTAACTAATTATCCGCCCCGCTCGGCTCGCAAAACTGCTGAGCAGATCGAGACAGACGGTATCAGAACATTTCAGTGCAGCAATGTCTGTGCCGCCTACCGAAGCAAAGAATTCAAGAACCTCGGCTGTTTTCCCACCCCGGTAGTCTGTAACGAGGATATGCTTTTTGCCGCCAAGGCCATTTTTGCCGGCTACGCAGTTGTTTACAATGCTGAGGCGGTTGTCTGGCATACTCATAACTATAACTGCCCTGATCTCTTCAGGCGTTATTTTGATATTGCGGCATCACTGGATCATAACCGGCATATCCGCTCGGTAGGTAAAGTTGAAGCCAGTGGCAAAATATTTTTAATGAATCAATTACGCTATATCAGGGAGCAGAGAAAATATTATCAGCTTATTAAAGTTTTTCTTGAAGCGCTGGCCAAATATTTAGGCTTTAAAACAGGAGAAAACCACACCTGTCTCCCCCGAAAACTTAAAAAATATCTCGGGCTGAATAGAGGATACTGGTCTAAAATGGAGTAATATATATAACCTGAG
>Ga0114946_10002584_pt1 | contig 12419 bp, 7 predicted proteins | sample WalLakDeSediment_FD_88676 | JGI IMG/M metagenome (GOLD analysis project Ga0114946, IMG submission 88676) | Lake sediment microbial communities from Walker lake, Nevada to study Microbial Dark Matter (Phase II) - Walker Lake 11/02/13 Deep Sediment | ecosystem: Environmental > Aquatic > Freshwater...
AACAAGGTGACCTGAGCGTGGAAGAAATCAAATCCGGTCTGCGCCTTTCCCTCCAGCGGCGTGACATCATGCCGGTAATGGCTTGCGACGGACTGGCCAATTTCGGTATTGACCTTGTGCTCAACTTCATCACCGGTTACTGCCCATCCCCACTGGCGGTCAGCGAACTGCCCCTGGCTGACGAAAGCAGGCTACCCGCTGACAATGCTCCCTTTTCGGCCCTGGTTTTCAAGACCTTGTCCGATCCTTTTACCGGAAAGATATCATTGTTGCGGATTTTTTCCGGCAATTTCAAGCCTGACAGCTTTTATTACAATGCCAACAAGGAAAACGAGGAAAGAATCGGCGGTATTTTCCTTTTGCAGGGCAAAACCCAAACCCCGATAGGGGAAGCTCGGCGTGGAGATATCGTAGCCGTGGCCAAGCTCAAGGAAACCCAGACCGGTGACACCCTGACCGTCAAGAACAGCAAGATACTGCTGCCGCGGCTGCACTTTCCGGTGCCCTCGATTTCCTTCGCCATCGAACCCAAGGCCAGGGCCGATGAGGGTAAAATATCAGTAGCCCTGCAAAAGATCATGGAAGAAGATCCCACGGTCAAGACCAACCGCGACCCGCAGACCAAGGAACTGATCGTAGCCGGCAACGGCCAGTTGCACGTCGAAATGGTGGTCAGCAAGCTGAAAAAGAAATACAGCGTCGATGTAACCATGAAAACCCCAAAAATCGCCTACCGGGAAACCATTCTGGGCCGCGCCGACGTGGAAAAAAAATACAAGAAACAATCCGGCGGCCGGGGGCAGTATGCCCACGTGCTGATCAAGATGGAGCCCCTGGTCCGCGGTACCGGCTTCGAGTTCGAGGATACCATTTTCGGCGGTGCCATACCCAAGAACTACGTGCCCTCGGTTGAAAAAGGCATCCAGGACGCCATGGAAAGCGGTGTGCTGGCCGGCTACCCGGTGGTTGATTTCAAGGTCAATCTCTATGACGGCTCCTATCACGACGTAGATTCCTCCGACATGGCTTTCAAGATAGCAGGTTCAATGGCTTTCAAGCTGGCCATGAAGCAGGCCCGGCCGACCTTGCTCGAACCTATAGTCAAAGTAGAAGTAATCATCCCCGAGGAAGTAATGGGAGAAATCAACGGCAATCTTTCCAGCCGCCGCGGCAAGATCCAGGGCATGGAAGCCAAGGGTAAAAACCACTGCGTGCGCGCCCTGGTGCCGATGGTCGAAATGCTCGATTTCGAGCCCACTCTGACCTCGATAACCGGCGGCCGCGGCACTTATTTCATGGAGTTTTCCTATTACGAGGAAGTACCGGGCCATTTGCAGAAGAAAATCATCGAGGAATCAGTCAGGGAAGGCCGCGTCAAGGAAGAAGAAGAATAAGCGGAGCAGGGCCGCTCCACTGCCTGCAGGCCGAATGAACCTCGCCGCCCTTGATTTTGCACTTCCGCCGCAACTGCTGGCCCGTTTTCCGGCCGCCAGGCGGGAAGAATCGAGGTTGCTCCTGCTGGAAAGAGCTTGCGGAAGAATCAGCCATCACAGTTTCCGGGATTTGCCCGGCTTGCTGCCGGACCGGGCGCTGCTGGTTTTCAACAACACCAGGGTGGTCCAGGCCCGCTTTTTCGCCGCCATCGGCCGGCGTCGGGTCGAATTTCTCTGCCTGCGCACCCCGGAACCTGATTGCGCCGAAGTGCTGGCCGCTCCGGCCAGGGTTTTCAGGCTTGGTGCCCTGGTTGAACTGGATGAAGGCTTCCGGGCTGAAGTTATCGCCTGCGGCCCCGGTGGCCGGCGGACTCTGCGCTTCAACCGCCCGGTGGCCGAAGCCATGGCCGCGCTCGGCTTTCCGCCCCTGCCGCCCTATCTGAAGCGCAAGCGGGAGCAAGCCATCCAGCACGCCGAACTCGATCGCGAACGCTACCAGACGGTATTCGCCCAGGTATCAGGGGCGGTGGCCGCACCCACGGCCGGCCTGCATTTCTCGGCCGCCCTGCTTGAAGAAATCAGGGCTAACCATGAAACCCTGGAAATTACCCTGCACGTCGGAGAAGCGACCTTCAAGCCCATAAGCGTGGCTGACCTGGATGCTCATGGCCTGGGTGAGGAAACTGTGCTGGTGCCGGCACAAACCGGTCAAAGGCTTTACCGGGCGCGGAGCGAGGGTAAAACCCTGCTGGCCGTGGGCACCACCGTGGTCCGGGCCCTGGAATCTTATGCCCGGCGCCCGGCCCGGGAGGAATGCTTTGCCAGCGACCTGTTCATCAAGCCCGGCCATGATTTCGCTTTATGCGATCACCTGCTGACCAATTTCCACCTGCCGCGCTCAACCCTGCTGGCCCTGGTCAGCGCCTTCGCCGGGCACCAGCAGGTGATGACAGCCTATAAAACCGCGGTGGCTGAAGGCTACCGCTTCTATTCCTACGGCGACGCCATGCTCATCCTCTGAGTGAGGGTCAGCGGACGCGCAGGCGAAAATCCCGGCTTTGGGAGCGGTCGGCCAGCAGGTCGGTCAATGTTATTTCCAGGTGGTTGCGGCCGATCGGCAGGTATATGCCTGTTTCTATTTCCAGCGGTCCGGTTTTTTCGGCCAGTTGGGATATTTCCAGCCTAAGTTCCCGTTCTGATTCCTGTTCGGGGATTTCCGGATGGGCTTTTTTGCCCGAGACCTTGAAGCGCAATCGGCAAACCAGCTCTTGGCCTTGTTCATTGAACAGGAGATCGGCCGGGTTGACGGTTATCAGCAATCTTCTCTCTTTGTCCACCGCCGCGCTGAAACGCAGTGGCTCAAAGCCTGCGCTTTTTTGCAGGTGTTCGTCACGGGCCATTTCCTGGGCTATGGCCAGCCCGGTGGCGTAAGTGGCCAGTTGCATGCGGCCGCTGCCGTCGCGGTCGATGAAAGTGATCTGCAGGCGGTAGCGGTTGTAGAGCCAGTAAGAGATCGATTTGATTTGCGGATCATTGGTCATTGGGTTGTTGAAGACTTCATCGGGTTGTCCCAATAGGATGAAAATCCGGCCGCGGTCGGTATTCCAGCCTGAATTGCCGGGTTCACGGAAATACTTTTCCGTGAATTCCACCCTTTTCTCAATTTCCAGTTTGAAAGCATTGTCAGCGGCCAGAGGATTGGGATTACGCGCCAGCCAGAAATTATTGACAAAATCGAGTTGATCTTTTTTTTCTCTTAAACCGCGGAATTCTTTCCATTCAGCCCTGGTCATCAGTACCTGGTATTTTTCCACGAATTCCTGCAGTTCAGGATCAAGCTTGAGTTTGCCTGTAGTGGCGCAGGACCAGGACAGGATCAGGGCCAAGAAAAAGGCCGTGCATTGAATCAACCCCTGCCGGCCGTGTTTTATTTTAGTCAGCGATCTCATTTCAAGGTCTTTAAGATCTCTTCGGCCAAGGCCGCGTTGCCTCCTTGTGGGGCCAGGTCCAGGTATTTTTCCAGCAATTCGCGGGTCTTGTCCTGGTCGCCTTTACCCAGGTTGATAATGGCCAGTTCGTAATAGGCGTCACTGAAATCCGGGTCGATACTCAAGAGTTTTTCAAGGATTGAGCCGGCTTCTGGTCCGCGGCCCAGGTTGATCAGTGTAGATGCGTAGTTGAAGAGAGTGACCGGGTCGTTGGCTCCCAGCAAATAAGCCTTTTTGAACAGGGTTTCAGCGTCGGTGAAATCACGTTTCCTGGCCCTGATCTTGCCCAGTTCGGCCAGGGCCAGGGTGAAATCCTCTTTCAGTGCTATGGCTTTTTCCAGGTCGGCGGCTGCTTTTCCCGTTTCCCCGCCGCGTTCGTGGATCAGGCCGGAGTAATAGAAAGCGGAAGGGTTTTCCGGATCTTTCTGCAAGACCTTGTCCAGGTTTTTCATGGCCTGCTGGTATTCACCCTGGTTGATCAGGGAGACTGCTTCTTCGAGCAACATGGCGTTTGAAGGTTCCTGCGCTTTCATTCTTTCCAGGGCGTTTTCAACGGTCTTGGTTTCACCGACGGAAAGGCGCAGGAAATCCGCCACTGGGATATAGCCGCTTTTTTCTATTCTGATCTGGTAGGTGCCGGTTTCCAGCCCGCCCTTGTAGAAATAACCGTTGGCGTCGGTGCTGAGTTCGAATTTGATTGCCGCGGACCTGGTTGAAACTATTATCACTGTGACTTCGGCCAGGGGCGCGCCGCTTTCCTTGTCGGTGATCGTGCCGCGGATGGTGTTCAGTATCTGGGCCGGCGCCGAAACAGCGAAAACTGCCAGTATAAAAAAAATAACAGTTATATGGAAAAGGTTTTTTTTCATCATTGGTTGCCTCCGCTTTTATTGTACGGTAAAAACTAATTCTTGTGAAGCCGAACTTTTGCCGACTTGATCTTCCAGTTTAAGATTCAACTTCCATTCACCACTGTCAAGTTCACTGATTGGGATTTCCACTACTATTGACAGCAGTTTTTCGCCTTCTTCCAGGCGGCCTTTCATTTCGGGGGGGGTAATCGTGAAATCTTCCCGCGGTCCTTGTAAATGATAACTGGCCTGCAGTCGAACCGTGCCGTTTTCGGGTCGGGGATTGTAAACCGGGATGAGCAGGAATAAGTTTTCTGCATATTCCACCTTGCCCGCAAGGTAAGGAACGAAAGAGCGGTTTCCGATGGTAAAGGCTGATGGGGCCGATTCTTTTCGGTTGCTTGTTTTTTGCTCGGCCAGACCCATAAGCACGGTGCCCAGGATGAACAGGCCGGGTCGGAAATTGTCGACCTCGATGGTTCCGGCGGTCAGCATGGGCTGTTTGCCGGCTTGGGTGAAGAAGCCGCAGGCATACCTGTAGGGGCCGGGAATAACGGCTGCACCCAAGGAGAAATAGTTGTTTTGTTTGTAATTCCGGAAAGGAAGGCTGCGTTGCAGTGATTCGTAACGGATGGCCGGAAAATCGAGATGCTGCAAAACTACGGCAAAAAAAACTTCTGTTGTTTCATTGCTGGTCTGCAAAAGAAAACTGACATGCGTGGCCGGGCTGTTGGTGCCGGCCTGAATGATCCGGGCGGACAGGTCAGGTTGCGGGGCGAGTTCTCCGGCGGCCAGTTCAAGCACCTGTTTGTGGGCCGCGTTTTCCGGGTTGAGCCTGGTTTCCGGCAGGCTGCGCGGGTCCAGCACGTAAACCGGTTGAAACAGTACTCTTTCGCTGAAATTTTCGATGAAATCAATTACAGCCGGGTCGTTGCGCTCACGCTCCAGGCGGCCTTCAAGCAGGTGCAGGCTGAAGGGGGGAGGAAAAGGAGTGTAGAAAGGCGCTTGCCGGTAATGCCAGCTGACCCGGTTTTCCCCGGGATTTGATTCTCGTTCGGCCGGCAGGCCGAACATGGTCAGCAGGCGTGTTTCCTCGCTGTCGCCCTCGGCGGATTCCAGGGCCCGGCGGCGCTGTCCGTTAAAGATTACCCGGAATTCATTCAGGGCCGTGCCCGGGGTGGGGTCGCGGCGCGCCCAGAAGATCTCCTGGAAACGTTCGCGGTCCTGGCGCTTGCGCAGGCCCTGGTAGCGCTCTTTTTCCCTGGGCGTGATCAGTAAATCGACTTCCCCCGGCCAGGGGTCGGTGGTTTTCTTTTGGGGTGCCAATGGTAATGCCGCGGCAAAGAGAATAAAAGCAAAGAGCAGTGGGCCCGCTTTCACGGTCTCTCTGGTTTTGCCCGGTCGCCTGCCTTCAATTCCCGGGCGCGTTCGCGGTGAAACTCGGCTCTTTTTGTGTTACCCAGCCCGTTATGGGCGGCGGCTAAAAGACTGTGAAAACCCTCGTTTTCTCCATACCTGAGCAGCTGCTCCAGGTAGGTTACGGCAGCTTTCAGCTGCTGCAGCTTGATGGCCGAATTGGCCAGCAGCAACAGCAGGGGATAGGTTTTTTCCAGGCCGGGTCTTTCCAGGATTTCAATCACTTTTTCGAAATTTCCATGCAGGTAATGGGCCCGGGCGAAGACTTCCAGGGCCTGGCCTCCGAGGCCCTCGGTCGGCAGGCCGGCCAGGATTTCCAGTGCCCGGCCGCTGTCCTCCAGGTTCAGGTGTTCCTGGGCCAGGATGAAGAGCTGGTTTTCCCGGGATCTGAGCGGTTCGGTCTTTTCCATGGCCAACGGCCGCTGTATGTTGAAGTAGCGCGGCATGACGTGTACCGGCTCGCTCCAGATTCGGCCGTCCTTGGTGGATGCCCGCAGGCTGTAATTGCCGTCGGTCACTGCGGCCAGTTCCAGCTCAAAGCGGTAAAGCCGATCTTCCCCGGGTACCGCGGTTACGCTTGCTTCGGCGGCCTCCAGGCCAGCCTTCAGGGGCAGCAGTTCCACTTGGGGCCGGCTTTCAGAGCTTACCAGGCCGACCAGGCTTTCCTGCTGGGAGTAGATGGCCCGCGGGTCAGCAAGCACCAGGTAAGGGCCCATGCCGAAGGAGATGAACTGGCCGCGTTCAACTTCGCGGATTTGAAAGCCGGTCAAAACCGGCAGGCTTTTTTCATCGTAGACCAGGCGCCGGTGGAAGGTATAAAACTCGTCCCGACTGCGGTTGCTGAAAGAAACGGTGACGTTGAAATCACCTTCGATTATGGGCACGAAGCCGCGAAAGACCATTTTACGGCGCCGGATTTCATCCTGCTGTTCACTTTCCACGGCCAGGGGTGTTAATATTTCCTGCTGGTAAACCAGCCGGCCCTGCTGGTCCTCGACCCGCAGGTAGAAGACCAGGTCGAGTACCTGGCGGCCCGCTTCACCGGCCGGGCTGTCTTTAAGCAAACGGTCGGGCATGACCGCGTAATCGAGGAAGGCCAGGCCCTGCTTGCGGCTCAGGGCCAGCTCGCCCCGGCCGCCGATCTCGGCGGTGCTGTACTCGACTTCGACCAATCCGTGGGCAGCGTTGAAGGCAAGCACGTAGCCGCGAGTGCTCTCGCGCTCGGGCAGGCTGATGATGTTGTTGATCACCAGGCTCGAGGAAGTGACCTGCATGGCCAGGGCCGGGTCGCCCTCCCCGGGAATCACCGACAGGCTGGCCAGGGCCAGTTCGGCCGAGTCCATCATCACCGCCTGGTAGGCCTGGCGGGGGTTGCGGGCGTTGATCGCGGCATAGGGGCTGAGCAGGTCATGGGCCGAGTGTACCCCGGGGTGAAAGAGCTGGAAATCGCCCATGTCGCGCTGGCGGAAAAAGATCAACTGGAAATGAGGCGGCAGGTTTTTGCGGCCGTGGTCGCCGTAAAACCAGAGCTCGCATTCGACCAGGCGTTCGTGGCCGGAGAAGCTCTTGCTTTCCAGGGGCGGACCCAGCAGCAGGTAGATGCGGCCGCGGTCCGATTGCGGGCCGTTGTACCTGTTCCTGACCTGGGCCAGGCGGCGCTGGTATTCCCGGCGGAAAGAATTATGGGCCGATTTTCCTTCCGGGTCGCGGGCCTGCCAGAACAGCTCGCGGAAGCGCAGGCGGTCTTCCTCGGTCTGCAGGAGCTTGAAGACCTTTAATTCCAAATCGCTCATGATCGGCCTGACTTCGGCTACCCAGTCTTTCCAGCTGTCCTGAGCTCCGCACAGGGCCGGGCTTGGGAGAAGAAAGGCAAAAACCAGTAAATACAACAAGTATTGCTTTTTGTTCATGATGAAAAAAAGGGGGGCCGCAGCCCCCCGTATTTTCATTCCGTTTAAGGAATCAGAAGAAGAAACGCAGGCCGGCGCGGAAGCGGCGTGGCGCGACTATACTGGTGGTCTCGCCGAAGGTGGCCAGGTCGATGCGGTTTTGCTTGCCGGTAATCGTGCCGCTGTTGAAGACGTTGAAGATGTCTACCATGGCGCCCAGGCGGTTGTTGCCGATCTTGAAGGTCTTTTCCAGGCGCAGGTCCAGGAGGGTCCGGGAGTCATAGCGGTTTGAGCCCAGGGGTTCGGTCAGGAATACTCGGAAACCCTGGCTCATGCGTAGACGGCGGGTCACGGTGTAGTTGTTGCCTGAAAGGTGGAGTAAGTACCCGGAGAGATTGATATCCAGCGGCAGGACGATCAGGCCGGTGATTTTCACCTCGTGGGTTGGGTCCAGGGTCATTTTGCCTTCTGCGTTCAGCTGATAGTTGGGCTCAGTGAATATATTGCTTGAACCTAATCCGCCGCCCTGACCTGAATTGTAGGGGTTGTCATGGTTGCCCCTGGTCTCAGAATAGGTGTAGGAGGCAGTAAACATCCAGCGGTTGGAAAAGCGCTTGTTGATTGCCAGTTGCAGGCCGTTGTAGGTGCGCTTGGGCTCGAATCCGATGATCGGGTACTTGTCTTTCTCCGGGTTGGTGATGATGAACTGGTTTTCACCGGGGTTGAGCTGGTTGTAGAGCGTGAAAACCTTGCCGGTGGCGGGATCGGTGTACTGGAAGGGTTGGTAGGCGCCGGTCAGGTTGACCCGGTCGATGAAGCGCTTGAAATCGCGGCGGATGTAATTGACGCCAATGGAGAGATCCTTCACCACTTCGCGTTCCAGGCCGACGGTGAACTGCTGCATGAAGGGCATCTTGATGTTGGGGTCCATCTCGTACTGGTTGATCCAGGGGATGCGTAGCCATTCCACGTATTGAGTGCCGTCCCAATCGGAAATGGTGAAATCCGACTTGGGCGCCAGCCCGGTGTAGAAGGAAGTGATCACCGATTCGTAGTAATGGCCCCAGTGGGCTTTCAGGGCGGTCGAGTAATCGCCGAACACGTCGAAGGTGAGGCCCAGGCGCGGTACGATAGAAGAGGCCGGCTTGAACACCGTGCCGATGTCTTTTAGGCTTCCCCGGTAGTAGTTGAAACGCACACCGGGGTTGATGGTCAGTCGGTCGGTGACCTTCCAGTTGTCCTGGAGGTAGGCCGAAACCCGGGTGTTGGTGGCATTGAAAGCATAGCCCTCGTAGCCGTAGGCAACGTAAGGTTCACCCGCATAGTCCAAGTATGAAAAACCATTGCTATAACCGAACTCAGTTTTTGTCGGGTTCATTTCGAACTCGACTCCGAACTTGAAGTCGTGCGAGCCGGCGATGAAGTTGTCGGCATGGTGACTGAGGGCGGTGTTGACCTGGTAACGGGTGCGGTAGGCATGATAGTACCAGGGAGCGTTTCCGGTGATGAAACCATCGAGATACTCCTCGCGCGCGGAAACGTTATAGCCCATCTTGGGGATCAGCTTGTAATAGCTGGAAAAACCGGCGCCCTTCAACTCGAAGAAAGTGAAATCTGAAATAACTCTCAGGTAGCTCAGGTTCCAGGCTATTTCGGGAGAGTCCTGGTCAAGGGTTGCTTCCGGGGCTCGATAACGAGAGGCGCCTCGATTTTTGCCCTGGTACATGTCAGCGTGCACGAAGCCCTGGAAACGGTTGTTGATGTCGGGCTGCATGGTCAGCTTTAAGAAGGCCCGCGGCATGTCATAGACAATGGGGCCGCCGGTGAAGCCTTCTACATCGCGGTCACTGCGGTAGTATTGCAGGCCGGTGAAAAACCAGGTCTTGTCTTTTTTGAGCGGTCCGCCCAGGGAGAAGTGCAGGTTGGAAATGCCGTCCTTTGGGGCGGTCAGGGCCGGGTCATCAGTGTTCGAGCTGTTCTAGGTTTTTAACTGCAGCCAGGCGTCGAACATGCCGGAGAAGGTGTTGCCGCCTGTCTTGGTCACTGTGTTGAAGACCGCGCCGGTGAAGCCGTCGTACTCGGCCGGGGCGCCCAGGGCCCTGACGCTTGACTCCTCGACCACGCCGTAGTCTAAAAAGACATAGGCCGTGCCCAGCTCGGGGTCGGAGACGTCCACTCCGTCGATCTGGTACTGCAGGGAATTGGTTGATCCGCCGAAGGCGGAGTTATAATTGACACCGGGGGCCAGGTTGACGATGTTGGAAACGAACTGGGATGTGGGCAGGGCCTGGATCATTTCCTGGGAAATGTGCGTAACCGCGGTCTGTGAATCCTTGACATCGACCAGCGGCAAAATACCGGTTACCACCACCTTCTCCTCGATGGTGCCCATCTGCATGTTCAGGTTGGTCGACAGGGTCATGCCCACCGACAGGCGGATGCCTTCGCGCCGGGCGCTGGCGAAGCCTTCCAGCCGGCCCTCGATAGCGTATACTCCGGGGGGCAGGGCCGGGAAGCGGAAGCGGCCGTTGCCGTCGGAGACCTGGGTGCGTTCTCCGCCGATCATGTTGGGCGAGGATACGACTACTTCAACCCCGGGCAGGGGCTCGCCTCCTTCCAGTAAAACCCGGCCTTCAATGGCTCCGTGTTCCCTGGATTGGGCCATCAGGCTGGGCAATGCCAGGCCCATGAATAAAAGCAAGGCCAGGCTCATCGTTAAAAATTTACGCATTTTAACCTCCTAGTTAAAATATTTAACTTTACATCTTTATTATATTTTTAAGCAATAATCGTGCCAAAAACAAGGTCAGCTGATTTTCACCGCCCAGGCAAGGTTTTGCCAAACTCCAGCCGGCCTGGCATTCGTTTTTCCGAATTTTATTTCGTTTCTCCGAACTTGTATTCATGGCTCGGGTCAAAACCGGCGGGCTCATTCAAAGCGGGCCATGATCTCCCGGCCCCGGGCCAGGTGTTCCGCCGAGCGGGCTGGTTCGCCGCGCCGGGTAAAGATGTCGGCCAGTATGAAATGGCCGAAAGCGGTGTACTTGTCGGTCGGCTCCAGGGCGATGCCCAGGCGGCAGAGGCGGGCGGCCTCGGCCGGGTCGCCGCCGCTGTCAAAGAGGTGCTTGGCGATCATGAAATAGGGGATGTTGAAATGCGGGTTGAGTTCAATCACCCGGCGGTAATAGGTTGCGGCCTCGGCGGCCCGGCCGGAGCGGCGCAGCAGCTCGGCCAGGTTGTAGGCGGCCCGGTGGTTTTCAGGATTGGCCCGCATCTCCCGATGGTAATTCTCTTCAGCTTCTTTTGTTTTACCTTCGGCTTCGGCGACCAGGGCCAGGTTAAAAAAAGATTTACGCAGTTCCGGGCTGATCTCCTGGGCCTTCCTTATTGCTGCGGCGGCTTTTTCATTTTCACCTTTTAGAAGGTGAATTTCTCCGATCTTGTTCCAGGACTGCGCGTGACCGGAATCGTGCTCCAGGGCTTCCTGCAGGGCGGCCAGGGCCCCCTGGTAATCCTTTTTGATAAAAAATAAATTGCCGCGCTCGAAGTGAAAAGTAGCGTCATTGGGAAATATCTCCATGAAACTGCTTATCTCTTCAAGAGCTTCATCAAAGCGGCCCAAATTCTTAAGGCAGTTTAGTATATTGATCATGGCGAAATTGTAGTCCGGCCGCTGTTCCAGCACGGTCCGGAAGCTGTCCAAAGCGGCCGGGAAATTCTTTTCCCGGTAATTGAGATTGCCAAGAGTCATGTGCGCGTCTGTTATTTCAGGATCACCGGTTATGATTTCTGTGATGAGATTCCTGGCTTCATCGAATTTTCCTTCGTCGTATAGGTTCTTGACCCGGGCCAGGTTGTTGAAAACGCCGATCTTATCCTTGGGATCGGCCAGGTCATCGCGGCCGCTGGTATCGACAAAGGAAGTGATGTAACCCAGGGCGGCCAGTTTCCTCAGGGATTCCTGGTCCTGGGCCCCTTGTTCAAGCGGCGAAAGAGCGTTGCGGGATTGCTCTTTCATGAATTCGGCCAGCTTGGAATTCAATCGGCGCCGTTCGGTTTGGCGGCGCAGGACGATGTTTTCCTGCTCGTGCAGGCTGTCGCCCAGATCGTAAAGCTCGTCTTGGGGGGCCAGGATGTATTTCAAATCATCCTGGTAATAAGCTTTCAACTCGGACCAGCCGAAGTGCAGGCGCGGGTAATAGGTCTCGGCATAGGCGAAGTTGAATTCAGGAACGCTTCTTTCCCGGCCGGAAAGCAGGCCCAGCAGTGAGCGCCCCTGCATGGCCGGAGGCACCGGCAGGTCCAGGGCCTCGAGCACGGTTGGAGCCAGGTCGACGTGCTGGGCCAGGGCCGGGACCCGCTTCACCGGGAAGGAGAAAGGGGCGCGTACGATCAGCGGCACCCACTGGCTGGCCTCGTAGATGAAAAAACCGTGGGTCATTTCCTGGTGTTGGCCCAGGCTTTCGCCGTGATCGCCGGTGATGATGACCAGCGAATTGTCCAGCAGGCCCTGTTCTTCGAGGAAGGCGAAGAACTTGCCCAGCTCGTCGTCCATGTAGGCCACCTCACCCCGGTAGGGCCGGCCTGGGTAGCGCTCAAGGAAGGGCGAGGGGGGTTCGTAGGGCGTATGCGGGTCAAAGAGGTGGATCCAGGAGAAAAAGCGTCGCTCTCGGTTGGTCCTGAGCCAGTCGCGGGCCTCGGCCAGCACCTGGTCGGCCCTTTTTTGCACGTCGCCCAGGGAAATGGCCTTGTACTTGCTCAAATCGAAGGTATCGCTGTAGTGGTCGAAACCGCGTGCCAGGCCCCACTTGGAATGTAGTACGTAGGCGGCGATGAAGGCCG
>Ga0114946_10002585_pt1 | contig 12416 bp, 11 predicted proteins | sample WalLakDeSediment_FD_88676 | JGI IMG/M metagenome (GOLD analysis project Ga0114946, IMG submission 88676) | Lake sediment microbial communities from Walker lake, Nevada to study Microbial Dark Matter (Phase II) - Walker Lake 11/02/13 Deep Sediment | ecosystem: Environmental > Aquatic >...
ACGCCGACCCCGTGCAAGCCGCCGGAAACCTTGTAGGACCGGTCGTCGAACTTGCCGCCGGCGTGCAGCACGGTCATGATCACCTCGGCGGCGGAACGACCCTGGGAGTGTTCGTCCACCGGAACGCCACGGCCGTTGTCCACCACGGTCACCGACTCGTCGGGGTGAATGGTGACGCTGATTTCGGTGCAGTACCCGGCCAACGCCTCGTCGATCGAATTGTCCACCACCTCGAACACCAGGTGGTGCAGGCCGGTGCCGTCGTCGGTGTCGCCGATGTACATGCCGGGCCGCTTGCGGACCGCATCCAGCCCCTCCAGAACCGTGATGCTCGAAGACGTATACGCCGTGTTGCTCATAACTCCCGTTTCCCGGATCCGTGACAGACGGGCGATTATACCACTTCGCTAAATCCTCCGCGCCGATAGGGATAAAAGACCGGGCGCAAGATTGAGGACTCAAGAGATGAGGGTGATTTCGCCCCGCGCGAGTTGAAAAATCCGCGCCTCGCCCCACGCCGCGGCGTCCAGCAACCCCGGCTCGATGGCGGTCACGAACAACTGGGTATCCAGTTCGGCCAGCGCTTGAGTCACCCGCGCCCGGTTCTCCGGGTCCAGCTCCGCCGGCAGATCGTCGATCAGCAGAATGCAGGCGTCGCCGACCTGGCGACGGTACAGTTCCGCCTGCGCCAGCACCAGCGCGATGACCAGCAGCTTTTGCTGGCCGCGGGACAGCGCCTCGGCGGGCGGACGGTCGGCGACGCGCACGACGAAATCGGCCCGGTGCGGCCCCAGCCGGGTATGACCCTGCTGGCGGTCCCGATCGCGCCCCCCGCGCAACCACGATGCGAAATCGCGCTCAGACGGCCCCAGAGGCCATCCACGGCGATAATCGACCTGGACCCCGTCACAACCCAGGGTTGCTTCCGAAAGCGGCCTTAAAACGGCTCCCAGAGCCTCACAGAAGGTTTCGCGCAATCGGTCGAGCCGCGCCGCAGCCGCTGACAGCTCGCCATCCCAGGCGTCCACCACCCGATCGGCGGCCCGCGTCCGCAACGCCGCGTTTCGATGGCGCAACGCGGCGTCGTAGCGCCGCCAGGCGCCGAGGAAGCCCGGCTCGGCGTGGAACAGGCCCCAGTCCATGAAGCGCCGCCGCTGCTTCGGCCCATCCTCCAGCAGGCGGTGGCTGTCGGGATTAAGCAACAGCACGGGCGTCCGTCGGGCCAGATCGGCCAGCGAGCGGGTCGGCGCGCCGCCGACCCGGGCGGTCAGTTCGCGGGCGTCGCGTTCGACGCCGACCGGCACTTGCTGGCCCCGACCGTCGACCGTCATCGCCACCACCCGGAACCCGGCCGCGCCGGTCTGGATCAATTCCCGCGACTGCCGGGCGCGGAACGATCGGCCGCGGCCCAGAAAGTACACCGCCTCCAGCAGACTGGTCTTGCCGGAGGCGTTGGGGCCGATCAGCAGATTCAAGCCGGGCGCGCAACGCAAGCCGACCCGTTCCAGATTGCGAAATCCGGCGATCTCGAGACTAGCGATCCGCATGTCCGCCCGCCGCGCCGGACCGGACCATCACCTCGATTCGGCTTGCCCCGCTTCCCCGCGCCCGCCTCAAAGTCGCATCGGCATGATCACGTGCTTGCCGCCGCCATCTTCGCTTTCCTCGATCAGACAACTGCTGCCGGCGTCGGAAAAAGACAGCTTGGCCAACTCGCCGCTCAGCGCGCCCAGGGCATCGAGCAGGTAACCGCCGTTGAAACCGATTTCCAGCGGGCCGCCGCTGTAATTGATTTCGAGTTCCTCCTCGGCTTCTTCCTGATCGGGATTCTGGGCCTGGGTCCGCAGAATCCAGTCCTCCAGTTGCAGGCGAATCCCCTGGGTCTTGTCGCTGAGCACGAGGCTGGTGCGGGCCAGGGCGTCGCGCAACGCCAGCCGGTCGGCGACGACCACCCGGCTGCCCTCGCTGGGAATCACGCGCTGGTAGTCGGGAAACTTGCCGTCGATCAGTTTCGAGGTCAGACGAATGTCGCCCATCGTCACCCGGATATGGTTGGCTCCGATCTGAAGCACGGCCTCGGCGTCGCTGTCGGCGAGCAGCCGCAACAGTTCCATCACGCCTTTGCGCGGGACGATAACCTGGCGCGTCTCGGCGACCTCCGCTTCGATGGGCAGTTCCTGAAACGCCAGCCGGTGGCCGTCGGTGGCGACCACCCGCAATACCCCGGGACCCACTTCCAACAGCAGCCCGTTCAGGTAGTAGCGCACGTCCTGCTGGGCCATGGCGAAATGGGTACGGTCGATCAGATGCCGCAGGGCGCCTTGAGCAAGGCGGACATCACCCGCGAACGGCAAGTCCTCCAGGGTGGGAAAATCGCCGGCCGGCAGGGTGACCAGCGTGAAGCGACTGCGACCGCAGCGCACCGTCGCCTTGTCGCCGTCCACGGTCAGCGTCACCATACCCTCTTCCGGCAGGGCTCGCAGGATATCGTGCAGCTTGCGGGCCGGCAGGGTGGCGTTGCCGGGAACCTCCGCCGGCAGTTCGGCCCGGACCGACAGTTCCACCTCCAGGTCGGTCGCGGTCAGCTCCAAATCCCGTTCCCGCGCCGTCGCCAGCACGTTGGTGAGAATGGGCAGGGTCTGTCGGCGCTCGACCGCGCCGATGACATTTTGGAGGGGTTTCAGCAACTGCTCGCGCTTGGCTTCCAGTTTCATGCGGTTCTCCGAACGTTCGTGGGTCTCTCCTGGGATCCAGGATAATCCTGAGCAAAATGATGGGTTATTAAAATTATCTTTCATTCGCTCCATGAAATTCGACCGGCTTCCAATAACAATCTTTTTTTATATATATAAAAGATTATTATTATAGGGGAGGCCATTTTCTGTGGATAACTTTTAGTTTATTTATTATTTTCAAATTGTTGATAGGGTTTTTCCTGTGGATAACCCTGTGGATAAGTCGGGGTTTTTTGTGGATAAGTCGAGATGGCCTGTGGATAACTTTTTTGCCTGTGGATAAGTTATCCACAGGTTTTGATGACTTATCCACAAAAATGGCCAACTTATCCACAGAGTTATCCACAGGTCAATTTTCCATTTTTTCCCTAGTTTTAAAATTATCTTTGAATAACGGCTAAATTAATCAAAAATATAATTTATTAAATTGATTTTTTTATATTTTTTATATAATTTAACCAAGGAAAATCCTGCGTAAACCTGCTTCCTAAGGTTATTCAACTTATCCACAGTACTTATCCACAAGCAATTCTCTAGTTAGTGAGCGTATTGAGTAAATTGGTATAATCATCCCGGATCTGGGACTCGCGTTGCTGGAGTTCCCGAACCCTCCGGCACGCATGCAGGACGGTCGTATGGTCGCGTCCGCCGAAGGCTTCGCCGATATCCAGCAGGCTGAGATCGGTCAGTTCCTTGGTAAGCGCCATCGCCATCTGCCGAGGTCGGGACAGGAGGCGCAGGCGGCTGTTGGACAGCAGGTCGCTGACCGGGATTTTGTAGTAGTCCGCCACGGTTTTCTGGATGTTTTCGATGGTGACCAGCTTATCTTGCAAGGTGAGCAGGTCGCTCAAGGCCTCCTTGACGAAGCCAATGGTGATGGGTTTGCCGGTGAACTGGGCATTGGCGTAGACCCTTCGCAGGGCGCCTTCCAGCTCGCGGACGTTGGAGCGGATCCGCTGGGCGATGAAGAACGCGACCTCATCGGGCAGCTCGAGGCGCGTCTGTTCGGCCTTGCTCTTGAGGATCGCCACCCGGGTTTCCAGTTCCGGCGGCTCGATGGCGACGGTCAGCCCGGAACCGAACCGGGACTTCAGGCGGTCTTCCAGCCCGGCTACTTCCTTGGGATAGCGGTCGCAGGTCAGGATCACCTGCTGGTGTCTTTCAAGCAGGCTGTTGAAGGTATAGAAAAACTCTTCCTGCGAACGCTCCTTGCCCGCCAGAAACTGCACGTCGTCGATCAACAGGGCGTCCAGTTCCCGGTAGCGACGCTTGAATTCGCTGATGGCGTTGTGTTGCAGGGCGCGCACCATGTCGGCCACGAACTGTTCGGAATGCTGGTAGACTACGCGCGTTTCGGCGCCGCGTTCGCGCAGCATGTTGCCGACCGCATGCATCAGATGGGTTTTGCCCAATCCGGTGCCGCCGTAAATGAACAGAGGGTTGTAGGCGGTGCCGGGATTTTCGGTGACTTGCAGGCAGGCGGCCCGGGCTAACTGATTGGAGTTGCCCTCGACGAAGGTGGAGAAGGTGAAATCCGGATTCAGATGGGCGCTTTTCAGCAACTCGCCAGGGCCGATGGCCGGTTCGACGGGTGGTTCCCCCCCGGAAGCGGGGTTTTCCGGGTCCGCCGGCTCCGGCGGGGTGGCGCTGCTGCCGATTTCCAGCAATACCTGGGGGGGCTGTTCGGGGCGCAGGCGTTCCAGCACGGCCTGGATTTGTTCCAGATGATGCTTTCTAACCCAGTCGAGCACGAAGCGGTTGGGGGCGAGCAGGCGCAGCGCGCCCGCATCTTCTCGCGCGTGCAGAGGGCGAATCCACGTACTTAACTGTGGTTCGGAGAGCTCGCGCTCCAGGCATTCCAGACAGGCTTTCCACAATGCATGATCCATGAATGACTCGGACTCGTGGCGCTTCGATGGAATCCAAAGTGTAATGACTTGTCCGGCCGTTATCCACAGGACCGCGGGCGATCCCCCGCCGGGACGCTTGACAAATTCGTTCTTTGGTCAGTAAGTTCGTAACTTTCGCCGAAAACCTTCAACCGGATTTTGATTCGTCACTTCTTCCTTAGTAAGGAACCGTCATGAAGCGGACTTTTCAGCCTAGTAATCTGCACCGCAAGCGCACTCATGGGTTTCGCGCCCGCATGGCCACCAAGGGGGGGCGTCGGGTGTTGAACGCGCGCCGCGCCAAGGGCCGCGCCCGATTGGCGCCTTGACCTCGGCGAGCGATGCTCGCCTGCCGCGCCGCGCCCGCCTGACCGGCCGGCTTGTTTTCACCCGCGTTTTCGCCCAACCCATCAAGTCCAGCGACCGTTATTTCACCGTGCTTGCCCGTTCCAACGATCTGACGTACTCCCGTCTGGGGTTGGCCATCTCCCGCAAGGTGGCCCGCTCGGCCGTGGCGCGCAACCGGCTCAAGCGGATCGTGCGTGAAAGTTTCCGCCATCATCAGGCGGGGCTCGCGGGCCTGGATATCGTGGTCATGGGTCGCGCCGGTCTGGTGGAATCGGACAACGCCGTTCTGGCCGACGCGCTGGAGCGGCACTGGCGGAGGCTCGCACGATCGTGCGCGCCATCCTGATCGCGCTGATCCGCGGCTACCAGTGGTTCATCAGCCCGGTGCTGGGCAACCACTGCCGGTTTTATCCCAGTTGCTCTCAGTATGCACGGGAAGCCATCGAGATCCACGGCGCCTGGCGCGGCGGCTGGTTGGCGCTCCGACGCCTGGCGCGCTGCCATCCCTGGCATCCGGGCGGCGTTGATCCCGTTCCCGAATTTCCCCTGAAGGACCGTTGATGGAAAACCAACGCTTGTTGCTCGTCGCCGCTCTGGTCTTCGTCCTGTTTCTGCTCTGGATGAATTGGATGGAGTTTCAGGCCAAGAAATACCCGCCCCCGGCGCCGCCGGTGGCCACGGCTCCCGCCGATCCGGCGGTTTCCACCGTGCCGGACGCGCCGGCGCCGGATGTGCCGACCGTCGCGCCAGCGCCGGGCGTGAGTCCGGGGCCGGTAACCGACGTCGGCCAGCGAGTGCGGGTGATCACCGATGTTTTCGAAGCCGAGATCGCTACTACCGGCGGCGACTTACGCCGGGTTGGCCTGCGCACCTATTCGGAATCGGTGCGACAGCCGGACCAGCCGTTCCAGTTGCTCAAGGATGGACCGGAAATTTTCATCGCCCAGTCCGGACTCTTGGCGCTGCAAGATGGTCCCGCGCCCAATCACTATGCTCAATTCACCGCCGAACAGAGCGAATACCGGCTGGCCGACGGGCAGGATGTCCTGGAAGTCCGGCTGAATTGGGAAGATCCCAGTGGGGTGCGGGTCGTCAAGACTTACACATTTCGGCGCGGCAGTTTTCTGGTGGAATTGACCCAGCGGGTGGAAAACCACGGCGACCGCGACTGGCAGGGGAGCCAATACCGGCAATTCCAGCGCTCGCCACAGCTCGCGGGCGGCGGTTTTTTCGATGGCGCGATCACCTACACCGGAGCGGTGATTTCCACGCCCGAGCAGCGTTATGAGAAGTTCTCCTTCAGCGATATCGACAAGCGGGAACTGAACCAGTCGGTGCAGGGCGGCTGGGTCGCCATGATCCAACACTATTTTCTCGGCGCGTGGGTGCCGGCGCAGGATGAGGTCAACAACTTTTATACCCGGGCGGTGGGTGGCAACCGCTATGTGGCGGGAATGAGCAGTGCGTTGCGGACCGTGCCCGCCGGCGAGACCGGCGAATTTCGCACTCTGTTGTACGTGGGGCCGAAGCTGGCGGACGTGTTGGGAGAAATCGCCCCCAACCTGCAACTGACCGTCGATTACGGCATGTTGACCATCATCGCCGAGCCGCTGTTCTGGATGTTGAAAAAAATCTACGGCCTGGTCGGTAACTGGGGCTGGGCGATCATCATCCTCACCGTTCTGATCAAGCTGGCGTTCTACAAGCTGTCCGAGACCAGCTATCGATCGATGGCCAACATGCGCCGTTTGGGACCGGAACTGAACCGGCTCAAGGACTTGTACGGCGACGACAAGCAGAAAATGAACCAGGAGATGATGGATCTGTACAAGAAGGAGAAGATCAACCCGCTGGGTGGATGCTTGCCGATTCTCGTGCAGATCCCGGTGTTCATCGCCTTGTACTGGGCGCTGGTGGAAAGCGTGCAGTTGCGTCAGGCTCCGTTCATTCTGTGGATCGAGGATCTGGCGATCCGGGATCCGTATTTCGTGTTGCCGCTGATCATGGGCGCGACCATGTTCGTCCAGCAGAAGCTGAGCCCGATGCCGCCGGACCCGATCCAGGCCAAGGTGATGATGGCGCTGCCGATCGTGTTCACCTTCCTGTTCCTGTGGTTCCCGGCCGGCCTGGTGCTGTACTGGGTGGTGAACAACGCGCTGTCCATCGCTCAGCAGTACGTCATCACCAAGCGGGTGGAGGCGGCCGGCGGCGTGGTGACCAAGGATAAAGAGGAGGGTCCCAGTAAGGTTGCCCAGCAGGCCAAAAAACTGCTGACGCTGGCCAAGCAGGTGCTCCCGGAACCAAAGAAGAGTCCACCGAAAGGTTCATCACCCGGCAAGCGCAAAAAATAAGTTTTGGGATGGCCGCCGGCGAACCGCCCGTTGCGGGGATTACAAAACCATCCTGATTTCCTCCCCCTCCCGCGAATGGGAGGGGGCCTCTTTAGCCTAAGCCTTTAGCCTTATCTTGTCCTCTGGCTCAGACACCATCGCTGCCATCGCCACCCCGCCCGGTCGGGGAGGAATCGGCGTGGCGCGTGTGTCCGGACCGGCGGTTCCCGCCATCGCCGCTGCTCTGTTGGGTGAGTTGCCGGCGCCGCGTCAGGCGGTATTCCGCCGGTTCCGGGCGGATGATGGTTCGATACTGGACGAGGGTATCGCTCTATTTTTTCCCGCTCCCCATTCCTTCACCGGCGAAGACGTGCTGGAGTTGCAAGGTCATGGCGGCCCAGTAATCATGGACTTGTTGCTGGCGCGGGTGTTGGAAATCGGCGCTCGTCCGGCCCGGCCCGGTGAATTCTCCGAACGGGCCTTCCTCAACGACAAACTCGATCTGGCTCAGGCCGAGGCGATCGCCGACCTGATCGCCAGTGATACCGCCGTCGCCGCTCGCGCCGCGCTGCGCTCGTTGCAAGGCGAATTCTCGTCGCGGGTGCGTGAGTTGGTCGAAGAATTGATCGAACTGCGCATGTACGTCGAGGCGGCCATCGATTTTCCCGAGGAGGAAATCGATTTTCTCGCTGATGGCGAGATCGCGGGAAGGCTGCGGGATTTACGGGAGCGGTTGCGCGGGTTGCGGGCGACCGCTGGCCAGGGACGGCTGTTGCGCGACGGGATGTCCGTGGTGATCGCCGGCCGGCCGAACGCCGGCAAGTCCAGTCTACTCAACGCGCTGGCCGGTCGCGAGGCGGCCATCGTCACCGCCGTGCCGGGCACCACCCGCGACGTCTTGCGCGAGCACATCAGCATCGAGGGGATGCCGCTGCACGTGATCGACACCGCTGGCCTGCGCGCCAGCGACGATCCGGTGGAGCTGGAGGGGATCCGTCGGGCCTGGACCGAAATCGCGGCCGCCGACCGGATTTTGTTGGTGGTGGATGATCGGTCGGGCCTGACCGTCGAGGAACGGACCTTACGGGAACAGTTGCCGGAGAATACGCCGGTGACGGTGCTGCTCAACAAGATCGATCTGAGCGGGCGGCCATCGGCGGTTCGAGACGGTGAGTGGGGGACGGAAATCTGGTTGTCGGCGAAAACCGGAGCGGGACTGGATTTACTCCGCGAGCATCTCAAGACCTGCATGGGCTATCACGGCGGCGGGGAGGGAATCTTTATGGCCCGCCGCCGCCATCTGGAGGCGTTGGAGCGGGCGGCGGCGGCGCTGGAGCGGGCGACGTATCAACTGGAAGTGGTTCGTGCCGGCGAACTGGTCGCGGAGGAGTTACGCGAGGGGCAAAACGCGCTGGCGGAGATCACCGGCGAGTTTACGTCGGAGGATTTGCTATCACGGATATTCAGTAGCTTCTGCATCGGAAAATAGCGAAGCTATAGTTTTTGATCAAGTTGATATCCATGCTTGGAGCACTACCGCCGTTCGGAAAAACTTGCTTTTTTTATGCGCCGACAGCGGAAAAGTAAACCTGCTTTGCTATGCTTCTCCCATGCTCAAGCGACTGATTGCCTCTCTGTTCAACTACCTGGACCGGCGATCCCGCGCGGTCGAGAAAAGGGAAGAGCGGCCGAGCGACTCGGTGGCGCCGGTCAAGGCCCCGACCGCCGCCGGCGCGCCCCCGCTTCCCACCGAACCACCCGGCAATCGTCCCGAAGGGATCGCCGACCGCTCGGTCCTTTGCCGCGAAGTGGTGCTCGACCGCGAACAACGCGTGATTGGGTATGAATTCATGCTGCGCGGCAGCGTTCGCGACCGGGTGCTTGGGCAAAGTCAGCGCATCCTACTCCATGCCTACAACGCCGTGGTGATCCAGAATCTGTTGCAATTCTCGATTCACCAACGGTTGGGCCACCGACTGTCCTTCATCACGGTGCTCGACTCCTTTCTCGCCAACCCACTCATCGGCCAGTTGCCCGGTTCAGGGGTGGCGTTGACCGTAACGTTCATGAACGACGCCGAGCATCGAGTCCCGGACGCGCTCGTCGAACGGGTGCGGGAACTAAAAAAGCTGGGCTTCAAATTCGGCCTGGAACAAAGCCTTGAGGGCATGGGTTTCGAGACGCTGGCGCCCCTTGCGGACTACCTCATCTTCCGAACCGCGCGGCACAATCCCGCCGACCTGAAAAAACGGGTCGAGCAATGCGGGCGGTATTATCCGACCGCCCAGCTGGTGGCCAGGGATGTGGAAAGCTTAGACGACCTCGAACTGTGTCGTAAGCTGGGCTTCGCGCTGTTCCAGGGACCCTTCGTAACCCGCCGCGAAGATTGGTCTGGCAACCAGGCGCAACCGGGGACGCTGCAAGTCTGCGACCTGCTCAATCACCTGCGGCGCGATGCGGAAACCGTCGATCTGGCGCAGCTACTCAAACAGGATGCGGTGCTTTCCTACCGCCTGCTGCGCTACATCAACTCGGCCGCCTTCGGCCGGCGCCAGACCATCGCTTCGATCGAACAGGCGCTGGTGTTCATGGGCCGGCAGAAGATGTATCGTTGGCTGACCCTGCTACTGCTGGGCTCGGTCCAAAACTCGCTCCGCGGGAACGCCTTGCAGGAAAACGCGCTGGCCCGCGGGCGCTTCATGGAGTTGATTGGCGAAAACGCTTTTGCTGAGGCCGAACGCGACAGCCTGTTTGTGACTGGATTGTTTTCCATGTTGGATCTCGTGCTGCAACTGCCTTTGCCGGAAGCGCTGAAACCGCTGCGCTTGCCGGAGGCCATCCGCGCGGCGCTCTTGCGCGACGCAGGTCCCTACGCGTCGTTCCTCGATCTGGCGGTGGCCTGCGAATCTTCCGATCAGGATCGCATCGAAGCCGCCGCCGAGAGATGTGGAGTTGGGATCGGCGAAGTCAACGCCAAGTACTTCGAGGCGCTCGCCTGGGTCCAGGCCATCGAGGGGCAGGACTCAGGTCTTGCTTTTTCTTAGGGACGAACGAGCGGCGGATGAAGGTCGAGCGCCATCCGGCAAGGGAAATTTATCTTTTGCGTCGCTCCCCTTGCCGATATGGCCTGACCGCACGCGGGCCGTCAGGAACATTGCCTCGCCGTCAGCGATTCGGATCGACGAGCACCCGCCCCCGCACCTGGCCCAAGAGGATCATCTCCGCCCAGCGAGGAACTTCGGCCAGGGGTATCACTTGCGTCATCCGCTCCAGCGCCGCAGCCGGCAGGAGTTTGTCCAGGCGCGTCCAGGCCAGCCGCCGCGGCTCCGCCGGACAGGTCGCTGAATCCACGCCCAACAGTTTTACGCCGCGGAGGATGAACGGCATGACCGTGGTCGGCAGTTCGACGCCGCCGGCCAGCCCGCAGGCGGCCACCGCGCCATGCAGATCGGTTTCCGCCAGCGCCCGCGCCAGCACCTGCCCGCCCACTGTATCGACCACGCCCGACCAGCACTGCGCTTCCAGCGGCCGGCAGGGCTGACTCAACGTCTCACGATCGACGAATTCCACCGCGCCCAGCTCGCGAAGATAGGGTTCGTTCTCCGGGCGACCGGTCCCGGCGACAACCCGATAACCCAATTGCGCCAGAAGCGCCACGGCGAGGCTGCCCACCCCACCGCTGGCGCCGGTGACCAACACCGGCTTGGCCGCGCCGGGGCGGACCCCCGCCTCCTCCAGCGCCATCACGCTCAGCATGGCGGTAAACCCGGCGGTGCCGATCGCCATGGCCCAGCGGCTGTCCCGCGCATCCGGCATCGGCACCAGCCACTCGGCCCTGACCCGCGCCCGCTGGGCGTAGCCGCCCCAATAGCGCTCGCCCACGCCCCAGCCGGTCAGCAAGACCCGGTCGCCGGGCGCATAGGCCGGCGCGGTCGAGGCCAGCACCGTCCCGGCCAGATCGATGCCGGGCGCCATGGGAAACTGGCGGACGATCTTGCCCTTGCCGGTCACCGCCAGCCCATCCTTGTAGTTGAGAGAGGAGTATTCCACCGCCACCAGTACGTCCCCGGCCGGGAGATCGGCCTCGGTGAGCGTGGTCACGGCGGAAACGGTTCGGCCGTTCTGCTGGTTCAACACCAGCGCCTTGAAAGTCGCGGTCTCGGTCATGGTCTTTTCCTGGATCGGAACGAAGGGGTTGAGGTTACCAACGGCGCGCCGGCGCCGGTTGACCCAGGCGGTGCTTGGCCAATAAAGGCATTGCATCACCGGGGGTGACTAAATACCATAGTTCGTTAGGGTTTAGCGTACACGATCAAAACGCAAGCAAACCGGAGCGAAGGTAAACGATGAAAATTCTAGTCGCCGTAAAACGGGTTGTGGATTACAACGTCAAGGTGCGGGCCAAAGCGGACGGTTCCGGGGTGGAAACCGCCAATGTCAAGATGTCCATGAACCCCTTCGACGAAATCGCCGTGGAGGAAGCAGTGCGCCTGCAGGAAGCCGGTAAGGCCAAGGAAATCGTGGCGGTCTCCCTGGGGGTCGCCGCCTGTCAGGATACGATCCGCACCGCCTTGGCGATGGGCGCCGACCGGGGCATTCTGGTGGAAACCGACGTCGAACTGCAACCGCTGGCGGTGGCCAAGTTGCTGAAGGCGGTGGCGGACCAGGAACAACCCGACCTGATCATCCTCGGCAAGCAGGCGATCGACGACGACGCCAACCAGACCGGCCAGATGCTGGCCGCCCTGCTCGGCTGGCCGCAGGGCGCCTTCGCCTCCAAGGTCGAGTTAGGCGACGGCAAGGTCGACGTGACTCGCGAGATCGACGGCGGCCTGGAAACCGTGGCTCTGAAACTCCCGGCGGTCGTCACCGCCGACCTGCGCCTCAACGAGCCGCGCTTCGTCAAACTGCCCAATATCATGAAGGCCAAGAAGAAACCGCTGGACGTGCTCAAACCCGCCGACCTGGGGGTGGATGTCGCGCCGCGGATCGCCACCCTGAAGGTGCAGGAACCGCCCAAGCGGCAGGCCGGCATCAGGGTCGGCGCCGTCGCCGAACTGGTGGACAAGCTGCGCAACGAAGCGCAAGTCATCTAACAACGCCCACGGGGTTCC
>Ga0114946_10002586_pt1 | contig 12412 bp, 6 predicted proteins | sample WalLakDeSediment_FD_88676 | JGI IMG/M metagenome (GOLD analysis project Ga0114946, IMG submission 88676) | Lake sediment microbial communities from Walker lake, Nevada to study Microbial Dark Matter (Phase II) - Walker Lake 11/02/13 Deep Sediment | ecosystem: Environmental > Aquatic > Freshwater...
AACCGCCATCGTTTTTTAGAGGGTGATCTATGAATCGCCACCGGATTTTTTGGAGGGCGATCCATGAACCGCCGTCGTTTTTTCGTGGGCGATCCATGAACCGCCGTCGTTTTTTCGGGGGCGATCCATGAACCGCCATCGTTTCGTGGGGGGTGATCCATGAATTAATATCGGTGCGGGGCGATCCATGAAGCGCCACCGTTTTTCGAAGGCGATCCATGAACCGCCACCATTTTTCCGGGGCGATCCATGAACCGCCACAGTTTCGGGAGGGGGCGTTCCATGAATAGCCACCATTTTTCCGGGGCGATTCATGAACCGCCACAGGTTTTCGGGGGCGATCCATGTACCGCCACAGGTTTTCGAGGGCGATTCATGAACCGCCACCGTTTCGTGGGGGGTGATCCATGAACCAATATCGGTGCGGGGCGATCCATGAACCGCCACAGTTTCGGTGCGGGGCGATCCATGAACCGCCACAGTTTCGGGAGGGGGCGTTCCATGAATAGCCACCATTTTTCCGGGTCGATCCATGAACCGACACAGGTTTTCGGGGGCGATCCATGAACCGCCACCGATTTCGGGGGGCGATCCATGAACCGACACTGCTTTTCGAGGGCGATCCATGAACCGCCATCGTTTTTCGAGGGCGATCCATGAACCGCCATCGTTTTTCGAGGGCGATCCATGAACCGCCCTGTTTTTCGAAGGCGATCCATGAACCACCACCGGTTTTTTGGGGGGGATCCATGAACCGACACCGTTTTCGTGGGGGCGATCCATGAACCACCACCGTTATTTCACGAACTATTCCTACATCCAAAAGCTGTTCTGTTCCCAAAACCCACAACTTTACCAGAAGAGTCTTATCGGAGGATGCTGGGTATCACTCGGTCTGGTCTGAGATTTCAATCGGTTTTCGAAGAATGCTCCAAAGTGATTCCGCAGTTACAAATGTCACGTAATTGTCGTAAGTTACAATTCATCCATACTCCAAATCACGCACGATTTCGCTTCAACAATAGGATCAGCCATGTTCAGACGACTCGCAATTACGGCTTTGGTATTCATAACCATCACGCTTTCAGGTTGTATCGAATCGCACCTTCTGATTACCGTCAACGCCGACGGTAGTGGCAGTGTGCGTGAGACTATGAAGATGAATCGCGAAACATTTGCTCCGCTGCTGGAGATATCGAGAGCATTCGAGCAAGGAGAACGGCAGGATGGAGACTGGCCGGAAAGTCGGGATGCGGATGAATTCTTCTCCGAAAAAGATATCCGCTCGCGTGCAGCCGTGCTCGGAGATGCTGTTCGCTACGTTTCACACGAGCTGATCGAAGACGGATCCATGAGTGGATACAATGCATTGTTCGAATTCGACGACATCTCACGAGTACGCATCGACCAGAATCCCGGCAACTCCATCCCGGGCTTCCCGAGTGAAAATGAAGGTATGCCGGGAGCGGATGCGGAAGTGCTGACATTCTCGATGACTCGCGGTAATCCCGCAAGACTGATCATACGCAATCCGGCAATGAGAGACGATGACGATGTGGTGGACGAGTACGATGAAGATGACGAATATGATGACGATGAGGGATTCCAAGGCGCCGCGCATTTCAAAGACATGTTCAAAGGCATGCGCTTTTCCCTCGTCGTACAAACATCAGGAGACATCACACAGAGTAATGCGATGTTCCGGGACGGGAATAGAGTAACGCTGGTTGACGTGGATTTCGAGCTTCTCATGGAAAACGAGGAAGCGCTCAGGGAACTCGATGCGGCAAAAGATCTATCGCCGGCACTCATGAAAGATATTATCATGCGTATACCCGGCATACGTTTCGATCCTTCCGACGAGATCGAAGTTGTGTTCAGGAAGTGATACCAGTATTGCTTGCTTCACTCGTTCTGTTTCGTGTATATCTGAAACAGCACCGAAGGGGTGACGCGTTTTAGGTGTTTCCTGCGTTCCTCGAGAGATTCAGAAGCTGCGTGAAAACGACAATAGACATTCCCACGTGTGGATTCGTCAACTGACTGACACGTCCTGCAAGGGAGGTAGCGGTTTGCATCTTCACTGGAGTGCTGATACACATTGGCGTTTACGTCTCCGCTGCCACACACAGATGTGGAGTACGCACAGTACCGTGCGGGAGTAGACACAGTCTCGTGCAGCTTCGAATGATGCCGATAACTGTTTGGCTCGATCATGAAATTCGCACCGGCTCTACGCACAACTGCGTATTGCGTGAAAAAACCATTAGACCTACTTTTGAAAGTTATCACACCGGAGGTCACACTTTCCCGTGGATGTCTCCTATGTTTCTGCGATGACGGAGACTGACCGTTTGTGACTCACGTATGGTGCGTCTTCTCGAAAAAATGGCGACACGCATGTGTTGTCCTTATGAGACGGCTCAGTGCTCCTCAATAATCCAATGTTTAGGAAATACAGGAGCAGGTTAATGATGATAACAGTAAATACTTCTGTGTCACGGAAGATTCTGCCGCTGTGCTGCATACTGCTTGTGCTGTCGCTGTTCTCCTTTTCCAGGAGCCACGCGCAGCCGGTATGGAACAACACCGTGCACACCGTGACTACTCTCGTCGACGAACTCGACGCTTCGATGGACCCGGCGCTTGGGACCGGTACCAGCCTTCGAGAAGCGATCGAGTACTCGAGCGAGAATGACAAAATCGAATTCGATCCTGCACTGAGTGGTACGATTTATCTTACGCTCGGTGAAATCGCCGTATTGCACAATCTGATCATCGAAGGTCCCGGAATAAGCGTGATCGAAGTGAACGGGAATGATATGTCACGCATTCTCGTCATCGATGGCACGGCGGATGTGCTTATCTCGGACCTCACGTTTTCGGGCGGCAGGGCAGTAAGCGGAGCATGCATTTACAGCGAAGGATGGCTGCGTGTTGAACACTGCGCCTTCCGCTGGAGCACTGCCGTGCAGCATGGTGGCGCCATGTACTACGCAGGCGACGAGTTGCAACTCTACAAAACGCGCTTCACGAATTGCGATGCCTATCTGGACGGAGGCGCCGTCTCGGTTGTGAGTGGCGACGTGACTGTGGAACAATGTGAATTCTTCCGTAACAACGCCGGCGGAAACGGCGGTGCTATGCTGCTCGCATGCGACGATGTTCAGATCACGCAGAGCACATTCAGCGGCAACACATCACTCGCCGCCGGTGGTGCGCTGTTCATTGACAGCGGCACGGCGATCGATATCGACGCTTCGACACTTGACAATAACAAGGCCAAGCATGGTGGCGCCATTAGTAACGATGGGGATTTGGCCATGATCAATTCCACGATCAGTACCAATGAGGCCGATTACACCGGTGGTGGTATAGACAATAACGACATCGCATCGATGGATTTCTGCACCGTTGCCTTCAACAAGGCTGAAACTGGTGGTGGTGTGCACAACAGTGCAACATTCAACACGCGCCGCAGCATTTACGCCAACAACAGCGCCGCGCTGGGGCCGGACTTTAGCGGAAATGTCGCATCCCAAGGGACAAATCTCGTGTACATCGCAGCGGGTGGTTCCGGTTGGATCGGTAGCGATCTCACCGGGACGGAGAAGGAGCCCATGATAGCCGCACTCGACGATTTGCGTCTCAATGGCGGTGTGACGAAAACACACGCGCTTCTGGTTTGCTCCCGCGCCGTCGATGCAGCCGACGATGTACACACAATGCCACAATTTGACCAGCGCGGCAGCTTGCGCAACGTCAATGGTGACAATGACAACACGGCCAAACCGGACATCGGTGCGTTTGAGGCTCAGGGTATTCTCGATACGGAAGCCCCGGATCTCATTGCACACACGGGGTATCACGCCTACTTGGATGCCAGTGGACAAGCAAGTTTCACCACCGACGATCTTATTCTGAATGCCTCCGACAACTGCTCTGTCCTGAGTAAATCCATCAGCAGAACAAGCGTGGATTGCTCAGATTTGGATTCGGTACAGGTAACGCTGACCGTTACTGACAGAAGCCATCTCACGACCACGAAGCAGGTTTATGTGCAGGTACGGGATAACACTGCTCCAAGTGTGACGGTGACTCCGGTCCTCGAAGTTTATGTGAATTCCGGATGCACTATAGTTTTGACAGACAATGATTTGGGACTCCCGGCTACGAGTGATAATTGTGGAGTGCCTTCAGTGAGCAATGACAAACCCGCGTCGTTTCCGGTCGGAACGACACCGGTGATCTGGACTGTAGAGGACAACAGCGGAAACACTACGACAGCATTCCAGCTCGTCACGGTGCTTGACACCTTGCGCCCGGTACTTGGTACGGTTAGCGACCTCGTGGTCGACGCTCATCCGAATTCTTGTAACGTCCCGAAATCGGTGGTCGAAATGGCAGGTCTGATCGCACCGAATGCCACGGACAACTGCGCGGTGACGGTGACGAGCAATGCACCCGCAACCTTCCCACTCGGCGAAACCATTGTAATATGGACGGCCAAGGATGCTTCGGGCAATGAAACGTCGGTTGCGCAAAAAGTGACCGTTGTGGATAACACGCCACCCGTGATTTTTGCGCCACTCGATCTCGTTCTTGCTGCTGACGTCGGTATCTGCGGACGCGATGGAGCAAACGTATCTCTCGGGTCGCCGGTTGCCTACGACAACTGCGGAAGCGTGACGGTGACGAACGATAAACCGTCGACCTTCCCGCTCGGTGAAACCCCTGTCGAGTGGACCGCTGAGGACAGCAACGGAAATATCGCAATAGCTATACAGAAAGTGACAATATTCGACGGCACGCCACCAGACATTACAGCCCCTGCTGATATCGAAGTGGAAGCCGACCAAGGAGAATGTTACTGGACGGTGGACAATTCTATACTTGGTGCTGCAGAGGGAAAAGACGATTGCGCAGTGCCTACCGTGACCAACAATGCGGGATCGACGCTGAGCGTTGGATTGCATCGCATTATCTGGATGGCTGTGGACGACTATGGCAATCGCTCGACGGCTGTGCAACTTGTCAATGTTGTCGGAGAAGCTCCAGCGATAGTATGTCCGCCCGATATCGTGATAGACACTGACCCTGGTAAAGCCGGGGCGGTGGTTGTTTTCAATGCGCCGACTGCTACCAGTACATGTTCGGATACGGAAATCATTCGTACGAGCGGTTTAGGTAGCGGTAGCTTTTTCCCGGTCGGTGAGACTTGGGTGGATTACATGGTCATTGATGGCAGCAATCAGATAGCGACGTGCTCCTTCCTCGTAACAGTCGTCGACAACGAAGCCCCGCAGATCACAGTGAAGCTCGCACCACGCTACCTCTGGCCTGCCGACAACAAGCTGTACGACATCAAGGCGACCGTGGAAGCATCCGACAATGTGCCCGGAGTCACAGTGGAATTGACTGAAATCACATGCAATCAGAACGCGGCTGGTGATATTGTCGGTGCGAGTTTCGGGGTATTCGACGACTCGTACCAGTTCCGCGCGAAGCGCACCGGCGGTGAGCGTGTGTACACTGCCGTGTATACTGCCAAGGACGTTGCCGGTAATACTACTATCGGAACAGCCACGGTGAAGGTGCCGACGAACAAACCGAAGGACGTGGATTTCCAAGAAGGCGATCTGCCGATTCCCAACACAGTTACTCTTGCGCAGAACTACCCCAACCCCTTCAATCCCACGACACTGATCAGCTTCGGAATTCCCGATGCGCAACATGTCGTATTGAACATCTACAATTCCTTCGGACGCCTGGTTCGGACGCTTGTAGACGTTCCGTTGGATGCGGGTTCGTATGTGGTTGAGTGGGACGCGTACGACGATGCCGGAATCGCACTCCCCAGCGGTGTGTACATATACCTGCTTCACGCGGGAGCGGATTCTCAACAGAAAAAGATGATGCTCGTTCGTTAAGCTCACTCCTACCTTTTCATCCCGGTCGGACCAGCGCGTCCGGCCGGGATGTTTGCGTTTGGAGCTTCCAATCATTTTCCGTAACATTCCGGAGTGTTTTTAATGACGGCTATGATTGTTGTGGGTTGCTGAGCATTGAACCGAGGTGTTTTTTCCTTCTGTACACAACGTCGTCGTAACTACTACTTATCAGTCGTTTGACATAGCGGATGCACGCAATGCTACTGCGAGATTTTATGGAGCAGTTATCCTCATCGTGTTACGCTGCGTTTGGGTGCTTCCCTCCATTATAGATTTTCGAAAGGATACATGCCAAATGATACACGTATGTCTAGCCTGTTCGGTGCCTGTGTACGCAGCAGGATTACGCCGATTATTCCACAGTACGCAGGACATTCGGTTGCTAGGCGAAGTACAGACTGTCGAAGACGCATTGGAGGCTGTCAGGTCCAACAGACCCGACGTACTGCTTCTTTGCGGTGATATCGTCGGGTTCGAGACAGTGCCGGCGAGATTGGACACGATGCCTCATCGACCTGCCATAGTACTGGTATCCGGGACGCGCATGTATCCGTCAGGCCGAAATCCGAAAAATGGGTACACTGCATTAGTACAATTCGACGATATGGATGATGAATTCATACGGGCTGTACGAAGCGCCGCAGCGGGAGTAGCGTATCGTTCACGACTTGTTCGGGATGCAATATCAGATTCTAGTCAGAAAACGTGTCCCTCGAATTCATCCACTCGCCTCACGACGACGGAACAGCGAGTCGTTCAACTGCTTGCAGACAATAGGAGCAGCAAAGATATCGCGCAGGAACTGCACATCAGCTATCGGACTGTGCAAAAACACAGGGAAAACATTGCGCGCAAACTCGAACTACGAGGCAGCAACGCGCTACTTACCTATGCGGTAGGGATTCGATACAGAGAAACGCTAACTACGCAGTAGTGCGTATTTTCTATCCCGACGGCGTATTGTACTTTACATTCATCGCAGAAACGAGTTGAAATCCACGGTCCCTTTTTTACGGGTGTAGTTCGGGTGTGACACGCCATCAGTTGATGCGCGTGGTGTGATGACGATTTTCATCAACATCATGGTATCGGAGATAGTGTCACGTATGAACATCAAATCTACCATTCTCGTGCTGCTGTTGCTGTTGCTTGCGAATACCGCGAGAGCGCAACGCATAGATCCCGCGACCATGTCGGTGAGCGGTGGCGTTATGGAAACATCTTCACTGAGTGTTTCGTGGACGGTGGGCCAGACAGCGACGCAGTCGCATGCTTGGCGCGGCGGCCTGCTCAGCGAAGGATTCCAACAGCCGTTCCTCACCGTCATACCAATACGGGAACAAAGCATCCCATTGTCTCTATCGCTGTATCCCAACCCGGTCCGCTATTCACTTCTCGTTTCCATGACGGGGGTGGATCAGGATATATCCCTAGTGCTTTACAATCTACTCGGGATGCCGGTACTGCGTCACGACGTGCGCGATGGCGATCGCCTCGCTCGATTGAACCTCGCGACGCTTCCGGGGGGCATGTATATGCTCGCCGCACATTCGTCCCGTGGGGAGCGGCTGGCCTTGTACAAAATCATCAAAGCAGAGTAACAACATATCGGACAGGCAATAAACATGAGAACTATACTCGTAATGTTATTACTTCTCCCATTGTGCGTATCCGAAGTGTTCGCGCAGGCACCACCGTATCTGAATTACCAAGGTGTTGCCCGCGATCGCGACGGACAGGTACTGCAGGAGAAAGCGCTTAGTTTGCGCATCAGCATACTCAGAGACGGCCCAAGCGGCCGCGAAGTCTACAGTGAACGGCACGCCGTTCAAACAAACGATCTCGGAATGTTCACACTGCTCATCGGTAAGGGCGATCTGCGCCAAGGCGCACTGGACGCGCTGGATTGGGGCAGGAGCAGCTATTGGCTGCAAGTGGAAATGGACGAGCACGGCGGTCACAACTACTCGTTGCTCGGCGCTTCGCAGTTGTTGTCCGTTCCGTATGCGTTTCACGCGATTCATGCAGAGAAAGCCGATCGGCTGACGGCGAGCGACGCGAACAATGCGACCGGGCCCGGTCAAGGCTCGCAAGGCTCGCCTTGGTCGACTTCCGGCAATCTGGCCACGGACGCTGCCGTGGATTTCATCGGAACCGTGGATGATGAAGACGTTGTGTTCCGTACCGACAACATCGAACGTATGCGTCTGACGGCCTACGGTAAGCTTGGCATTGGTACACCTGCCCCTGTGAGTGCTGTAGATATCATGGGAAACACAACCATTGGTCTGAACTACGCCGGCATGTATGCCGCTCCCGAAAGCGGCCTTCTGGTCGAGGGCAATGTCGGTATCGGTCAACCCTATCCCGGTGCGAAACTGGAGGTTGCCGGCGAATTCGTCGTCGGAAAGAATTTCACCGGTACGTACATGCCGCCGTTGGACGGTGCCTTGTTCCAAGGTCGTGTCGGTATCGGTACGCAAAGCCCCGGAAGCTGGCTCAGTGTCAAGGGCGGGGTTTCCATCGGCAACAATTTTTCTGAGAACGCCGCACCGGCGAATGGAGCGGCGATCGAAGGACAACTCGGTGTCGGTACAACTATTCCGAAAAGCACAGTCGGTATTGCCGGCAACACGTCCATCGGAGCACGGTACGCTCGTGAATTCATGGCCCCGATGAACGGTCTCATCGTTCAAGGCGACGTGGGCTTCGGCACCGAAGCGCCGCTCAGCAGATTGGGCGTCGCCGGTAACGTCAGCATCGGGTCCATCTACGCGAGTACCTATCCTGCGCCCGAGGACGGACTTATGGTGCAAGGCCCGCTATGGTCGGGGGTTACGGAATCGGAATACGAATTTCACGTGCTGGGCAACAGCTTTCTGGACGGAACGGCGGAGATCACCGGAAATACCAAGGTTGGCGGCACATTGGATGTGGATGGCGTGACGACATTGCATGATCTGACCGACGTACCAGTCATCATGGATATGCAATCTGTTCATGAAGGCAATTTTCTCGGCAGCCTGCATGTCAAAGGTGGCGCCGGCGTGGAGATGAATCACAATGTCGGCGTCGACCTCGGCGTTGGACGCGATACGTACGTCGGGCGCAATCTCAAAGTAGGAGGTACGGCGAATTTCAAGAACCTTATCGTCGAGAATTATGCGGATATCGGCAGAAATCCCGATCCGATTTACGACGAGCACCTCAATCCCGATCCCATTGCGCCAGTTACGTTGATCAACAAAGGCGAAACCATACTCGAAGGGAAAGTGTCCGTCACCGATGCGACCCCATCGACAAACAGCACGAACGGTGCACTCGTTGTAGACGGCGGCGTAGGCGTCGGCGGCAATGTGAATATCGCTGGCCAGATGCACGTCGATTATTCATCGCATTCCGCCGTCTCGTCAGGCTCCAAGGAACAATACCCCCTATACATCAGTGGTGCCACCCAAGGATTGGCAGTACACCTGAATGTCGGTACAAACAGCAAAAATCATTACATCGGTTTTTGGGATAAGGACAAGAAGTGGGGTAGTATACAAGGTGAATCCCTTGCCGAGCGCTACTTGAATCATACGTACATACTGATGACGATCAATCATGTGTACGAGAGCGTGATGGCCATAGCGGATCTCGTCTCCGAAATTGCGGACTTCCGCGTCGGTGTTGGTCTTGGAGCGGTTACGGTCACACCTGGTCCATCGAAAATCATTTTCGCGACTGCGAAACTGATCGCCCAAGTCGCGAAAGTTATTCATGAGCAGGTGGAGTGGGCCCTGAATCGTGGTGTGGCGTATACTTCGGGTAACGCCGATTACGCCGAATGGTTGGAACGTGCCGATCCGGACGAAATATTCGTGTTCGGTGATATTGTCGGGGCACGTGGCGGTAAAATTTCCAAAGATATCCAACCCGGAGACATGGTGTTCGTGATCTCCAAATCACCCATCGTGCTTGGCAATGTGCCTAATGAGGGACGCGAGCACCTCTACGAAATGTGCGCCTTCCTTGGCCAAGTGCCTGTCAAGGTTCTCGGTCCCGTGAACATAGGCGACTACATCATTCCATCAGGAAAAGGCAATGGCATCGGTGTCGCCGTCAATCCGACGGATCTGACCGCCGACCAGGCCGGGCTTGTTGTAGGAGTTGCCTGGAGCGATCTCGCGCCGGGGCTTGCCGGTTATGTCAATGCCGCTGTAGGCATGCCTGTGAAAGCGGGTGTGGAAGTGCTTCAGAAGCATCAGACCGCCATTGCATCGTTACAGACCAAGGTCGATGCCATGGAGGCAGTCCTGCGCGAGCTGATCCCGGATTTCGACGAGCGTCTCGCCGTGTACGGCGTGGACATGGCCGATGCGACACCGGCTGATGGAATGGAACCCTCGACTTCGACGGATCCTCACGTCGATCCTCTCCCATCGCCTGATCCAGTAAAAGCCGATCCGAATCTGCTCACAGAGGAACTCTTCGCACGCGCGGTCGAGGTCGCTCGTTACAATTTCCGCGCAATGGGTCACGATCCGGACGAGAATCCCATGTTGAAGCGGCTTGAGGAAAATGCGTCGTTCCGACATGATTATCTGGTGGCGGTGCGTAGTCTCATCGCTACGGGTGGTGACAGGAATGAACTCGAACGGCTCTTGAAAGAAATGCAATAGGCTCTATGCTACCGCGATAGAGCGGAGTAGCATGACATCATGTACGGACGCATGGGGTGTACACCTCATGCGTCCGTACGTTTTCCCGGGAGCATGGGAGATGATGCATGCGTCGGGGCAAACCCCTCACAGTTTCGCCTCGCTGTGAAAGCATCGATTTTCTGGGATTTCATGCTCTGCTGAAAAAACTTCAATCTTCAACGATCAGCACTTGCGTATATCCGAATTCAACCGTATGTTTCATTAACTATCACAGATAGTTGTTGTACTTGCTTTCATGCATCCTTGGCACATATCTGTTTCCGTTTTTTGACATGCTTCATGTCGACGATGAAAGTAAGGATGCAGTTCTGACGGAAACAGTTGAGTTCCCATTTCGAAGGATAAAACCTTCGGCTGGCTGCTACGTCGGATCACCCAACAGAGGGTGTAGACGATGAAGTAATCGCGATACGTCCGGAACAATACTACAGCAAGCATTTCGGACAGAAATTCGGGTTGATGGAATGTCCACAACGCCTTCAGCAAGCGTCGAACATTCCGCGATGTCACTCGCAAACTTGTTCTTTACATTCCTAATACACTCCTCATTCCATCCACGAGGTCCGCATGAGTTATTTCCGCTCCGAAGTATTCCGTTTAGTTGCCATGACTCCTTTGCTCATGGCAATGTTGCTTTTCCTCTCTTTCACTCGGGACGTCCAAGCCCAAACGGTTGCCCCGACGTACTTCTTTAATCTCGCGACGGGTGGGAACGCCATTCCCTTCAACCCCAATATCAGCGTTAGTTGGCAAAAATGGCAGGGTTTCTATAACGCTGGACTGTTCACTGGTGCCTATGCAGGAAATATCACCAAGGTGTATTTCATGCGCTCAGCCGCGACGACAGGCACGACGTACTCGAATTTCGGCGTCTTCATCGGTCAATCGACACTCACGACATTTCCGACGAATCAGTTTTTCGCACCAGTAACGCAGGGATTATACACCGCATCGTTCACCATTCCCGCTGGCGCGGCTGGTGAATGGTTCGAGCTTCCATTGACAACGCCGGTGTATTACAACCCGAACCAAACGCTTATCGTGCAAATATGTTCGGAAGGTGTCACGGCGGGTACGGGATTTGCGATACGTGATGGTGCCGCACATACCGTGCCGAATGTCGGGCGCATATACGGTGGCCCTCTTGGATGTACGACTGCGACACCTGCAGGGTTCACATCAAGTTACCGCGCCAACTTCGGTTTCGACCTCAATCCGGCTCTACCGGATGACGCCGGCATTTCCGAACTGACAGCTCCGGTGAATTTCTGCTCCGGCACGTATGACATCAAAGTCAAGTTGCGCAATTTCGGCACCAACACACTCAACAACGTGACGATCAACTGGAATTTCAACGGCGTGCTGCAGACGCCGATCAGTTACTCGACACCGATTGCGTCCAACACGGATACTGAGGTCACTCTCGGCAGCAGGACGTTCGCGCCCGGTGTGACATATCAGCTTGTTGCGTGGACATCGCAACCCAACAACACGAACGATTCCTTCGAAATGAATGACACGCTTCGGGCGTCATTGCGTGCGGCGATGGAAGGCACATTCACCATCGGCGGGGCATCGCCTGACTACACGAGTATTGCTGCAGCCGTGAATGACTTGAATCAATACGGTGTTTGCGGTCCGGTGGTATTCAACATCAGGCCGGGAACATACAACGCGCGAATAAGTCTCAGCAACGTCAGCGGCACCTCCGCCGTCAACACCGTGACCTTCCAGTCGCAGACGGGCGACAAGGCG